>ERZ1292632.777-Hain-H43-01um-R2-777-length-34699-cov-8_pt1 | contig 34699 bp, 43 predicted proteins | sample MGYA00564407_ERZ1292632 | MGnify/ENA primary metagenome ERZ1292632 (study PRJEB36523, sample SAMEA6512637) | groundwater metagenome | collected 2019-01-08 | study: AquaDiva: Metagenomics assemblies of 32 groundwater samples | reverse complement strand
CCAACTAGGGAATTTTCAAAGCCCACTTCTGCGGAGAATTGCAGGACCGATGACAAACGGGCAAGCCACAGCGGCGGGCGAGGTCGAAAGGTCGCGATCGTCGCGCTGGCGCGCAAGCTGCTCGTTGCCTTGTGGAAGTACGTGACCGCAGGGGTCGTGATCGAGGGAGTCGCCATGACCGCAGCGTAGCGAAGGGCTGCTCGCGATACACTCCAATCCTCAGGACCTGATCGGTCCTGACGGATCCAGGCGAACGGACCGAAGCCCCCCATGGCTTCCAACGCCGCTCAAAAGAAGGGTTCCGTTCTCCTGAGCCGCGTCCCCGAATGCGGGATTATGGTGCAGCCGTCCCGAGCGGCGACCGGATATGAGGTGGTACAGGCGAGGCACACCCGCCGGTACTCGTGAACGGGCTCAGCTGGATGCCGATGCCGACCGGGAGATACGAAACGACGAGATATCCCCTTGACCTGCAACTCATCATATGAGGGGGACTCCGCGTCAGGGTCTTGGCCGCTCAAAAGGTGGCTTTACGACCAAGATCCATCTCCGCATCAATGCGTTGGGCCTGCCCATAGCGGTGGCGCTGACCGGGGGCGAAGCGTACGCATCCGGTGAGGCTTGCGATTACCCATAAGTTTTTGAATCACTTATCAAGTAGTTGTCGAAAATTGTTGAATCGGATGAGTCGGTTATGATTGATTGAACGAACCCGCTGACGCGGCACTGGGTTGTTCGCTGGCTGGAATGGCCTCCTGATGGGAAGGTTTGGTTGCTGAAGACCAACCCCTGAACAGGAGACCATCCATGACCGACACCTTGGCAGCGGTGAGCCCGCTGCGCCGTCGCATGATCGACGACATGATGCTTCGCAACCTGTCGCCAGCCACGCAGCGATCCTACCTCCATGCCGTGACGAAGTTCAGCCGTTATTTCGGCCGTTCGCCGGACCGCCTGGGGCTGGAGGATGTCCGCGCGTTTCAAGTGTATCTGGTGTCGCAGGGCATTTCCTGGCCGGCGCTGAACCAGACTGTCTGCGCGCTGCGCTTCTTCTAAGGCGTGACGCTGAACCGGGCGGAGATTCCCGAGCGGATCGCCTATGCGCGCACGCCCCGCAAGCTGCCGGTGATCTTGAGCGCCGACGAGATCGTGCGCCTGCTTGAGGCGGTGCCGTCCCTGAAGGCACGCACGGCGCTGACCACGGCCTATGCCGCGGGTTTGCGCGTTTCGGAAGCGGTGAACCTGAAGGTTGCTGATATCGACAGCGCGCGCATGGTTATCCAGGTCCGTCACGGCAAGGGCGGCAAGGACCGGACGGTCATGCTCTCTCCACAACTGCTCGGTATCTTGCGGACCTACTGGCGCCTGGCGCGGCCGAGCGACTGGCTGTTTCCGGGTCGCGGCGACAAGCCGATCAACGTTTCCGTGCTCCATTCGGCCTGCCGGTCCGCGACCAAGGCGGCGGGATTGACCAAGAAGGTCAGCGTGCACACGCTGCGGCACAGCTTCGCTACCCATCTGCTCGAGAGCGGCGTCGACATCCGGATCATCCAGGTCTTGCTCGGGCACAACAGCCTGTCGACGACGGCGCGCTACACGCATGTGGCGACGACGACGATCGCAAGCACGCAGAGCCCACTCGATCGTTTGACCATCGAGGTGGTGCCGCCCGCCTGAGCCGACCCCGTGCGGTCCGATCTGGAGGTGGCGGATATTTTCCGCCGCCACGGTGCTGCTTTTCGCCTGGCCCATGACGGCCATCTCGGTCGCGTCGAACGCCGCGTCATGTCGGCGGTCGAGCTGTGCCGATGCGCAACCCCGTGACCGCGAGTAGGGCTATCAAGGTCGCATAAGTCAGCGGGCGCAGGCCTCCTTGAGGTCGAAGCTGGCTAGCGGCTTCGATCAGGCGAGCGATCTCCGTGCCCGAGTAAATGTGCGGTGGCCGGCGCCTTTTTTGGGCACCGAAGTGATTGCCCGGGGGCAACTCGTGCCGCACGTCTTCGACGCGGATATGGCGTGCGAAGCGGCAGACAGCTTTCAGTCGCGCGTCGCGTTGCGCAATCGACGGTCCCAGTGCGGCCCAATCGATGGCTGTTTGCGTTTGAACATACGCCTGTCCGCGCTCAGTCGCGAAGCCGGCGAAGCTTTTGAGCAAATACTCGGCATTCGACATCGCAAAGCCCGTGGCACGACGCAGTGCGAGATAGGTTTCGATGGTCTTCAACATCAGAGCGCCTCCGGCCATGGCTGCGCCACCTGCTTCAGAAGAGTGACATCGGCTTTGGCGTAGTGGGCCGTAGTGTCGATGCCACTATGCCGGAGGACCAGACCGATCTTGTCGAGCGGCACCCCGTGGCGCAGCATCTCGGTCGCCGCGGTGTGCCGCAGGACGTGCGCACCCTTGAACGGTGTCACGAGGCCAGCCCGCTTCATGATGCGCCTGACCACCGAAGAGACGGCGTCACCGTTTAGGAACGGGCGACTGGGCGCGATCGTGCTCAGGAACACGCGATCACTTCGGCAGAAAGACGGTCGGCATTCGAGATAGGCCGCGACCGCATCCCCGACGTCCTGGGGCAGCGGCAAGCGAACTTCATGGCGCGACTTGCCCGTAATCCGCAGCGAACCCGCCTGCCACTCGATATCGGTGAGGCGGAGCTGCGCGACGTCGCCGGCCCGCAGTCCGATGCACCAGCGAGTCCAGCCCTTTTGATGAAGGTGGCGGTCGAACAGATCCTGAAACCGCGTCTGACGCGTACCACAAATTATTTCAAGGCAACTCAACGGGATAGGGCCGACCTCGTCGGCGTCGTGGTCCGCGTACGACGCTCCCCTGGAACCGGGTCATACGGGTCTTACGGCAATATGACCTTGTTTCTACAGGCTAATACGCCCGCTGCACCCGTGCGTAGGGTCCATTACAAACGGCCTCGCGCCGTGCGTCCCGCCTTACGCAGCGCGCTCGCGCTGCGCAGCGTCGTGCCGGAAGGCGCGGGGCAACCTTGCTTCAGAAGATTGGTGTTCACCGCTGCAGCGGCACGAGGGTTGACGTTCATGGGTGGTTCTCCCGCAACACAAAAAAGGGGACCGGGCGTCAGGCCCGATCCCGGAGTACGTTTACGCTGGCGGATCGAGGTCTCCATGGGCTTGGTAGACCAGCATGGCCGCGTCGTCGCTGCGGCGTTGGGCCAACAGGATGCGGTATCCATTGGACCGGGCAACCATGCAGGCGACTTCGCGGGCGTTGTTCATGGCCGCCTCATATTCTTCTTCGCATTCGCCGGTTATGACCAGATCTTCGGTCATAGGGTCAATATAGCCGGTGTAGCGACCTGCGTAGGAATCGGCCTCATCCAGATATCGTTCGATATCGCGAATGAGAGCGAAGCCCCTTGCCTGAGCATGGAAGTAATGCGGTTCATGGGTTTCGACCAAACGGTCGTAGTCGGGTTCGATAGTGGGCATGGAGGTCTCCTTATGGGGGTGTCCGCGAACGACAGTTGCCGCGGGCCGATGGACGGGGTGAGGTCGGTGACGGACCGACAGGAGCGGCCAGGCGCAACGGCCCGCCGGTTCCGAAGGAAGCGGCAATCCCTGCTTGCGCCGGTCCGTCGATGTGGCACAGTCGCAGGTGACGGGCAGGCCATCGGGGAAGGACGATGGACATGCCAAAGATGACGGAAAGGGATCGGCTCGCCGATCTGGAAGCGCGTCAGCGCAAGATGAATGATGAACTGGAAAGCGCGCGCCGTGCCCTGCGCGGCAAATATGCCGCAATGATCGCGGAGATGCCGGTCGAGAAGCTCACGGAAAGGGAGTTCCGCGAGCTTCTCACACAGGCGATCCGGGTGGGTGGCGGCGCAGCGCTAACCGCGATCAAGGGACTGCCGGCAGCGAGCTGATCACGCCGCTGGCGATCACAGGTTCCGGCAGGGATGCGCCTCGATAAAGCTCTCCCTGTCGGAATCCGATCTGAGGGTAATGAACCGCGCTTCCGGCCCGAACCAGATCATGGTGAAGCAACGCCGAACCGCCAACCGGTGGATATTGGCAAGGCTCCCCCGGCTGCGACCGTCCCAGATCACGAGACCGCTGAAGGCATCGCGCGCCATCGCAGCATCCTTTGGGACATGGTAGGCGGCGGTGCCCTTTCGCCCGGAAGAAGGAATGTTCCGGACAGGCCAATCGCCCAGATTATTACGTGGTTCCTCGCCGGAGCAGTAGACCGTAACGGCAGCGATATCCCGGTCGGCAAGATGGCGCTGGACCAACCGATCCACGCCGCGTGCATCCCCGATCAGGACGGGAAGCGCGCGCTCGACGATGCCGCCAATGCGTTCGATGACAGGTTCGGGAAGCGCGGTAATGGACAGCGATCCGGAAATAAAAACGGCCGAACCGGAGAGGTGTGAAGGGATATGCTCGGACATGGCTTTAATCTCCTCGAATGAGCCACCCCTCTCTCCCCTCCTCTCCTCTGATGACAGGACGCGGGCCTTGCCACCTCAGCTAACCCCGCCCAGACCGCACCCGAAGGGTGTCCCTGCGGCGAGCACGGCGGAGCCGCGCGCAGACGGCCGGGACCGCCCTGGCGGTTCCGCATCGCGCCTGCGACGGGCCCGCTTGCGGGTCCCTGAGCGGGGGCGAATGTGACGCTTGAGAAAAAGAAATGAGGACCGGCCCGGTGAACCGGACCGATCCTCATGGGGAAGCTCACTGCGCCTCCCATTCCTGATCGCTGAGCCTGACGAACCGCGCCGGGATCCGCTTCTCCTTAACGAGGCGGGCGAGGTGAGACTGCAGTCCCGACCCTTCGCAGACCAGCGCCTCGACGGGCCGCAGTCCGACCATCTGCTCGTTGCGCACGAACCCTGCCCTCTTGCCCAGCTTGCTACTGAGGCGGAACGAAATGAGCTTCACCTTGCGGGAGGCGGCCCACGCTGCCGCCACGGCGTCGCACCCCTTATCCTGTGCGGTGGTCGCCAGCAGCATCATCGGGTTTCGCGCTTTCGTTTCGTCGAGTTTCCTCCAAATGAGACGCTCGTCGAACCAGCAGTCCGCCCCGCCTGAGAAGATCACGACGGGGCCTTGCGGGCTGTGCGCTTCGTTCCTGCGGAGGCGGCGGGCGGCGAGGAAATCGGTGGCGGCGATCACCGAGGCGGTGCGCTTGCTCGATGTCAGCGACCCCTTCGGAGCGGACCATGGCCGCCCGGTTTCGGTGTGGAAGACGTCGGCTGCATAATCGCGCATGCACCGCAGGGCGTCGGTGGCTTCGTCGAGAAATTCGAGGTTATCGCGCGCCTGCTCGAGTTCGACGCTGTGGATTTCACTGCCGTCGGCGCACCGCAGCAGGTCCTGAACATCGCGCGTCGCCTTGTCGGCTTGGGCCCCCCACTGGTCGGCTACGTGATGGAAACTGTTGACGATGCCCCATGCGAGGCGCTCCGCGGCCGGCTGCAACCGGGTGTCCCGAAGCACGTCGAAGAGTGTCGTGACAATGAGTTCGACGGCAAGCTGCGCTTCCCGCGGATCGGGCATGTCGGTCGCCATCTCCTCTTCACCGCGCCCGATGCGGATCCCCTCGAGATTGGAGGCGAAGGCAGCGTGGAAATCGTCGGTGGTGGCGGCTGTCTCCTGCGCGATGAATGCGGCGATATCGGAGAACGGGCGGACGCTGCGGTTGATATTCGTCATTGGAACCTCCTGTTGAAACGAAAGAGGTTCCCCCTTGGGCACGGGCTCCGAGCGGCGGGGTCAAGGATCGCGAAGCGACCGGCGCAGCCGGCGATGGGGGTCACGATTTTTTTGGGCGGCCACCATGATCGCAGGCCAGGCGCGACGCCCGAACCGCCCAAAAAAATGGTGGGGCCCCGTCGTCCTTGAGGCCGACGCGGTCCCGTGCCACCATTGGAATTCTTGAGAGAGAGAAGAGGCTTTGCGAATCTGGGGCTCGATGCCCCTGATTCGCAAATGGGTGCCTCCAAGCGCTGCCCTCAATGTCCATGGACGGTGAGGGCCGGGGTCAAGGACCGCAGATGCGGTCGCGAAGCTGCGGTGGGGGAAACGATTTTGCGGAGCAAAATGGTGGGCCCCCGCCATCCTTGACGCCAAGCGACGCCTCCATGACGATCATGGGAATGGGAGGGTGTTGCGAGCCTGCTCGCGATGCCCGCACGTCCTTCCACCTGATCGGGGGCGCGTCCTGCTCAGGGCGCTGGCGGAACATAGGCGGCGAAAGGATCGCCGTCATGCAAGTGCCCGAACGGCGTGAAGAGATATTCCTCCCCGCTCCGGCCGACGGCGCAGACCACATAGCGGGGTTCGCCGGAAACCGCATCGAGGCATTCCAGCAACGCGGGATTGCCGTCCATGGCGGCATCCAGCAAAGTTTGAAAATTGGTTCGGTGATGATCGGGTATCGCCATCATGCGCTCCCATAAAAAACGGGGACAGCGCGAAGCGCCGTCCCCGACAGGATGTAGGAAATTCGCGAACGTTACGCCGCCCGACGCAGCCGACCCCGGTCCGGCGGAGCGACCTTCTCGGCCGGAGCCTGATCCGCCTTGCGGAAGGCATGGATAGGGACACCTGCCTTGCGCAGGGCCTGATAAAGATTGGCCTGAATGCCTGACCCCTCGCCCAGCATGGCTTCGACGGGTTTGAGGTCCACCAGCTTGCGATTGCGCGCGAAGGGCGCACCGCGTCCCGATCCTGTCAACGAATAGGTCACGAGCTGGACCTCGCGGTTCCCCGCCCATGAGGCCACGATCGCGTCGAAGCCCTTGCGCTGCGCGGTCGTCACCAGCGTCAGGTGCGGGATACGCTTGAGGATGGAATCGAGCCGGTCCCAGAGCAGTTGCCAGTCATGCCATTCGGCATGACCTGAGGCGACGACGATCGGACCACGCGGGCGGTAACGCTCGCGGTCGGCCAGTTCCCGGGCGCGCAGGAAGTCCTGTATCGACACCTGCGTGGCGGTGGCGGCCTTCGAGACACGCGAGCCGCGCGCGGGCGACCAGGGACGGCCCGAGAGCACGCGGAAGGTTTCGGCGGCATAGTCGCGCATGCACTCGACCGCCTCGCGCTGTTCGGACAGTGACTGGCACAGGAGCTGCTTTTCCTCCAGTTCGGTGTTGAACACTTCGGAAGGCTCGGAACGGCGCATCATGTCGCGCAGTTCGTCGGCCAGCGCATCCTCCTGTCGCTCGAGCTTGCCCGCAACGAAGTGGAAGCTGTTGACCATGCCCCACGTAATCTCCGGCGCAAGCGCATCGAGGCGCGTATCGGTCAGGAGATCGAAGATGGCGGCGATGATCCCGGCGCAATCCGCCTGCGCGTGCAGCGGTTCGGGCATATCATGTTCGCCCGGTTCATCTCCGGGACTGATGATCGAAAGCGGGATAGGATCGCCAAAGGCGCGCTGGAATTCCGGCGTTGCCGTCATCTCGGCGAACAACGCCGGCAGGTCTGCGAAGCGGCTGACGCTCCGCGAACGGTCTTTAGTCATGGGACTTCTCCTGCATGATGGAAAAGAAATGGGGCGAGACGCGATGGCGTCCCGCCCCGATGGTGTCGGATCAGTGCATGCTCGCCCGGATGCCAGCGAAGGCGGCCGAGCGCGTCAGGACGGCCCCGACGATTTCAGCGGCATGCGGGGCAAAGGGCGTGCCCTCGAGCAGGTCGTAAATGGCAGCGATGATCTCGCCGCAGGTGATCCCGGCCGGGATTTTCGGAGTATGGGCCGCAGGAAATGGCGGCGAAAGCATATCCCGGATGGCGGGACTGGCCATGATCGCTGCGCAGAGCGCGGAGAGATCGGCGAAGGGGGCGAGGTCGTGCGACGAAGGGAGCGGCATGGGCTGCCTCCTCAGACAAGAGAAAAGAAAAGGGCCGGGGAAGCCTGACGCCTCCCCAGCCCGGAACCTGTTCCGATCAACCGGCGATCAGAACGGGTCCTCCTCGCCGAACGGCGCACCCGCGCCGGTCAGTTCGCCATTGGCACCGGCGGTGCTGCCGCCGAAGCCATCCTGATCGCGCGGTCCGCGATCGTCATAGTTCGTGCGGCTGACGCCCATGCCGCCGCCAAAGTCGGAGCGCATGGTGTCGCGCCGCCATGCGACCATGTAGCCCCCGTGATCGGCCGGGAAGAGCGCGATCGGCATCGGTTCGGGCAGGCTGGGATCGTCGATGTTCCCGGCGAGGAAGGTTTCGCCGGTGCGCTTCGAGACGGCTTCCCACAGCGCGCCGATCTGGACCCAGCGGCGTGCGACGTTCAGGGCGAGGATCTCGTAGACCGGAGCCTTTTCGTTCTCGCTCATCACCTTGCGCAGCCCGATGCGGGGCAGGTCGATCGTGCGGGTGGCGATCGAGCCCGTAAGGCGGTTGTTCACATTGAAGATTTCACCGATATTCATCGTCTTGACCTTTCGAATGTCGCTCGAAGACCATTCTCCGGCGACACCCTCCCCGGTCCTTCTCTCCTCTCTGTCCCGCCCTCTCCCCGCGCGCCGCGCGCCCGTGGGACAGCGCTCCGCGTGCCTCCCGCGCGACGCCTCCCCGCCTGCCCCACGCGCAACGCCACGGCCCGCCCACAACTCTGCGCGACCACCGCGGCATGGCGCGGAGCCGGTGTGGAAGGTGCGGGGCCGAAGAGGGATTGGGGAGCGAGGCTGGAGGCGCGGCGGTAGCCGCGCTGGCGCTACGCCGGCGGGAGTAGCGGTAGCGGCGGGGGCGGCATGATCAGGCGGCTCCTGCAGGCAGACCGAACGGGTCCATGCAGGGCGGCACCGGCCGGTGCGTTTCCAGTAGCGGGAACCATCAGGGGATGGTGGCGGGCCGCACGGCGGGATCGCCGGACACTTCTTTCCAATCGGGGGCAGCTTATGGGACCGATAACATAGCGCATGGGATTGTCTACGAGCGGCGGACGACGCCTTTGATCTGACTGCACTGATCCTGTCAGCCAAAGTCCGTGATGGGTGCCTAGATCACCGGCACCAGTTATGTCCCATGCCGGGCAAGAGTCAGGGATCAAGCCGTCCGGGGAAGATCATCCGGATCATTGGCGGGCGGGGGAGCGCAGGCTCGCCCGGCATTGAAACGCTCGATCCATGTACGGATATGGGATCGTTGCTCGATCGGAACAGCAGCGGCCGCGCGCTGGAAGTCGAGAAGATCGAGAGGCGCGTTGGCGATGATCTCGTCGATCTCGCCGGGATCGAGTAACGCTTCGGCACGGATGAACGCGGTCATCGAACCGGGACGTTTTTTTGTCGATTTGCGCCACAGTCCTTCCACAGTGCGCAAGCGCGGCGCGGCGCGTGCCTCGAGCAGAACGATAAGCCGCAATTCCTCGCGAGGCAGCGCGCGGACCTCTGAAATCTGCATGGCAGAACAAAAGAAGCACGAACTCTTATGAAAAGCCGGCAGGCCCTCCTCGGCTATGACACGCTCGCAATCTTCCCGTGTGAAGCCCCAGTCTCGGAGCGGATATTGATATTCATAGAGGTCCGAGACATGCCCTTCCCTATGGGCATAGCGCTGGTTGTCGCGGGTCGAACAGTCATATCCGATCAGGCGGACGACTTTCCGGCCGTTGGCCCAAGCATGCTGCGCCGGAGGCCAGGTCTTGACCCATTTATCCTGTGGCGAAATTTTATGCCGGGCCGAACAACTATGCTGTCCGAAGGCAATCGATGGCAATGTGCCGTTCGTCAGGCAGGCGTCGAGCAGCGAGGTGTAGGGCGGCCAATGTTTGAAGAATCGGGCCTGATATTCAACGATTTCGTTGGGAACGCCATGATCGTCCATCCACTGGCGGAAGACAGGGATAAGCCGCCTCGTGTGCGGCTGCTCGGGCATCGCGGCCAGCAACGTCATGTCCGGGATTTCGCCGCGGCGGACCAGTTTGATGATCATCGCGGTCGAGTTGGTGCCCGCACCCCATGCCGCGACGACGGGCGCACGACTGCCCGCGCTCATGCGACCATCGCCAGCCAGCGGTCCGGCCAGGCCGGCGGTCTCGTCGTCACCCGATAAGCCTGGAGGGGCAGGATCCCGCGAACGACATAATGCGGAACGCCTTTGTCACGCCGAAGAATGAGGGCGATTTTGTACGCATTATCGAAAGAGGAGAGTTTCTGCCTCAGTGGCGAGAAACCGTTGCTTTGGTCTGGCTGGGACATAGTGCCTCCAGTAGGACAGGCGGAAAGTCAGGCCGTGATCGACAGATCGGCGGCAGCGGCCGCAGTATTTCGAGTGGTACGGCGCCGTGCGCTGATGGGGATTGGCGACGTGGTCGCGTAGATCATCAGCCTGATCGGCTCGGAGAGCTTAAAACGCGATCTCTTGGGGATCGTGTGGACTTCGTCATTCAGTCCGCATTGCGCAGGATGCCGGGCGACGGGCTTCGGGCATAATGGACGCCCGCCACCCCGTAGGTCCGCTCGAAACTCTCGGCCGTTTCGCCACGGGCACAATAGTCGATGCAATCCTCGCAAAGGCCATAGCCGGTATCGCGATTCCAGTGCTGCTCGAAATGGCCGGCATATTGACCGCAACAGCAACAGGTTTTCCAGGCAGATGGCATGGTGTCCTCCATCCGGTTGACGGTGGGTGTCGAGGATCAGGGCTGTGAGCAGCAGCGCGGAGTGCCGCCATTGCTTTCCAGAACTTCCGCTTGCGCCAGTCGCCTTTCGGCCATGGCGGCGGCGTCACGCGTCTGGAAGGTGGGGCGTTTCTCGAAGGGGCGCGGATCGCAAACGATGCGCCATTTGCCATCGGGATAGTTTCGCGAGACACAACCGATCGCACCATTTGGGTAGCGGACGCCGTGAACATACCAGCCGCCATGTCTCCAGCGGGAATAGGTAAATTTCGGCCTCGTGGATGGTGACGCGGAAGCGTCGCAATGATCAGATGATGACATGATGACCTCCGTGCTGGAACAGGATCAGGCAGCGAGCGGAAGGTCGACATCCACCGCGTTCGCGGAATCGAGTGCAAGCAGGCTCTGAAGCGTGACGGGAATGCGATTTGCCCGCCGGGTCTTCGGGCCTCGGACAGGCCTTGCGGGATCGTTGAACCGACAGCCGATATGCGCGGCATGCTTGCCGATGACGGCGGGATCGCGGCCCAGCGCCTGGGCGACATCGACCATCGAGACGCCATATGTCCAGGCATTGCGGATCGCCCTGTCCTCGTTGGCGCTGAACGCCCGCATGAAACCGTGGGTGAGGCCCATCCGGTTGGCATGGTAGAGAACGGCGCGCACCCCGCGGCCAATCTGGTCGGCGATCTGCCGTGTCGGAATTTTGCCATAGTCCGCCCTCAACCGGGCTTCTTCCTCGGCCGTCCAGACCGGTCCCTGCCGAAAGCCGTCGCGATGGACATGGGTGCCACGCAAGCCCAGCGCTTCGACCCGCCATCGGATCGAGTGCGGCGTGCGCCCAAGACGTTCGCGCAGCGGCGTCAGGCTCGCGCCGGTCGCATAGGCGTGACGCAGCAGATCGTCTTCCTCAGCAATCCATGGACGTCCCCAGCCCCGACCATAGCCCAGTTTGCGCAGGCGCTGCCCGAGGCTGCGACCGTTGCGGGTCGGGAAGCCCTCGGCCGTCAGAACCTGCGCAATGGCGACATAGCGTGTGCCGGTTGACGCAAGTTCGAGCGCACGGTTCATTTCCGCGTCGCTCCAGTCGTCGGGCTGGCAGGCGTGGCGCAGGCCCAATGTCGATGCGCGGGAAATGATGCCGGTGAACGGGCGGCCGATCAGGCTCGCGATCTGCGCGACAGGAACGCCCTTGTCGTAGCCGGCGCGAAGTTGCGCATCTTCCCAGCCACTATAGGGTGGCGATCCAGGTTCGGACAGGTCCAGTAGCCGGGCGCGGGCATAGAGTGCACTGACGCCCCGACCGAGCCGGGCGGCCAGCGTTGCCGTGGGTTCGTGCGCGTAGCAGCGTGCCATCTCCTCGTCGTCCCATTCGGTCCAGGACCGCCGCGAGTTACGGCGCAGGCCAAGATCATGGATACGCGTGACGACGCCTGCACGAGGTCTGCCAAGCATGGCCGCTATCTCATCGATCGTGTGATCTCCGGCGAACGCGGCGCGCAGACGCTTCGTCTCATCGGGGAGCCAGGCGTCCGCACGGAAGGCCAGTTCTGCAAGCGGCACGGTCGCAACAGCTTCCGCTTCGGGGACAAAGGGGGTCAGCTCGACGATATCGGCGTCGAGATCGAAGCTTTGATGGGTCATGATCCGCTTCCTTCAGACCAGACCGACGACAGGCGTATCGACGACGCGCAGGCGCAACCGGGCCGACAGACGCGCAATACGCGTATCACCGCGCGGCATCGTATCGGACGCGCCGATGGCAGCGAGCAGATCCAGTCCGGCGTCGACATCATTGGCGGCAAGCGCAAGATGGCGCGCAAGATCGTCGGACGTAGTGGCATTAGGTGCAATGTTGCCCAGGGCACCGACAATGCGTGCGGCGGCGGGAGCGGCAGGGTCGAGCAGGAAGGCGTCGAGCGCGCGCTGTCCCCGCATGGCAGCATGGGTGGTCCTGACCGGCGCAACTTCGCGCAAGTTATCAAGGTCGAGCAAAGTGCGGCTCTCGTCCGGGCCGAGGTCGGCAGCGGCCACAAGGTCAGGCGTGCGGCCGATATGGGGCGTAATCGTCGGATCGATCTTCGCGAGCACGGGCGTGGCGGCCAGTGCGGGACCGAAGGCGAAGAACTCGCCGGGTGGAAGCAGGCGCAATAGCGCTGCCTGATCGCTGCCGAAGCCGAGCAGGTCCGCGGCGCGCGCCACATCGCGGTCGAAGACGTTGAGGCCGATCAGATGATTATGAAGTTCCGAGACCACCGAGCTAGCGAGTTTGGCGAGGCGCTGCGTAGCGATGATTGTGCCGATGCCGCGTTTGCGCCCCCGGGCGCACATGTCGGTCAGCGTGGCAACGCCCAGGCGGCGGGTTTCCGCATCACGGGCGGACGCTGCCATATGCGGTGCCAGCAGATGTGCTTCGTCGATACATACCAGCACCGTATGTGCCCAATGTTCGCGTTGCGCGGATAGCAGCCCCGCGAAAAAGGCGGCCGCCTTCTCGATGCGGTGATCGGGTTCGAGATCGGTGAGATCGAGGTGCAACGCGATCCGGTGCTGGCGCGTGCGCAGCGCAAGTGCAGTGAGACCGTCATTGGCATAGTCGCGCGCGACCACGGTGGTAGCGCCGATATGCGCGGCGAGATTGGCGAACTCTCCCTCCGGGTCCACGATGATGGTCGTGAGATAGTCGAAGGCTTCCTCGATGATCCGGCGCAGCGTCTGGCTCTTGCCCGCGCCCGATGATCCCTGGATCAGGCAGCGACCCGACATAAGCTTGCCGAGATCCAGTTCGAGGGGACCGGTCGAGCAATGGCCGAGCGGGACGCGGGCGTCGCGGGTGAAAGTGCTGATGGGAATGCTCATCGGACATACTCCTTGACCGGCCGCCAGAAGGCGGTCGTTCGCATTGAATGTGGAGGGGAAATTCAGGCGGCGATCGCTGCCGGAAGAATGATGGGTCCAGCATTGCGCCAATCATGACCGGCCGCTTCGAGGGCATCGGTCACGACAGCGAACTGACGATCGCCGTCATCGTGAAGGATTCCCAACGCGCAAGGGTCGGCCATCACCTGGCTGAACAGACCGGCTCGATAGGCGTCGAAATCCTGCCCTGCCCCGAACGGTTCTTCGCAGGTAATCCAGAGCGATGCCTCAATCTCCCGGATCAGGGCAGCCGCGCGGTCGAGCTTGGGATCGTGGAACAGCGAGCGGCGGCGCAGCAGAAGCTCCGGTGCCCAGCGAGGCCCTTCGGGCTGGTCGATTTGCCGTGCGGCAGCCTGCCAGCCGGTTTGCGACAGCGCCTCGGGCGGCAGGAAGGCGAAAATATCGTTGAACCAGCGCATTTGGTGCATGCAATGGATTCGCGCACCGAAAGCATCGCGTCTGTCCAGCGCATCGGGATGCTCGGCCTCGAGCGCCGCTTCCAGTTCGGCGGGTATCAGCGCTATGAAGCAGGCACTTAGCTGCGGATCGGGAACAGCGCGGGACGCATAAAGTTCGGCCAGCGAGACTGGTGAAGTGCCGGGAACTGGAGCTTCGACAAGGGCGGACGCGACCGCGTGCCAGAGCGCATCGGGATAATCGGCCAGGGCGACGACATGTTTGAGCGTGCCGCTGTCGTCCGCGTCGATCAGGTTGAGGCGCGCGCCACTGCGGATCGACGCAATGGATGCGGGATCGAAAAGAGCGACCTGCAAGGCCGAGCGCTCGAGGCTGCTGAGCGCGACATGGGTGACAGGACGGTCGATGGAGGTCGATGGCATGGTCATGCTGCAATCTCCGTGGTTTCGAGGATCTCCGCGACCAGTGTCGTGTCGTTCTCGCAGGCTTCGCAAAAGGCTGCGTCGAACACCGAGCCGAGGACCCAATCCTGGGTGTGATCGTCCCAGCAGGCCCAGGCGTCGCGCATCACATCCGCGCTGCCGCAAGAGGCGCAGCGCACGGTGGTCCCGGCCACAGGCCTCGCGGTGGCCACCGGTTCGGCGAGGTCGCCGGATTGCGTTGCCGCTATTTCCGTAATCGCGGGAAAGACCGGAAAGCGATCGCAATGCGGCTCGTCGCGGTCGAAGCTGATCCAGTTGGCGCCGGTCGTGCGGGCGTGGGTCAGCAGAGCCCAGATCTCAGGGGAAAGGTCATCGGGGCGCTCGGGCCAGTCATCGAGCAGGCCAAGATGGATCCAGAAGCCATATTGGTGTGGCTCGATCGACAATAGCGGATGATCGACGATGAGGCGGCCACCGCTTCGGGGCGCGTTGCGGATCAGTCCGTCAATGGTGTCGCGCTCGGCAAGGGGAAGATGCGCCGTCGAGCAGGCGCAGACGGGGAAGCGGCGCATGGCCGGTCTCCTTTCGTGGGATAGCTTGAACAGATGAACCCGGTCGGGCGAGCGGATCAGGCGGCCTCGGCGTCCGGCAGGAAATCGACGCTCATCGCTCCGCGACGCAGCACGAGTCGCACGGCACGGTTATCGGGAATGAGCCAGGACAGATTGTCCGAGGCGGCCATCCGCACCGCCTGGAGCAGGGCCGCATCCGCCCCGAGTAATATTTGTGTTGCGGTGACGCGTGCTTCGCGGTCGAAATCACGCGACTGGGTTTCCCAGCTGTCACAATCGCTGTCGTCATCCGCGCAGAACAGAGCGGCATAGATCATCCGCGCCAGGCGCTCGGGAGCGATGATGCTGTCATGCTGCACCAGGATGACGGCTTCGTCGAGGCTCCATCCGTCATTGCGGCAGACCAGGGCATCGATCGCGATGCGGGGACAGGCAGACCCCGCGCCAGCCTCGTTCGGCCCACCGATGACAAGATCGAGGAAGATGTTCTCGACACGGCCGGAGGTCAGTCCCTGCGGCAGCGCCCTCGATTCCTCATAATGATGTTCGATGCCATCGTGGACGATCCGGAATGAGATGGCATCGATACCGGGCAATCGATCATACCAGCTGTAGCCCTGGAAATTGTCCTCGGCCTCGACCATCCGAAAGGATCGGAGCGTATCACTGTCGGCGGCAAGGGCCAGCGCCTGCGCGATATCGGCTTCCAGGCTCGGAACAAGCAGCATCGCGCTGTCGCGCTCATCGCGTGGAGAACTGCGACCATGGGCATCGTCGGCGGTTTCGGGGCGCCAGCAGACAAGGCCGGCACGCGCCTCGGGCAGCGCGATGCCGAGCTCGCGTGCGCGTTCATAGTCGGTGAAGGCAAGGCGATGGCCCGGCTGCGTCGCGATCGTGCGGTAGATCGCGATTTCAGCGGCCTCGTGCAGGGCCGCCAGCGCATCGTTGCGCACAAATTCCTTCCGGGCAGGCAAGACAAGACAGATTTGCGGTGCGTCGACGATGTCGACCCGCACCGACCAGCGGTTCGTCATACCGACTTCACGCACCATGGGCAGGCCATGCTTGACCTGCAGCCCGTGGAAATTGACCCGGCATCCGTCAAGACCATGGGGATCGGCCTTGTAGACACCGATGCGGCAGCCCTGCATTTCCTCGACCGCGATGGCGTCCTTGAGGAAATCCTCGCGGTGCAACAGCACACCGTTCATGGTCACCGGCAATGGATAGTGGCATGCGGCTTGCGCGATGACCGAACGAATACCGAGTTTCCAGTCCTCGGGAATCGCGATGCGGATCAGCGTTCCCCAGCCAAGGTCGCAGGGCTCGAGGACAAGCGCCGCGCCACTGTCCCAGGCTTGCCGCGGGATCCGGACCTTCCAGCCCGCCTGAACTGCGGGCGAGAAGGAATGGATTTCAACGTCAAGACCCGCGAGGCTGAACAGCCCCATGCCCGCCGGATCCTCACGCCGGGCAATATCAACGTTCCAACCGGAAAAGCCCAGCGTCAAGAGCGCGGCGGGATCGTCGATGCCACAGCCATCGTCGCGTATATCGAGGCACGCACATCCTTCGGCTTGCGTCATGTCGACAGCGATACGCGTTGCGCCGGCTCTGCGGCTATTTTGCAGAATCTCGTGGATCGCGTCGAGTGCGCCGCCCGAGAAGAGCCTTGACGCGCGGTGGATCGCTTCGGGGCTGACGGCGGTTTGGATCGTGGCGGGAAGCGGCATGCAAATCTCCTTCTCGGACGGTCACAATTAGTCCTCGCTTGCCACCACCCCCTTCCCCCTTCGATCGGGCCGCAGGGCGAACAGGTGAATCTTCCGGTTTCCAGATGCATGCCACTGCGGCAAGAAGGGGGGCATGACTGATTCCGTGGACGTAAAACTGATCGACCTGCTTCGCCGCCTGCCTGACTGGATACGCCGGGACCTCGCGTCCGCGGATGCGTCCCGCAGGGTGCGTGCGGAAGACTCGCTGCACGCCATGTTGTTGCCGCTGATCGCGGGGAAGAGCCCCGCAGGGAAAGACGCGGTTGATGGTGCCGCGCGTTAAGCCCACGCGCGGTTCATTCAGGCTGACCCTCGAAAATCTGGAGAGCCTCGGTGCGTCGCGACTGGCCCGTCTGGTGCTGAACCAGGCCGAGGCCGATCCGGTTTTCGCGCGTGCCGTGCGCATGGAGATGGCAGCCAGGGATGACAGCGGCGCGCTGGCGCATGAGATTGGCAAGCGCCTGAAGACCATTCGACGCTCGCGCAGCTTCATCGAATGGGACAAGGTGCGCGCCGTTGCCCAGGAACTCGACCAGTTGCGCACCGCCATCGCCGGGCCACTTGCTCAAACTGCGCCGGAGACGGCGATCGAGTTGATGCGTCTTTTTCTCGGTCTTGCCGAGCCGCTGTTCGAGCGCGCCGATGACAGCAGCGGCGCACTCGGCGGCGTGTTCCGGGAGGGTGGCGAGGATCTGGGTAGACTCTGGTGCCATGCGCGCGCGCCGGAGCCGTCAATGCTCGCGCGCGACATTTTGGCGCTGATCGAGAGCGACGGCTACGGCGTGTTCGATGAATTACCGGAAAGGGCGTCCCCTGCGCTGGGCAAGGAAGGCCGGGCCGCGCTTCGGCAGATGCTGCTGGAGCGGCAGGCATCGCTCAGCGATGCCGAGCGTCGGCGTTTCGACTATATGGCCAGCTGGCTCCTGCCCAAACTCGCGGATCTGGACGATGATGTCGACGCCTATATCGCCACGGTCGATCCGGATCGCCGCAATGCGCTGCTGAACGCGAAAGTGGCGCAGCGGCTGATCGCACATGGACGCTGCGAAGAGGCGCTGGGATGGATCGATGCGCCGACAGAGCGCGGCCATAACGAGCGCGCGCTTGCCGATTTGAGGTTGCACGCCCTGGTAGCACTGGGACGCAGGGAGGAAGCGCAGGCGCAGCGAAAGGCGATTTTCGATCGCTGGCTGGATAGCCAGACGCTGCGTGACTGGCTCAGAAACCTGCCGGATTTCGAGGACTTCGACGCGGAGCGGCAGGCGCTCGACCAGGCCATGGCATTCGATCCAGGCATGCGCGCGCTCGCCTTTCTCGTCGAATGGCCGGATCTAAAGCGCGCCGGCCAACTGGTCCGGTCCCGGCTCGATGGGCTGGACGGGCGAGCCTATGATGTCCTGCGTCCCTGCGCCGAAGCATTGGCATCGAGCGATCCGGTCGGTGCGACCCTCCTCTACCGGCGGCTGGTGACCGGCGTGCTCGATCGGGGCGCCTCAAAATATTATCCCTATGCCGTGCGCGATTTCCTGGCGGCCGGCAGGCTCGCAGACGACATTGAAGCCGATGCCGGGATCATGGGCCATGCTGACTGGGTTGATCTTCTGCGCCGGAGCCATGGGCGCAAAATCGGCTTCTGAAGCCAGATACAAACGTAAAGGCATGATGATACAGATGTTCCCGATAAGTGGTGGCATCCTAGTCAAATACGTATTCCTATTCGATTGCCTTATGACGCCTATCTCATGAATATCAGGCAGTCGTCACGCGGTTCCGCCGAAAATCCGGTGCGCACGGAATTGCGCGGTCCTATGATCTCGTGGAATGTCCGAAAATCACTTGCGGATTGAGAAAGTGTCCGACAACGCCGGTGGCAGGGTATTCCGTCAGGGGGCATCGGCGCTGATCTAGCACCTAGCCACGACCGCCAGCATGGACCGGCGCGTTTCATGTGGTTGTCGACGTTGGCTCTGCATCACCACAATGCTCTCAAAAACGTGCCATATCGCAGCCATGATCTTCGGCAAGACATTCATGCTATGACGAACATCCGACACGCGATCTTCCCTGACGATAAAGCGGCGGTGCTAGGCATCTGGCGCGAATTTATCGCCAATTCTCCGGTAAATCTCGATTATCAAAACAACGATGCCGAGTTTGCGACCCTGCCGGGCAAATATGCTTCCCCGAAAGGATGTGTGTTGCTTGCGGATCGGGATGGCGAACTAGCGGGCTGCGTCGCAATGCGGCAAGTCACTTCCGAAATATGCGAAATGAAACGACTGTATGTTCGGCCACACGCTCAGGGACGGCATCTTGGTCGCGCCCTCGCTGAACGTCTGATCGAAGAAGCTCGCGCGGTGGGATATAGCGAAATGAGGCTCGACGTGCAGGCGAAGTTCGTTCCCGCGCGCAAGCTATATGAGGCTCTGGGTTTTGTTACTGCTGACCCGATTTCCTTCAATCCGGTCCCCGGCGCGTCGTTTCTCGGGCTCTACCTTTAGATAATGCGATGTTTGCGGCTTGATGGCCGACAATCAGGCGATAACCGCCATAGGATGATTGGCCCGTTTTACCAATCATGGACCGGCAGATCGTCAACGGTGCCCGCATCGCAATCCAGAAGCACGAAACGGAAGCCCCGGTCCCGGCCAAACGCGATCAGGTGTAGCAGGTCCTTGGGCAACTGTGTGCAGCGCTCCTCAGATAGCTCGCGCGTCGGTACGAACCAACCATAAACCGAGGCGGCAATGTCGATCGGACGATCGCTCGGTGGCCAGGAGGCCCATTTGTCGAGGCGATCGGCAGTCTGAACGGTCAGATGCGCGGTCGACAGGACGCAGTAGGTTCCGGTTTCCGGCGATTGTGCAGGCCGATCCGGCATCGCCCGCGGTTCCAGCGTCACGCGATCGGTGGAGCAGCTTTCATGGCCATGATCGTCGAAATAGGTGGCGATGACGTCCCTGTCCGACAGGCTGTGCGGATCCCTGCTATCGCCGATCTCCTTCCACCATTCGCGGCAATAGGCGGCGACTTGTGCATCAAGGATATCGGCGTCGAGAGCAACATGCAGGTTCATGCCGTGCCGGTGTTCGACGGCCGCGACATGGACATCGATCGGCCAGGGCAAGGGCGAGACGGACAGCTGGTTTGCGGCCTGGGCAAGGTCATCGATCAGCGTTTGGCAGGTATCAGCAGTGAACTCAGCCGCCTCTTCCAGCGCGACACGGGCACGTGCCAATAGTGCAAGATGGTCGCGCCGACCGTCGGGCACGGGCGGCTTGCCGGGTGCAGCCGTTTGAGTGGTAGACAGCTCGCGTTCGGGGGCGTTCCAGGGGGTGCCATCGGTTCGGATAACCGGATGGCAGGGATCCGACCAGTCGACCGTATCGATCAACCATTGCGGCACGAAGCTCCAGTCGAAGGAGAAGGGGCAGCTCTCCTGCTCCTTATACCAGGCCGCATCGACCGCATCGGTCCAGGCCACGACGATGAGGCGCAGGGCAGCGGCGCCAAGAGTGTCGAAGGACTTTCGGATCGCCAGCGCGCGCTCGATCGCGCGGGGTTCGGACTCCGGCCGGTCACGCAATGCAAGGACCGCGTCCCACAGGCAAGCTGCTGCTTCGAGACGGGATAGCGTGTAGTGACGCATGGATATGGTTCCTGTGTCAGGCGGCATGGCGCGCGGCGCCCTGGTGGAGATCGAGGTCTACGGCCATCAGCGTGTCGATACGGGGCGCGATGGCATCGAAAGCCGCGTTGAGGTCGATGGTGGCGATCGGGTGAACGGCGCTTCCCGGATCATGGTCGAGAAGAAGCGCCAGCGGCGCCAGATAGGTCACCATCTCGGGAAAAACCGAGCGCAGGAGGATGGCCTCGACCCGCCGGCCCACGAGATTGAGCCGAGCGGCAAGGCCGCAGGGAACGGCAAGGTTGCGCTCGAACCAGCGGTCTGGCGCGATCGTGTCAGCGATACGGGTACAGGGCAGACGACCGCGCCGGGTCTGGACATGCAGGATAGCGACACGATGGCGACGCGCGGGATCGATTTGATCCAGCGGCACCAGTGCGCGGTACGAGTAGCGAGGAGCGGCCCCGAAGATGCGGGTCCGCGAAGTGATGATGTCCATCGGAGAAGCTCCTTTTTATGCGAGCGACGGCCGGGATTCAGGAGTCCGGTCTCTTCACCGCTCCCCTTCCCCCTTCTCCTTTTGCGGCCATGGCCCGGCGCGTTTGCGACCTCGAAGATGCCGGCACCTGGTGAGGGGCGATGGCTGGTGGCCAAGACGGCCGCGAACCTCATTCATTGCGGACCCGATATGGCGCTGCGATTGTCGTAGAGCGGCTTGTCGCTGGGGCGCCATGGGCCGGCGAGCCAGATGCGGCCATTATAGCTGATGCGGGCGATGACCGTGTCGCCGATGATGATTTCGCCTTCGGGAAATTCACTTGCGCCAAGGCCGGACCGGTCGCGGCGCTCGCCATAGCAGCGCGACGCCTCAGCCCAGTCGCGTGCGGGGAGATCGGGAAATCCCGGCTGGCGAACCAGCAGTGGTTTTCGGCGACAATCGGCCCGTGTTCCACCAAGAACGCGCAGGATATGACCGGTATAAGTCGCGACCGCTGCCCAATAAGCGGCCATGAACGCCTTGCGCCGGTCCCAACTTTGCCGGGATCTGGACCGCGCATCCTGCTGCAGGTCATGAAGCAGGAACGCAAGGGTCGTGCGGGTATCGGGATCGATCGTGGCGAGAAGGCGGGCAGCCGGTAGCGCCAGGACAGGATTGCGGATTTCGGCCCGGTTCGATCGTTGTGATCGGCCTTCCGGCGTGGCTCTTTCAGCAATCATCGTCGTTAGGCCCGGATAGCAGGATGACCGCGATCGACGGCTTGGCGATCACCTCTTGACGGCGGCTGTCATAGGCGCGCGCGTCGCCATGGCCGATCGTGAACATGTCGAAAACGGGCGCGGGCGCACCACGCGCGTCGGGCACCGTCGCGAGGTCGTGATATTGGATATCGACGAAGCGGGCGGGGCCGCCTGTGACATAGGGCCCGAAATAGAAGGTGATCCGCCTGCCCTCGCTCGTTTTGGCCGAGAGGGTGAAACCGCCATCGGGAATGTCGATGGGCAGCGTCGGAACGGCGTTGAAAGTCGCAAAGCCGATTGCCTGCGCGTCGCTGCCCGTCATGGCAGGCAGGGAGCTGATGTCGTTCATCTGCTATCCTATTATGAAAGTGATTGCGAAAACCGGTGAGCAGTCAGGCGGCCATGTCGCGATGCTGCGGGATGGCGGCGGCGAAACGGCGCAGCATGATTGTCATGGTCTTTCGCAGATTGGCCTTGTTGGTGATGATCGTCTCGGGGACCAGCGGCTCGCCCTGCGGTGTCATGAAACCCGCTGCCGGTCTGCCGTCAGCCAGTTCCACGACGATCCGGTGTCCGCGGGGGCGGGCCGGCCCCGCATAGCGGGTCACGAATTCGCCAAGACGGCCGGAGAGGCCCTGGGCGAGCTTTGTCCAGCGTATGTGCCCGCTCGCGAGAATTTCGCCCTCGCCGAGACCGCGATCGAGCCAGGCGCGCAGCTGCCCGCGTTGCTGGATCACCGAATGGCGCGTGCGCTCCATCGTGCGGCAGAGTGGAAGCAGAGCTGCATGGTCGTCGATCCAGGCGAGATCGTCGCCATCGGCCATGACGAGCAGATCGTCCACGTCGGCCCCGGCGAGCAAGGCGCGCAACTGGTCCGCCGGTTCGGCAGGCTGGGCGTCGCAAGCGCCCCAAGCATGAAAGCCGCAACCGGCAACGGCAAGGATGATGGTCGCCCTTTCGTGTCCTGGCTCGGCTTCCAGCATGGTCCTGAGGCCTGCCGATGCATCGGACGCGATGCGCGCGCCGATGATCAGGACTCGCTTCGACCACCGGCTGGGGCGCGGCGTGTCCGTTGGGAGCGGCCAGTTGCTGGGAAGCGGCCTCGAAAGCCGGCGGGCTGCGGGCGCCGATAGTATGTTTTGCCTGCGCGCGGCAGCGGCGTAGGAGCGCCTGGCGGCCTCGAACAGATCGTCGAAACACCCGCCCCCATCCCGGAAACCCTGGGCGTAGGCAGGCGAGGTTTCACCCGGTGGCGCAGAAAAGTCGCGAGGCGGCCAGCCTTCTTCGGCAGCGTAGCGCCCCTGGGCATAGAGGACGCAAGCACCCCAGTCATAGCCGTGACGGTCACGTCCATGAAGAATTGCGCCATCGAACGGTTCGGCCGCCCCCTTCGCGATGCGCCTCTCGATGCAGGCGAAATTAGCGCGTTGCCGTTCGCGCTCGACCTCGTCCCGGATGGCGTCATTGAAGGGGCGCAGCGCTGCCACCCTCGCCCGGCTGCGTGCCATGCGGGCCGCAAGCGGCGCATCGAAGGGCAAGTCCGGATAGTCCCTCCACACCGATGCCAGCGTCCGGGCATGGTCCGGGCGGCGCCCATGGGCGATCCAGCAGGCTGCGTCCGCGGGATCGAAGGGAGCAGGAAGGGATGTCATGACGCGAAACCCGGCAGCGGCAAGACTGCGATGTCGCCTTCGGACAGGGCGAGATCGACCATCGGACGGGAAAGAACGGGTAGCCGCACCGTTGGCTCGATTTCGCCGATCGGCGGCGCCCAGTGGCAAGGACGGTCTCGCCAGCCTTGGCTATAATTGGTGATCATGGTGACGATCTCCTCGGGATCGTCCTTTTCTTCCCCCTTCCCCTTTTATGTCCGTTGTCGAGAGAAAGGAGATCAGCTGGGTAGCATCACACATTCAGGCTTGCTCGGAATTCTCGGCCCGCGAAAGCGCCATGGCAGCATCCCGTGTGGGAACCTCAGGTCGTCCGAAGCCAGTTGACCAGCTTGAGGCCATCGACGCGTTCGAACTCACGGATATTGTCGGTAACGAGCGTAGCGTCGACTGCGAGGGCGTGCGCGGCGATCAGCATGTCGTTGGCACCCATCGGAGTTCCCCGTCGTTCCAGCTCCGCACGCAAACGTCCGTAGCTGGCATCGGCATCGTTCTTGAGCGGCAACACCGGGATCAGGGATAGCAATTGATCGATTTTGCCTTGGAGGCGTGCCGATCCGCGCTTTGCTCCGCCATAGTGCATTTCGCCGGCGACTATGATGCTGGTCGCGATGGCATCCTCACTCACCTCGGCGATCGCGCGGGCAACCAGGCCATCGGGCTGCCGGATCAGGTCCGACAGGATATTGGTATCGAGCAGGAACATGGGTCAGATATCGACGGGTTCAGCCGGAAGGTCCTCGATTGGACCAATATCTTCATCGAGCGGTTCCCATGTTTTGAGAACGGCCAGAAGCGAGCGTGGCCGCGCGGGCTCGATGATGAGCCGCGTGCCTTCCTTGCGGATAATCGCGTCCTCTCCGGGCAGCTCGAACTCGCGCGGAATGCGGACCGCCTGACTCCGGCCATTTTTGAAGAGCTTGACGTGGCGTTCGACGTTCATGGCGACTCCTTGGCATATGACATAGCCTATGCGCCCATAGAATGCCATGCTTGCATGCAGACTAACGAGCTGCCCGTTCGCATGGTCGCCGGAAGACGGCGGTGCTCAGCATAATTCGAGTGGAGACGATGCTTCAGCGAGGGCTTGGTAGCGGAATGGCGATGCTTTGGTCGCTGGCAAGATTGATGAACGCGCCGGCATGGCCGATCGAGCCCCGCCCCAGAAGATCGTACAGAAGAGCAAGCGCGTGGCTTGCCAGGACACGGTTGACGAACAGCGACTGGCGTTCGAGCGCCTCGGCGACCGAGCAGGACGGGGCATCGTCTTCGGCCAGGCTTTCATCGGCAATTTCCGGAAAATATTCGAGCACGGTGGGAAGTCGGTTCGCGTCCGTGGACGATAGGTGGCCGGGGCACCCGATCAGATATTGCCCGTCGCTCGCGCGATTGCCGAGGTCCAGCCAATAGGCAGGCACGGGCTTCTCGCCTGCCATCGCGGCGCCGATCGCGCGGCGTGCGGAGGCGGTATCGACGCAGCTGATCAGGATATCCGCCTTGCCGATGTCAACCGCGCCCGGCGCCCGCCCGTGAACCGCCTTCCAGGCAAGACCATGGGCAAGATTGATCCGTTCGGTCAGCGTGCGCGCTTTGGAATTGCCGATGTCGCAGCGGTAGAAGGGCTGGCGCCCGAGATTGGCCTGCGTCACGATATCGTCGTCGACCACGATGACGTCGAGCGAACGGGATGAAATCGCGCGCAGCGCCGTATCGAGCGAAGCCAGCCCCATCAGCATCTGCGCGCCATTTCCTCCGCAGCCCACCAGCAGGACGCGAATAGCGCGGTCATCGAAGTGAGCAGGCAGATAGTGACGGTCGCGGATATCAGCGTTCATGACGACCTCTCGGAGAAGGGGCTGCGCGGCAGCGGCAGGAACATGCCCCCGGCGCAAAGACGCGAAGCCGTTACGGGACCGTTGGGGCTGTCGAGCCGACCGAAGACAAGCGAGATCTTCGTCGCATGCGCATCGTCGGCATCATCGGTGGCGCTGAAGAAGGCGGGCCCTGTTCCATGGCTATGAACATCACAAACCAGATGCCAGTCGGGTGGCAGGATCGGCGGGCGATAGACGAGGCGCGAGGGCGTTGCCTCGTCTATGAGCGGAAATTCCAGCGCAAATTCCCGCGTGACCTGGTTCCACAGGATGAAGGCGGCAGTCTCATTAGGTAAGCCGGCGCGCAAATGCCGCACTATCCGATCGACAAGGTCCTCGGGAATGAGGCCGCACCGTAGCTCGGCCCTCGGGGGACCGGCACTGCCATAGGGAAGGTAAGCGGAGATGGGCGGTGTTACCCAGGCATCAAGCGCGAGCCATGGGCGGCGCAGGATCAGCATGACGCCATCATGGCCGACGGCAAGGCCATGCCCGACCAGCGCGGCGCGAAGCGCTTCGATGGCCGGTGATCGGCCTTGTGGCGGAACCGGATAGCAGGGCATGGCGGCGAGCAGTGCAGCGGCTGTCGGATCCTCGGCCAGACTGGTCATCGCCGACTCCATCGCGCAATCAAGGCCCCGACAGTGACAGGGTCTGGCGCGCTGTTGCGTGCCCCTTGTGCGGCGTGTCGCCGCCCCGGGAAACTGAGGGGTTTGAGACGGCTGACCGGGAAACGCTTTGCACGACGCGCGGCGAGATCGTCCCAGAGCCGGATGAGCCCGCCCCTGCCGGTGACGGTGTGTTCCTGCCCGACATTGGGATGGGTCGACCAGCTTTCGAACACGGCATGTTCATAGTCCGGGATCGATGCGATGCTAAGCGATCGGGGCCTGGGGATATTGCCCCAGCACAGCTGCCCACCGACGAAAACATTGAGGATGGGCGAGTGCAATAACCGCGTCTCGGCTATCGGGCGTTCATTTGACGGCAAAGCGTAGACGCCGAGGCCCGATCGGGTCGCGACGAAGAGATGGGCCGGATAGGGCACCGGCACGATGACCCTCTCGTGCAACACGCGCAGTCCGTCAGGCGGTGATGACAGCGCGAACCAGGCCGGACGGACCTTCGAAGGAATCCACCAGGCAAGCATGTCGGCATGGGCAACCAGTATGTTGCCGGGAAGAAGTTCGGGCGCAACGCTGCGTCCGAGCAGGTCGGTCCATTGGCGCAAATGCGCGCGGGTGAGCGGCACGCCCGCCGCGATGACTGGTTGGTCTTCCTGGGTCTGCTCGACCTTATGGATACTGGCGAAGGCGCCGGCATCCTGTCCCGAGGCGCCATAGGCATTCAGGGTTCGGGAACCCTGGTTCCGGTATAACAGGATGGCGTTCGTCAGGATCATGCCGCCGTGGGTGTTCTCGAAATGTGTGCTGTGGTCTGGCATTGACGACCTCATAGGCTGGTTGGATCGAGCCGGATCAGGTCCTGGGCGGCAGCGAGCAGCCGTGCGCCGAGCCGCAGGGAGGTGAACCAGTCATCGACGCGATCGGCAGCGGCAAGTGGACAGAGGCCTGCAATGTCCATGAAACCCATCTCCATGCCGTTGCGGGCAATGTCATCGAGTTCACGGGCAAATTGCTCGAACGGCACGAGCGTCAACGGCGGCAGGGAGGCGCATTCGTCGTAGCCCGGGATATAATCCAGGAGGACCTCGAAATCGCAGCTCCATGCGTTGCGTTCGCCCTCCAGGCTGCCAAATGCCTCTGACGCCCGGTCGAGCACGTCCAGCTTGCGACGTAGCGCCGCCGGCAATCGCGTCGATGGCGCCGCATTGGCTGCGATCATCCAGCCGGGCCTTCGGGCGTTCATCTCCGAAGGCAGCGTCATATTTCCCAGTTCGTGCGGATCCGCACCGTGACAGGCGATCAGGCTCTGGCGGGCAGCCTCGTCCTCGGTTTCGCCGTCCCAATAATAGATAGCGATCTCGTCGAGGAGAAATTCGTAGCCGTAGATGGGAAGCAGGCGGCTCAGACTCTTGTCCAGCGCCTGATAGGCGGCGGCGCGCCAGGAAATGGGCGCATCGCCGACCTCGATCCAGCCGAGATCGATTTGTCCGAGGGTGTCGCAGATGATGGCGATCGCGGTTGGACCGCCCTCCTCGCCGCCATGCAGGACAACCACGCGCAGATCGACCAGATCGATACTGTCGAGGATGTCGAGTACTGCAACGTCGAAGACGCGCTCGATATGCCGGCGTGCGGCCGGACGGCTGAGCGCGGGCAGTGCGCTTTCCAGCGACAGAGCCCACTGACCGAGGAGCTTGTAATGGGCACCGAGCGGCTGGTCGAACAGGACGGGAATATCGGGCGAAAGCGCGACCGACGTGCCGGCAAGCTCAGCCGAGCGGCGGGAGACGCAGGGCGCAAGGGGGGCGGAGGGGCTCGCCGATTTCGCCCGTGTGCGTGTTCGGGCCGGACGCGATCTGCGTGTGGAGGGCCTGGGCCGTGGCGGTGCAGGCAGGGCTGGTAAAGCTGGTCGTGTCGCCATCGTCGGCCTCGATCCATTGGCGCAATGTCTTGCGGGGTGCGGGCGGGATGGCCGTGCCGGCGCGGCGCGCCATGATCAGCCCTTGGTGCCGACAGCGCGGCGATATTCGGTGACATGGGCACCGCCGATGACGCCGGCATCGACCATCTCGGCGTTGAGAATGGCGGGGTAAAGCGTCGCGTGATAGGCGCGCAGGGCATCGGGATCGTCGGCGAGATGCGGTGGCATCGGAAGGTCGATACCATCATAGCGATAGGCGCGGGTCAGGTGATTGATCTGCATGGCGGGCTCCTGGTTGATGCTCGTGGAAGGATGACGGGTACAGGCTCACCAGAGGCTGGCGGGTTCTGCGGGCGTAGCGTCGGCCGGGGGACTGGTCAGTGCCGGCGCCCTGATCGGTGTGGTCGGCGCGGACGGTTTGATGGCCGTACTCTTCACCGCGGCGGCCTGCGCCGCGGCGGTCTTCGCGGCTTCATCCGCCTCGCGCTGCTGTGCGATCTGATCGGCGAGCGTCTTGCGTGAAGCGATGAGTTGTCCCAATGCACCGTCCGCGCCACGCTCGAGTTCGGCATCGATCTCCGCCGCGTTCGCCGTGATCGAAATCGGGCGCGCCTCTGCCGCTTGCGGATTGTGGGTTGCCCCGGCGACCTTGCGGGGCAGGATGGTGAGGGTCACGGTCTCATCGGGGCCTGCGACGAGGTCGAAGCCGAGCGAATAATGGGTCATCAGGGGAAGCAGGCTGGTAATCAGCATGGTGTCTGTCCTTGTCGTGGAAAATGGAGGAGAGATCAGGCGGCGATCTTCGTGGGCGGAGCGTCAGCCTGGACCGGGGGTGGGTCATATCGTCGCTCAAGCGTCATGCAGCTGGGCAGGCGCCCGGCCCAGTCGAAGCCGATGGCGCCCAGCATGCCGGTGACAAGGTCGGTCTTCTTGCCGCCAAGGCGCTTTGCGAAGGCTTTTTCGCCCATATGCGCGATGAGACCGCATTCCCGGGCGATGAAGCTGAGTTCATCCTTGGTGTAGCGTTCGAGAAAGGCCCTATCGACCTGCCAGGTGGCGCGAAGATCGACATCGAAGGCGCGCGCGAGATCGGCGACATGTTCGAAATTGGCCACGTCCCTGGCGTAGGCGGCGCCGATCGCCGACAATATCGTGGCCGCATGGGGTTCCTGGAGCGCTTCTATCGCAGCGATTTTGGCGCCGTAATCGAGCCCGGGAAAGGCCGCGTCGACGAGCAGGCCCGAGCGCGCCTTCAAGGTTTCGGATTTGATCTGCGGCAACGTTCCCGTCATCGCGGCCACCAGGATCGTGCTATGGGCATGTGCGGCGTTGCCGGCGAGCGCTCTTGCCAGAGCGGTCCGCCAGCTCGCTTCGCGCAGTTCAGCGGTTCGGCCGGCAATCGATTTTGCGGTGACGGTCGGCCCGGACACCTTTGACGCGCTGTCGGCTTTCCTTGGTGCCACGGATTGCGCGGACGCAATCGCCTGGGCTCCTTGGGAAGCGCCGACTGCGGCTGCTGGCGTTTCCGTGATATCGCGCATGGACTCATCGGTGCCATCGTCCTGCCCGTCATCATCGGCATAGTCACCCGGATCATCTTCCGCCAGGGATGCCGCGACCCTGGCGGCCTTGTCGGCGCGTTCCTGTTCCTCGAAACGGATCATCTCGGCCGTTTGCGTCTTGAGCTCGAAACAGGCCGCGTTGGTGCAGTGACCATCGTCGATATGGGTTTCGAACAGAGCCCGCTGCGCCTCGGAATTGAACGGGCATGTCATGCACTCGCCCTTGTCGAAACAGGCGCCGGCCAGATCCTGGGTGACACGCATCAGCAGATCGCGCGTCTTGCTGACATCGAGGCCGGAGCCCAGGATCGTTTCGAGCGCCTTGTCCTGCTTGTCGGCCGGCACGGCGGCGAGCAGTTCGGCGTGCCCGACCTTGATGCGGCGTTCGTCGAGCGCGAGCTTGACGGTATCGGAGAGATTGGCCAGCGCCAGCCGCCGATCGAACTTGGTCTTCGACCAGCCAAGGCGCCGCGCGGCCTCGGCGCGATCGTCCTGGCAGGCCGCAAGCACGCGGACGGCGGCATCGGCCTGCTCGGTTTCCGACGCATCGTCGCGCACGTCATTCTCGTCGATCGCGGCCTCGAGCGCTTCCTGGTCGGTCATCACGCGAATGATGACCGGCACCTCTCCCTCAGGACCGAAGGCTTCGAGCGCGGCCCGGTAGCGCCGCCCACCGGCAACGATGAGATAGGTATCGGCGGTGTCATGCCCGGGGTTCGGGCGAACCAGGATCGGCTGGAGCATGCCGCGCAGGCGGAGCGAGGCTACCAGTTCCTCATGCTTCCTGCGGTCGAAATAGCGGCGGGGGTTATAGCCCGGTATGATACGGGACAGCGGCAGCGTCGTGTTGCTGCCGCTCGACTGTGGCTGGGTCAAGTCGGGGCTCCTGGTGCGATGAGACGGGCAAGGTGGTGACGGAGGCGTGCCGGTTGCGCAGGGGTCGCGTGGTCCTGCTGGAGCCTCATCTGCCATGATGTCAGGCTGCCCGGACATTGGCGGTCCGGCTCAGGTCAGGGATGCGGCTATTGTCGTAGGCGCTGCCAACCGACATGTGCAGCGCCTGCTGCTCGGCCATGTACCAGGTGGCGGCCGAGACCTGGTAGGTTTCGGTGGCGAATTGCTCGTTGCCGCTGAAGAAGACGACATCGACAGTGAATTGCGACAAGGGATCTCTCGAAGAGGCGCGCATGGCGACGTCCTTTCATGACTGGAACCATCCCGGCATGACGCCGGGATGGTTGTGAAAGCGGGGAAAATCAGGCTGAATGGCGGGGATGGACGCGGGCGTCAGAGCGCCTGTTCGAGCAGCTTTCGCGCCTTGCCCTCGAGTTCGAGGCGGCTGTCCTGATGCGGCTTCGTGCGAGCGACCGCGGTGATGCCCTGCACGAAATCGTAAAGGCTCTCAGGCGGATGGCCTTCCTCGCATAGGACCGTCTGGATGATCTTCGTCGTCTCGGCTTTCGAGAAACCCCGGCGACGCAGGAACGTATCGCGATCCTCGTCCTTGCGCGCGACGATGCGTTCGCGCGCCGCCTTGATGCCGGTGATGAAATGCTGCGGCGAGGAGTTCGCGAAATGCTCGAGCGCCGGGGCGGCCTGATGGGCGAAGCGGGCGCCTGCGAATTTCGAATGGCGGATGTTCACCTCCTCGAAATTCTCGACGCCCCACAGGCAGCGGTTGGCGCACACGCCTCTGAGATAGAATGTCGCAATGCCAAGGGTCTTGGAGCCGACCTCGCTGTTCCACGCATAAAATCCGCGAAAATAGAGGTCGGGATCGCCATTGGGCAGCTTGCCCGCCTCGATCGGGTGCGTATCGTCGACGAGAAATACGAACACGTCCCTGTCCGAGGCGTAGAGCGTGGTCGTTTCCTTGCTGATATCCACGTAAGGGTTGTAGGTCATACTGCCCCACTGGATCGTCCCGGGGACTTTCCATCTCGTATCCCCGATGCCATCCCCGGCGAATGCCATGATGGCCTGGATCAGTTCCCAGTCATACACCCTGCCATACTGACTCCCGGTCGCGGCACGCAATTCGGTTCGGCCGTCGTCGGTCTGCAAGAGTTTGACCTGTTCGCCTCGGTGCGAGACAAGTCCGTGTTGCAGATTGATGCCGGCAAGCGCGGCGGGAAGCTGCCGCAGATAGGAGGCCGGCGCGCCGACAAGGCTGGAAATCTGCCCGAAGGACCAGTTGGTGGGTGCGACGGGGCGCTCGTCGCCCGGTGCTATCAGCATCAGCCGTTCGGGATTGTCGCTTCGGGCCTCGACCCGGATGGCGCGGCTTTCGACGACGCGTGTGGTGGAGCGCTCGGCGCGGGCACGCACGCTGGCATAGAGGCTGGAAAGCGAGAGGAATTTCTCGTCGTCTGGCCGTGAGAACCATTCGGAGGATACGCGGCCGCTGCGGCCACCGCGCGATACATCGATGCGATAGGGCGCGGACACGGGGGGCGTATCGTTCATGCGGGCAAGGCTCGCCATGGGAACCATCTCCTTGAGCTAGGGATAACGGGACGATCCACGTCTCCCGTCACATTCCCGCCCCTCCCTTCCCTTTACGCCGCCGCGCGATCCCGGCTTCGCAATGTCGTGATTTGGCGCTAGGATGGGTCTTCGCGTTCCCATCCTCCTTCTGGCTCACCCGTCGATCGCCAGGAGGCCAGTGCAGTGACGACGTTCGGTATATTGGCCCGGCTGACGCGGCTGATGCTGTCTGCCGGCCTGGGCGCAAGGCGGAGCCTGGCAGAGGCATTTGTCCTCGAAGGGGTCGTGATCGCGATGGGCGTCATCGGTCCCTATGCGCTCAAGCTGCTGATCGACATGCTGGGCGCACCTGTGGCATCGCCGCTGCCATTGTTCTTCACCATCCTCCTGTTCGTGGGATGCTGGGCCGGCGCTTCCATCCTGGAAACGGCCCGGCTTTCATGCACGGCGCAAATGGTCGATGCCCTGGCGCGACGCTTCACCATCGATGCGCTGGCATCGGCCCTGCCGGACATCACCGCGGCGCGCGACAGCCGGAGCGGCCGCGTTCCCGGCCTGCTGGAGCGTTTGCCCTATAGCCTGACGCTGGTCGTGGAAGGATTGATCTGGCGGCTGGGCCCGGTGGTCCTGCAAGCGCTTGCCAGCCTTGCGGTGATCGCCGGCCTGATCCAGCCTCTCTATGTGCTGATCCTCGCATTGACGTTCCTGGGGTTCCTTGGCGCGACCTGGATCGGCGCCAGACGCCACCAGGTGCATGCCGATGCGACCAATGCCGCAGCTTCGCATATGTCCCGCACGATAGCGGACATCGTGCGCAATGCCCGTCGCGTGGTTCTTAACGGCGCGCTCGACCGCGAACTCTTCCATGCCGGAGATGTGTTGGGCGCGAAGCGGCAGGCGACAGCGGGCATGTATCGCTCACTGACCGGCATGGCAGCGCTGCAATTCTCCATTGTCGGCATCGGCCTAGCGGCGCTGTTGATGCTGGCCGGTCTCGATGTCGCGAGGGGACGCATGAGCGCAGGCGACTTCATCCTGTTGCAGACCTACGCCTTCCGGCTGACCGTTCCGCTGAGCGCGCTTGGTTATATCCTGGCGCAAGCCGGCGTTGCGATCGCAAATATCCGCGACGTCCTGGCGTTGACGAACGCCAATGACGTGCCGGCGACCACTGCGCAGGACGGACCCATCGGCGCTGTGGATCTCGTCGCTCAAAATGTGAGCTTCCGTTATGGCGACGGCCTGCCGGGCATCACGGACATATCGCTGCATGTCGCGCCCGGTTGCTTCGTCGCCATCGTCGGCCCCAATGGCTCGGGCAAATCGACGCTCGCACAGATCCTCGCCGGCATCCTGCCGCCTTCATCCGGCAGCGTCAGACTTGCCGGCGTCGATATCGCCACGATTGCCCAGGCGGAGCGCCATCGTCACATTCTCTATGCGCCGCAGTTCATCGGTCTGTTCAACCGGTCTCTGCTCGAGAACATCCTTTATCCCCCGGCGCGCCAGCCGATCGGCGATGTCGAGGAACTGCTCCATCGCTGGCGCTTTCATGAGCCAGGGAGACCTATCGACTTCGACATGGAAGTCGGAGAACAGGGTGAGCGCCTGTCGGGCGGCCAGATCCAGAAGCTGGAACTCGCCCGGCTGGCGGGGGTGGACGTGCCGGTACTGATCCTCGATGAAAGCACGTCCGCGCTCGATCCACGCAGCGAGGCGGATGTGATCATGCAACTGCGGCGCAGGGCCAGCAGCGCGACGCTCATCATGATCACCCATCGTCTAGCCACGGCCAAGGCCGCGGACGAGGTGCTGTTCATGCGGGACGGGCAGCTTGCCGATAGCGGCCCCCATGAGGAACTGCTGCGGCGATGCACGTCCTACAGGAATCTCTGGTCCGTGCCTCAAGAGTCGGCATAGCCCGAAGGTCTGTACAAGCGCGACGGAAGTCTGGAGACCGAAAGTTGCGAGTTGGCCTCTGGGCGGACATGGGAGGTCCAGCGCTGTCCCTTGTGTGCCCGGCGTGGGTCTGGAAGCAGGAATGGCTGAAAGGGGCGTGGTTCAAGCTGGCCCCACTGCGGCCTTCACAGACATTGGAATTTATGCTGACGATATACCTATGGCATATTTGGGGTGAAGCCACGAGGAATTGAGCCTCATTATATTTTATGGCATAGATATATTATGAATGTAGGTAGATCGGATAAATTGAGGTCATTGCTCGATGCATGGGAGCCGCATACCGTTGCCACCAGTCCGCATCTCAAGTCGCTCGGCCTGACAGCGCAGGATCTCCAGAACTATACGACATCGCATTGGCTGGTCGCCCTGGGTCGGGGAGCGTTCAAGCGCCCGAACGAAAGCGTGACATGGCAAGGCGCCCTCTACAGCGTCCAGACGCAGTTGAACCTTCCGGTGCATGTGGGCGCACTCACCGCGCTCGAGATGACGGGCAACAGCCACTATGTGCGTTTCGGGCAAAGCAAGGCCTATCTCTTTTCGCCGTTGCGCGTGGTCATGCCCGCCTGGTTTCGCGCACATTGGGGCGATGCGGTGCGACACATGCAGAGCAAGCTCCTGCCGGATGGGCTGGGACTCACCGAACAGCGCGCGCCCGAAGGGTTTCTGCTCAAGACGGCCAGCACCGAGCGGGCGATCCTCGAACTGCTTCATCTGGCGCCGAAGGAATTCGATCTCGTCGAAGCTGGCCAGATCGTCGAGGGGATGACTTCGCTGCGGCCCAGGCTCATGCAGTCCTTGCTCGAGGAATGCACCTCGGTGAAGGTCCGGCGACTGTTCCTCTATCTTGCGGAACGCGCGGACCTCCCGGTCATGCGCCACCTGGACTTGGGACGGTTAGACCTGGGCTCGGGCGATCGCAGCCTTGCCAGGATGGGGCGCTATGTTCCGAAATACCAGCTGCTGTTGCCTTGTTGGGGTGGACGGCTCCCAACGGCATCGCAATGTGCCAGAGTGAGTGC
>ERZ1292632.652-Hain-H43-01um-R2-652-length-38498-cov-8_pt1 | contig 34791 bp, 31 predicted proteins | sample MGYA00564407_ERZ1292632 | MGnify/ENA primary metagenome ERZ1292632 (study PRJEB36523, sample SAMEA6512637) | groundwater metagenome | collected 2019-01-08 | study: AquaDiva: Metagenomics assemblies of 32 groundwater samples | reverse complement strand
GGTATCATGGAGCAGCTTTTCCGTCACGGCATCTTGGATAGCAAACATCTCATCACTGTGATCATACCCCAGCAAATGGAGAACTCCGTGAGAGAAAATATAGTACATCTCATGTTCAAATGTCACGCCGTCTTCCTTCGCTGCCTCTTCAATATAATCCGAACAAAAATAAAGATCTCCCAAAAAGATTTCTTCTTTTTCTTCTTTTGAAACTGCCTCCAAATCCGCATACTCTCCAAAGGAAAGAATATCCGTCACGCTTTCCTTGCTCCGGTATGTTTTATTAAGCTCCAAAATACGCTCGCGACTCACCGAAACCGCTGAAAGAGTAATGGTCTTATTTTGAAGAAATGGCGCAGGCACCTGCTTGAGGGTTTCTTCTGCAATACCACAAAAAAACGCCTCTGAAAAAGGATTTGGCGCCTCAGCGTTATACTCGCACTGAATCTTCATACGCAGAAATTAGCTGAGCTTTGATTCCACGATACGACGCACATCATCACCAGAGGCTCGTCCTGCCACCTTCTTCATCACCAAGCCCATAGCCTGACCCATTTGTGACTTTTCAGTCACACCGCCCTCCTGAAGAGCCTCTTCTACCAAAGCCACAAGCTCTGCTTCCGGCATAGCTTCCGGTAAATACTGCGAAAGAAGAACGAGTTCTTTTTCTTCCTGCTCTGCAAGATCGGGACGATTTCCAGCCATATACTGTTCAATACTGTCTTTGCGCTGTTTTACAAGACGCTTGATCACCTCTTCTACCTCAGCATCTGCCAATTCACTGGGATCTTTACGCTTCTCAATCGCCATATTCTTTACAGCACTCTGAATCAAACGAATCGTATCGCGCTTTTCTGTTTCCCCTGCCTTCATAGCTTCCTTCAGTTGTGCTCCGATTGTTTCGTATAATGTCATATATCTTTTATTAAAAGTCTCTCCTCATAGTATCAAAATCACAAGAAATACCAAAGAAAAATCCCTCCAGAGTACTGGAGGGAGATCTTTCTCTAGCGAGTCATTTTCTTCTTGATTTCGCGTAGGGCTTCATCGTCAAATTTACCCAATTTTTTGAGACGGCTGATTTCTTTACGAATATCAACCTTATAGAGGGCTTCGTCGCGACGTTTCACACGACTCTTTTCAGTTTGGTGGAAACGCATCTTTCGTACCTGACGGAGCACTCCGCTCTGTTGGACACGACGAGAAAAACGTCGGATCAGGCTTTCGGCCGTTTCCTTTTCCTTTCTTTTTACTTGGATCATAAATAAAACCTCCTTTCTCATACTATTCTCGCAACACTGCGAGAAGATTTATCAATTCCACTCTTTTACAGTGGATGGATATTCTCAGATAAACGGGCTCCTCCTAAAAGATGCAGGTGGATATGCTGTACCTCTTGACCTCCATGCTCTCCAACCCGGTACAGCAGTTTATACCCTTTTTCAGAAATTTTCAAGTCCCTCGCTATATCTCTTGCTACCCGGACCATCTTCCCCATCAGTGGCACATCCTCATCTTCAAGAGTTGCAACACTGACTATCTCTTTCTTCGGAATAATCAAAACATGAACCGGTGCCAAAGGATGAATGTCTCGAAAGGCAAGAATATCCTCATCTTCATACAAAATATCCGCTGGAATCTCTTTTCGGATAATTTTCTGAAATATGGTCTCTGCCATACACTTAGGCATTCAAGAGCTGATTGGCTTTCAAGACTTTCTTTACAGCGTCTACTAATTTTTCCTGCGTGACGGTTTCCTGCGTACCAGACACCATATCCTTTACAATAGCCGTCTCATCCAAAGCTTCTTTCTGTCCGATAATAATAGTCACTTCTGCTCCAATGCGATTGGATACGCGCATCTGCGACTTCAAACTTCCGCGACCAAAGCTCTCGGCAATGAGGATACCATTCTTCTCAAGTTCTGAAAAAATCTTGAGGCTTTTCTTTTTTGCCATATCGCCAAGCTGAGCGAGAAACACTTTTGGCTTTGGTTCTTGGTATGGTTTCACTTGGGTACGCTTCATTTCAAGCACAATACGATCCAATCCCAATGCAAAACCAATAGCCGGAGTAGGCTCACCACCCAAAGTTTCAATCAGGCGATCATAACGGCCCCCTCCACCGAGCGAGTAATTCTTTCCTTCTTTATCAGTAGAACGAATTTCAAAAACAGTACGCGTGTAATAATCTAATCCACGAACCAAACGCGTATTAATAGAATACGGAAGTTCGAGTTCATCAAGATATTCCAAGAGGCGCTTAAAGTGATCACGAGACTCCTGATCCAGATAGTCCAAAGACTGTGGAGCATGTGTCGTTAACTGAATACACTTATCTTCTTTACAGTCCAAAATACGCATTGGATTCGAAACCAGTCTTTCGCGACAGTTCTGACAGAGCTTGTGCTTCTGAGATTCTAAGTAGCGAACCAACGCCTTTTCGTATTCCTTACGAGACTCTGGGGTACCAATAGAATTGACTTGAAATTCAATGTTCTTCAGACCAAGCTGTTGTACAACACGGAAGGCAAGCTGAATGGTCTGAGCATCCAAAATAGGATCGCTTTCGCCAAACATATCGAAGTTGGCCTGCCAGTGCTCACGATAGCGTCCTTCTTGAGGACGATCATAGCGGAACACAGGGCCGGTAGAGAAAAGTTTGATTGGCTTAGAAAGGACTCCCATTCCGTGCTCAATATAGGCTCGACACAAACCAGCAGTCATTTCTGGACGAAGCGCTACTCGATCACCGCCCCGGGTATTAAACAGATAAATTTCTTTATCCAAGAGATCGGTTCCCGCCCCAACGGTACGCAAATACAAGTGAGCATACTCAACGGTCGGTAAATCAATACGACGGAAACCGTATTCCGAAGAAGCATGCGAAAGCACCTTACGGACGCGCTCCCAGTATGGTTGCTCGTCTGGCAAGATATCTCGCATTCCACGGAGAGCCTGAAGAAGCATCTCTTCTTGCATGACGGCCTGCTCTGGAGCCGCTTTCTTTGGAGCACTCTTCTGTGGAGATGCACCCGTTTTCTTTGGAGCACTCTTTTTCGCAGCGCTCTGCTTTACACTCTTTACTGATTTCTTCGCTACTGTTTTCTTCTGTGCCATAATCCGGTTGGCTTAAGAATGAGGAATTAAATAAATCTCTATACTCTAATACAATGAGGCCTTCTCAATTGGCCATGCCCGCAACAGGACGCGTCCAATTATTTTCTCTTTTGGTATTGGTCCAATAGAACGCGAATCGTAACTGAACATTCGATTATCCCCCATCACAAAATATTCTTCTGCTCCTACTGTGAGGCGTGGCATATCCTGCATCAAGATTTCTTTGGAAAGATACGCCGTTTCATCGAGTACAAATCCTTCTGGGTAAGCCTCATTGTAAATAATAACTTTATTTTTCTTAATTTCTACCGATTCGCCCGGCAAAGCAATCACTCGTTTAATAAAATACTGCTCGGGATTCTTTGGGTAATGAAATACAGAAACATCCTGACGACCAATCTCTTTAAATGGCTCTACGGTAAATCCAAGGCGATTCAAAAAATCGAGACTGGTTTGCTTATATCCAAATTCACTAATAACCAAGTACTGTCCGTCTTGAAAATTTGGCTCCATGCTCGAGCCCTGAACAAAAAATGGCTGGAATAAAAATACTCGAACCGGTATAATGATAACCACGGCCAGGAGAAATACCTTTACCATCTCCAAAAGAAGTCCTCCGAGACCCAAGTACTCGTCTCCTTTTTTTGATACTTTTCGTTCTTCTGCTGTCATCATATAAAGAAAAGCTACAAATGGTCCTTTATTCGAAAAAAGCCTTATTTTTGAGGAAAAAGACGAATAAACATTAGAATTGTAACAGATTTTTTGCCCTTTGGCAAGGGTCGAACTCTCACCATTTTTTCCTTTATCTAGAGCAAAACTCCTATGGATGGCCTCCGGAAACCAAGTCAACAACCAAAGCGTGAGGTCCTCCAAAGAGAAGTCCCTCTTGATCCCCTTCCTACACCAGAAAAAGAGCCTCTGGACCAGAGAACCATCCCAAGAGTGCGACGTTCGTTCTTCCGAATCCTCTCTTTTCTTCTTATCATCGCTACACTCCTTTTCCTTACTACCCTTGGATTTCTTGCCTCTAAAGCCGTAGGAGTAAATCAAAAAGTTCACTTTGAATCGACCAACACCTCGGTGCTTTCCCAGATCAAGGACTTTGCCAATACACTCCTTCCTGTCCAAAGGACACCTCTTCTCGGAGAAGAAAACAATAGAATCAACATCCTTCTTCTCGGAAGAGCTGGGGAACACTACCCTGGAAAAAATCTTACCGACACCATAATGGTGGCGAGTATTAATACTGAAACAAAAAAAGTAGCTCTCCTTTCTCTCCCTCGTGATCTGTATGTCAAAATACCCGAAACCAATCTCTACACAAAAATAAATGCGCTCTACCAATTCGGAGAGAGCAATAACACTGGAGTCACTCCAATAAAAAAAGCAGTAGAAGAAGTCACCGGTCAACCTCTTCACTATTTTTTCATCATCGATTTTGATGGCTTCGAAAAAACGATCGATACCCTTGGAGGAATCCGCGTTGATGTTGTACGCGACTTTTTTGATCCTACTTACCCAGGAAAAAATTATAGCTACGAAACATTTGAGATAAAGAAAGGGTGGCAGACGCTTGATGGAGCTACAACGCTCAAGTATGTCCGTGAACGCCACAACGATCCCGAAGGAGACTTTGGTCGAGCCAAGCGACAACAACAAGTTATCCAATCAGTAAAAGATAAGGCCTTTTCCGTCGGAACGTTTCTCAATCCTTTCGTCATAAGCGGACTCTTAGATACACTTGGTGAAAGCGTTCGTACCGATGTCTCTTTGGAAAATATCCAGAGCCTCGTTGAACTCCTCAAAGTACTCGACACAAAAAACATTAACACCTTTGTGGTTGATGCCTGGAAGAAAGAAAGCCTCCTTCGTGTTTCTCATGTTCTCTCTGGATCTACTCAGGCCTTTATACTCGTGCCAAGAACAGGAAACTGGAATGAGATACGAGATATCAGCCAGAATATTTTCTCTCTCGATATTCTTGCGAAACGTCGTGAAGAGATCAAAAAAGAAAATGCGACGCTTACTATTGTTTCTCGACCCGCTGATAGGAGAAGTGCTCAAAAAATAGCCACCCTCGCACAAGAAGAGTTTGGGATCACTGAAACAACTATCGTCTCTCTCGAAACATTTGAAAACAGCCAGAGAGAGAGTATGATTATAGACAGAAGTAGCCTCTCTAAGCCATTTGCACTCGACGAGCTTCTCAAGAAACTTCCGCTCAAACGAACAGAAAACTTCCAAACCATACTCCCAGAAGGAAATCAAAGTGACTTTGTACTCTTCCTCGGAAAAGATTTAGCTGAAGAACTCTCGTTCGAAGAAAGCAATATTGACCAAAACGCTCTTGATGACAACCTTTCCTCTGAACCACTCCCTCCACAACCCAAAAGATAAATGACTCGTACTACCAAAAAACCATCATGAAAATTATTATTGCACTCGGAAATCCTGGAAAAGAATACGAAAACACTCGCCACAACGCTGGGTTTCTTGCTGGCGATTTTTTACAGACTACTTTCACATTCGAACCCTTCCAAGAAAACAAAAAAATGTTCTCACTCATAAGTGAAGGGAAGATAGGGAATGAAAAAGTATTCATCGCAAAGCCAACAACATTCATGAACGAATCTGGAAAAACCGCTTTGGCACTCATGCAGTTCTATAAGCTCTCTCCACAAGATATTCTCTTGCTCCATGATGAGCTTGATATTGCTCCAGGCGCATACAAAGTAGCAACGTCCTCTCGAGCAGCGGGTCACAATGGTGTCCAAGACATTTTCGATACTCTTGGTACTCAAGATATTACCCGCATCCGCCTTGGTATCGGTCATCCTACAGAAGTACTTGGTGTCTGTATCCCACATCACGACTATGTCCTCCAAAAATTCTCAAAAGAAGAATCAGAAAAACTCACCTCTCTTTTCCCTCAGGTACAAAAGGAAGTAGAACAATGGATTCTCAATACAACATAACTCCAAAAAGTCACGTTTTTTGAGAGGGCTCTCGGAGCGTGACGACGCGAGAGGGAGTAATTTTTTAGCAAAAAAATATACGTACCTCAAGAAGAATGTGACTTTTTAAGAGAAAGAGGATAAAAAAAGAAAAACCCCGTAAGGGGTTTTTATGATCTCGGGTTTCTGTCCACGAGCCGAGAACACTTCGACAAGTCGATGCATTCTACATTTCAGCGAAAAAAGGCTAGGAGGGATGCTTTTTTTCGCCCTGAGGACAGAAACCCGAAACCACTCTTTCTTGTTTTAACAAGACTACAGAATAGCAAAAAAAGAGGCCTTTGTCAATAGAAAGACAAAGAAAAAACCGCCCTTTCGAGCGGTTCTTCAGTTCTTTCGCTTTAGGCTTTTGCCTCAGGAGCAGCTTCTGCCGACTCTTCTTTGGTAACACCTTCAACCTTGGTAACATCCATTTCTACCTTTTCGTCCAAAGCAGCCATTTCTGCTTCAGTACGTGGAGCTTCAACGAGAGCTACGGTAGTTTCTTCTTCAGTAAGGATCTTTACACCCTTCGGAAGCTTCAAGTCTTTTACCTGAATATGATCTTCGAAAGTCTTAATCTGAGAAAGATCAATTTCGATAGCATGAGGAAGGTCTTTTGGAAGACAAGTCACGAGTACTTCTTCAAGGGTACGAATAAGAATACCTCCCTGTTCCTTCACGGCTGGTGATTCATTTACAAATTCCAATGGAATATGTGTTTCCATTTCCTCGTCCATACGTACCTGAAAGAAATCAATGTGCGTAATGCGACTTGTCAAAGGATCCTTTTGTACATCATGCACAATCACGTTCGCCATGGTTCCTTTTTCAGGAGTGAGGTTGATAATGCTACTCTGACCAGCATCCTTGTAAAGTTTGCCGAAAGTAATAGCGTTTACCCAAAACGTTTGTGGTTCATTTCCATGACCATACATAACAGCAGGAATAAGCCCTTCCTTTCGGGAACGGACAAGTGCCTTGCTACTTACTTTTTCACGGTTTTGTACCGAAAGCTTCATTTCTGCCATAAACCTTTAATTCGCTTGATTATTCTCTTTGAAAACTATATAAGTTCGTCCACTCCTCCACGATACCGCTTGAGGAACTGATGGACTTCCAACACCTGATCGGTTGAAATAGGTTCTCCGCGAAAGACTCGCTTTGCTTCGCCCTGTTCCAAGTCAGTCAACATTCCCAAACTCACGACACCAAACTGTCCAGTAGAAACAAAAACAATTGATGAAGCATTACAAGCCCCACACGAAAGATGGAGCGTTGTACGCTTCTCATCCTCATCGAGTACGAGCATTTTCGCCGGCTGATACTTCTTGTTGCATACTGCACAAGAAATAAGAGACTGGAGATTTTCGGGAGTCATTTTCATTGTAAAGGGAGTTTTTCGGTTTACATCTTCAGTATAACCGATAACGCCGACCGAAAACAATTCCATCGAACGTTTGGCTAGACTACCATGGAAAGCCCCTATCGTCAAGAAGGAATTCCCCTCCTAGATATCCAGATTCTTTACTGCTTTCGCATGGGTTTGAATGAAGCGCCGTCTTGGCTCAACTTCATTTCCCATCAAAATATCAAAGAGTTCATCTGCTGCTTCCGCGTCTTCGATCGTGACTTGAAGCATAATGCGATGCTCAGGATCCATAGTGGTATCCCACAACTGTTCTGGATTCATTTCACCGAGACCCTTATATCGCTGAATATTCACTCCGGCAACCGTTTCCGTTCCGTCTCCCGGTGCTTCTTCCGAAACAGTCTCTTCATTTTCCTTCGCAACCTCTTTCACGACAACCGGCTCTTTCTTTGCTTTCTTCGAAGCCTTGGCAGCTGCAAGCTCCTTCATTTCTTCCAAAACACGGTCCTTTTCTTCATCGGTATACACATACCGCACATCCTTATTCTTCTGTAAGCGGTACAATGGTGGCTGAGCGATATAGATGTATCCTCCACGCACTAACTCCTCGTAGTATCGATAGAAGAAAGTAAGGAGAAGCGTTCGAATGTGCGATCCATCAACATCGGCATCTGCCATGATAATAATCTTGTGGTAGCGAAGCTTGGCAATATCCAACGTTTCACCAATACCGGCTCCGAGCGCAATGATAATCGGCTTTAATGTATCGGATTTTACGACTTTATCAAGGCTTGTCTTCTCAACATTTACCAATTTTCCTCGAAGCGGAAGAATAGCCTGAAACTCACGATTTCGTCCTTGCTTGGCGCTTCCACCAGCGGAGTCTCCCTCTACAATATAGAGCTCAGAACGAGTCACATCCTTACTGGAACAGTCAGCCAGCTTTCCAGGAAGCGTCATTCCCTCAAGAGCTCCCTTACGAAGCACGGCGTCTTTGGCTGCGCGAGCAGCGATACGAGCCCGAACGGTAAGCAAACACTTTTCAATAATTGCTTTAGCGTCTTGTGGATGCGTTTCCAAAAATTCAGCCAGACCTTCAGCGACCACAGACGAGACTGGTCCACGTACCTCGCTGTTATTGAGCTTATCCTTGGTCTGTCCTTCGAACTGTGGGTTCGCCAGTTTTACAGAAATAACCGCCGTCAAACCTTCGCGAAGATCGTCAGAAGTAAAGGCTCCTTCTTTGTCCTTAATAAGGTTGTTCTTTTTGGCGTAATCATTCAAAACACGTGTCAGTGCCATCTTGAATCCCGTTACATGCGTTCCTCCTCCTGGGTTTAAGATGTTGTTCGCAAAAGAAAAAAGATGTTCCTTGAACCCATCAGTAAACTGGAGCGACGCTTCAACGTAAATATTATCAACCGTCTTTTCTACGTAGAACGGATTTGGGTTTCGCACTTCCTTCTTGCGATTCAAGAATTTTACAAACGAAATAATACCGGAGTCAAAATAAAATCCGTGACGCTTGATAAGATGGGCTTCTTTCTCGGTAGGAGCTTCACGAGCATCTTCTACACTGATACGTACTCCTTTGGTAAGAAATGCTTGATACCGGAGATATTCCAATATCTTACTCCAAGAATATTTAATTTCTGGAAAAATCTCAGGATCAGCCTGAAAGGTAACGGTTGTTCCCGTGCTGTCTGATTTACCGGTTGGCTTTACGTTGGCCACTGGTTCACCCTTCTTGTATTCCTGGGTCCATATTTTTCCCTGACGTTCAACCGCTACTTTCGTATGAGCAGAAAGTGCATTCACCACGGAAACACCTACTCCGTGAAGACCTCCTGAAATCTTATACCCTTCTCCGCCGAATTTTCCTCCGGCATGAAGAACCGTCATAACGGTTTCCAAAGTTGATTTCTTAGTTTGCGGATGAATATCTACTGGAATACCGCGTCCATTATCTTTTACTTCAATCCAATTGTCAGGAAGCAAGCGGACATTAATTTCCGTACAGTGCCCTGCCATGGCTTCATCGATCGAGTTGTTGACTACTTCCCAGATGAGATGATGCAACCCTTCAAGCGATGTGCCTCCGATATACATACCCGGACGCTTGCGCACTGGATCCAGACCTTCAAGCACCTGAATGGATTTCGCATCATAATTTGTTTTTTCAGCAGCTTTAGCCATAGCGGTTTTTTACGTATCTTAAACTGACGATGATTTTTTTATAAACTGACGAACTGAAAATTCCAACAAAAGAATACCGGCGAGAAGCAGAAGACTATCCCACCACGTTAGAATTCCAAAAAACTGAAAGAGTGCGTTTCCAATCACGAAAAGCGAAAGAAAAAACGCTTGTCGGAAAGCACCTCCGAGATGATGTGCGGCACTGGTTTCTCCAATTGCCTTACAGTAGAGACCTGTTATGAAGAGCGTACACAGACCCAAGCACATTCCAAATAAACTCGAGAAAAAAAGAACAATTCCTACAAACTCTGCCTCATTCGGATCAACAGCAAAAATAATCCCGAGGAAAGCAGCCAGAGCGAGTGCCGTAAAAAGCCGAATTCCCCAGAAATAAGCCGAGAGCGACATAAGAAAGAAGAGAAAGAAAACGCTATTTAAGAAAGGCGTTTTCTCCTCTTATTTTACATTCTTTCTCGCAAAAGAGCAATGCTTCAAAATTGCCAAATCATGGCTCAGAAAAGCACTTTTTTCGATCAAAAAAACCGCTCTTTGGTCATGGAAAGCGGTTTTTAAGAAGAATATTAGGCTCGTGAAACGTATGTTCCTTTTTCTGTATTGATAATGATCTTATCGCCTACTTTCACAAAAAGAGGCGTTGTAATCTGGAGACCCGTTTCCACAGTCACCAGCTTATCGCCACCAGAAGCAGTGTCTCCTTTTAGGCCAGGAGGAGCATCCGTTACCGCAAGCGTTACTTTAGCTGGCAACTCTACGTTAATCGGTTGGCTATTCCAATTCAACATCACGACCGGAGTACCCTCAACCAAATACACAGCTGCGTCGCCTAAAACAGAATCAGAAAGCGAAACCTGATCATATGTCTCCATGTCCATGAAGAAATGCTCAGTGCCTTCACGATACAGATACTGTGCATGAGACTTAGAAATCTCAGCCTCTTCTAACTTATCAGCACCCTGAAAGGTGTGATCGATAATAGCTCCTGTGAGCAAATTTTTGAATTTAGTACGAAGAACAGCTCCAGCACGCCCAGTCTTGGAATGCTGATAATCCAAAACAACATACGGTTCGTTGTTCCAGATAATCTTTTTGCCGTTCTTTATTTCTGTTATTCCCAACATTGAAATAGTATCAACGATTTACACGTCAAAACGAAGAAAGTCTGTAATCCCTTGATTACTTAATGACGTATGGGATAAGAGCCATAAAGCGTGCACGCTTTACTGCTGTCGCGAGATGACGCTGTTCCTTAGCGGACAGTCCATGACGCTTTGGTGGATACATTTTTCCTTGCGAGTTCAAGAATCGACGCAAGAAATAAGCATCTTTATAATCGAGACTCTGCAATTTTTTGGTCATTGCTGCTTCCATAGTGTTCTACTGTTCAAACTAAATTAAAATGGGACGTCTTCAATTCGTATCTCATCTTTCTCGTCGTCGAGATTGATGGTTGGAATTTCCTCTTCCTCATCACGCTTTGAGACAGCAGGAGCTCCTGCTGTAGCTCCCATCTGAGGAGCACTCGATCGCTGAGTACTTCCTCCCTGGGAAGATCCCTGCGCGCGACTTCCGAGTTGCATGTTCTCTCCGATTACCTCAGTCACTCTTCGTTCACTTCCATCTTTGGCAGTGTACTGTCTTGTCTGCATTCTTCCTTCAATAAAACACTCTTGTCCCTTTGTCAGGTACTGAGAGGCTACCTCTGCAAGACGTCCCCAGAGAACGACATTATGGAACTCTGTACGTTCCTGTCGGCTCCCTGCCTTATCAGTCCAAAAACTATTGGTAGCCATAGACAATGTGGCTACTGACTGTCCCCCTGGAGTTGTTCTAATTTCTGGATCGCGGGTGAGTCTTCCCACGAGAATAACTTTGTTGACATTCATAAGATCGAATGCTTAACAAATTAAATATCGAGTTTTTCTTTGAGCTGACTGTCGATTTCCTGATCGCTCACTGGCTTTGCTTCCTCTGCTGGTGCAACAGGAGCCTGAGGCATTGGGCGAATTGCTCCACGCTTCTCATAACGATTTCCACGACCTTCACTCTTTGGACGCTCAACACGCTCAATAGCCTTCAATTCTGGAAGATCTTCAGCCTTCACAATCAAGAAACGGAGTACATCTTTTGAAAGTTGCAACGCTCGGTTGATACGAGTCAAAGGATGTACCTCTACCATACCTTCCTGATCATCTTTCCCCGGAAGCGTAAAACGTCGTGCAATGTATGTTCCACGAGTTTCTTTCTTCACTTCGTACGCAAGCTTGCGCTTCTCTTCTGTTTCTGGAGCCAAAAATACACCACCTTCTGTAGTGACGATTTTTGCAACTGCCTCACGGATTGCAGGGAGTTCAGCTTCTTTGCTCTCTCCTACCAAATAAAATAATTCGTATTCGATCATAGAAACGTGTCAATAAATTACTATAAAAAAATCCACCAACGGGAGAGAAGTCCAGGCCCAAAAATGGGCATCCGGTGGGGATATATGTCTTACCTGATCCTCAAGGAGAGGCGGGGAAGACGTCGGACTTTCTCAGTTGTTTCCCCACAATATCATGATACCCTCCTTTTGGCAAGGGTTGCATAACTCAAAGAAAGAAGCTTATAAAAGCTGCTTATAATTCTTGGACCAATAAATAATACCATTAATATACGGTGCGTAACTTGTTCCAAGATATGCTGCTGCAGCACTCCTATAAGCAGATTCCTTTCCGGCGGTCACACCTGGAACTCGACTTAATTTCAGCGCCATAGCCATGACGCCATCAGTCAGATTCCATGGACTTGGTGGATTATGACCTGTTACAGAAGCTACCTGACTCTTATATCCCATCCAAGTATCCGGCATAAATTGGGCCACACCCATAGCGCCTCCAGTGCCTGTATATCCGCTTGGATTACAAGAAACTTTTTGCTTCCGATAATCAATGTCGAGCTCTTTCGTAATCTTTTTAAAGGTGTCTCGACGTGCCAAGAAGGTCTGCCAAGAACGTTTAGAAAGTTTTTTATTCTTATAATTTTTCTCAGCCCCATCTTCTACTTGAGCATACGTACAACCACCGACATTCGCACCAAGATTTGTTTCCATTTTCAATACTCCAAAGAGAAAGCCTTTCGGAACACCAGTCTTCTTACTGGCAAATGCAACCGCCTCTTTAATATCTCCGGCATTGTATGATTTTCCGAGAATCTTACTCAAGTCACCTTGTAATTCAGAAAGTTCTTTCTCAAGCTTATCTACTACAGCCTGCTGATCATCTAACTGTTCGGCTACTTCGTTTTGTTCAAATACTAATCCTTGCTTTTGTTTATTCTGAATACTAAGGAGTGTCTCGTGATCTTCTCTTGTTTCTTTAAGAGAATCTTTCTCTTCGGCTACCTTATCCTTTACATCATTAATATCACCGATCAAGTTTTGTACCTTTTCCTGAGTAGAAAAGAGGCTATCACTCGTCTGAAATAATTCATTCATATCTGACTCAGCCAACACAACCTCAACCAATGGCGTACTATTCGTATAGTACAGTTCTTGAATAAGATTGGTCAGCACCTTACGGTTCAGCTCTTGTTGTTGCTCCAAACCTAAGATCTCCTTTTCCTTTTGCTCAATAGTCTGATCGGTTTGTTTCAAAAGGTTTTGGACGCGAGAAATAGCTACCTGAGTAGCATTGAGCGATGACCGCACCTGACTAAGATCACTTGCCAAGGCGTCGTATTCTTTTTGCTCTTTTTTCAACTTTTCTTCAATTCTATCGATATCATCCTTTATTTCCGCTGTATCCTCTGCTGCAAATGCATCGAAAGGTCCAAAGAAGAGCGCAATCCCTAGTATAAAAGAAGAAAGCTTAAGATAAGAAGTAAATTTTTGATTTTTTTGTACCATATTTTACTATTATAGCACATTTTTGCCTCTAAGAAAAGTAAAGAGGCTCCTTGGAATGTTTTCCTAAGGAGCCTCTCGACAGATTTTGGCTTCGTTTAGCCAATGGGTCGTTTCTTGTTCTTCTTGACATGGTACCAGAGCAGATTCATATGGCCTTCTGCCATCATGGTCGTGATGAAAATGGTCGCGATGACCTTGTGGCCGGCCTTATCGCGAACATAGCAGGCTCCGGCGGCGACATGCTCGACGGTTTGACGAAGCGTCAGCTTCTCTCCGTCTTTTCCTTCAGCATAGCCACAGGGATAGTGCGCTCCGATGACGAACGCCTTTCCGAGATCGAAGTGTCCCTTCGTTTTGGCGAGGAACTTTTCGATCTCATGGAGAAGCTCAGGTTGGAACGTAGCGCTCTCCGGATCAAACCGAAGTCCAATCCCCGGCAGGGAAAAGGAAGCGAAGTTCCCGCGCCGCTGAACAGCGCGTTGTTTGAACTCGTACAGCGACGGATCGCTGCAGAGCGTAGCGATGCCGTGCCCCTGATGACGATAAATCTCATCGCCATCGCATTCAGAAAGAAGGCCTTCCTGAATGAGCTCCTGGACTTCGGCATAGGGAACCGTAGCCAGGGGCTGATGATCAAGCAACATGAACGGGGCATGAAGGACGTCAATCCTCTTGCCGATGTCCAAGTGAGGCTCTCCGCAGGCGCATTCTTCGTGCGAATGAACCGGGGAGGCCAAAGCAGAGGCGGCTGGTGCCGTCATAGTGGATACCCTCTTTTTCTGACTCGTGACTGAAGAACGGTAGGCTCAAAATAATAGGCTCGCCTTCGTCGGATGTTACCGGCAAAGAAAAGCGCACCATCTAGAACACAAAGGCGATTCTACTCCTCTAGAGAAAAAAGTCAACAGATCGACCTATTGGCCGATCTGTTGACGAGAATATTTTCTTTTTACTCTTCAGCTGAAGCAGGTGCTACCACCAGTCCATCCTTTGATTTCTTGTGGATTTCCTTTTCAATTTCTGCAATTATCTTTGGATTTTCCTTGAGAAAGGTTTTGGCTGTTTCGCGACCCACTCCCAGTTTTACTTCTCCATAGGAGAACGAATTTCCCGCTTTCTTCACAACCTCATACTGAACACCGGTGTCCAGAATATCTCCTGCTCGTGAGATACCTTCATTGTACATAATATCAAATTCGCAGGTACGGAAAGGCGGAGCGACTTTATTCTTCACTACCTTTACCTTGGTACGATTCCCGACGATAGCCTCTCCTTTTTTAATCTGCGCACTGCGACGAATTTCGAGACGAACAGAAGAGTAAAATTTCAATGCTTGTCCACCCGTTGTTGTTTCTGGATTTCCAAACATGACACCAATCTTCATACGAATCTGATTGATGAAAATAACGACAACATTCGAATGCGCAATGATAGCTGTCAATTTCCGAAGCGCCTGTGACATGAGACGAGCCTGACGGCCCATATGAGAATCCCCCATCTCTCCTTCAATTTCCGCCTTTGGAACAAGGGCGGCAACGGAGTCAATAACAATGACATCCACCATATTGGAACGAACGAGAGTCTCTACGATATCGAGCGCCTGCTCTCCGGTATCTGGTTGAGAAATGAGTAAATCATTGATATTCACACCAATCCGTTTGGCATATTCTGGATCGAGTGCATGTTCAGCATCGACGAAAGCAGCGATTCCCCCAGCCTTCTGAGCATTCGCAACAATATGGAGAGTCAAAGTCGTTTTTCCAGATGATTCTGGTCCATAAATTTCTACCACACGCCCTCGAGGGACACCACCAATACCCAAAGCGAGATCCAAAGAAACTGATCCCGTCGGAATAGCTTCTACATCTACCTTGCGTACATCACCAAGCTTCATGATCATTCCATCGCCATACTTCTGTTGGATTTCATCCACAATACTAGCGATTTTTTCTTTTCCTGTTTTCTCGCCCGAGGAGGCTTTCGTACTTTTTGCCATATGCAATATTTATATGTTTACTTATGTTTCATACTAAATAGCATTATACCCCCTCTTCTGTATTTTTGCCAAGTCCTGTGAAAAAGATTTTATCAGCCTTCCCTGGAGCAGGCAAAAGCGGTTCTACAGGAGCTCCGCGAAAAGAAACAAAGACGTTCTCTCCATTCTGAGAAGAGATGAAAATTTTATCCTTTGCTTCGATACGCCGTTTCTCCCCTTTTGGTAATACACCCTGAAATACCGTCTCCCCATCCGCCTCAATCGTCATGGATGTTTTGTCATCTTTACTTGATACTTCAATAAAAAAGGTTTCACCTTCGGCTACTCGAGCTGCCAAATCACCCGATTGCCCCGGATCGGAAACCGCATACTGCGCCTCAAGAGAAAAAGTAACGATCTTTTCTTTATTAAAACGATTCACCGCTACCAGTGTTACGGTATTGAGACCCTGTTGCAAAGTAAGTTTTTCACTAAATTCCCCTTCACTTCCCACAAAAACAGGTTCTCCATTAAGAGTTACCTGAGCCCCCTTATCTGTTTTTCCATGAAGGGCAATCTCACTTTGCTGTACAACCGTTCCAGGAGCAGGATCTGTAATTACCAACCGAGGAACAGCGGCGAAGCTCTGAAACTCTTGATACAAATAGATAAAAACGCCTCCGATAATAAGAACGATAAGAGCAACGAGTAAAGAACGTGGAGTCACTACAAACGAAAACATGGAAAGAGTTTTCGGATGGATCGCTGGTGCTTTTTCTCGACCCAGGTTTACTTGGATATTTCGTTCACCATCGTAGAGACGAAGAAATGACTGCTCTTCAACATTTAAATATCGAGCATAGCTCCGAAGAAATCCACGCACATACACATCAGCTGGAAGTTTTTCGTACTCTCCATTCTCTAAATATTCAATATACTTCGCTTGAATTTTTGTCGCCTTGGCAATATCAGGCAGACTCATACGTGAATCCGTACGAAGTTTTTTCAGTCTCTCTCCCAATGTCAGAGACTCCACTTTTTTTCTTGTAAATCCAGTTTGCGCCATCATACTCTCTAAAAGTTCGGTCGCCCTCAAAAAATCTTTGAACCAAAAAGGTCTCGCTTCGGAGAATACACTTACTGTAACACACAAAGCATACCAATAAAAGGCTTAGAAGAAAGGAAAAACCGACTCATTTGGTTGAGTCGGTTTAGGAAAACACTTCCTCCTACAATTGCCATTTGTCTCGTTCCATCTGCTCTCGTACAGGATCCTCTTCGGCTTTTGGCTCTGCTTCGAGGCTTTCAGCACTACTTTCATCAGGCTTACCAACCAAAACTTTTTTCTTTCCATCTACGAGACCAACAATTCCGTTCTGTTCAAGAAGATGCATCAAGCGGGCGCCGCGAGGATACCCTACCCCCAAAGCGGTCTGAAGGTAAGTCGTCGAAGCCCTTCCGGTTTCCACAACGATACGCTTAGCTTGTTCGTACAAGTCGTCCTCTTTCGAACCTTCGTCCATGGCATCCATAGCCAATGTAACCGCATCTTCTGCTTCATCAAAATCATCCGCTGTTTCATCATCTCCAAGCTCTTCTTTCTGGGCGCGAAGAAAATTCATAACCCTATCCACCTCTTCACTAGAAACATACACTCCCTGAAGACGCTTTGGCTCACTCCCATCTGGAGGAGAATAGAGCATGTCACCATTTCCCAAAAGCTTTTCTGCGCCTCCGGTATCCAAAATCGTTCGGGAGTCTATTTGTGATTTCATCTGGAAGGCAATACGAGCGGGAATATTCGCCTTAATAAGACCCGTGATAACTGTAACCTCCGGACGCTGTGTCGCGAGAATCAAATGGATACCCACCGCACGAGACATAGCCGTAATTCGTACAATGAGAGGCTCTACTTCTTTACCGTGTGACCCCATAAGGTCCGCCATTTCATCAATAACAATAACGACATACGGTAAAGGATCAAGTCGCTCCTCTCTTACCTTGTTCGTATCAGGGTCTACAATAGTCTTCGTTTCTCCGCGCAGACACTTCTCACGATACTCTTCAATATCACGCGCATGCGCCGGTTCCAAAAGCTTGTAGCGGTGCTCCATCTCGCCAACAGCCCAGCGAAGTGCGCCAACCACCTTCTTCATTTCAACAATCACAGAAGATTTCAGGTGCGGAATATTACGATAACGAGAAAGTTCGACTCGTTTTGGATCCACCAAAATAAGTTTCAAATCTTCAGGAGAATTCTGATACAAAAGTGACACCAGCAGAGAATTCACACACACACTTTTTCCAGAACCAGAGCGCCCAGCAATCAAAAGGTGCGGCATCTTTCCAAGATCAGCAATAAGAGGTTTTCCATTGACACTTTCTCCGAGTATCAAACTAAGATTAGATTTTCGATTCTTAAACTCTTTACTCTCCAAAAGCCTTCGCAAGCGCACCATGGCCACTGATTCATTCGGAATCTCGATACCGACGAGTGATTGCCCTGGAATCGGAGCTTGGATACGAATAGAACGCGCTGCCAAAGCAAGCGCCAGGTTATCAGAAAGCGCTGTGATACGTGAAAGTTTTACTCCAAAAGAAGGCCTGAAAGTATACTGTGTAACCGTAGGCCCCACCTCAAACCCGCCTGGTTCAACAGAGATACCAAAGTTCTTCAAAGTCTCGATGATCACCTCCTGACATCGTGCCGTATCACCACCAGCAGCCTGGTCTATCTTGGAATCTAAAAAGTCAACCGGAGGAAGTTCCCAGTAATAGGCTGGTCGTTTCCGAGGACGACGCGTATTCGTCGCCAAAATAGGAATTTCAGAAAAATTCTTATCTCCCTCTTCTTCTTTTTCTTCCTCTTCTTCGTCTTTAAATTTCAAGTTCCGAATATTGTTTTCTTCTAACGCTTCGACAATCGGTGTAGGAAGTGGCTCTGGAAGAGGTGCTTCAAAAGCAGTCTCAGAAGATACAATTCTCTCTCCAATTTCCTCTGCTCCATCCTCTGTTTCCGAAACAGGAGTTTTTCTGAAATTCAACATCTTCTCCTTGAGGTGCTCCAAAAAGTGAATAAGAGAAACATTGAAAGCAGCAATAACCCCTGCGGAGAACAGTCCCACAAGCAAAATAACGCCGGCAATCTTCCCAGTAAGATTCAAAAAGATATACGAGAGAGCATAGCCCACAAATCCACCGCCCTCTCCTGCTTTGGCTACCTTCAAGAGCTCCTTATTCGTATCACCCATAAACAGGTGCAAGAGCCCGAGGACTGAAAAAAATGCGATAAGAAGCCCGATAAACTTTACCGCATCGGCCAACGTCGTTGTTTGACGTTTCAAGAAGAAAAGACCGGAAAGGAACAAAAGGATCGGAAACAGCCACTTTCCATATCCCAAGACGGTACTTGAACCACTTTCGAGCCACTTTCCGGCAATCCCGGCTGCCTCAAAAAAAGATAAAAGAAATAAAAGTGCAAAGGTAAACAAAAAAACCGACGCGATGCTTCTTTTTGCATCGCTTCCAAGAATGTTTTCGAGATGGAATTCCTGTGAATCTGACTCTTTGCCTTTCCCCTTCTTCTTCTCTGCTTCTCCTTTCTTTTTGCGCCCCATAATTTTTTTGGTATTTTGTCGTACAATACGCAAATTATAGCACAAAGAAAGGGTTTTTCTCAAAAACAAAACACCCCAGGAAATTGGGGTGTTTTGTAAAAACAAGAGGAAAGATTATTTCGTATCTTCAGTCAAACCACGGTACCCAGTACCAGCTGGAATGAGACGACCGATAATAACGTTTTCCTTGAGACCACGGAGACGGTCTTCTTTACCAGCAACGGCTGCGTTAATCAAGACGCGAGCAGTTTCCATAAAGGAAGCAGCTGACAAGAAGGACTCTGTTGAGAGGGCTACCTTGGTAATACCAAGAACCATAGTTTCACCAGTGGCTTCTGTACCCTTTGCAGCACGAGCCTCTTCGTTGGCTTCTTCGAACTGATCCTTCTCTACGATATCTCCTGGAAGAAGCAACGTATCACCTGGATCAATAACCTTCACACGAGACATCATCTGACGAATAATTACTTCAATGTGCTTATCGTTGATACCTTCACCTTGAGCGGCGTAAATCTCTTCGATTTCACGAATGATGTAACGGTGTACAGCTTCCTGTCCCATGACCGTGTAGAGCTTACGGAGATCGATATGTCCTTCAGAAAGAATAGTTCCAACACCTACCAAGTCACCTTCTTTGACCTTGAGAGTCACGTTGGCTGGTACCTGGTATTCATGAAGAGTCTTATCATTTCCTTCAACAACAATCTTCACAACCTTACTCTCCTTGGTAATGTTCTGGACACTTCCAGCGACTTCAGAAAGAATAGCTTCGGTCTTTGGAACACGGGCTTCAAAGATTTCTTCAACACGAGGGAGACCCTGAGTAATATCAGAACCAGCGACTCCACCGACGTGGAAGGTACGCATCGTAAGCTGAGTACCTGGCTCACCAATAGCCTGAGCGGCAACAACTCCAACGGAAGCTCCCATCTGTACGAGTTCGTTTCTTCCAAGATCGATTCCGTAACAGAGGCGACAGACACCGCGACGAGCCTTACAGCTCACGAGACTTCGGATCTTGATCTTCTCAACGTTTTTGAGTTCAATAGCCTTTGCCTCATCCTTAGAGATAAGAGATCCCTTCTTTGCAATCACTTCTTTCGTTTCTGGATCCTTGATTGCCTCAAGAGAAACACGCCCTTCAACACGAGCAGAGAAGTTTGCTCCAATAGCATCAGAATCCGCACGGTAGAGATACGCTCCTTCAGTGTCACCACAGTCTTCATCACGTACGATAATATCCTGTGAAACATCTACCAAACGACGAGTCAAGTAACCAGCGGTTGCAGTACGGAGAGCCGTATCGGCCATACCCTTACGAGCACCGTGAGTAGAGATGAAGTATTCAAGAACGTTAAATCCTTCTTTAAATGAACTCTTTACTGGAAGTTCAATCGTTTCACCGGTTGGTCCAGCCATAAGTCCCTTCATACCAGTCATCTGTACGACAACGGATTCAGAACCACGAGCCTTCGAATACACCATAGCGTGAACTGGTCCTTCTTTGTCGATACCGGCGCGAACAACGTCCGTAATCTGATTTTTAGTTTCGTTCCAAATTTCAATAACTCGGTTTCGGCGCTCATCGTTAGTAAGAAGTCCCATGTTGAATTGCTCATGAACCTCTTTTACACGTCCTTCAGCAGTCGTAATCAGAGCCTTCTTTTCTGCTGGTACTGGAAGGTCATCCATACCCCAGCTGAGCGCAGAGCGAGAAGCAGCCTTGAACGTAAGATCCTTCATACGATCAGCGAACTTGGCGGCCTCATCCTGTCCAATAGTTTCAAGGATGGTCGACATGATTACTTTAAGATCCTTCTTGATAAGCTCTTCGTTAATGAAGCGCATACTTTCTGGGAAAATATCGTTCATCAAGACGCGACCAACAGAAGTATCAATCATTTCTCCATTGAAGAGAAGCTTGATCGGAGCATTTACCGCAACGATATCGTTTTGATAGGCCAAGATAGCCTCGTCCATCGTTCCAAATGCCTTACCCATGCCTTTTCCTTCTGGCTTGATATGAGTCAGGTAGTAAGCACCTAAAACCATATCCAGTGTTGCAGAAACAATCGGCTCTCCAGAAGCCGGCTTGAGCAGGTTCTTGGATGAAAGCATGATAGTCGCACTTTCGTGACGAGCCTGATCAGTCAACGGTACGTGAACAGCCATCTGGTCACCATCGAAGTCAGCGTTGAAAGCGCTACAAACCATTGGGTGCAAGCGGATAGCCTTTCCTTCAATCAATACTGGCTGGAAAGCCTGAATAGAGAGACGGTGAAGGGTCGGTGCACGGTTCAACAATACGTAGTGGTGTCCGATAATCTGATCGAGAATCTCGTAAGCCTCTTCTGTTTCAGCATCCACCATTCGGCCAGCCGTACGCACGTTATGAGCGTATTCCTTTTCAATCAGTTTGTTGATGATAAATGGCTTGAACAATTCAAGAGCCATTTTCTTTGGCAAACCACACTGGTGCAGTTTGAGATTTGGTCCAACGACGATAACAGAACGTCCAGAGTAGTCAACACGCTTTCCAAGCAGGTTCTGACGGAAACGTCCTTGCTTTCCTTTCAAGGCATCTGCCAAAGAACGGAGCGCTCGACGCTGACCAGTCGAAGCTGCTGTCGAAGCCTGTCCACGACGAGCACTGTTGTCAAAGAGAGCATCAACTGCTTCCTGAAGCATACGCTTTTCATTGCGTGTAATAACCTCAGGAGCACCAATAGCCATCAATTTCTTGAGACGATTGTTACGGTTGATGATACGACGATAGAGATCGTTCAAATCAGAAGTAGCGAAACGGCCACCATCCAAAGCGACCATCGGACGAAGGTCCGGTGGAATAACTGGAAGAGCCGTTGGCAACATCCATTCAAAACGCAGTCCGGCCTTTTCAAATCCCTGATACACTTTGAGACGCTGGAGGAGTTTCTTGGTATCCACTCCTTCGTTGGCAGCGAGCTCTGCTTTCAGAATTTCCAACTGCTTCTTTACATCAATCTTTTCCAGAATCTTGCGAATAGCTTCAGCACCGATACCGGCAGTAAAGATTTGTCCGAAACGACTGGAGAGATTGAAGTAATCTACTTCAGAAAGAATTTGATATGGGCGAACATTCTTGATATCATCTTTCGTTCCCTTGTACTGATCTTTCAATTCATCCAAGACTTTCTCAAGAATCTTTTCGTTCTTCTCAGCAGCTTTCACTTCTTTCTGCTTCGCTTTGTATTCCTTTTCCAAGGAAACCATGGCCTGTTCTTTCAGATTCTCGTTTACATCCATGATGATATACGACGAGAAGTAGATAACACGCTCAAGTTCTTGCGGAGAAATTCCCAAAACCAAACCGATTTTTGAAGGAACTCCGCGAAGGAACCAGATGTGAGAAACTGGTGTTGCAAGCTTGATGTGACCCATGCGTTCACGACGAACGATGGCACGAGTTACCTCAACGCCACATTTGTCACAGACAATACCGTTGTAACGAATACGCTTGTACTTTCCGCAGTAACATTCCCAATCTTTTGAAGGACCGAAAATCTTTTCGCAAAACAATCCATCCAACTCGTAACGCTGTGTTCGGTAGTTGATGGTTTCCGGCTTCGTGACTTCACCATGTGACCATTCCAGAATCTGATCAGGACTAGCCAAAGTGAGGCGCACGCTTTCGAAATCGCTAACTTTTGTAATGTTTTCCATAGTGTTGTGTGCTATTTCAATGTGCCTTGATTAAACCACTTCAACATGACCTACCTCATCATCGTCATCGATGGTTTTGGCACCCTTGAGCTCTACGTTCAAGCAGAGACCCTTGAGCTCATTCACGAGCACATGGAAAGATGCTGGGAGATTTGGTGGTTTGATTGGCTCACCCTTGATGATCGACTCGTATGCTTTGGATCGTCCAAGCACATCATCAGATTTGATTGTCAACATTTCCTGGAGTGTATAGGCGGCACCATATCCTTCGAGTGCCCATACTTCCATTTCTCCAAAGCGCTGTCCACCGAACTGCGCCTTACCACCAAGCGGCTGCTGGGTAATAAGCGAGTATGGTCCAATGGAACGCATGTGGATTTTGTCTTCGATAAGGTGATTGAGCTTCATAATATACATCACTCCAACCGTTGACTCATTGTCATATGGCTGACCACTCTTTCCGTCAACGAGACGAATTTTTCCATGTTCTGGAAGACCAGCCTTGCGCAGCTCTGCCTTAATATCTTCTTCGCGTACACCGTCCAATGAAGAACTGGCAACATTGTATCCAAGTGTCTTAGCAGCCCACCCAAGGTGAGTTTCCAAGATCTGACCAATGTTCATACGAGAAGCAACACCGAGTGGATTCAAGATAATATCAACTGGAGTTCCGTCAGGAAGGTATGGCATATCTTCTACCGGTGCGATATGAGAGATAACACCCTTGTTTCCGTGACGTCCAGCGAGCTTGTCACCAACAGAAATCTTTCGCATTTGAGCGACAGAAATTTGAATCTGCTGGAATACTCCCATAGGCAACTTGTCACCGCGCTCACGTGAGAAGATTTTTACATCTACAATCTTTCCGTGCTCACCATGTGGGAGGTACAAAGAAGAATCTTTTACGTCGCGAGACTTCTCTCCAAAGATAACGCGAAGGAGTCGCTCTTCAGCAGTCAAATCACCTTCACCCTTTGGAGTAATTTTTCCAACCAAGATATCGCCGGAAGAAATTTCTGCACCGATACGGATAATTCCGTTTTCATCAAGGTTCTTCAAGCGGTCTTCACCAATGTTTGGAATATCACGAGTCACAACTTCCGGTCCAAGCTTTGTATCACGAACGTCGATAGAAAAATCTTCAATGTGGATAGAGCTCCATCGATCATTCTGCACAACGCGCTCAGAAACGACGATAGCATCTTCATAACTAAATCCTTCCCACGAAACGAAGGCGATAGTCATGTTCTGTCCGAGAGCAAGTTCTCCATGATCAGTCGAAGCACCGTCAGCCAAAAGATCTCCCTTGGCAACGTGCTGTCCTTTGGCTACACGAGGAACCTGGTTCATCGAAGTAAAGGCGTTGGACTTTTCAAAGGTCTGCAAAAGATATTCGTAATCAACAAATTCTTTCTTCGAACCAGCTGGAGCCTTGGAACGAATGATGATGTGCTGACCATCGACAGCAATAACCTCACCAGCTTCTGCTGCGAGCACTACCTGTCCAGAATCACGAGCAGCCTTATCTTCGATACCGGTTCCAACAATCGGAGCTTCTGGAACAACACATGAAACAGCCTGGCGTTGCATGTTTGATCCCATCAATGCACGGTTGGCATCGTCATTTTCCAAGAATGGAATAAGAGCGGTTGCAATAGAGATACACTGCTTTACAGAAACATCAATATAGTCGAGTGAAGTAGCGTCAATCGTTTCTGGATGACCCTTCACACGAGCTTCTACCATGGATTCTGTTACGTTGTGGTGCTCATCAAGTTCGATTGCGGCATGCGCAATGATCTTACGATCCTCAACGATAGCATTCAGATATTCAATATCGAACGTAACAAACGGAACAACCTTTACGGTCTTCCCCTTCATTTTGTCGGCGACTTTCTTTGCGGTTTCTTCAGTCAATTTTTCTCCAACCTTTGCAACACCGGAAACAGCCTCAGCCAAGATACGGTTTTCCAAATCCTCTTTCTTCGCTTCGACTTCTTGTTTCACGATAAGGTATGGAGTCTCAAGGAATCCATATTCGTTGACACGCGCATAGCTTGCAAGGTGACCAACGAGACCAATGTTTGGTCCTTCTGGAGTTTCAATAGGACAGATGCGTCCATAGTGAGAGTGGTGAACATCACGCACTTCGAATCCAGCGCGTTCGCGAGTCAGTCCTCCAGGACCCATCGCAGACAAACGGCGCTTGTGTTCGAGCTCAGCGAGTGGATTTACCTGATCCATGAACTGTGAAAGCTGTGAACTGGAAAAGAATTCTTTTACAGAGGCAGCTACTGGTCGAGGGTTGATCAACTGTCCTGGTACAACCGTGTCTGGATCACAGGTACTCATACGGTCCTTAATGTTACGTACCATACGGTACATACCAACACGCAGTTTGTTCTGAATCAATTCTCCTACGGCGCGTACGCGACGGTTTCCAAGGTGATCAATATCATCAGCTCGTCCTTCTGGATCATTATTGAGACGGATGATTTCTTTAACGATCAATACGAGATCTTCGGTATTCAAGATACGGTTTTCTTCTTTGTCAGCACGATCAACAGACAAACGTTGATTCAAACGGTAGCGTCCCACAGCTCCAAAGTCATAGCGCTCGAAGTTGAAGAACATAGCATCAATCATCTGCTTAGCGTTCTCTTCTGTAGCCAAATCCCCTGGACGAAGACGCTTATAGACTTCACGGTAGGCTTCACCCTGATTATGCGCTGGGTCCTTCAAGAGAGTAGTCTCGATGTACTTCGTTTCTCCAGCATCAATGTCAGCAAACTCTTCACGTAATTTCTTTTCATCAAAGCCAAAAGCCCGGAACAGTGTTGTGATCGGGAGTTTACGCTTACGGTCAATTTTTACAGAGATGACACCATCAATATCGGTCTCGATTTCAAGCCAGGCTCCACGGTTTGGGATAATTTTTCCACCAAACAACTTCTTTCCCTTCTGGTAGTCCATCGTAAAGAAGACTCCAGGAGAGCGAATCAGCTGACTAACAACAACACGCTCTACACCATTGATAATAAAGGTTCCGCGTTCTGTCATCACAGGGAAGTCCCCGAGATAAATTTCTTGTTCTTTCACCTCACCGGTCTTCTTCATAAGAAGAGTAGCCTTAGCACGAAGTGGTGCCTCGTATGAGATGTTCTTGTTCTTTGAGATGAGCGCACTGTACTTTGGCTCATCCAGATAGTATTCACCGACTGTGAGCTCAAGATCCTTGCTCGTGAAGTCAGCGACTGGATTGATCTCATCAAAGAGCTCCTGGAGACCCTTGTCCCAGAACCACTGATAAGAGTCCTTTTGCACTTCGATCAGATCCGGAAGAGAGACCGTAATGCGGTTATTAAAAAATCGTCTTTTGGCGAGAGATGAGTCTTTTCCGAAAGAAGCTTTCACTCGCAGAGCCTTACTTGGTTTGGACATAAAAAGACACTCACATCCACACTCCTTGCCTTAAATAGAGAGAATTTAAAACAAGTAGGGTAAGTGAGATTACCGGATAAACTATTAAATTGTGACGAAAGCGTGATTCCGCTCCATCCGCTTGGAAACATTACCTTTCGAGGAGTGATGATAGATTCCCTCCCGAAAGTGGGGCCATTTTCAAAACAGTACGATTAACTCTAACAGCGTTTATTTTTCTTGTCAAATGATACCAAAAAACTGGCTTTTCGGAGCCGTTATGAAAAAATGTTTTGTTTTAGGCAAAGAGGTGTCACTTTGTATTTTTTGCCTTTCTAGAGCCCTCATTGGCTCGAAAGGACTTTTTTAGCGCCCTTCTCCCTGATTGGAAGAATGAAGGCGGGACACAGAAAAAGTATATACTTTTTGAACCGTTTCTGCAATACGCTTTGAAGTAGAACTGTCCAATACATCATCCTCTGTCTCGATCTCAAAGAGAGAAACATCCTTTGGAGAAAGGTTTTGTTCTTTCAAAATGGCAGAAATGGCCTCAAAAAGCCTCCGTCCCATATCACGACTCTCTTCCCAAGCATGTTCCACTACCAACCCCGCCTCATTCAAAAGAGAGAGCCTGGAGCGCTCGCGTCCAATATGGAGCAAAAATGTGTATTTCTTTTCTTCCATAGAGTTATTTCAATTTCTTCCAATCAAAATTCCAAGGATCAGTCTTTCGCCCCGGAGCAATATCATCGTGCCCGACCACTGAAGTAATAGCATACTGACTCTTCAAAGAAGAGACAAGGCTATTAACCGAAGCGTACTGTGCACTCGTATATTCACTCTTTCCATCATCAAGATTCATCATTTCAATACCAATGGAAAAATTATTTACGTTGCTCCGTCCATCCTTCATTGTGCTTGATCCGGCATGATAGGCAATATTGGTATCTTCTACAAGACGATAGACATTCCCCTTCCGATCAATAAGATAGTGCGCACTCACACCATAGCTTTCATACTCTTTGATGAGCCCAGATACAGAATAAGGATCACTCCCCAAAGCATCATACGAAGAATGAATAACCACGGTATCGATCTTCCGTCCGCTACTTTTCGCATAGCCAGAACTCATGAGCCGAGAAATGATACTCGGGCCTCCAGACACTTTCTTTGCGGGTTCTTTGTCTTGTACTTCTTCTTTCTTTGTTTCTTCTTCTGTCTCAAGAGGAGAAGAAACTTCCAAAGGAGCTGGGACTTTTTCCACCCCCTCTTCCGTAACACTCTCTTTCTCTTGGTCTGCTTCATTGAGAAGAACCAAGGTCTCAACAGTATTGGTATACGCTGCCGTTTTATCTTTCCGGACAAAAAACCATCCGAAAGCAACAGCTCCCAAAAGGATAATGCACCCAGCAATGATCAATATCCATTTCTTCATACCTCTATTGTACTACGAAGGAAACTTAGCAAAAAGAAAACCCCTCGCCGAGGCAAGGGGTATATATCATGCGATACTATTTCTTGGCAGTTTTTTTCTTCTTTGCTCCGCTTCCGATAAGCATAGCTGCAGCAGCTCCAAGAGCAGCTCCAATACCAACAGAAATAAGAGCGGCTTTTTCTGGATTCTTCTTTACATAGTCGTCAGCCTTTTTCAAAGTACCTTCGACTTGTTTCTTTACCTTCTCCATTTCTTTCTGAGCACGGGCCTGCGCCTTCTCTGCTTCAGAAATAACCTTTCCCTTTACTTCGTCTACTGTCTTTTTGATTGCGCTCATAGCAGCTTGTATTAAATATTTATCTTATTATTATTTTTAGAGAAACATCTTTCCTATTCATCTTTCTTTCCGGGAATAAGTGACCAGACGAGAGAAAGAATCAAAATGGCTCCACCGACAATAATTTCTCCAAGACCTGGCTTCTGATAGACATAGCTAATCACTTGCGCCAAACCAATGAGAATAAAGAGGAGTCCAACAACCACTGAAAGTCCAATGATCAATTTTTGGATCATGTGCTTTACATAGGCTTCTGTGGCATCTTTCGCTGAAAGAAAAACTCCGCTAAAGAATTCTTGGACTTTACCAAAGAGCACTCCAGTCAAAAGACTCATGATCGCAGCGCCAAACATATTGCTCTCACCATCTTCTTTCTTCTCACGCTTGCCAAACATAGGCTTTGTAAAAGAAAATTATCACTTCTTCCTATCCATTGTAGCATGAAATAAGACAAAAATCAAGCTTTTTTCCTCTTCTTGCGCTATCATTAAGGTGCGTATGCAAAAACAAAAACTCTTTCTCTTTTTTCTTTTTGTTTCTTTGTATTTTTCTTGCCCGATCCATGTCGGCGCTGTCTCTTTTTCTGAAATTATCTTAAGCGAAATTCAAATCTCGGGAGAAAGCGAGCAAGATGACTTTATCGAGCTCTATAATTCTGGGAATTCATCAATTGATATTTCTGGTTTTCAACTCCGAAGAAAAACAAGTAGCGGGACCGAAAGCTCTGTCCGAGTTTTTGAAAAAGACTCTACGATCCCAGCCAAAGGATACTTCCTCTGGGCAAACAGTGACGGTATTTTCTCGTTACTCGCCGATACAAAAAGTAAGTCATCTCCTGCGAAAGATAATAGTATTGCTTTGTATACAAAATCCGGAACAAGCGGAGTACTTATAGACAGTCTCGCTTGGGGAAATGGAAAGGTGTTTTCCGACACTACTCCCATACAAGCGAATCCAGGAAATAAAATAAGCCTCACACGAGACACAGAGACACTTCTCTGGTCTCTTTCTCAGCATCCAAATCCTGCCAACAGCAAAGGAGAATCTCCTGTGCCAGACGAGGAAGAAATCCCACAAAACATATCTTCTGGTGCCGTCCGTATAAATGAACTCCTTCCAAATCCTTTTGAAGACGAAGAAGAACTTGAATTTATTGAGCTCTACAATACCACGCTCGATCCGATCGATCTTTCCCTGTGGTTCCTTCGAGATAACTCTCAAGGGAAGGGCTACTTGATTCCTTCAGGCACAAACATCCCCGGAAAAGGGTACCTCGTACTTTTCCGAAGTGACTTTGGTTTCGCGTTAAATAATAGTAATGAGAGTGTTTCGCTCTTCGATACTCAAGGCATCGAACATGACAGGGTTTCATACGAAAAAACGAAAGAGGGCATTTCTCTCAATGCTCTTTCAGGAAAACTTCGAGGAGGTACTCCTACTCCTGGAGCTGACAATATGCTAAACACGCTTCCAGAAACAAAAGAAAAAGTCCCGAAAAAAGGCTTCCGTGATGTTCCGGTATCCTTTGATGCTAAAGGTGACGATACCGACAAAGACAAGCTCAAATATGTTTGGAATTTCGGAGACAACCATAAAAGCTACAAAGAAGAAACTTCACATACCTATGACACGAACGGTACCTATACAGTCACGCTCACAGTAAATGACGGAAAAGACGAGACCACAGAAACTTTTTCCCTAAAGATAACCGACTATGAAGCTCCAAAGCTTCGCATCACGGCTCTTTTTCCGAATCCACAAGGAAAAGATAGTGAAAACGAGTGGCTTCGTATTCACAATAAAGAAAAGAAAGAAGTAAACCTGAAAGGTTTCAGCGTCGCCACAGGATCAAGTTCCAAGAAAATGACCAATCATCCTATACAAGAAGACTTTATTATCCCTGGAGGGAAAGAGAGGATACTCTCACGTACCACTTCACTCTTCACTCTTCCGAATAAGAAAGGTCGCATCGAACTTCGTGGCCCAGATAAAAAGACTATCGACAAAGTGAAATATAGTGAAGCAAAATCCATACCAGAAGATGCTCTCTACGAAAAAAATAAACAAAAAGAATGGGAGTGGAAGAAATCCGTCCCTACAGAGAAAAGCTCATCTGAAACACAACCTGACGAAATCGAGCAGCTTCCACCAAACGAAGAAGTTCTTGGGGCAGTAGCCCCTCCACAAGAAGAACTGGTCTCACCAGAAACCCTCGAACGAGAGATTCTCCAGAAAGAAAAAGAGCTTCGTTATGATAATCTTCGTATTCTCCTTACATCTCAAACAGAGTTTATTGCTCTCGAAAAAACCATACTCCCAGAAGATACATTCTCTGAGGGGAAAATTTCCGAGAAGGAACTACGCTTCATCGGAAAGATAAACTTACTCCTCAATACCTGGCTTCTCCAATAAGAAAAACCGCCCTTTCATAAGGGCGGTCTTAGCTCTCAACACTTTTTACGCAACTGGTGCTGGTGGAACAAGAGGAGTATCTGAAGGCACCGTTTCTGGTGTCGTTACCGGTTTCACCGAAGCCTGCACATCACTTACCAGTCTTCGGTAGAGGACAGCAAAAGAAAGTGAGGTAACCGGGATAGTAAAGAGGAGACCAATACCCAAGCACAAGAAACCAAGAATGTTCACTCCAAGCATTGCGAGCGCAAAAACAATCAATTGCCATTTGATACCCTTCGTAACATTCGCACTCTTTTCAAAAGACTCCATAATCTTCGTGTCTTTATCAACGATAAAGTACGCAAAGAAACCATAGCGTAGGGCTATGTAGATACCAGGGATAATAAGCAAAATCAAACCTATCAGCACGCCAAGTCCAAAAAGAATGAACGCTCCGAGATATCGGAAGAAATGATGTGACTCAGAGAAAAGTTGCTCAATCTTTGCTTCCTTGTGATCAACCAAATTCAAAAAGACGCGAATCATTCCCAGCTCAAGAAGAATAGTAGCTACAAAAGACACAAGACTTATAAGTGCACCAAAAGCACTCTCTTCTCCTACGTTTTCCTGAAATATACCGAAGAAAAATGAAATGCCCCACATGATAGCCAACACAAGCCAAACCAAAAGCATCTTCTCCTTAAAGATGCCCCAAGATTCTTTCAAAATATCCCCTGTTCGAAACGCGCTCATAGAAACGATATTAAACGAAATTATACTCTCACTCTTTTGCGCCCAGTATAGCACCCTCTCTCAAAGAGTAAAGGTGGAAAAAGAGTCCGGGGAGAAAAGAAGTGATCTGCTTTTCAAATAGAGCTCTCCCTGCTAGACTGTGAGGGTATAATTGCGACTTTTCCTCAATAAAGTCAGCGTATCAAATTGGCCATAAGCCAAATCTAAATTTTGTCTTTTTCTTTCATGAAAAACGGATTTTTTACCAAAGGTCGCATCATCGCCATCGTTTTGGTTGTACTTATCCTCGCTGGAGCAGGCATCTTCTTCTATGCCAAAGGACACAAGACTCAGTTTGCAGCTGGCGGACTCAATCTCTTTCAAAAAGTATCAAAGCTTCTTCCAATCTCTCAGGACACAAAAAAGGAAATTGCAGTGATCGATAACCTGGTATCCGAACTAACAGCCAAAAATGATCGTACGTGGACGTTCCTCGTTATGCTTCAGAATAACTACGAGCTCCGTCCAGGAGGAGGATTTTTAGGTCAGTATGCCATTATCAAAGTAAAGAACGGTGAAGTTATCTCAAGCTTTGTTGAAGACGCTAATCTTCTGGACCAACGCATCAACGCAAAGATTGCTCCTCCCTACCCTCTCACCAGGAAGATGCAGCTCAAGAAATGGAAATTCCGGGACTCCAACTTCTCACCAGACTTCCCAACCAATGCTGCCAAAGCAGAATACTTTTACAAACTCTCTGGAGGAAGAGAGCAGTTTGATGCTGTCATTGCTGTAAATGCCGATGTTTTTGATCATGTACTTGCCTTAACTGGCCCTATCACTCCAGCAGGTTACTCTACTACTTTCACCAGCGAAGGTGGCGCACTCAAACTCGAAGAGGCAGTAGAAAAGGCCTACCTCGGAGAAAATGTCTCTGCTGAAGCGAAACAAAATCGTAAGGCCATCATGAAAAAATTAGCAGCTGAAATCATTCCTCGTATTGCTACCGTCAGTAACGCTCCAAAGGTTGCCGAACTGACTCTCAATGAACTCCGCGAGAAAAATGTGATGATGCATTTCAAGGATGAAAAGCTTCAGTCTATGATCGAGAGTGTCCACTGGGACGGAAGCGTTGTCACTGAAAACTGGGATGGTGACTACCTTATGCTTGTCGATGCCAACCTCGGAGCTCTCAAGACTGACTACTACATCAAGCGCTCTATTGATTACACTGTAGACTTTACCGGAGAAAAACCAATAGCCACCGTCGTGCAAACATACAAAAATACCGCTCCATATGGAGACTGGCGCACGAGTGATTATCACACCTACCTTCGTGCCTTTGTACCAAAAGGATCCAAGTATCTTGAACGCTTCATGATCAACGCCGTACTCACCAACGAAGAATTTAACAAGACGTATTTCGGCGGCTTCGTAGATGTAGAAATTGGGCAGAGCGATGTCCACACAACACTCAAATACGAACTCCCTGATACAATCAAAGCCGAAAACTACAAACTCTTGATCCAGAAGCAGTCTGGTGTAGGAACTATCCCCGTCAATGTCCACATAAAGACAAAGACTGGCGACTTCAATCAAGAATTCGAACTCAAGAAAGATCTCAACCTCTCATTCCAAACCGTCGACGAAAAGAAATAACTTTCCCTTTATGCCAGATACACTTTCTTCTATCCGCCACTCTCTGGCACATCTTTTAGCAACTGCAGCCTTGGAACATGATCCAGCAGCAAAACTCTCTGTTGGTCCGGTCATTGATAACGGCTTCTACTACGATATAGAGTTTTCTGAAGGGAGAAACCCCTCCTCAGAAGATTTAAAGCGCCTAGAAAAAACTATGCGTCATCTCGTAAAGAAAAATCTAGACTTCATCAAAAAAGAAGTTACTGCCGAACAAGCGAGAGCTTTCTTTTCAGATAATCCTTATAAACTTGCTATTATTGATGATCTCGAGCAAGCAGGTACGGCAATTTCTCTCTATGAAACAGGAAACTTCACTGATCTCTGCGTGGGTGGACACGTAGAAAACACTCGAGAAATTGATCCCCATTCTTTCACGCTCACTCATCTTGCTGGAGCATACTGGCGTGGTGATGAAAAAAATCCCATGCTCACCAGGGTGTACGGCATTGCTTTTGAAAGCAAAGCATTACTTGAGATATATCTCGAAAGACAAGAGGAGGCCAAGAAACGAGATCATCGCAAACTTGGAAAAGAACTCGACCTCTTCACTTTCTCGCCTCTTGTAGGTGCCGGACTTCCTCTGTTCACACCTAAAGGAACGGTTCTTCGAAGTGAGCTTCAGAATGCCCTTCTCTCGATAAGCAAGAAGTACGGCATGCAACCAGTGACTATTCCTCATATTGCTAAAAGAGATCTTTATGTCACTTCCGGTCACGCAGAAAAATTTTCTGACGAGCTCATCAAGGTCATTAGTCACTATGATGAATTCGTCATGAAGCCAGTGAACTGTCCCCATCATACACAGATTTATGCGTCACGGCCTCGAAGCTATAGAGATCTTCCTTTACGCTATATGGAATCAACCATGCAGTATCGGGATGAGCAACCAGGCGAGATTGGAGGCCTTACGCGTGTACGTGCCATTACCGTAGATGACGGTCATATTTTTTGCAGAGTAGACCAAATAAAAGAGGAGGCCAAGAGTATAGCAAACATCATAAAAGAATTTTATTCAAGTCTTGGTATGTACGGAAACCATTGGGTTTCACTCTCGGTTCGTGATCTCAGCACTCCAGAAAAGTACATCGGCGATGACGCAGACTGGGATACTGCCGAAACTATGCTCCAAGAAATTTCTAATGATCTCTCTTTGGATGCAAAGCGCATGGAAGGAGAAGCTGCTCTCTACGGGCCAAAGCTTGATTACATGTTTACCGATTCTTTGGGACGTGAACGCCAGCTTGCAACTATCCAAATAGACTTTGCTATGCCGAAACGATTCGGCTTAAGTTATACCGGAAGCGATGGGAAAGAAGAAACTCCTGTTATGATCCACCGTGCCATCCTCGGCTCCTACGAGCGTTTCATGGCTATCCTTATCGAACACTTCGCCGGAGCTTTCCCCTTATGGCTTTCTCCGGTACAAATTGCTATCCTCCCAGTAAGTGAAAAGCATCGGAGCTACGCTGAAGAACTTTTAGCAAAATTCCAAGAGATCGATATCCGGACAGAGCTCCACGGAAACGACGAGTCCCTCGGAAAACGTATCAGGACAGCCAAAATGCAAAAGATCCCATATCTCCTCGTCGTCGGTGACAAAGAAATTGAGAACAGAAACGTGTCCGTCGAAAGCCGCGATGACGGCCAACTCGGCACCAAATCGCTTGATGAAACAATTTCTCTTCTTCAAGAAAAGATTCAATCAAAACAGTAGTCTCCAAGAAAAGAAAAACGGACTCGTGCACATGAGTCCGTTTTCTTTTTGTCTTTTACACTACTCTTTTCTTCCTTATAGGAAAGCCAAGTGTATTGAAGTGCTGGTAGTAAAAACGCTTCATTGCTTCTGTAGCCAAGAAGTATGTTACCGAAAGGATCGCTACTACCAGAATCAAGA
>ERZ1292632.772-Hain-H43-01um-R2-772-length-34858-cov-20_pt1 | contig 34858 bp, 56 predicted proteins | sample MGYA00564407_ERZ1292632 | MGnify/ENA primary metagenome ERZ1292632 (study PRJEB36523, sample SAMEA6512637) | groundwater metagenome | collected 2019-01-08 | study: AquaDiva: Metagenomics assemblies of 32 groundwater samples | reverse complement strand
GGCCGTTGTGGTCGTGCGTGACGGTGTTGTTCGTGTTCATCGCCACGACGGTGCCATTTTTTGTGATCTTAAAATCAGTGGTTGCGAGGGCTCCCGTGACGGCTGCTCCGGCCGCATCCAGAACCGGACCAACCAGCACTGTTGCCGCAACAGATTGTTTTAAGAGGTGCATCTACTGATCTCCTCCGCAGATGATTCGCCGTCGACGTGGTTCGGCCCACGTCACGGTCAGTTTCGGCCGGTCACCCGCCGTCGCGTAATCGCTGGAGCGGAAGAACCGATACGGGTTCGCGCCGCCGCCGCCCGTGATTGTGCTGCCGAACATGATGAGGCCGTAGTTATTGGCCCACATTAAACCGAACTCGGTTAAGTCCAGGGTAAAGTTTTTCAACACATTGTTGGTTCCTGGGTCGCCGCTGTACATCGCGGTGGCCGCGTAGTCCGTGCCCGAGGTGCGGCAGCCAACCGAGCCCGCCCAGTTGTTCGTCCCGTCTCGCTTGTTCCAGGTGGCCGTCGCCTCGGTCCAACTGCTATTGGCGGCCAAGATGCGATGAATCTCGAAGGTTCCGGCCAATGAACTTCCGTACTGGGTTAGGGCCAAAATGGCCGACAGGATCGTCGCCCCCACGGGAATGCTGGTAAGATCGAACTTGCAAAGCTCCCGAAATCGCGCCGGATCGGTCGTGCCGCTGCCAACCATAAAGCCGGCATTGGTTACTTGATTGACCGTAGGATTGCTGGAGTCCAGCCAGGTGTCGATGCCGGCGGTCGCGTCGGGTTGTAGAATCAGTTGGCCCATTCGCTCTACTTTCCGAGTTCTTTCCAGCACTTCTCGCAGTAGGCGTTCGCCACAACTTCCACGCCGCCAACCTCCGCTACATTGAGGTGGCAATTACTCGGCACAACATAACCCCCGCATTTTTGGCAGGACAAAACAACCTGTTGCGTCAGCGTCACGCCATTGACGATTGGCCGTCCCGCGTGAAAGTCCATCGCCTCGTACCATCTGCCATCCTCTTCTCCTTTAGCACTTACCGAGCTGACGACGGAGCCCCACGAACCAGTGTCAATGGTGATGTCGAACGTGGCGGCGCTATTCTCACCGTCCGCAAGCGGGTACTCATGCGGCGGCAATGCGAACTTGAGGACTCGCACCGACCCGTCAAGGCGGCGGCCGAAGAACAGGTTGTCTTTTACGTGGAACATGGTTAGTAAATTACGGTGGTCATCTTCCGGCGAAAACCGATGGGTATCCGCCGTTTTGCGGGCTTCCGGCGATTCCAAATCGTCCATTGATGTCGGCACCTCCCACAGCGGTACTCTTGGCGTTGTGGCGACTGCTTAGCCAAGTAGCCGGCGCATTCACCACAGCTTGGGCAGCGGTCAACGGTAGCTCTCGGTTTGCTCATGGCAATGTCTCAATCACGTTCCCGCACCGGCACGCAGCCGGTATCTTGCTCGTCTTTGCCAGTCGTTAGCTGCGGTCAGTACGAATTGACCGGCGTCCCGATCCGCACAATCTTCAGCACGGCATCGGCACCAGCGGTTGACTTCAGGTAGAGCTTGGAAATACCAGGGCCGACGGTTTCGCTGGTGCCGTCGGTCAACTCGAACTTGACATCTTCAACCGTTTTGTTACAGGTAACCGTTGCCGACAACGTGGACAGCCAGGCCGAAAGTGCACTCTGCGCATCGTCGTTGCCCGAAGCATCGGCCCCAGTATGGATCAATTTGTATTGGTAGCGAACGTCCAGGTTTAGCGTGACTTCGGTATCGGCGGTCAGGGCCACCATGCCGAAGACATCGCCGGGAGCCGTTGGGTCATAGGCCATAATCATTCTCCTTTATGTTGCAGGAACGAAGTCACGTTCTCGCTCTTTCTGTTGCTGGATCGCTTCATTGTCCCAGTCAGGTATAGGTGCAAAATGCTCAATCAGCCACGATAGAGGCCGCTTCTGCTTATCCCAGCGATTATTCCACCAGAGGTCACGCGAATACTTGCGCGCTGCCTCCTGTGCGTCTCCGCCTAATGGATAAGGGAAGGTCGATTCGCCGTTAACCGAGAACTGGCCTGTGCGGAATAGATGGGCGAACCACGTTTTCGTATTCGTAACCATCCTGCCACCAGAAAGCCATGCCTTCATTCCCAGTTCGCAGCCATATTGGCCCCAGCTTCCGTGCTCTTCCGACATGCCGCCTAGTTTCCAAAATCGTTCCCGCTCCATCAGGAAACAGCAGCCAACACATATTGGTGTTTCAACAAGCCCGCTTTTTATCTGCTCCTTGACTTCAGGGCGATCTTTGTGCTTGGTCCAATACTGCATGTGAAGCGCCGAATCGAACCGCCATGACACGGTTGCTCCTACGCTCCACCGAGGCTCCCAGACCATGTGCATATAAAGGCTATCGCTGCCGCACTCTTCACACTTCTCCGGCTTACTGCCTTGATACGTGCCGTGTCCGCACTCGTTGCACCGCCAGTCAAAAACGTGCAACCGGTACATCTGCGGGACCATCGTCCAATCCGGCTGCATGTCGGCCATCATCTTCACGTCGAAGCCGTCGTCCACGCTGCAATGGGCATCGAGTTTGCAAATATACTTCGCTCGGCTCAATGCTGCCCCTGCATTTGTGGCCGCTCTTTGGCCTACCGATTCCGTGAAATGAATGACCTGCAATCTCGGATGATCTTGAAGCACGGGCTCCGGCCACCAACCATCGGCGACGGCTATACATTCTGTTTCTTCGGAGGTATGTGCAAGAACATCCTCAACCGTGCGCCGCATGAATTGCTCGTTCCTACCGGGCACAATAATCGAAAGAGCCTTAGCAAACGCCATTGGTTTCCTCCTCGCGTTGCCTGTTCCACCAATAATTACGGCTACTCTTCCGGCTCAGATCGTGAAATAGCCCCTGCGGGTTGTAGTCCACGTCGCCGCACCAGCGGCCCGATGGGAACACGTAGAGCGTCGGCGGATCAGACGCCTCGGGTACATTGTTGGCGTCCCGATAGGCCAGCCATCGCTTCCAAAACGCGCTGTCTTCTCCCTGCGGATACGGCAGTCCAATCCTGTCCTCGTCGTAGCCACCCAATTTCCAAAACAAATCGGCCCGCATGGCGAAACTGTTGTGGTGCGATTCCAACCGCAGCGACTTACGCGGCAGAAGTCCGTACTCCGCCAGCACGTCACGGTCCTGAGTCAACATACCATCTTCGTCTAAGACCGCAAGCTCGCGGCGAAATCCAATCCGGGGAAAATCAGATGCCACAACAAAATCCATTAGTTCCCGCGTGGTGATATGGTCTAGGTCGTACATCAGCAGATACTCTCCGCGAGCGATCCTCGCCCCAGCATTGCGGGCTAAGGCCCACGTCCAAGGGCGAGTATCATGCGTGCGAATGATCTGCACTGGCAGACTGGACGTGTTCTCAATCGGCGGGTCGCTCCCGTCGTCCACCAGGATTAGTTCCGTGTCTGGCGGCAGCCCGACACGCTCCAGGTGCCGCAGTTGACGCCGCACGATCGAGTGGCTGTCGAGCACCGGAATTATCAAACTTAGTCGCATAGCGTTCGCACCCAAAAGGCCGTTAGAGACACGTCCGGGGTGACGTACCATTCCTGGATGCGGTGGGCGCGCACATAAGCGTCCACCGCTTGTGTCACTCCCGGCCAGCTCAACGAAAAGTAGTCGTGGACCAGGATTAGACCCCCGATTCGCACCTTAGGGGCCCACGCAACGATGTCCTGGATGGCGGCATCAAACGAATGGTCGCCGTCGATGTGGACAAAATCCAGCGATGCGTCGGGGAACTTGTCCACGACGGCAAGGCTCGTAGTCCGCATCATCGTCACATTGAACGGCACCAAACGCTTGCTTGTGGCGGCAAAGGCTTCGTCCTGCTGCCTCTGCCCGTGCCGCTTGCGGTACTCCCCGTAGGGGTCGATGCACGTCAGGTGCAGTTGCGGGTTCATGCTGCACCACATCTCCGCCGAGTCGCCGTACAGCGTTCCGATCTCCACCCCAGATCGGAACGCCATGTCGGCCATCGCCCGCGCCAGCGCCCATCGCCCGCGATTGCGCGCCTCGGTCCCCAGTCCTTTGGCAACGTTGCCGCGCACCCGGAAATACTTTTCCAGCACTTCCTTGAACTCCATGCCGCTCCTCCTTTAGGGCGTACCCGTTGAGGTTGCCGTCGAGGTCGCCGAACTTGTCGCGGTAGAACTTCCAGACGCCGAACTGGTCGGCGTGGCGCTGGCCGTGGACGTACTCGTCGGCGTTCCGGTGGCCGTGGACGTGCTGGTGCTGGTGGAAGTGGCGCTGCCTGAGGCTGTGGAGGACGCACTTTGCGTATGCGACGCCGTGTCAGAGCCGGAGATCGACCATGTAGCGCTGGAACTTGGCGTACTTGTCGAAGTTGACGTGGCACTCGGTGTAGCCGTGGAAGTGGATGTTGAAGTCGGCGTGGCCGACGACGTGCTCGTGGAAGTCGGCGTGGCCGACGACGTGCTCGTCGCGCTGGACGTTGCCGTGGAAGTCGCCGTGCTAGAGGCTTCAACCACCGACTGCGTCTCCTCGGAAAGCGGCAGGACGCACCAACTCGTGCCATCCGAGATCGCCAACAACGCACCGCCGATCAATTCGCTAGCCGTAGCGTAGCCGATGTTATCGGCCGTCAGGTCGTTGAAGATGACCAGCCCGCCAGACGCTCCGGCCACGAACATGGCCACGTCGGCGACGTTGATGAACAGTGCCCAGTCACCTTTGTTTACGGCCGAAGCTGTCGGAAGCGTGAACGTCACCTGCGCCGCAGCGCCACGGGTCGTGAACACCGAACCGAAGTCGCTCTCCGTGACGGTGTAATCGGAGGTCTTGGTGATGATTCTTAGCTTGGGTCGGACTTCGCCGCCCACCGAAGCGTCGTTCCAAAGCCGCATGATGTTTTCGTGAGACATTGGAGCCTCCTTTAGGCCGAAACGACAGTTATGGTTTGTGTCTCAGTGGCAAGGGGGGCAACACACCACGAACTGCCATCGGAGATTGCCAGAAACGCGCCGCCGATCTTCTCGCTGCCGGTCTGGAATGCTATGCTGTCGGCCGTCAGGTCGTTGATGACGACCAGGCCCTCGTCAGCACCGGCGACGATCATGTTCTGATTGGCGACGTTGACGAACAGCACGAACTCGCCCTTGTTGACGGCGGATGCCGCAGGCAGCGTGAAGGTGATGGCACCGCCCGCGCCACGGGTGGTCAACACCGAGCCGAAGTCGTCCGGTGTGACGGTGTAGCTGGCGGTCTTGGCGGTGATTCGGAACTTCGGACGGAGCCGACCGCCCGTAGCGCAGTCGTTCCACATCCGCATGATGTTTTCAGCAGACATCGTAAAACCCTTTACATCGAAATGGGTGTGATGGTCAGGCTGGCGAAGTTGCCGCCCGCGTCTTCGGGCATAACGAGCGCCTGCGCCCGGGTTTCCTCCATTGAAAGTCCCCCGACAGCCTGCGGAGGAAACCAGGTCAGGCTGCCGGGGTTTGAGGCCACCCTGCGGTGGCTATTTTGCTAACCGGCTTCGCGCAGCAGCGAGTGCAGTTCCCGTTTACACGGGACTCGGCACGCGCTGCTTTGCGATAGTCAGACTCACAAAATGTCATAAGTCGTTTCCATAAAATGACTTACGGGGTCACTAATTGGGCACAAGCCCACCAATCGAGCGTCGAGTTTCCGGGCGTGGTGCCCGTCGCGTTGAGCACCGCGAAGATCGGCCGCAGAATCGCGTCGGCCGGAAAGTCGGTGCCCGTGGCGTCGGGGATCGTCTTGGTGTCCGCCAAGGCGTCCCCATCGTCATAGAAGAACAGCTTGCGCTGCTCGTGGGAGTAGCGCATGCCGACCCGCTTGTAGGCGTCGGCCACCAGCGTTACAGCGTCCGCCTTGACCGCTACGGCCGTAATTCCATCGGCCTTGTAGTAGGTGTCCATCTGGTTGCCGTCGCCTTCAAGACGCCAGAAGCCGACGAGGTTTTCATCGGCCAGCGTTCCGTCAGCGGCAATCGGCACCGTGGCGCTCAGCGTCGCGGCGTCAATCAGGCCGACGAAGATGCCGTGCTTCGTGTCGGCGATGGTCGAGGTCTTGAAGCGGGCCTCGAACCACAGATCGCCAGCCGCCTTTGTGATCTGAATGCAGGCGACCTGCAAGGCAATCGACGCCCCCTCGTTGTCGTCATCGGACGAGAACGTAATGGCACCGAACTGCTCTGCGGCAGTGGCCGTAGAGCCGCCCGTGTCGGCAAAGCCGTGATACCGCCCGTAAGCGGCTTGCGCGCCGGCTGTCACCAGCGGGCCGCCCTCGAAGTCATCCTCGAAGGCAATGCCATCCACGACGCCGCTCTTGATCCCGTCCCAAGGGCAGTTGCCCCACAGGCCGGGAGAGAACTTGCGGCGGGTGTCGGAATCATATCCCCAAAATTGGGCCATTGGTCATGTCTCCTTTAGTTAAACACCAGACTGCGGATCGGCCTGGGCAGCCACGAACGACCGCCTCGGGTCCACATTCAGGAAGTTGTAGGTAAGATCGACGAAGCAGTTCCAGGCGTTGTGCTGGTCCTTCGCCGGGTCCGGGCCGCTCTCGCGCAGGTAGTCGCCCTTCAAGCAGACCGGGTAAAACGTCGAGTGGTCGATGCCGTACACCGGGTTGCTCGTCGAGTCGGAATCCAGCGATGCGATGTAGATGATCGGGTAGCCCGCGATGTACGCGGCCCCATCGAACATCGCCAAGTCCTTGCCGAGGTTCGAGTTGTGGCTGCGAACCACGTCCTCGAACGCCGTGATGGTCGTCTCGTTGCAGTACAGCCGGTAGCGGTCCCGAATCTGCCCCCGGTAGTCCGGGTGCGCAATCGGGCTGACGAACCGGCACTTGCGGAACGCCGTGCGCATCGACTTCACGAGATCGTTGTCGCCTACGCTGGTGTAGGCGGCAATCGAGTAGTTCTTGAAGGTCGGCACGCTGGTCGGATTCACCCCGCCCTTGGTCGTGTGACCGCTGGGGGCAGCGCCGGTGAACCCGGTGGTGGCGTTGTAAGTGACCCAATACTTGATACCCCACGGATCAACCGTGTTGGTAGAAGCAGGGGCGATACCCCACGCCTTCTCTTCGATGTCCTCGACCAACCCCAAGAGCGACGCCATGCGGCGCGGCTTGACGATGTTGAGGATCAGTTCCTTGCCGGAGTTCATCAGCACGTCCGTCTGGTAGACGATGCCCCAGGACGTGATCGCATGAACCCAATCGACGTTCATGGTCGTCAGAACGTCAAGGATGTTCACCGCATCGGGCTGCAAAAACCCGACGTGCTTGGCGGCAGCACGGTCCAGCTTCGTCATCAGCGTGCGCTGAATCTTGTAGCCGCTGGAGAACATTACCTTGTCCCGCTTGAACCAGCGGGAGAAGACTTCGTAGAACGGCAGGTTCTGCGCGATCTGCTGAAAGCGCAGGGGGCCGTCTTCCCTTCGAGTGGTGGCGACAATATCGGCAATGTCGCCGGGTTGAAGCGTTGCCATTTAGGCGAACTCCTTGTTATATGTCTCCCTCGACCTCGCCCGCACCGGCGCTAAAGTCCACACCAGGGTACTTCTGCTGCAAGGCGGACAAGAGCCGCTCGTTGCGCGTGCCAGGCGGCGTTGTTCGCGCCGTCGGGCGACTAGCTTGGGTTCCCTTGCGTGCCTCAGCCTTGGCTTGGCTCTGTCGAAGGAGTTGTTGCTTGAACTTGTCGGGATAACGCTGCATCAACGCCCACTGGACCTCCTGCTGGACGGTCATGGGCTTGCCCCCGCGCTCCTCATTCGTGTGCCGTAAGAGGTTCACGGCGTCGAATAGGTCCACACGATTCTGGATTGCCGTGACGGACTCGGCATCGGTACGGCCGAAGAGAGCATGGCCGTCGCCCTTGCCAAACTCCGCCTCCCACTCCGGCCCCAACCCCTGCACACTCTGGTCGAATTGCTCGACCTCTTGCTGGATTTGCCGTTGCTGATCGTCCACATCCAAGCCCTGGAGCCGAGACGCAACCTGCTCGATCTGCGCGGAATGTCGCCGATGTAGCAACTCAAACTGCTCGGCATAATGCTGGTTTTGCGCTTCGATCAGCTTCAACAACTCTTCCTCGAAAATCTCGGGGTTGGCCGGCTTGAAAGGCTTTAATGCCAGATCATCGCCTTGCGGCGGTTTCTCGGCCGGAATCTTCGTCGGCTGAACGTCTGGCTTTTGCGGCGATTCCAAGTAGGACGTGCGGGTAGGCTTCGCCGGCTGCGTGAACGACCGGCCTTGCCATTGGATGGCCGCCAAGAGCGCTTCCGAGTCCTTGAACCCGTACTTCTTGGCGTCCTCCGCGCTGGAGAATCCCGCCATCTGCAAGAGCGTGTCGGGAAACTCGGGGGCTTCCGGTTCTGCGGTAACTTGCGGCTCGGCCTTGGCCTTGCCGTCATCGCCTGCGGTGTCCTGAACCGGCTTCGGCTCACCGCCTGCGGCAGCGTTCTCCGGCGGAATGTCAACGCCGGGCAACGGTTTTTCCACTTGTTTTGTTGGGCCAGCCACAATATCCGCTTCGAGCGTGGAACTGGCGGGTTCGGACTGCTTGCCCTTCTCGCCGCCCAGCCCTAGCGGCAGGCCGTCATCAGCGCCGCCGTCGAAGTTATCAATGATCTCGTCGTCGGCAAACTGTTGTGTGTTCGCGGACATAATTGTGTCCACTGTCGCTTCTGCGGTCGCCATGTGATTTCCTCCTAATTAACCTGTGTTAGACTCGTTCGGAATAATGTCGTATTCTCTCAGCACGGCGGCCACGGCGGCGGGAGGACTCTCCTCCGGCATGGCTTCGAGCGTCTCTCTCGCCTTACGCACCTTCGCCCGCCCTTCCGCAATCTCGTCACCACGCCGTCGCCCGCTGTTCTGGAACTGGCCATACTCGTCGGTGTGCCCATAGCCGTCCCGGCCGGTCTTCATGCCCAGGGCTTTTGCCAACGCATCGTGCTGTTTCTGGCTTGTGATAATCGGACAGCCATCAGGTTCATACTCAACGAAGACGCCCTGCTTACGCAGTTCCTCTTGTCGCGTTGGAATATCTTCCGGCTCAGTTGCCATTTGCAAAGATGAATAGGGGAACATGGACCGTGCGGGCACAACCGCCGGCCGATCTGCTTCCACCACCTTGCCATCCACCGTGTCGTACCGCAGCCGCCGCGTGGCAGAACTCGCCAGGCGAACGTGCGAGAGGTTGCCGTTGATGGCCGCCATCTCGGCTCGTTGTTCTGCGGTAAGGTCATCACGCCAACTCATTTTGTCTCACGATGCTTCATGTTCATCTTCCAGCAAGTGGCAGCGTTCACGATATTGCACGCTGCTTGCGTAAACTTTAGAGCCCGATCGGCGCTCCGGTCAGACATGCGACTGTCCGTATCAAGCGCCGCTTCAGTGATGGCGCGATTTGCCAAGGTCACAATGGCTTTCTCAATCAACTCGTTCATCGGGTTTTACCTCCGAAAAAACATGGCTCACAAAACGTAGCGACTACACATCGCCACCAACTCATCCCATCCCTCCACCGCCGCCATTGGCGTTCGTGGTTCCCGCCGCCATCATCTGTTCTAACGCCTGCTGCCCCGGCCCCTGCTGCGGACGGCCGCTGCCGACGTTGCGGCGAATGTACTCGTGCGGAACGCCGGGCGTGTTCATGCTCGGGAAGCGGGGCATCCCCTGCCCTTGCTGCTGCCCCGGTGCCGCCGTGACCGGCAGGCCCGAGAAGCGAAGGAACTCCGAGAACTCCTCCAGGCCGCTGTAGCGGGTAATCAGCCGCCACAGCCCTTCCATGTCCAACTCGCCACCGCTCTGCTGGAGCATCATCTGCAACTGTGCCGCCTGTATGGCGGCCGGCATCATCTGCATGATTCCCCGCAGCCGCTCCTCCGGCAGGCGAACGTGGACGCTGAACGGATCGACCTCGAACTCGAACAGAAAGAAGTCTCGCGTCCTCCGTTCCGGCCCCCAGTCGATCATCAGTTCCAAGTCGGTCCCATTCATCCGCTTCACCAACTGGCGCGTGCCGTTGGGGTCGGTGTAGATGTACCAGAGCAGATCGGTGGTAACGCCCTTGAGAAAATCCAACACCTTGGAGTTCAACTCGTTGATGAGGCTGTTGCCGCCGCCCGCCAGCAACTCTTCCTGTCCCAGCGTTCCGGCCTGCGTTGCCAGGCCGCCCAGCGTATCGAGGTTTCCTCCCAGCCAACTCCAGAACTCGCGCAGGCCCGTCACGAAGGCGTAGGATTGCTGGTCCACGCCGCCGGTGCGAATCTGTCCGATGTTCTTCGGGTCCATCACCTGGGCCAACCCACCATCCGGCGTGTCCTGAATGGTCTTGTCGTCTCCCGCGTTGGCTGCCTGCGGCGTGATCGTGCTGATCGTCTTCTGCTGGTCTAGTTGATCGCCCAGCTTGCGGATCGCCCGGTTGAGAAGCCGCGCCAACGCTTCAAGGTGCCCACCCGGCGCTACGGGCATGATGTTTCCCGGAATCGAATCAAAGCACAGCAAGTGGTAAGGGCCGTTCTCCGGGCCTTCCCACGGCTGTATCAGCAGCGGATCGCCGCCCTCAACGTCTGGGATCGTGATGAGCAGCTTTTCGCGTGGCAGCCAGATGTCCCACAGCGTCACGTATTCCCGCACGTCTTCACGGAACGGCGACCTTTCTGTGCCAAGCCGCTCGACGCTCTCCTCGTTGTTCTGCCGCAGGTCTTCGTCCTGCCGCGTTCTGGTGCCGGTAAGCTGAGAGACGGCCTTCTGGTTGAAGCGCGGACTATTTTTTAGCACCTCCAGCGGCAGCCGGTAGCGGTCGCCGCAAAAGTCGATTTGCTCCCAATCCTTGGCGTTGGTGTCGTAAACGAAGTTTTCCAGCAGCACCGCATCACAGAAGGGCTGTTCCTGGTCGTGCAGGAACCCCAGCCCTTCCAAGTCGTCGTTCGGGGCCGCTGCCACCTTGACGACGCCCACGCCCATCAACGCTTGAAGGATCGTCTTGCGGATCGTTTCCTTCAGGTTGATCTCGCGGAAAAGCTGCTCGCCGGCCAGCGACAGTTCGTAGGCTTCCGGCCTGGCCTGTGGGGAACGCGACCGCACGTTGACCTTCGGGTCGCCGCTGATGAGCCGCCGCTGGTAGATGCGCAGGGCCAGGTTGTAGCAGTTGAACGGGGTATCGACGTTCTCGTCATTCGTCCCGTAGCGATGCCCGGCGTAGAGTTGCTCACGTTCGGCATACTGTTCGCGGTGAACTCGCAGGTCATCGTAGGATACCCGAATAGCGTCCCGCAACCGCTTGACGAACTCGGAAGACAGCGTTTCCGTAGGCTGATCTTCCTGCAAGGCGGGAGCCTGCTGGTCCGGCAGTGGAAGGCCGGCGGCTACGGCGGAGGGAACACCGCCGCCCAACAGCGGATACGCGGTTGATGTCATGCAGCCTCAAAAGTGACCGGGGAGAACCAAGAAACGAAACAAGTCCATGCACGGATGCGCCCGCGCATGGACTTGTTGTTAAACTTGGTTCCCCTCAGCAGCGGCTGGCCGGCCTACCGCTGAAGTTCCCCGGATGAATTGTCAAAGTGGTAGGGGCAGGACTCGAACCTGCAACCTCAAGGTGAGCCTTGCAAGCTACCTTTGCTCTACCCCACTGTGGTCTTCAGTTAGCGCCCCGGCGGCGAGAGTCCCATCCGCCCAGTTGGCTGGATGCGTCCTCGTCAAGCGTGTCCCGGTCCAGTGGCGAATCAAGCGGCGGTTCCCCAGGCCACACACTAGCGGCCTTCGTTTCCGTCGGTTCTGTCACCAGATCATCGCCAGAGCGGGCGTCATCGGCCGCCTTGTTGACGCGATCCGATGCTTCGCTCACTTGCTGCCCCCCCCCGGCATGAGATTGCCGGCGGTGCCTGCCGAAGCGGCACTGTCATGCCCAAAGTCGGCCGGCGGATCGCTGCCGACTTCCTTCAAGCTGCCCTGCTCGCCCTCGACCTCGCTGATTTTCTTCTGTACTGCGGTTCCGGCTTCGTCAGCCATTTTTGCTCACTCCTTGTGCAAGTAAAGCCACAAAAGCGCGCATACGCACGCAACGGCGACATTTTAATGCTGCGGTTCTGGGCATGTCAATAGAGAATGGCGGAAAATAGTGGACAGAAATACCACTATTGGTGGTCGCCGGGAGCCGATTCTGCTGGCTGACCAACGAATCGGAAGTGCCGCCGCACGTTCTCTGGCACGGTTTCCCAGGCCATCGGACCCGGCTTGGGCGTATGCACGGCCAGCAGCAGCCGGAGGAGGGAAATGGCTTCATCCACGTCCGTCGTGGGCTTGGGGGCGAGCATGGCGACAGCCGGTTGTCCCTCGTTGAGAACCCGCAGGCCGCAGGCGACGAAGGCGTCCCAAGGGATCGGATCGGGCATCTTATTCAGCAGCACGCCGCCCTGGGCGTCGGAAAGCTGGCCCGGCATGGCGGGTCGAATGGGGATACGCGGTCGTCCGTTTGGGTTCATGACTACTCCTGCCTTTGGTTCACCATTGTGATTTGGTTTTCTGCTTTCGCATCATATCCAGATACCGCGCCCGTCGAAAGGCCACCGAGGTCTCCGGCACAAGATGCTGGAGGACGTTGTTGACGTTCAGATTGCCGCCGTCCTGTTTTTTCCTCGCCTGTTGGTCGCCGAAGGTTAGCGAGGCGTAGTAGGCCAGGGCATTGGCAATTATTCTGTCGCCATGTGCGCCCTTGGCCCCCGACGAATCGCGTGACTTCTCCGCAACGTGAATCGGCTCGCCGTCCGCGCCCATCTCATACTGCCGAAGCTCTTCGACCGACTCCGCATCGGGATCGCTGAAAAACCCTTCCAACAGCGCTTCGCGGTACGGACCCAACAGCGCGCTGCGTCGGTAGGTATGATAGCCGCCTTGCTGCGTGTCCCTGGCCAGCAGCATAGATTTGTCCCGTGGCTTGCGACGGTAGTAGAATTGAAAGTCCGACCTCTCAACCCGAATCCTGAACTCGCCGCCGTAGTTGTTGGCCTCCCAGATCAGAAACGCCGGCCGACCATCGTAGTTCACAAACCACCGGCACACGGCGATGGCAAGCTCCGCCAAGTCGTAGGGCAGCACCGACGGCGATGCGAACGAGAGCACCTTCTTCCCCGCGCGGCGATCGAAAACGGTGATCGTCGAGTTGGACGACATCGAGCCGCCGATGCCCGCCGCCACGTCGCTGCCGACGATGTACTCGCCCGGAGGCGGTCGCCCATCGTTGCCGAGTGGACACCACAGCCGGAAGCGGCCGTCCTCATTTTCGCTCCACTTCCCGGTCAGTGTCTCTTGATCGACGTGGAACTCGCCCCGCAAGCACAGCCGCACGACCTGCGTCTTTAGCCGAGCCACCAGCGCCTCCGAGAAGTATCGGGCGACGGACGACCCAAAATCCATGTCGTACTCTTGGGCGATCAGGATCGGATCGGCACCTACCCGCAAGCACTCTTCGTCGTACCACGGCGACCGAGGCTTGCCGTCGGTGAGGTTGTATCCCCGTTCCAGCAGCCTTGTCTTGAGCTTGATCCACGCCCTCCTGGAGTAGTATGCCGCGGCAAGCGGGCCGTACTTCGCCCCATCCACGGCCGCCGGACGACCGTTGACGATCTTGTACAACCCGCGATTTTGCGTAGGATTGTCCTTCCAATCCAGGACGAGTACAGGCTCCTCGACCGACTCGTCGTGGACAAGATCGTAGAACGCACCATCCATGCCCTTGGGCGTCGAGATGAAGATGCGGCAGCGGGTGATCGGCTGTGTGGCAGCTAGGGCTTGTTTGTCCGCAGGGCGCGGATGTTTAGCGTGCTCGTCCAACACAAACACCGTGGCCCGCCCGCCGGAGGCCACGTCGCCGGTGCAAGCGAAGCCGATAATCGCCGTCTCGCCGTCGCTACGCGCGACCACATGACTCGAATAGTTGCGCCGCCAGTCCTTGTTGCGAATGCCGATCATCCACTCGGGAAGCTGTGTGAGAAGCCAGTCAAACTTTCCCATCATGCTGTTCATGTCGCCACGCTTGTCCACGGAATCCTCGTCCTTGCTGACGAGGTTGCCCTTGAAGCCGCGCATGAACAGCCAGCACCACGTAAAGATCAGGATCACCAGCCAGCTTGCGCCCTGGGCACGCGACTTGACAATCCGCAAGTCGCGCTTGCCGAGCACCGCCAGGATGCGGTTTACAATTGGTATCTGGTGGGGCCAGGGTAAATAAATCACGCGCGTCTCTAGGACGCCGGCATCGTCGAGGATGCGCGGTTCGTGAACGTAGGCCGAACTTTTCGCCCAATACCAGAAGTCCGCGGCGCACCGGGCCAATATCTCCTGCTGAAACACCTTGTTGTCCGCAGCCAAGCGAAGCGTCTCCTCCCGCCACTTGGCATTTTTGGTCGGGTCGTCGGGAACTACGCGGTGGTTATACATTACTTCATCGCAGCCTGTACCTTGCGGTATCGCAGCAACTCCTGACGAGCCTTCGTCTCGCCCACCAACACCGTCCCAACGTCGATTAGCACATCGTCGTCGATATTTCCGCAAATACCGGAGTGTTCTTTGTCCCATCTCTGAGCTTCGTGTTTCGCCTCGTCAAACAGCGAATCCGGTATGATGGCCAACGGCGCGTTCAGCACACCAATGGACTTTAAGCACTGGTGAATACGGTCTGTAATATCCCCCGGCGTCTCATCGAGCAACGGTTCCCACTGCTTGTCGAACAGAAATTGTGTCGTGGCTTGCGGAACGACGTTACCTGTTGGTTCGTAGACGCAAAAACTCACCCAGTTTGTCCTTTCTGACGGAAAAACATCGCACGTCACGGAATGGTCTGACCTTAATCTGTATTTCATTACAACGTCCTCCTTTTTTTAGCCGCATTGAGAAGTACCGCCCTGGCCCACGTCGAAACCTTTCTGTTGGCAACCCGTTCGAGAACTCTTCTCTGCTGCGGCGTCAACCGGATTCGCAACGTGTTCGTCTTGCGATCCTCCTCGGGTACGGCGGGTCTGCCAATTGTAGTTGTTGTGGCACGCATTCCACATAATGTAGCATCACAAAGAATATCTGTCAACTCCACTTGACAGCTTTCTGATTTCGTGGCACAATATCAGAAACCACGCCGTGCGGCTAGGTTAGCTACCAACAAACCGGATGGTCCCACCGGCCCGCCGCACGGCATTATTCACCTGGGACGCATAAGGGACGCTGCCATGTTCGCCGAAGGCACCCGCTACAAGCAAGTAAAGGGGGTCCGCAAGCCGAGGCCGGAACCTTTCACCCGCGAAGAGATACAGGCGATCATCAATGAATACTGGCGCGACCGGCCGGAGGAGATTCGCAACCTGGCTCTGATTGTCTTCCTCTATCGCTGCGCCGCGCGGATCGGGGCGACGCTGCGGATGATGCCCAGCGATATCGACTGGACGCACAATCTCGTGCGGATTTACAAGGACAAGGGCGGGAAGACCCGTCATGTCGTCCTCGACGACAGGGCCAAGATGTATCTTCGTCGCTGGGCCAACAAACGCGCCCAACTGGGAATCGGAGACGACAAGCCGTTCTTCTGTGCCTACAGGCACGGAAGCGCCGGGAATACAATCTTGGAATCCAATATGCTCCGTAGATTCCGCAACAAGTGCCGCTTGGCCGGAATCACGCGGCGCGCTACCCTGCACCTGTTGCGGCACACCGGGGCGTCGGAACTGCTCGAAGAGGGATTTGACGTGGCCACGATCTCGCGGGTTCTCGGACACGCCTCGATAATGACCACCTATAAATATCTGCACGAACTGCGACCGGACCTAATGAATGTCAGACTCACACAAAGGGAATGGTAACCAACAATGGCCAATTTTTCATGGCGTTCGCGTGTCATCACTGGTGACGACACCACATATAACCAGGAGTAAATCATGGACTTAACTCTGAAACTTTCCAACACGTTTGAGGCCCGTTTGGCCGAACTGGCATGGGATGGTGCCGACGAACTCACCAAGCGAACGATGGGTGCTGTCATCGTCTCGCGCATCAGTGCCTCGCCGATGTTGCTCACCGAGATGGTCAACAAGATCGTCGCCTCCCTCAAGGAAGCGATCATCAAGTCCATGCTCACGGACAACAAAGTAGTCAAGATTAAGAACGATGCCTATCGCCGCAATTGCCCCCATCATCTCCAAAGTGAATGTTCATAATTATGTAGGGCTTGCGGTGAACAAAGCGGTCCAAGACAAAGCAAACTCATACGTCACCATCGACATGATTGCGGACGTAACAAGGAACACGAACTTCAACGAGATCGCCAGACAAGTGATCCATTCGTTAACGATGGATTGCACACAGAGGTACATAGCGCAGATACAATCCCAACTCTCCGTATCTGCAAAGGACATTCTTCTAAATCTAATGGATGAAACCAAACTCCAGATTGCTGGAATCATTTGCGCACCAACCACAAAACGTCGCGGAAGTCGGACTGATGGAAACCCTTGACTCCAACACGCCCGATGACGCGCTTCGCCGTCTACTCAAGGGTCGCCTTTGGGGGATAGCCGATACGGAAGCAGTCACCGCCATCGAGGATAGCGCAATGGCCGTAAAAGTCGCCGCCGCGGCCGTCGGCGAAGAGTCCCGCATCGCTGTCACAAATATCAAAATTGCTGCCCAGGCCGCTATCATCAGAGCTAATGAAGCCGCCGAGCAGTCCGAGAGTGCCATCGCCAACATTGCCGACGCGCTAGACAAGGCGCTCGCTACAATCCGCACCACAACATCGAGGTCAATGGAACCGGAACCGGAGCCGGAATTGATGCCAATTGACCTCGACGAGACCTACTCTGAGAAGGACTTGGCTGCCGCCGCACTCGACTCCGTTATGTGGGTGGCATTCGAGTGCCGACGGATGATGGTGCGACACGGACTCAAATACCGAGTAGACTACAGCCACGCCACGAGGAAACCTCCCACCGCGCTGGCGATGTGGATGGCGGAATACTACGTCAACTACCCGGAAAAGCTCGACCGACTCTTTCAGCGGGTAACGAGGCCCAGCGGCCCAGCGGCTGAGAAACCGACACGGCCGGAGAACCGGCCTAAAACCAAAGACGAACTCGACGCCGAAGCGTACCTGCGATCCGTAGGACTCTTGCCGCCAGAAGAAAAGACGCCGTAAAGCCGAGGATAAAAATCACCGATCTACCCCCTAATAGGTATTGTTTCATTGGAGGACTGTGTTATACTAGCGCGTAGAACGACCGTGACCGTTGGTTGCGGTTTTTCGACTGGACCTGTCGGGAATCGAACCCGAAACCTTGCGTTTATAGGACGGCGGTTCCACCCAGCAGGCCCGACAACGGAGAAGGTGTAGCAAGTAGCCCCGCCGGGATTCGAGCCCGGAACATCCGGTTTAGTAGACCGGCACTCTGTCCAATTGAGCTACGAGGCCACTCGCCACACCAAAAGACAGAGACCCCGAACGGAGTAGCAGCTTCGTTCGGGGTCGTTTTATTTCATAGACGGCGTTAGAAGGTCAGTCCCAGCGGGGCCATGATTGCGAGTCCTGGACCCCGCCGGGGCAAGGCGACCACTTTTTGAGCAGGAAAGCGGCCCGTGGCTAGGCACCACAACGGCTTTATACACCGTCGGAGGGAGCGGCTTGCGCCGACTGGGTTCGATTCCCACGCTTTCCGTTTCGTCCTAGAGTATACGCGCGACCATACCCCCCGTCAAGCGGTTTTTTCATGTTTACGCATCCTGGCTATCGGAAGCAGTTCCGACCTTGCCCAGGAAGAGCTATCTAGCCCCATTTCTTGGGCCACGGCATCCAGTTCCGCTCGCTCGGCTGCGGCAAGGCGTATCCGCAGGACATTCTCGCGGCTTTGCTCTTGGATCGTCTGCCGAAACGGAGAGAGGTGCGACCACGGATAGCGAGGTAATGAACATTCGCTTCCTGGCACAATTTTAGCTAGTCGGGCATCGACCGATGTGCCAGGCTGAAGTCGCTCTCCAGAATCTTCTTCGCAGACCCAGCAACAACTCCTACTCCTACACATGGAGTTAAATAGGTTCCCGGCGAAGCGCAAGGGGTGGGGTCTTGGGCAAAATACGCCAGATACACAAGCCGTGTGCGGTGCTGATGCCCTCCCACTGACCTCATCGGCGCTGTTGACGCCTCGTTGATCACACCATGCGGCCCGACGGTGGTGATTGACTGACGAGAGAATTGAGACTTCAGCTTCCGAAACGCCTAAAAAGCCGGCTCTGGGCGATTTTAGCGATTTTCGGCTAGGCGAGGCCGCGATGGACCTGGCCGACGCCGAGACATATTGGCGGCCGAGCGATATCCGCCTGGCTGGCGCGATCAAGCCTTTACCCTAACAGGTGCCGTATGAGTAACGTTCAGGTGGTGTGCCGGATATCTCGGAATCGGGAGCGAGTTCTGCTGGAGGGCCCGCTGACAGCAGAGAACCTTTCTTTGATAACTCCTAATAGTCCGCTGTCTAGGCTCCTGCGCGATGGTGCAGGACAGCGGTGGGTTCCGACGGCTCTGCTGGTGTTCGTTGATGGGCGACTTGCTTGGGAGCGATCGTGCTGCACTGGGGTGGATACTGGGCTTCGCAGTGCCAATCACAGTGCTCTTGAGGAGGCGATACCGTTCTCGGTGTTGTCGCATGAGGCGGAGAATGGTGATCGGGAGTGGCTTGCTGAGCGGATAGCCAGTAACAGGTTAGTGGATTCGTTGGGCCGGAATGACTATGATAAGCGGGAATGGGCTGAGGCGGCGGTGGCGGACCTGATCGAAGCGGCGGGCTCGCTTCGGCCGCTGCTTGCCCCGCAGGGCAACCCCGAGGCATACTATCGGGATCGGATGTTTGCGGAATAGCCTGGCTTTTGGGGGGGCTGCGGCTATGGTTTTGTAGCCGGCTGCGTTTTGCGGCCGGCTGACGGTCTCCGCTCACCTGCCGCTGTGTGAGAGCGGCGGGGAGGCGGAAGATCGTGTCACCGAGATCGACCAGATGCGACTAGGGCGAGCATTGTACGCCGGTCGCGTTCAGTGGGCGGAAACCCCATACGTTGGCCCCTGACAGGGCCGGGAGAACAACGATGAAAACGGCATTTAGGAGTTCGGACCAGGCGTATCGGTTGGGGATTGGAGTTGGGCAGTCCGCAGCCGACATGCTGCGAATTGAAATCGTCGCGGCTGTCTACAGCGGAACAATGAACGCGGGCGATTTGCGTGCCGAGGCTGGTGCGTTTGCGGACGATTTCGAGCGCGGCTGGTGGGATGGCCTGCGATCCCGCTGCTCGGACATTATCGAGCGGCTCAACACACACTCGGATTTGCGGCTGCCTGAGCCGGCGGCTGTGGCCGACGATGGATGGGACGGTGATTGATGACCGAACAACAATTTCAATCGGAGATGCGACGCACCCAGACGATGGGCAGGCTGGCAACCAACCCGACCGATTCGGACTATTACGCGGGCTACACCCGCGGTCTGCAACGGGCGTTTCATGGCGAACAATTCGGCAACCAGCAGGAACACGACCTATGGCTGGGACTAGCGACCGACGCCGACGAATCACGGGCAACGCGAGGGCGCGGCTATCGAGATGGCCTGGCGTTTGGTCAATGACCTCTCTGGCCGCGCGGTCCGGGCCGTCAACCCGGCCGCTTGCGGAAGTGCCGCGCGGCCAGCCTTTTGGAGAACAACCATGGCCGCTGTCCGCTATTTTGCCGATCTGGACGTGTGCAACGCCTATTTGATGAGTCAAGTATATCAGTGCCAATACTAGGCGTCCCGGTCGATAGCCGTCTCACCCCGGCTATCATCCGCGAATTTTACCGCTTTACCACTGGATTCTGAGAGGTGTAACATGTATCTCGTAATTACGTCCGGCGTGGTGGTCTATTCCACGAGCGATCAACGGGTAGCCGATGCTTACGCCCATGCGATGCGTCGGAAGGGCTACTCGTGCCGTGTTGTTTTCAACCGCAACTACCATTAACCATCCAACTATCTGAGGTGGCGTCGGGCGGTGTTGGCGTATCCCTTACCACTCTAACCGATAGGTGTAGCTATGCGTTACCTGCAAATGAAGGCAAAACATGCCGGCGTATGCACCCAGTGCAACCAGCCGATCACTGTTGGCTCGCCGATTTACTGGTCACGGCAAGCCGGCGCCCGCCATTGTGATTGCACAACGGCGAAATATCAGGACTCACAATGCACCAATTGCAGCGGGTCGGGGCGATTGTGGAATAATCGGCCGTGCGGTGCGTGCGATGGCACTGGAGCCCGTGCCCGATGCTTGGCACGGGCTGTAGTAGCCCCGAGTGTGAGAGCCACTAGGCCACAACGAGAATTGAGGGCAAGTAAGAGCTATTCTAACCGGCGGCAATGCCGCCAGAAGGAGAAATAGAACGTGAAGAAAACCATCATACCACGAACCACGGAAGAGGGCAGCGATTGCATTATCTTCCGGTTTATCTCGGCGGAGACGTTCGGCTGGCGATTGGATTACTGGCGACGCGACGAAAACGGCACAGACCATCCCTCATATCGTCCGATTCTAACAGCCGGCGGGCGGCGCATAGCATGGGATGCGCGCCTACCAACGGGGCAGGAGGCGATAGACGCGGCCTCCGCCATTCTCGGGCGCGCCTTGACCGGACAAGAGGAAACATTGATTCTTGACCTACCCGTAAAACATATTCCTTAACCTACGGCAGTCGGTGAATGAGAGGTGCAAAATGAGTTACCAAAAAGATCGAGACGAGTTTATTGGTGTGATCGTTGACGAGTGCAACCGCGCGCGGAGTTGCATCAGGGAGGACCATTGGGAAAAAAGTGGGATAGCTAGCTCGGCTGTTGATCTTGCCCGGCTGATTCTCCGCAATGCCGCCACGGTGCAACGGCTAGCGATTGTGCATTGCAACCGCAAAATGATCGTCGGCGAACAAAAGCAATGGGAAGCGGCCAAGAACCGCATTAAAGTGGCTTGCGAGCCCTGGGGGATCAAGGCTAAGTGCAATGGCGATCCGCGCGGCGAGTGTGTGAAACTGATTCTCCCCTCCGGCCGCTATAACAGTTGGGGTGGCGCGGAGGACGGATACTGTGTCCCGACACGGTGACTTGCAGCCTGACCTTACGGCAATGCTAGGCAGCCCCCACGAGAGAAATAACGGCCCCATTCCCTGCCCCTCAGCGAGAGGCAGGCGGTGTGAACCGTCCAACACGAACAGCCGGCACGCCGGCAAGGAGAAAACGGCCATGCTAATAGGAGACACATATTACTACCGCCTCGTCGGCGGACGCCTAACTTCCGCAGCGGATTTTGATAGCGACACGCCATGCCACGTGTCGGACGCGCGGTGCCTGCCGAATGAGGTAGCGCTGTGGATCGCGCGCAACGGCGGCCCAGAAACCGTAGTAGCCGCTGGCGCGAAAATCCGCGCCAAATACCCCACAGACGCGGCTATTTGCGCGGCCGTGAAGGCAGCTATCGCGGACAGTCTCATGCCGGCCCGAAGGAGAAGGTGATTGGTAGCCCTAACGGCCCCCACTTCCGCCCGTGGGCAGCGGGCAAGGGTGGATGCCGTTGAACCCTAACCCGAGAGGTGTAACATGACCGAAGCAAAGCATACCTATCACGCCGCTTGCGGAAGCATCTACCGCGACAAGCGGTGGTTTGCATCGACGCAACAGGAAACGGGCACCGAGACTTCGGGTGCCGAACGGGCCTTGGCGCGCGAAGTCGCCATAATGCTGGATAGCCACGCCGACCTATTGGAGGCGTGCAAGGCGGCATTACCGTGGGTGGCGTGCTGTTTCGCTGGACAGGATGAAGATCGGCACCCACAAAGCATCGCAAACCAGGCGGAGGACTTGGCGATGCTCAAGGCTGCGATTGCCAAGGCAGAATCAAAGGTATAGAAACACCAATCGACCTCGCCCGACGCAACAGCGACGATCCTGGGGCTGCCATTTTCTGTAAATCAACCGACTAGACCGATTAGGCGAGAAACACAACCAAACCCTAGCCCCCAGAGAGAAACCATGAGCGCACTACCCGACATCCGCCTTGCCATCCGCAAGGACGGCAACCGCTGGACCGTGACCACCATTAAGGGGGCGTACTCGAACCAGTACAGCGTCAGCCATGCCTGGGAGATTACCTATCCCGGCGGCCTCTTGGAGGAATTGCTAGGGAAGGGCTGTTGCCACTTGTGCGGCGCACCCTTGTGGGACGTGAACGGGCACGTATGCTGCTCGCAACATTGGGGACACTATCCGCAGCCGGCCAGCGTAGTTTGCCGCTATGAATCTACTCGCGTCCGAAGCTCTCGGGGCGGTTGGCGCGATGAGAAGGGGGAATATATCCCCCACGTCCAGACTTGGCCCGCTCGCACTATCTCCTACACCACCCTGGCGGCCTTGTGTTCCGCCCCCTAAACTTCACCCCGTAGACAAGCAGATAGCCTCATGCCACAACAACTCTCGACCATAACCATCTGGCGGGCCGCCGACGGTCCACGCCGATTCATCTTGGTTCGCGCCGACTTCCCCGACAGTGACCGTGAGTATATTTGGTGTGGCAAGGCGGGTTGGCAGCCCTGGAACACGGGAACTGAACTACTCGCCAAGATTTTCCGGTCGGAAGCTGAGGCAAAACAGGCGGCCAAGAAAACTACAACTTATCCTCTAAACGGGTAGGGTTGAGGGTGTGCTGCGCTCTTGGGCTTGTGGCCCGAGATCGTGGCGGTGACGGCTCGCCCTTGTGGCACCTCGGGCGAGCCTGACCCGGCACGATTTCTAACCAAACCAGAGAACTCAATGGATAGCCCAAACCCCGGAAAGGAAGCCCAATGGCCGACAATGAAATCATTGAAACCATCGCCGACCTGGAACTCTACGGACTGCCCATCCGCGTGATCGAGGCCCTCGACAGAATGGGCTGCCTCTACATCGCCGACCTGCACGGAATAACTGAGAATGACCTGCTTTCGCAACCCTCTATCGGGGCCGGAGCCGTACACCAACTGATAGCGGCCCTGGAGAACCTTCGCAATGGCCGTCCCACTAAGACGGTGCAAGAGTGCATTCGCTTTTAACTTCACCTAAAGTCGGTTGTCAACCACTGTCAGGAGCGACGACGCTTGCCAGATTGCCACGATCCATCCGATCGTGCCTCACCTCCGTGCGGTTTCGAGGTCCACTCTTATCAGAAGTCCCTGAAATATTTGTCAATTGCATTCTGTAATTCTTCGCTTGCAATTTCGTCGCCGATATGCCGACAATGTTCGTTGATCCCCTCCCAACCATAAGGATCAGTCGCACCCCTGCTTTTCCGGAGCCGGGTAAATACGGTCGCGGGATTACCGCATCGCATGATTTCCTGAGTTACATCCTCAATTCGATCCGGCAGTTCACTGGGTGTCCAATAGAAATCATCCAGGTTTACTTCCTTGACGATCCGCGTGGCGATAGCCTCAGCGACTCGTTTGGTCTGAATTGTTGGCCGGCTCGGCTTTAGGCCGCGTAGACAGAGTTGCTTTGTCATCATTTCTCATCCTTTCTCGCCTCGTCCCACCGCTCCAATTCCGCCAAGCAGTCTACGAAAGCGTTGTGGTAGCCAATCCACGAGGGGCTGTTGCCCGACACGTCGATCTGCGTTGCGGAATGCTGTTCCATGCGGCGAATAAAATCCTCCAACAACGTCATTCGCCTAGCCAGCGATTCCAGCCGGTCGATCCGGCTAAACTCCCGGCACCTGTCGCAAAGCATATCCACGCCCGTGTAGTCCCTCACCAAACACTGGATGCAGCAGCTGGTGCTCATGGCTTCACCTCTTCGATCCCCACGGCCTCGCACCACGCCGCCAGCAGTGTGGGCAGTGGAATCATCCTGTAGTAGCGAAAAACGCCGATACTCTCCAGGCGACTCCTGTCATACGGATTAGGCAACGCCCTGCGAAAGTCATACCACAATTTCCACGCATTCTTCTGAGCGCTCATCCACTCCAGCAACATCTGGAAGTCGTCGTGGGAGCGGTCGGGGTGCCAGTCGTCCAAAGGCATTTGCTCGCCACTCGGCTGCCGATACGGCACTAAATATTCCCCTAAGAAAAAAACAGGCTCCAGGCGTTCCCACCCCAGCTTTCTGGCGATGGCATCTTTGAGTTCGTTTGTCATGGTTTTGCCTCCTTACTTTCCATCGCTCGCTTGACTTGCTGTTCGATGTCCCGCCACGCGGAAAGTGGCAATTTCCATTGCCCACTGTAGAAAATATGCTGTCTATCACCGCGTCCCTTGAACGGAGGCAAGTAGATACACAGAAAATTATCCGTGAGCGTTACTCCCATCCATTCCCAATCCGCATTCAACTCCACCAGCCAGTGCTTGATACGGCGGATTTCTTCGGCAGGGGTTTCGCGTTTGGCTTTCATGGTTTTGCCTCCTGGTGTATTGGTGTCTGTAAATCCAACATTGCGAGAGCTAGGTACTCGTCTCCTGTGCGGCGGCGAATGTACTCTGCGGCAGCCATAATGGCACTGTCCCACGTTTCCTGCTTTCTCGTCCGTGCCCGCACTGTTTTGCTAACACCGCGTTTGCAGAGCCACGGTTCCATGCCGGCAAGCACTCTCTGGTGGTAGCTCATGGTCTCGCCTCCAAGATCGCTACTTGTGCGCTCGGGTAAAAGTCCTCGGGCGGCACGCGGTCGGGATTTGTGGGATCGGCGAGGACGACATACTTCCACATAGTCTTCTGTGCTGAAGTCCACGAGCTTTGCCCGTTGTCCCACACCATAAACGATTCGGCGTGTCCTCTTCCCGCGAAATGAGCGCGAATCCACGACCCGCCGCATTTGCGTCTGAAGCACGGCGCATCCATCGGCGTGTCTTTCGTCGGCACCTGCCATTCATAGGGCCGCTCAATGGTGCAGTCGCCGTCGGGGATGCCCGTGACGGCAAAAAGATCAAACGGTATATTGTAGATCGCTCGTTGCCCACGACGATACATCGTTATCAACGGCGATTGGTGTTTTTTCTCGATTCTCACAACCTCCGGGCTGAACATCGCCCACATCTCATGGCTGTTCCAAACTACGCTCATGGTTCGGTCCTTTCAGGTTTGCAGGTTCTTTCCAAAACTTGCGCGTTTGATGCCTCAATGTAAGAAGCAAACCAAAACACGCGGGACTTATATTCGCCGTAATAAAGCATCCCCAGCGGAATGCCGGCGGCGAGAAGCCCAAAACTAAAGCCCATCAGCCAGCACGCAAACATTAACATTCCTCCTCCGGTTCTGGCAGCGGCCCAGCCTCCAATAAGTCTCGTACTTGAATCGGCACTGCCGTTATACGCATTAGCACACTGGCGGGAACCTCGACAGTCACTTCTTCATGGTCGCACTCATCTAGGGTTATGCACACCAGATTGCTCGGCGTGCGTTGGTGTTTCGTAACCGTGCCACGTCGATTGGCGAGCCCATTTTTCTCCATGTCGGTAGTCTGCATGACTCGCACACGGTCGCCAAATAGAAATCGTGGGATAGTGTCGCTCATCTTTTTTCATCCTCGATTGGTTCGGGAAGCGGCCCGGCCCACTGGCCGCAGTGATAACTGACATTCCAAGACGCTAGTGAGCCCTCCACCAATAAGGCTTCGCAGCTCTTAATAACATGGTGAACGGTTGATTGTTGGCCAACATATTGCCGCCACCAGTACCAGCCCGGCTTTGTCGGCAGTTCGTCCGTCCACCGCAGCGTGGATGCGGCTCGCAGTCGTTCCACTTCCGCCACGATAGCCACCAGAGCATCATATGTGTCGGGGCCGTAGTAGAACGGCTCTGTTACGTTTGGCCGCACCTCTTCGGTGGTCAGTTCGCGCACCAATTCTAGCTGCTTCGGTGTCATTTTCTTTTTTCCTCCGGCTCAGGCAGCGGCCCCACCCATCGACCGCGAAACGTAACAAGCTCATCGGGGTTTGGGCGACCCATCCGAAAACCACAACCCTGAAAATCGCCTAGCAAAACACCATCCCGCAACACAACATGCACCAAATGAATTGTTGACTCTTTCCAGGGCTGCCACAGATACAATCCCGGCTGCGTCGGCATTTTGTTTGTCCACTGCAGCGTGGTATCTGCCACCTTTAGCGCTTCCAACTCAGTCTCCGTGAGAAACGGCAAGTCGGTGTCGGCAAATGTTGCAGGCTCCAATTTTGCTCGCAGTCGTCGCACCTCGGCGGCCAAAACGCGCGAGGCCTCTGGCCACCCTCGGACCTTGATCACCATCGGATTGTCCACAACCACCAGTGCATTATCCACGGACATCGCTACACCGTCTACTGTCGGAAGTTTGGCCACGATGGTCCGCAATTGCTCGATCTCAGCGGCCAGCGTCTCGCACTCGGAGAGCATCAAATGATCGAGGTTAATGCTCACACCATTTACTACCAGCCGCCGCCACTCCTTGATTCTCGACAGCACTTCATCAACAGTCATGGTTCGTCCCTCCGTTAGGGATAAGTATTGCAATAGACTCTCCCATTATTTTTGTCCACGCGCCTCCTGCTGGATGTCCAATCATCATCCAATGATATTCTGAGTACATTTCCCTCGCCACCTTAAACTTCACTGCCGCATCGTCCCGACACCAGCCTTTTGTTTCCACCATCCAGATTGATCCATCGGGTAGCCAAACCTGGAAATCCACGGTGTACCACGTTCGATCTGCCAATCGCAACTTGACCTTCCCAAAGTAATATCGTATTGCATGACCACTGGCAACAAGGTCGCTGAGAAACCAACTGTAACGCCGCTCCAGTTTATTCATCCCATCATCGGTCTTTGGTTTCTTTTCGCTCTCGACCAACGGCTTTCCGTTGACCGTCGCCCCGGCAATCTGCTCGGGCCTGAATCCGCGTCGGCGCAACTCGTCGGCGATGCTCATGCCGGCTCCTCCGCAAAGAGCGGGAAACGTCCTAGCTCCGCCTTGATCCGCTTCACGCGATTTTCTCCTCACCATAGAAACACTGAACAAAGCTCAGTAGTCGCTCCGCATAAACGCCACGGTAGTTGCCACAAATCAGCCGACGCAAAGCTCGGATCGTGTCTCGCCTCTTGATGATTGTGCGCGGTTTAGGGTATCTTCGTCGTCCTCTAAGATGCCGCTTGCAGAACCAACGATACCACTCCGCATTGACCGCCACAGCCACGCGGACGTAGCCGCCGTGCACGGACGGAATCTTGATCGTCTCGGGATAGGACGACAGCAGTTCGTTAAGCATTAGCTGAAACACACTTTTCATCCGTCGGTTTTCCAATCAGGATTTCTCATGCGAACTCCGCGAACGATTGCTCGTATCGGGTGGCTGGTCACGCGACCGGCCCGCCACGCTTCGATCCACGCCACCGCCAACGCCTGCTGCGCCGGTTCCGACGGCGACAGCGCCGCCCTGGCCGCCGGGCTGCGTCGGAGAAATTGGCTTACTTCTCTGCTCATCCCAATGCCTCCACTTCCATAATCCGCAGGCCGATCCAGTGCATGACCGGCACGGCCATTGAGTTACCGATGGCTTTGTAGCGTGGGCCATCCTTTGCGGGTTTTCCGCGATAGTCGATGGCCGTAAAATCCGTCTCAAGATCAAGAGTGATCTTGAATGAACTCGCTGGCCTCGTTCCCTTTGGAATGCACAAACTTATGGCAAGCAATGCAGAGGAGTGCCAAGTTTGCAGAGTCAAGCCTTCCCCTTGAATATCGCGCCCATGATCGAATATGGTGGACTTCATGGCCGCGATTAGCATGTTTACCGCACCGCTGACATCTTCCACGCTCTCTCGCCCAAACATTGCGGCAAACACCTTTCCACTCTCTGCCGGCGAAAAACGCCTGATGGGCTGTTGTGATTCCACCTTTCCAGCTTGGACTTCCTTGTCCGCTAAATGCACGACTGCGGCAATAGCGTGAGCAAAAGCGGCGGGTTGCGTATGCGGGAGATACCAGCTTTGTTCCCCCGCACCATTCGCAGACCAAAGGAACTTTCCGCGACTGCGTATTGCGAGAACCGTTGGCGCGTGCAACAACCGCACATGCACGGCCACAAGCGATTCGCGGCTTTCCTGGTCGTTCCATAAAGTCGCGTCCGCAGATAATGCAGTTGCGGTGTTCTCGCCGCCTTCGGCAGGAAGAACATTGCTTTGCGACCTGAGACATTTGAGAGCCGCACTTACATCGCCGTTTTGATGGTCTAAGCATACTTCTATTATAACGCGCTGAATGCACGTTGGAAATCCCTGGAGTCTTTCGCATTCGCGCGGGGTGAGGCGGCGGACTCCCGTAGGAAAATGCACAATTGCTCGCAGTGGAGGGGCAACTTCTCCGCCTTGGCCCGATTGCTTGCAGTCGAAGGCTACGGTTTGCGGTCGGTGTCGAGCCTCAAGGGTAAACGCTACATTATCATCGCTCCAGCCCTTTTCATTTGGGCCGGCATTTGGATTTTCTGATTCCATTCGCTCTTGCATGACAATCGGCGTTCCCCACCCCATCCCATCCTCGCTGGCGTCGAAACCTTCGGCGCGGAGTGAATGCGTTATCAATCCACCACCGCAGTCAAAGTCAGTCCCGAGTCCACCACCGCCTTTAGTGCGAGCGCTAATGGTTCCGGCAGTTTCTTCCCTCGCTTCTCGGCTCGGCGGATTATGCCCGCACAGGCTTTGGCGCTCAAAAAGCACCGTTGCGGCACGTCGCCAGTCTCCAAGATGGAAGAGAGCAAACATACGGCGTCGGCGCTGGGGAACTCCGAAATACTGAGCGTCGAGAATCCGCCACGCTCCGAAGTACCCGCATTCTGCCATCCCGCGAAGGAATAGGGCAAAATCTCCTCCTCCCGCAGAGGATAGAACGCCGGGGACGTTTTCCCACAGCACCCAACGGGGCCGTGCCGCAAGAGCAAGCTGACAAAATCGGAGGGCCAAGTTTCCACGCGGGTCATCCAGTCCCTTTCGGAGTCCAGCGACGGAGAACGACTGGCATGGAGTTCCGCCAACGAGAAGGTCAATTGGACCGTGCTGTTCAAGTTGTTCCTCCGTGATCGTTGTCATATCGCCAAGATTTGGAATGTCGGGAAAGCGTTGCTCGACTACAGCCATCGGGAATGATTCAATCTCACTTAGCCAGACGCATTGCCAACCGAGTGGTTGCCACGCGACGTGGACAGCACCAATGCCGTCGCAAACGCTGGCATAACGTAGTTGGCTGACTTTCTGATTCCTGGCCATTATGATTCCTATCGATCCGTCAATGATCCTTCTCGCCAAGCCGCCGGCAGCAGTAGCAACTGCCGGATTCTCCTTCGTCCTGAATATCAAGTTCACAGTAGTGTTTCGGCGCGGCAAGCGGTACGTGTCCGCACTCCCGGTTGCCGCCACAACCGCACCTGGAACACAGCAACTCTCCACGCCCCGGCTTACGTCGGTGCTCTCGCCGCAACCACTGTCGGTGTTGATTACCCGCTTGGCAAGTCACCATCGGCTTTGCTCTCGCAAATAATCAGGATGGAGAGGTTCCAAATCTGGTAGCCTCCTATGATACAATTCTTCAAGTCTCTCGGGGTTCCATTCCTCCGTTTGTGACTTCACCCAGAGTACCATAGCAAGCGTGATTGCTGGCCACAGCTTTCCATCCGCTATTCTTACTTGTCCATCGTGACAGGCATCGTGGTGATCGGCGCACAAGAGCAGGAAGTTGCACGGTTCGTCGTCGCGTCCGTTGCTGCCGCGGATGATATGATGCACGGCAAGTCCGCGCCAGCCCGAGCGATTCCACGGCGCGTGGCAGACCTGACATCTGTCGCCGTGGTCGCCCGCCATCTTCCACCGCTCCCGCGCTGCCGGGTCTGTAATCACGTTAGCTTTTGTAAATTCCGGCATCGCTTGCCTCCTTGTCGATTTCCAGAAGTTCGCGCCACGTCCCATCCCGCAACACCCTCAGTAGCGTCAACTTATTCAATCGCGCCTCTTCGCTTTCGGCAGTCTGATGTAAGAGCGGGTTCGTTTTGAGTTTCCCTCGCATCCCATCGAATGCCCTTCGGATTCCCGCCGGCAAAGTGGACACCATATAGTTCTCGGTTTCGATGTCTGTATGCTCGTCATTCACAAGCAGCGCCCGCACTGCCACACTCACATTGTCTGTCCCGTAGATCTCCCGCAACTGCCCGTCTGATTCCAATACCACAACCACCATCTGCCGCTGTAACAACCGCGCCTCTTCGATCTTCGCCGTCAAGTGTTCGGTAGCCGCTGCAACTCGGGCAGAAGTGAGTTGCTCCAGCAGCCCCTTGCCGGTCCCGTGCTCCAGCCAATTCCGCACGCTGGCCGGATTGCTGAACACCAGTGGTTTAGACTTGCTCCGCGCTATCAAAGTCGCCTCCGCGCCTGCCCTAACGCCCCGCCTTGTTCCACTGTCCGAATGCCGTCCCTCCCCTCCCCGGCCCAGTGATTAACGTGGTGGCCAGCGGGGACCGCCTCACCGATCCGCCGCACAGACGCTTCCTCAATTCGAGTGGCGTCCCTCCGGCTCATCGCCGGCTCCTTCGCCCACGCCGCCGACTCATCGCCGGGGGAACTCATTCGCTGCCATCCTTTGGGCCTTTCTCTTCCGAGGTGACCGCTGAGGGCGATGGCTTATCCCCTTGCCAATTTGGGCTATAAAAAACCAATCCGCTCCGGTCCGTGCCCCTCCGCTCCATTTAATGGCTTATTGTCGGAGGCGGGCGGCTTTTTCAGGCTCGTTTGCTGCCGCCCGCGTGCTATGTCCCCGGTACTACACCGGGCCTACACGATGCCAGCGGTAGGGTACGTCGTTCAATCCCCTAGCAGTATGGTATGTTCCGGCGCGTCGCCGCTCTTCTTTCCCTTCGCTTCCGCCGGCCGGTGCGATTTAATCCACTCTTCGAGCGCCTCGCCAAGCTGCGGAAAGGTATCGCCCGCGCCTTTTTCGATGATCCTCGCAATGTGGATCAAGTCCAGCGTTCGGCACGCGGCGTTCATGTCGGCCAAAGCCAGCATAGCGCGCGTGGTCATGGTTTTCGGGTCGGTTTTGGGTCGCATTATCAAACTCCTATGGATTGAAACACGCTTCTCACAGCAGCGCCTCCCGTGGCACGGCGTCCACCGTCCGAAACCAATCGCCGCGTTCCTTCGGCATGAGCGGTAAATCGCGTGGCGGCCAATAGTGATTCTCCACCATAAATAGCGCCTCAGCCTGGCGGAAGGTCCGCTTCGCCCGGCGCATCCGATGGTACATGCGTTTCCACAGTTCTGGAGTGTCCGAACGGCAGCGCGTCACGCGCGGCCGGCAGATATCGCCCTTGGCCGGTTTCAACGTCCCATCCACTTGCACCACCATTCGACTCTTGATGGTGGCAACGTGTCCGCACTGCGGGCATTCACGCCCGCCCGGACGCACCTTTCCGCACGCCGGGCAAGTAATCGGCTCGGGGATTTGCTTTTCGCGCATCGCCTCCAACCGTTCGGCGACGGCGCGGTGATTGGTCAATTCGAGCGACCACTCGCGGTCGGCGTTGAGCGACCCATGCCGCCACCAACTTCCGCCGTGGTCTTGGATCGTCGCTTGATCCTTGCCGGGAAAGGCTCGCAGCAGTCGTCCGCCCGATTGCAAGTAGCTAGTCAGCGAACCGAACACGCACGCGAAAATCCCGTGGCACAACCAGGGCGCGTCGATGCCCTCTCTCAGCACAAACCGATTGCAGACGACCTTGATTTCGCCGCTCTTGGAGCCATCCATAATTTGCTGACGCAGTTCGCTGTCAGATACGTGCAACTCGCCGTTGATCCATACGTTGTCACCGTCAATGTGCGCGGCCGATATGCCGGCCTTGACAAATTGTTCCGCAAACCAAATCGATCCCCTTACGTCGGGGCCAAAGAGAATCGTTGGCTTCCGATCGGGATTGATTTGGTTGTAGGCGGCAATCACGCGACCGAACACGCCGGGCCGCATGATGGCTTTCGAGTTGTCCTTTTCGGTGAGGTCGTTTCCGATGACGTACTTTTTGACGTGGCGCAAGTCGGGTTCGTCGGGCGCGTAGGTCATGGCCGGCACGAGGGCACCGATGGCAAACATTTCTGACGGCGTACCGGCTACGATCAATTCGTCATAGAGGTCGCCGATGTCCAACGGCGTGGCCGTGTAGCCGATGCACGCGCCGCCGCCGGCAATATGGTCCTGCATGATTTGGCGCATGGCCCCGCCGGTTTGACAGTGTGCCTCATCAATCAGAATCAAGTGGGCCTGGTGGAGTTCGCGGCTCTCACTCTGATAGACGCGGCTAAGCTCGGTCTGCGTCATACACAGTTGCACATCGCGCAGCAATGCCGGATCATGGCCGCTGGCCCGCCGACCGAACTCGATCCCCGCCCTATCCAGCACTCCCGCCGTCTGATCGAAGAGCATTCGGCGTTGCGTGTAGAGCGCTGCAGCCATGCCTTCGGTGGTTGACCACTGGAGCAAGTCGGTCATCATCTTCGTCTTGCCCGAGCCCGTGGGCGACGTGACGCATATCCGCTTCGCCCCGCCGCGCAGCGCGGCCAACGTCTGCTCTAAGGCTCGGACCTGGTTGGGACGTGGGATCATCGTCGCGTGGCCTTTTGCCAATCGTGGATCGTGTTCAAGGCCGATTTGACGTGGGACAGCGATTCGCGGTGAAACTTGTCGGCGGGATGGGACTTGTGCAAGGCATCGATAGACCGAAGGCACTTGCCGAGTTCCGCTTCCAAGCGGGCAAAGGGGCGGGGGTCGCTCTTTTGCTTCCCGCCGCCGCCAGGCTCGTTGGCCACCGCAGCGCGTACCGATGGGGCCTTGCAGGCCTTGACCTTGGCCGCCACCCGTCGCTGTTCCTTTGGGGGGAGCTTGGCGAGCGCCGCCAGTTCGGCCTTGTTGTCCGCGATGGCCGGAACGTCGGCAATCGCAGCGACCGCCTCCCCGTCGAGTGCTTCGCCAATGGCTATTTCTTGTTGCACTGTCCGAACCGACTGGCCGGTCTTGCTGGCAGTTTCTTGCGAAAACGCCTTGTTTTCCGGTGGCGCAGATCCTGCGCCACCGGGAACCTTGCCGTTGCCCTTGTGCTGAGTGCGAGCCCGAATGGCGTCGGCTTTGGAATCGGGGAATAGGCCCTCATAGACTTCCTTGCGCCGGGCCAACGCTTGGACGTGGGCTAGTTGCGAGAGTTCGGCTCGCTCCAGGTTTTCGTCGATCGCCGCCAGTTCCGCCTTCAGTCCAGTCAGGTTCAGCACCCGACATTCAATGGATTTCCACCCCAGTTCAATGTAGGCTTCGATCCGGTGCCGGCCGGCAATGAGGTTGTAGTCCTCGTCGATTGTGACAGCGTTGAGTAAGCCAACGCTGCGGATGGATTCCGCCAGCGACGTGACCTTTGCGGGGTCCGTGCCGCGGTGCCGCTGGTCGATCTTAATATCTTCGATGGGGACCGATTGAACGCTTGGCATGGCTCGCATTCCCTTCGTCGAGAGATTCCAAAATCCCTACCCGCCTCGAATCCCGAGACAGCTTCCGGCGGCTCTCGTGCCGCGTTAAAAGGGCGCTGCAATCTCCCGGGCACCTGCCGGTTCTGGGGCCTGCGTAGCCAAGCCTTCGCGCACCATCGCAAAAGAGCCGGCAAGGCTCACTTGCTGCGCGTCGGTCAGCATGGGCAATTCCGCATACCATTTTGCCGCCTTGTCCACCGCCTCTACCGTATCCACCTTCTTGATCGTGCTGGCGGCAAATGTCATCATCCGTTCTCGCGCCTCTGCAATCAGTTCTGCGTGCGTCTCCGGCGGCAGCAACGTATCCTCGTGGGTTTTCATGGCGACGTTTGCCAGCGCAACCGGCGATTCGGCTTCCTCAATGGCTCTCCACGCTTCAGCGCGGCGGGCGGGCAGCGCGTTCGACTTGGCGGGCTTCTGTGCACGCTCGGCTTTCGTGGCGTGATTACCGCACGCCGCGTTGCCGTCGTCATCCTCGTCCGCCGCGATTGACAGCAAGGCGCACAAACCGTAGCGACGGGCATAGGTAATTGCCGCCCCCCAGACTTGTGCGTTCGCTTCCGCTGCCACAAGCACTGGAAACCACGTCGCAATCCACTGGCCGCTCGCGTGCAACAATCGCGTCTCGCAGACGGTGCCCTCGTTGTCGGTATTGAGCGAGTGGAGAAGGCATAAGCCGTTTGCCGCAAGCGGACCGCGAACCATGTCCATGATCGCGTCCAGGGTTGCATAGGTAAAACTGTAGGTGTCGCCGAGCTTAGTGCGTACCTTGACCTCGCGGTTTCGGGGCGGATTGCAAAACGCACCTTGCGCCTTAGCGAGCGCGGCGGCGAGTTCGTTGATTTGTTCGGACTGATTCACGGTTAGCCTCCGGTTAAATGCCCCTGACTTGGTATCCCTGCAAATACACTTCGCCGGGCTGGTGCAACGGGCTTTCGTCGCGTTGGGCGCTGGGCACCAACTGCGGCGGGCAGAAGTCAAATCCGCACGACGGACAATCGGTGTCGCAGGTTTGGCGCATTTCTTCGGCCTCTTGTGGCGAGAGGACACGGCCACATTGCTGGCAGGCGTTCATAGCTCGGGCTCCACGACCTGCGGCAGCAATCCATCGCGGCGCAGCAGTTCGTCGGTGTGGTCCTGGTCGATCCCGGCCAGGTGGAACGGTCGAAACTCGGCGGGCGGCAGCGCCATCCCCGGCAGCGCGTCAATC
>ERZ1292632.770-Hain-H43-01um-R2-770-length-34964-cov-8_pt1 | contig 34964 bp, 64 predicted proteins | sample MGYA00564407_ERZ1292632 | MGnify/ENA primary metagenome ERZ1292632 (study PRJEB36523, sample SAMEA6512637) | groundwater metagenome | collected 2019-01-08 | study: AquaDiva: Metagenomics assemblies of 32 groundwater samples | reverse complement strand
TATCTACGGAGATGCCGTAAATAATTATGCCTACTGTGAGTTTGTGGCGACGGGCGCAACTAACCAATCAGTAACGTTTCAGTTCGGCTATCGGGTGATCTGATGTGCGACGCACCACCAATGCTTATTGTTGTAAAGTTAAAGGAATAAAATGACAACTAGTGGAAGTATAGATTTTTCTGTCTCTCGTGATGATTTAATTAAAGCAGCTCTGCAACATATTGTTGCAATTAGTGAGGGAGATACTCCTAATTCTGATCAACTCACAGAATGTGCTCTTCTATTAAATCTCATTGTCAAAATGAGAATGGCAGATGGGATGCCTTTATGGGCTCTAAAAACTGGATATATCCTTCCTACTACCGATGTTTCATCAATTAATTTGGGTGGAACAGGGGGTCACGCTACTCTATCTTATGTAGAAACAGCTCTTAGTGCTGCAGCAGCAAGTGCGGCGAGTACCATCACTGTAGATTCAATTACTGGAATCTCTAATAGTGATTATATTGGTATTGAGTTGTCAGATAATTCAATGCAATGGACAACTATAAATGGTGCTCCTAGTGGTTCCACAATTACTTTAACTACTGCGCTTACTGGAGCTGCATCTAATGATGCTCAGGTATTTACCTATACAACCAAACTTCAACGTCCATTAAAAATTATTAAAGCCTATCGCTATGATGTTGTTAATGACATTCGTACTGAAATTGAATCTCTTTCTAAATATGATTTGTTGGCTCTAAGTTCTGTTACATCTGAATCCTACCCATATTACTATGCCTACGATCCTCAACTCACCGACGGTATATTTTATTTCTATCCAAGATTTAACACTGGAGACTATATTCTTCAAGTAACATTCCATCGTCCTTTTGAGGATTTTGATGGTGCTGCAGATACACCTGATTTTCCTCAAGAATGGTATTTGCCAATTATGTTAGAACTTGCAGCCATTATTGGACCTAAGTATGGTGTCACATTAAAAGAACGGCTAAGTTTGTTCGCAGAAGCAAAAGCATATCGAGATGAAGTACTAGGATTCTCCTCAGATAATGATTCAATTCGTATTGTTCCGGATACACGGCATATTAAATGACTTTACAGTTTCAACCTGAAGATGTTATACGAGTACCTATAATTGGTGCTCCTTTTGCTCGTATAATTGCCACTGCTTCTGGAAGTACTGCAGCCAGTGGTATTATTGCTATCGGTGTCGTAGGAAATATGATTGTTGGACAAACAGTGTCTTCGACCAAAGATCAACGATATGTGAATTGTTTTCCTGAAAAGATTAAAAATCCCTTTACTGGTGAGGAACGATATTTTATAACCAAACGTCCCGGTTGGGCAACTAATACAACACCCGCGACAGGAAGTCAAGGGAGTGCAATTCATATTTGGGTGGGACAAGGAGGTGGAACATCCATTATTAGTGCTTTTGGTTTAACCAATGGAACAGTTTATAACGGAACAGCCAGCATTGGAACTCTTACTGGAGTAGTAACTTCCATTAATGATACTCTCATTGGAACTACAGCTAATCTTCTAATTACCACAGACGGAAATAAAGGTTATTATTATCCTGATGGTGGTGCAATGACAGAAATCACTGATGTCGATTTTCCAAGTAATGCGAGTCAAACCATCGTTGGAGAATTTGTTCCTCTAAATGGATATAATTTTATAATGACCACCTCAGGTCGCATTTATAACAGTGATTTAAATTCTATTGCTAATTGGGATAGTTTGTCTTGGCTCTCTTCAAATATTAAATCTGATCAGGGATTGGGTCTCGCAAGATACAAAAATTATATTGTTGCTTTTGGAAAAGAATCAATTGAATTTTTTAAAGTAGTACAGAATGCTACAGGAAGTGTGTTACAACCAGTTCAAGATAATACTATAAATATTGGATGTATTTCTCAATATGGATTTAAAGAAATGTGGGATACACTGGTCTTTATTGGATCAACTGCCGCATCTGGTATTGGTGTTTATATTTTAGATGGTTTGAATGCTAGGAAAATAAGTACATCTACCATTGATGGTATCCTTTCATCCACGAATGTTTCAGGTTTGTTTGCAAATGTTTTTAATTTAGTTGGTAAAACATTCCTCGCAATTGTTTCCAATTCAGATGCTCGAACATATGTCTATGGACTTGATGATGATTTATGGCATGAATGGACAAGTGGCACTATTTTATGGACTCACATTACGGGTATTGGTACAGGAACTCGATATATTTATGCAGTAAGTCGAGGGAGTACATCTGGTAAAGTTTATGTCATAAATCCAACTTCATTCGTCTTTCAAGATGATGGATCAAATTATACAGTGACAATACAAACATCTAAATTTGATGGCGGGACTCAGTATCGAAAATTTGTTCCTAAGATGTTTATTGTCGGCGATACATATAGTAGTACCAATAATATTTCTTTATCATGGTCTGATGATGATTATGTAACTTTCTCTACTGCTCGTACAGTAGATTTGTCTGCTGATAATGCTTATGTTTTGGGATGTGGAAGTTTTGTAAGACGAGCGTGGCGCATTATTCAAAGTAACTCGATGCCTCTTCGTTTAGAAGCATTTGAATGGGCGATTAAACAAGGAATTCATTAATGTTTGTTCTTGACAACACTACTCGTACTTTAGAACTCATTCTAGATGGAGCAGTAGCAAATAATCAACTTCCATATGTAACATCATATATCGATCAATTTGGTGGAAGTGAGGGAAGTCCTGGTTCAAAGAATGGAACTTCCAATAGTGGAACAGCGGTGACAATTGTAGCTGCGCCAGGGCGTGAAGATGTCCGTCGAATAATTAAATTCATCAGCGTATTTAATGCTGATACTGCTAATCGAACGGTGAACATTCGATTGAATGACAACAGCACAACACGTATTATAGCATCGTTTGTTTTAGCTACTCTAGAACATCTTTATTATCAAGATAGTGTCGGGTTCTATGCAATAACGACAGCAGGAGCAATTAAATAATGTTATCTCCGAATTCAAAAATGATTAATGGTCGCGTGTGGGTGCCGCGATTCGCCGGGTATGAAAACGCCGTTGGCGAAGAGTTGATGAATGACCCGGTATTGCAAGGAATGCTTACAGGCGACATCGGTGGAAGACAAGGTTGGGGCTGGAATAATTCCAACGTCGGTTACGACGAGGAAACCGGAATGGGTGGACAGTTTCCTGATGCTGGTCCGTTTCTCATGCCGGAAGACTACGAGGGAGGTTGGCTACTCCCGGAGGGGATCGAGCCGTACATCTATAGTTATGGCACAGAATCTTCGTCTATTTGGGATACTATTATCCCTATGACGGCTACTGCAATAATTGGTAGTGGTTTGGGTGCTGCTGTAAGCCAACTTTTTGGTGGAGCATCACAAGTTGGTGGGAATTACGGGTATGACTATGGATTAGATGGACAAGTTGGTGGGAATTACGGGTATGACTATGGTCAATCTAATTTGGATACTCTTAGTACAACATCTGATTCATTCGTAGGGCCTCAGACTGGATCTATAGATTTCGCCGGAAGTCCAGTTACCACCGTCCCGGATGTTTCTTCTTTCAACTTATCATCTCCTGTTTCTTCTTCCAGTTTACCATCTCTTTCTCAATTAAGTCAAGTTGGTGCCGCCGCTGGAGGTTTGGGTACTGTTGCTGCTGTTGCAGGAGTAGGTCAAGATGGTACAGAAGAAGTTGGTGGGGATTATGGGTATGATTATGGATTAGATGCCGGAGATGGTACAGCAGAAGTTGGTGGGGATTATGGGTATGACTATGGATTAGATGCCGGAGATGGTACAGCAGAAGAATGGGCAACCAGTGTGGGCCAAGATTTCGGATTAGAGGATCTTGTTAACGGTATTAAAAAGTATGGTGGCGCAGCTATAGATGCTCTTAGTGGAAGTGGTATAAATTGGAGTGATGTTCTTAAAGGTGGAATGGGGGCTTATGGTTCTTATCAATCAAATAAAGACATTGCGGATGCAATGAAATATGCTGTGGATATGTCTGATCCATTTAGAGAACAGCGGCCACAATATCAGCAAATGCTTCCAGATCTAATTAGTAAACAGCAAGGACTGTTAGATAATTATGGTACAGAAGCTCTTACACAAAAAGATAATTTCTTAGGAGAGTATAATAAATTCCAAGGGGATTATCGAGGATTATTTGATCAGTATCAACAAGATTTTACCGACGCTAGAAATCAGTTTGACCAAGGTTTCTCCGGACAATATGGAGACTTTAGAGGAAGTCTAGATAAAATGTTTAATGATCCCAATTATTGGGCACAAAACTCTCTATTGTCAGGACTCAATAAGAATACGATGAACGATACCTCTCGTGAAATGGCAAGTAGAGGTTATAATATGTCGGGTAATGAAATGAGTACTATTGCTGAACGTCTCCAAAACAACAATGCCCAATTTGCGGGTCAACAACAACAAAATTATACCAATTATGCCAATTCTATGTTGAATAATTATGGTCAAACAGGTCTTGGTTCTTTGAATGCTTTGGGGCAGAATAATCAGAGCAATCTTAGTAATTTCTCTAATACTGGACTAAATGCTTTACAACAGTATGGTGGCAATTCTCAAAATTATTTGAATAATATGTTTAATCAAGCACAAGGACAAGGCATTCAACTCAATCAAGTTGGTGGTTTTGCTGGGGCTGGATTTGGACCTGGATATGCAGGTTTAGCAGCAACTCAGGGAGGTGTCCTAGGTGCCGGTCAAACTAAACAAATGTACGGCGATTTGGGAACAGTACTTACATCCCTCATTAAAGGATTTTAATTATGTTTGAACTTCTTCCACAAATTGGTTATAAACCAGATGGTTTTTTAGGTGGAGCAATGTGGGCAGAACAACGAGATGATTATCGTCAGATGATGTCATTGCAGAAACTCCTGTCAGAATTAGGAGTACGAGGTGCTCAAGAAGAAATGACTCAAGGTGCTCCTGTGCGCGCTGCTAAACGACTCTCAGATATTGCAACAGCACAAACAAACACTCGCTATGCCATGCCGAAAATGGCCGGCGAAGTAGAAGAACGCTCACTTAAAAACACTGCTACTAGAATGGAACAACCTAGTAAAATGGCTGCGAATATAGCGGCGTATATTGCTACTCAAGGTGAATCGGGTTATAAACAATTTCAAACTGGTCTTAAATTTGCATTGACAGCAGGACAAGTGATAAAGAATAATGGGCCAGTTGCATTACCACAACTCCAACAACAAGCTCAATCAATGGGACTTCCTCCACAGATGGTGCAAATGGTTATGTCTAATCCAGAAGAAACAGTTAAACTTCTTCAAGCTGTGGATATGGAACTCCAAAGTGGTTTAATTAAAGACAGACAAAAACAAAGTGCGGAATATAAACAAGCCACCAATGTTGCTAATATTCAAGGAACTGCTGCGCGAGATGTTGCGGGTATTAACTCAGAAGCTCGAATACAGGCCGCAAATATTCGTAGTGCCCTTGCTCAACAAACTCTAGATTTAAAGAAGAAGTGGCAAGTATTGAATGAACGTATTACTCAAGGTAAGAGTACTAATTTAGAAGCAGATAAAATAGAAGCAGATCGAATTGCTCAAATGTTGGCTTCTTTACAAACTCTCGGAATACAGCAACAACAAGGTATGGTTGAATCAGCAACAGGAGGAGCTATTCGAGCACCTGGGCAAGTTCAACCTCCTCTATTTAATCAACCTGGAGCGAGTGAGTTATCCAAATTTACACCACCTCAACGAGACTGGATTAAACGTGCGCAACAAGCCAATCCCGGAGTTCCTTTAGAACAAATTATTGCAGAAGGTAAAAAACGAGGAAAATTATAGTGGCTTTTATTGATCCAGATACTTCTGGTTTTGTTGATCCTGATGAAGATAGTGTTGCTGGTTCTATTGGATCTTATCTCGGACGAGCTACTAAAGCCATTCCTGGTGGATTTGAAGCTGCGGCTACACTTGTTCCTAGAGGAATACTAGGTTTGGCCGAAGGAGTTGGTGGAGCTTTTTTTGATATAGTAGCTCCAACAGGACGCACTTTACCCCAACGTTTAGACCGAGCTGCAGATACATTTAAAGAACGCATCTCTGATCGAATGGTGGAGAATTATTTCACTAAAAGTGGTAAAGAAGTTGCTGAAATGGTTGGTTCTGGATTTGAATGGACTCGGGATAAAATTAGTGATGGTGCTGCCTTAATGGCAAAATATGGTCCTTCACTTTCAATGCCGGGATCAATCGGGTCTAAATTAAACGAACTTTCAGATGAACAGAAAGAAATGCTTTTTAGATTTGCAGCAGAATTTGGAGTAGATGCGGCCACAGTAGGACTTATTCCCACCATTGGTCGCGGCATTAAATCAGGTAAAGGAAGAATTAAACCCACAGCAGAAGAATTAGAGGCTGGAAGAGTTGCTTTCGGTAAAAAAGAACCCACTTGGGAAACTGCTCCAGAACAGTTTAATCCAGATCAAATAACAGAATATACTCCTCAAGTTTCACCTGAATCTGTTAAATATACACCAGATCCATTCGCTGAATACGGTGTAAACCCGAAAGCAGGTGAATCCTTGTCTCTAGCACCTCAAGAGAGCCTTCCTGGGCGTCCAGAAACTCCCTTCCGCCCTGAGCCTAGTGTCTTAGAAACAACTCCTCCAGAGGTCCCTGCTGTCTTTAGACGACGTGGTGAAGAAGGTGGGCTACGCCCAGAAACTCCTCCAATGGAACCAGATTTAAACATGCCTCTTCGTCAAGAAGTATTAGATAGTCCAGAAATGCGAAAAACTTTAGATGATTACCAACGATGGATAGAAGATGCAAAACGTGAAGGAAGATTCGAAGATGCAAATGAATTAGCCAGAAATTTTAAAGAAATTGCAAAACAACAAAGATTAGAATATACCGGCGATGCTTCTCGTAGAGCCTTATATGAGCAAACGGAAACTAATAGTTTGTTGGGAGAACGTGGTTATCCTTTAGAGAAAACTACTAAGCCAGATTTATCTGCTCCTAAAGGTGTAAATCCAATTATAGATCCTGATACACTTCGTGTGGGAGGTAAGTTTGCTCCGCGTCCTAATAAGGCAGAACTCAAACAATTGGGAGAGATACAGAAGTCCACACCTTGGAATAAACAACGAGGAGTCATTGATCCAGATGTTCTTTTAAAAAGTATTGGGAAACTCACAGGTATTTTACCTCGTACCATTGAATCTGCTAGAGAACAATTAGAACGTGGAATTTCTCAAGCAATGGATAGACGAGATATAACTACTCGTGCCGTATTTCAAAAGAAATTAGATGAATTAAATGGCGTTGAATCTAATGGACAATTAAATTTAAATTTTAAATCTCAAAAAGGTTCCTTTGGATTTAACGATCCTGAATTTAATCATTTCAGAGCTGCTCTTCCTAAACCAATGCGGAAGAATGCTAAGGCTATTTATAAAGAACTACTTAAAGAGCGTGATGCAGAGGCACGTAATGTGGAAGTAGTTCCTAACGAAAACGCTAGAATAGCCGTTTCAAATGTTCCTGGTCTGGATAAAGCTATTGAAGGCGCTGCTCCGATTTATACTAAACCTTGGGAAGAACTGCGAACTGGCGTTCTTGAAGAACCTAATTTAAATCTTACAGGTGTTGGTAAGATGTTGACACCTGGAGCACAACTCACTGCTTTCTGGAAGAACAACACTGCTCTTCGTTATAGTGCTCAGACAATTAATAATGCTGTGCAGAATGCTTACATTCTTAAGAAACAATGGATCAGTGACAAGAATACGGGGCTTATCTCTCGCTTACGTGCCACACCTAAAAATGAATATGTGCGCCTCCATGCAGAGTTGGTCTTAGATGAGGGCAAGGGTTTGTTAACGCGAGATAAACTTGTAGCAGATGGTTACAGCGATAAAGCCATTGCCTTTTGGGAAAAGAGAAAAACTGCTCTTGATGAAGGATGGAAGATACTTAATGACACACGAAAGATGTTGGGTTATAAACCTATTCCTAAACGAGAAGGATATGATCCATTTCGTCGTGTTGGTGATTGGCAAATTGAAGGATGGGATGGTGATAAAATTGTTTGGAAGACAGGTGCTTCCACTCGTGGACAAGCCAAGAAAATTGAGAAATATCTTAAAGAACGTAATCCAGATCTAAAATTTAAACAAGAATACAATCCGATTCGTATAGATAGGGCTGAAGCAATGGAACGGTCAATGTCTGATTTAACTGATTTAATGGACAGTGATGATCCCCGTGTCCAAGCCATTGAGAGTGCTTATGGTGAATTCTTAGAAAAACAAGCATTTGATAATCGAATGTTTAAGAAACACTTCATGCCAAAACGCAAACCTGGAGATACTCTTAAAGGTGGTGAAGGTAATAAAGAATGGCTCGGTGCTCAGAAGAATGCAGAACAAGGATTTAAATCCACATTCCAATATTTGGAGAACTTAGCTGATTGGTCGGAACTACAAAAAGCTGATAAATCGCTAAATAAGATGTTCACTGACCAAGAATTTAAAGAGAAACAACCCACCACCTGGAAATATGCTAAATACCACTGGTATTTAGCTTCTGGACGAGGAACGAGAATTACTCGTGCAATTGATTCGATTGTAGATGCAATTGGAGAAACTACTGGATTAGGACGTACTAATATTAGTGACTTCGCTCGTGAGATGAAAACTCTTCTCACCATGAAAGTACTCATTAGTGGTGGCTTTCTTGGAACTCAGGTTTATCAGCCCCATCAATTTATGCATCATTGGATGCGCTATATGAAAGAACAAGGTGCTGAAGCTAACCTCATTAAAGTGAATGTTTTGGCTGGTCGAGATTTTATTAATAATTGGGCTGGCCGGAATGTAACAGATGTCGGCAAACAAGCACTCGCTTGGGCAGATCGCAACTATTATTTTGATAGCCACATTATGGATGACATCCGTAGTACATTAGCAAAGAAGTATTTAGGTGCTGCTGAAGACATCGCTAAATGGCCTTTAGCTAAAGCAGAAAGTGTTGCTCGTGCTTATACTTACACACACTATGTTCATTTCTTAAATGAAGCTGGAATGAAACCAGGGCGTGAAATGTTTGAGACAGCTAAGAATTTAGTGGATATGTCTATGACGGATTATCGTGTCCACGAGCGTCCCGCTCTTTATCAAATGATGGGAGTCGTTGGAGATTTAATGTCCTCTCTAACTACATTCAAACATAATCAATATGGTCAACTTGCTGCATTTGTTTCTAAAGGCAAACAAGCACCTTGGGCTCTTTCGACAATGGTGGTGGAACAACTCATAGCTGGTGGAATAATGGGATTCTACGGTAGAGATGAAGTTGATTCTCTCATAGATAAAATCAATCAATGGAGTGCTGAAAATAATTGGTTTGATCAATACATCCCGAATACTAAACAAATTATGCTAAAAGAAGATTTAGGTGATTTAATCTTTGGTGGTGTAAGTGCTATTACTGGAATGGACATGTCATCCAAGCTCGGAGCAGCGGATGTATTGCCCAACGGCATCTTAGATTTCTTCTTTCCTCTATATAATGAACCGAAGAACATGGCAACCGATTTATTTGAATTTTTAATGGATATGAATTCCAAGAAAGCACTTAAAGCGTCGCACTCTTGGACTCCATCTGGATTTAAAGCTATTCCAGAAGCTCTATCAGAAGAAAATGGAGTGGTTCAAGATCCACGCACTGATACGGGGAAGACTCGCCGCAACAGCGGGGATTGGTTTGCTAGAGGAATGGGTGTCTATAGTTTAGATGAGAGTAGAGAACGAATGGCTCAACAAGAACTTCGTAAAGAGAATCAATGGGTCAAAACTCGCAATAGTACTCTTCTAGAACGAGCAAGAAATGTAGATTTAACCCCTGCTGAAATTGATTTACTAATTCACAACAAAATTCCGTCTAAACTGTCAAAATACGTCACTCAATACGCCAAACTTAATGGCGGAGATGTATTGACGATTATTAATGACATCAGAGAACATCAGAAGAAGAAGGGACAAACTGGTCTAGAACAAGAGATGGGTATGCCTAGTGGCAGAGATTTAGGACCCTACTTACGATATAATCGAGGGAAGCGTTATAATGTTAAATAGACTCAAACAATTTGTGGAGTGGTTGGGCATTATTAAAGGTGCTGTACTGGTCCTAAGATTTCTTATAGGATTTGGAATGGCGGTTGCCTCTCTTAATTGGACTACATTAGTTGACTTCATTAAAGAATGGTTTAATCATGGTTGACGAATGGCTCAGATATTTAGGACGAAATACTCCAGTTGGACCTGAAGGTCCTGGAGATCGGATAGAGCCTCCGCGCCAACTTAACGAGTTATTTCAACAATATTATAATAACCTTTTGGGAGAGTATAAAGAAAGTGACGATTTGAAAAAACTTCAATTGTATGGTTTAAAAGCTAAAAAAAATAAACTTGATTTATGGCAACTATATCAACTACTCCAACAAAATGACAGAACTATACCAACCTATCCGCATCCTCGTAGAACAAGATGGGATATGTAATATGAACGATGCATTTACCCTTATGGTAGCTTTTGTACTCGAAAGAGAGGGAGGCTATGTAAATAACAAGAAAGATCCAGGAGGCGAGACCAATTATGGTATATCTAAACGAGCATATCCTACCATTGATATCAAGAACTTACGAAAATCTGATGCAATTGCCATATACTATGGAGATTACTGGCTTCCTAGTGGGGCTGACGGTCTTACGTTTCCTTTAGCAGCAGTACATTTTGATTGTGCCGTGAATCAGGGATTAGGACGAGCAAAGAACTTCTTGAAAGAATGCGGAGAAGAGTGGGGAAAATACATAGAGCTTCGGAGAATTCATTATTTGAATTTAATTAAGAAAAATCCAAAGCTCCAAATATTTAAGAATGGCTGGTTAAATAGACTTAATCATCTAACTAAATTTGTTGAGGAACAACTACTTTCTTAGCACCATCCTCTCTCTTAAGTACCTTTATATTTTTAACCATTCCTCGTGGTATTTGAGTTCTACCGTTGTGCATCCCTTGGGGATCAATGTCTTGAGCAATGAGGATGTGATCGTCCGTCTCTTTAATGAGGAATCCCACGGACAGCACCATTTGTGGTTTTAAGTCCGCATCCTTTTCTTCCCATCCATGCTTCAGAGCAGAGGCATCGTCCCACCAAACCTCCACCAAGTCGTATAGTTGCGCGGGCCGTTTGAGTTTCATCCAAGTTTTACCTTCTTAGTTATACAACTCTTCAAAATAACTGTCAAATCTGCTACGTGGCTTTCATTAATATTTTGTGCAACGGTGAGTACTTTCTTATTGTCCTTTACTATAAATCCAACACTCTGACACTTAATTGGAAAATCTCGAGATACAGAAGCATCGTGCCAATTTGTACCTGCCGAGCAATGATCGTCCCACTCAATTAGATATATTGGTAAATTCTTTAATTTCTTTATTGGCTTCTTTTTCTTCAGCAATTCGTTTTTTCACCTTTATGTGTTCTTCCCGTCTCTGACGGTATTTAGCATCACGTAATTCTTTAGCTAATTCATTCCTCGGTTTCGTCTTCGAGTTCCAATTCAAGCTCGTCCATCCTATCTTCGATCAGGTCGGCAAAGCGTTCTACGAGGTCCTCTGAGGTTATTCCTAACACTTCAAGAAGCAATATTTCGTCCAAACGTTTAAGTCTCTCTTTGATTTCCTCGTAGAGTAGCGTCATATTATTCCTTTATTTCTTTACTTTTATTGCCATGAGATGTGTAGGCCGCACTTCCAAAAAATTTGACAGCTCCATACATCAAGTATCGGCGCCAGGATGATATCCCTTCTGCTTTCATAGCTGCAAGGAAAATCTTGTCAGCGTATTTCTTTCCAACCTGTGTGGCGTATAAATAATCGTGTAGCACAGCGGATCTATGTGCCGTATCTCCAGCCAAAAGATATGCCAAAGGCAGTCTTGGTACTGAAGCAAAATCAGTTTCAAATCCAGTGGGCACAACAACGGTCTTTACCTTATTTAATTTCACAACTAGTGGAACCACCATTGCCCACGTTCCGTTAAGTTTCTCAACTTGAAAATTTGAGAGAAATTCAACTAACATTTATTGTTCTCTCCAATCATACATAAACAAATCATCCCAAGTATCAAAATGTACATCAGCTAAATGTAAGAATATACTATGAGGGGGAGGAGTACCAACTACAATGATAAGTTTATGTTTAGCAAAAGCAAATCCTACTTCCACCATCTTTCCGCCAGTTGGACGAGGATTCTCCACATCCAGTATTACACAATCAGCAGAGGCAATCTCTTGTAAATCCTTCATAGCCATCTTCTTCTCAAATATGTCTTCTGACATACCCGCCGGTCTTACAGGAGGCTCTTCTAACCATGAAGACACCACGGCATGACCTAGTTGTATCAACCTCTCTTTATGTGCTCTAATACGCGTTTGTTCAGTAAATGAAGCTGCGCAATATATTTTCATTTCCATGTCCAAGGTGCAGCATAACAAATATCACCATTTGCTAATGCTTTTTTATCCTCATACGGTGCTGCAACCCGTCTATAGAACTCTAATTTAGCACACTCGAACGCTTTAATCACATCACTAATAGTATTGTAAGACGTACCATGTTTCTGTAAATAGATTTGTGCTAAACAAGTCATTAAATAGTTTAACTCTCCATTGGAGAGTCCTCTCTCCCAAACAATACCTTGGAGATCAGCTAAACAATTGGCAAAAATACCTCGATCTGCTTGTGGAATATATGGCATAATTATTCCTTTGCTCTAAGTATAAGTTCAAGTCTTGCTAATGCGTTCCATGCAATTTGGGCTGCGTGGAGTAATCCTGTATCTCGGTCAATCGGGCCTTCAAGTGACTCATAGATAATGTGGCGTCCAAGAGCGTCATAGTATCTATTAATGCCATCAGGGACATCTTCCCATCCTTTCCAACTATACTTTTCAGCCCCTCGTTGGCTAACCAAGGCCACTGCTCGGCAAGCTCTTGGAAAGTAATCCAACAATCCTCGGACGATAGGAGCTTTTCCGGCATCAGCTTTCGAGCCAGCCTCTTTGAGCGATTTTCCATAAGGATCCATTTCTTCATACCTTGCGAGTTGACTCCGCATTTCGTAATCAATATGACTCTGCATTTCATAATCAATACTCATATAACTCCAGTAGCCTTTAACCAACCGATGTTTGCGGTTCCGTAAGACATCCAAAATCCAAACCAACCCCACTCACCTTTGAATCCATGTTCAATTCCCACATACCAATAACAAAGGGAAACTATTCCAATTAACCAAGGACTCATTCGACGTTACTCTGTAACTGAGTCATTTAAACAATCCATACAATCTTGTCAGACATCCAAATGTAACCAGCATCATACCAAGGATAATAAAACCTCGGCTCTCGATTAACCACCCAAATAAACCTACCAGAGCCGCTATCAGAAACACAATGCTGTAAGCCAACACTATCGGTCTGCTTATTGTTGAATCTAGTTGGCTCATTATCCATATCGTCTCTTAAGATATGACAAACTCACCGCCATTTCATCACAAGCCCCATCATTTACTTCATGTAACATCCAAATTCCTCTCCAATAATTATTTCCTTGTTCTCCTAAATAATCCTCATTATGAAGATAGGAACTTCCTGCAAATAATCCTAAGAGTTGTTTTCCATCTGCTCTACGTCCGTAAGCAATTTGCCTATCCTGAACATGTCCCATTACACAAGACTGATGCTTCTTACCCAATAAAGCAGAAGCGCTAGTGACAGGACGACCGAGAACACCAGAAGTAAAATAATGACTATAGGCAATGCCATTGACCATGACCACATCCAGGTAAGGATAAACTTCCCAACCGTACTCCTCGTATTTAAGATCCGAGAGTCCAATTGTTCCATCCAATTTTGGATCACCGTTAATAGCTCTTGTAATACGATCTTCATGATTTCCTAAAGTAAGAATCTTACGAGGATTATATTGCTTCTCTTTATTCTTTCTAGCTCGCGCATTAAAATCCCATATTGGTTGTAATAGAAGATGCATTCCTTCTTGAGCAGCTTCAATATCGCTTCGATAGCGACGACCTTCAAAGTTTTTCTTACCGACATCATAAGATGATAAGGAAGGCATGTCCGCAAAATCACCTAAACAGATAACTACATCTGGCTTTTTCTCCACAATGTAATTACCGATGTGTTCCAAGTGTTCTGAAGGAACATCTTCCTTATGCTGCACATCGGATATAATTAGATGTTTAATGAAAAGTCCTTTCTTGTTTTTCTTCATCCTCTTCCACAGACATAGTTTCTGTTAATGTGAAAGGGATGGCACCTTGGGCCAATAGAACATTTAGACCCACTTCTAATACTAAATCAAGTTCCTTATCGTTAAGTTCCCCTTCAAATTGAATACTACCATTAGGAACTTCAACAGTTTTACTTATCTTCACGATTAGCCTGCCTTTCTCGTTTGGTCTTATTTTGATGGCAAGGCTTGCACAATACTTGTAAGTTATCTTTCTCACAGAACAAGTTTGTTATAAACTCATCCCATGTGTCACAAGACCCAATAGGCTTCCTGTGATCGACCTGCACATCCTTACTTGGGTAATGCTTCTTGCATTGAGCACATTTGTAGTGTTTGGCAAGACGCTTTGTCTTTTTATTTATTTTTGTTTCTACGAAAGCTTCTTTTAGCGTCTCGTATTTGGGAGGCCATCTGCGGAAGGCGCTTCTCAGCGCGCTGGTGATGAAGCCCTCGTATCGGGCTTCCGTCCATGACCCACCGTTTCTAGTCTTCTCAGTCAATTAAATCTAAATCAGTCTCTATATCGGAAGACACTAGATGTCCGTCTTTCATCCATGCGACAGGAATCCATCTATTTTCCGAGTCTGCCCACCATACACCAATTTGTGGGTAGTCACCGCCGGCATCAAAATCAAATTTTATAGCTTTTACTCCCTTTCTAGTAGTCACTTCTTTCGGAATTATAACTTCTCCGACATATTCTGTGGTTTCGTCCAATATTTACCTTCCTCTCTCAAGATGTAAAGAAGTTGCGCATTGCGTTGTAAAGTTTCTTCATCGCCATTGTAAAGACTGAGACAATGGTCATACATCTCTCTTTCAGTTTCCAAGGATTCAAGTTCATCGTAAAATCTTTGTATGAACTTCGGAGTCTTTGATCTAAACAAACCGTCAAATCCGGGAATGTTGTCACCTTTATCCCCCAAGATGAGCTGCCTATAAAAATTAATAAACCCACACCTTTCATTTATTTCCTTCCACTCTTGTTTAACAAAGTTATAGTGATTCCCAGGTACTTGTAACAAATCCTTATCTATACTACATATTACTGTGTCCAACTTCCTCTGTGCAATGCCGAGAGCGTCATCAGCTTCCATGCCATCACAAGGTTCTGCATTCCACTCTGTAACTAGAAACTCCCTCGTAGGTTGTAGATGTGGTGGTTTAGGAACATCCCGTCTATTGGCCTTATATTCCGACCACACATCATATCTAAAGTTACTACCACCAGAGATGAAGACTTTATATTCATCCGCTTGAGTTTCCTCAAGAATCTGCCCCATTAATTTATCTGCTCGAAGAATGGCCACATCGACACCATCCCCTTCCTGGCACGAAGCAGCACAGCGGTATGTTACAATATCTCCATCAATTAAACTAATCACTCTACTTCAATATCTTGTAAAGACTCTTGACCAAGTACAAACTCAACAAGTTCACGAGCCACGGACTTAACAGTGTGTGTATCTATTGGAGCTTTAGGACTATTATGCATTAAAAGGGCAAGAGCATTAGAGATCGAACTCTGTCTAACAATGTAGACTTGTTTTTGAGCCCGCTCTTCTGGAGTTTCGTATGTAGTTCTAGGAGATACCTTTGTTCCGTGAGCATTTCCTCGATCTCTGCTCTCTTCAGTTGCTTTTCCAGCGCTGTCTGCGGCGGTCCAATTCCAGTATCCGTCAATTTTCTCACTCTTGACATCGAACTTATCTCCAGGTTGAGCCTGTACCAGCACTTCAAATGCAGGTTTTCCTGCACCAAATGACATTACCTTCTTACCTTCAATTTTACCTTCAGGACCTTTGTAGGCTACTGTGGCAACACGATACTTACCTTTATTTTCTACATCTACCTTAATTACCTCAATTTGCATTGACTTCCTTTTCTCTGAATTGTTTAAGTACCTGGCTTAACCTACCTCTAGTAAATCTGACTCCATGTCTAAACTCAATGTAGTCTGCAATGTCAGCAAGAGATTTCTTATCTGCTCGCATTGCTTGCATTTCTTCAATAACTGCTTCCCAATTAAATCGGGGTCGTTTTAATTGTCCCATATTAGTCCCTTATTAAAATTACTTGAAATGGTTTTTTTCGACTTACCATACATTGAACCATGTGCCTTGTTCCGGGTGATTTACCATCCCAAAATGCTATAAGTTCATCTGCATAATCAGCCATTACTAAATTTCTCATAAATCCGGCCTTGTGAGGCCATTGTTCCCAATGGGCAGGAAATTCTTTGACCGGAATATTTCGACTCTCCGCCCATTCCTTACCAAATAAATCAGGACCTTTGGCCATGCCACAAATAACCTCTGTAACATTTGAACACAATTCATCTAACAATCCGAAAATATGAACCTTATCGTTAATAGTTCTACTTCCTGCAATTATCAATTTACACATATATTATAGCACCTTTATTGAATCTTGTCAAGTTCTTTCATATTAGGACCAATAGATATTTCGCAACGGACGGGAAGGTTAAATTCCACACCGAACAACCTGCTAAAATTCCTAGGTACATCGGAGAACACTTCTCGAATAATGGAGACAATTTCTCCCACATATCGTTCCGGTGTGTCAATGGCGACACTATCGTGAACAGTTGAAACAAATAAAATATCTTTATGTTTCATCAGATTAACACGCTTAAATAAAGAAACCCTAGCAATAGTAACGAGGTCGTTTGCGAATCCTTGTACCGGATAATTGACAATGCAAGTGCGTGGCCACTCTAAACCCCCATTCTTGAGAAAAGGTTTAAAAGTATAAATACGACCAGTAGGCATAATAAGGCGGCCAGTGTTAACGGCTTCGGACATCCACTTATCATGCTGCTTTTTAATGCCGGAATATTTCTCATAAAACCTATCTATTACCTTTTGCCAGAACTTAGGAGATTTGCTAATTTGGTTAAAATCAGGATCGAGCGCATAGCTCCAAGCACTGCCTCCGTATATAAGTCTGAAGACAAATATTTTTGCAATTCGTCGTTCAGGGAGGTTAAAGGTTCGTTGGTTCTCTGCGTGTTGATCTACCTCATTTAATATTTCTTTAATACCAACAGCATCTTGTGCAAACCATACAACTGCATACCACTCAGCCCCTTTCGTGTCTATATTTATAATCATTCTGAATCTAAGCTATTTGTTTCCACACCTGCTGTGAAACATTCTGACCAAATACTCCCCCATAAAAATGTTTCCCGGGCCAACTTAAATACCCACCATAATAACCATTGCTGTCATTGCGATAATCCAGAAGACAGGTTCCTTTGTCAGTAGTTATTTTACATCCATAATAGGCCACGACACAACTCCCATCCATATTCCCCAAATCCGGCATATCGATATCTTCTACTTTCTTAACAACTCCTAAAAGATTTTTCGGGGTTTCCACATACTCAATCCAAGTATAAGAACAACAATCTCCGTCTGCCAAAGCAATTATTGAATCACCATCTTTGAGATCAAATTTAATTGCTTGACTATCTTCTGCTAGAAACACAGCTTGTATAGTCTTACCAATAAGTGGATTCATAATTTCTCCTAATCTTTCTCTCGGATCATCATTCGAAAATCCTCATACATCTCTTTCCATTTTTTAGCTTCTTTCGCCAAATTACACACCCTTTCTAATTCATTCTCAGTAATCCAACCCGCACCGGTGACAAGAATATCTTCAATTGATCTTTCAACACCTTGGGTAACTTCACGCTTTAGTTGACTCTTGCTCTTCATAAATTCTCTCAAAGTCTTCAATATAACCGCCTCCTCTCCAATAGTCGTTACCACCATCTACAAAAATAGCACCGCAAGAACAATAGACAAAATCATTCCGAGATTCAGATTCTATAATATCTCCACATTTTTTACACCTTGCTTTGTTTTTGTACATTTCTCAGGATCTCCACATCTTTAAACGCCTCTTGATATGTCTTTCTATAGACTCCATAGGTACCATACGTAGTATCAAAAGCTCGATACATGTCCGGGCCCACCTCCATTCCAAACACTGCTACAATGTATTTAGGAATAGCTCCTCCCCAATATTGTTGTTTAGTCATAGTCCGTGCCCATCAACAGGGACCACACTTCGCATTACCATTATCTTTTTAATCTCCTCATAAGAATATGGAAACATATTATTCGTATCTACACCAACGTCCAAACGCATACTCCGAGTTTTAGGAAGAGTCCCATGACAATGACCGTGTAAATGCCAAGTACCGTGTGCAAGCCCATCCCACGAAAGAAATGGAAAATGAGAGAGCACTATCGGCTGGTGATATTGTTGGAACTTTGTTTCATCTTCTTCATCTTGATACACATCATGAACCTTTAATAAGTAATAATCTCGAACCCATTCAAAGTGAGACACAATGCTAGCTTTATTTGCCAAAACATCATGATTGCCTCGAATCCAATATTTAATTCCGTTTAACTTATCTAAGATAGAATGCGCTTTATCTACTCCACACCAAAAAATGTCTCCAAGAATATACACTTCATCGTGGGGATGAACTATCTCATTCCATCGGCGAACAATAAGTTCATTCATTCCAACACAAGCTGTATTCCCATCCATCCAATTAGGAATAGGAGGACCTAATACATTGTCATCATACCAAATAGGACGATTACTATATTCTATGATGTTATAATGCCAGAAATGAGTGTCAGCAGTAAAGTAAATCAATGTCTACTCACCAAAAATTGTTTGACATCACTAGGTAAATTCTGTTGATTGGGCTTGCTTGCAGCAAGTCTACCCGTCACTGCTGTTACTTGAGACAATTGCCCGTGCACCGTATTTGGTTCCCAATCCATCTCCTCAACTAATTCCGGCCATCCTTCATAGTAATCAAGTTGTTTCGATAAATCAGCTCTAGAGAGCAACAACTCGACAATACCACTCTTATCTTTAACTTGCTTTAAATGACTTTCATCTGTAGAAAAATATCCTTCTTTCTTAAGTTCACTTCCACTCAAAGGGTTTACCAAACCAGGAAATTGGTAGGTTCTCTCATACCAACGATAACGAGGTTGTCCTATCTTACTTCCGGTCTTAAACACTCCCACAACTTCTTTGTAAGGAACCACAATAGTTCCCCCGTAAAGAACCACAGATACATGGTCGACGCTATCCCAATTGACAGGACAATTTCCAGCAAAGTTATTAAGTGACGACTCAATGGACGCAATTTTTGTTTTTATGTCCTCTGCCTTTCTAAGCATACCTTCTGAATCAATAACTAATCCATTCCACTCCATTTCCTCTAAGACAAGTAGGTCCTCACATTGAAGTTGAAACAAATTATAGAGTTTCGGATGCTTTTTAAAATCTTCTTGTTGTCTTAAAAATATTTCGCATGTGCAGCGTAAATCTTGTGAAAGATATTCTAAAACTATTTCTCTTGGAATATCGGGCGTGTCAATTCCTCTAGCCCAATAATCGCCAACGCTCTCGAATTTTCCTTTGATTCCGTAATAGGAACATACTCCGTCAAGGGATGGGAAACGCTCTCGTTGAGCAGAAAGCAAAAAGTGGGCAAGCTGACAATCCCAAATCTTTCGCTCTTGAAAAGAAGTCTCCCCAAGTCGTCGAAGCCAATGTAAATCAAACTTGGTATGAAATCCCACGAGGCGGGAAGCAGAAATAATTTCTCGTCGGATGTCAGGTAAGATAGTTGTGTCACCAACAAAAATACTGCCTCCTGGCTTATAGGCTCCCAAGTAACAACATCTGTTTTTACGAGCAAATGGATTCCCTTTCTTAAATGTTGTGGTTTCTACATCAATAACAACATCATGATTCATTTGGAAATGCTAAATCCTTTTCATCAAGCATTTCATACAGAAGCCGCCTTTCCATTTTTTACATATATAAATAAATCAACCATTTGGGTCTCAAACGTATGTCTAGTCTGTGTCTTTGCGAAGTTCTTAAATCCCAATTCTTTAAATGCCTCCCATAAAGTTACATCATTATATCCTTTAGATATGGAAGCCATACAACACATTTCACCAGTTTTTACGAGCCAATATTCTAAGAAATCCTTCCAAGTAAAGGAACATTTTCCTACTGTATAAAACCTCCCAATGTCATCATATGCGCATGTATTGGGATGTCCTCTAACTTGCATGCTTCTCATTCCTGTTTGATTCTTTATGAGTACTGTGGTGTTAAACGCAGAATACCACACCATATTCTTGAGAGGATCGTATCCTTGAACCCAAGATCCTTGGAGTTCATATCCTACAAATAATTTCTCTAATTCTTCAAGAGATCGAAATGTCATTATACTTTTGGATGAAACCACATATACACTTGATAATGACCGCCGTGTTTGCTTCTCACAGTATGTTCTTTCATAAAACCCAAACTTTGCAAAGCAGCGTTAACATGTTTGTATTGTTTCCTCGCCGTTGTCGTAGTTCTAAAAAACGGATGTTTGGACGTTCTTATATAGAACGTCAGGAGCATCTCCCACTGTTCTTGAGTAATTTCTTCCAATCTATATGGCCAATCCGCTTCAAAATATCCGAACTCTGGCATAGCACAGCAGTAAGCATCACCATTATCATCAATTGATGCAATACCATTTAAATGCCAGGTACCTTTTCTATATCCAGATAGCAAGTAATCATGTTTCCGGGCCCATGCCTGCACCTGTCTGAGCGTCTTCATAGAATGGCCGAATACTTTGTGTTTTCTGTTTCAAAATTATGCCCATTTATAAAAAGAACTTTACTTGTATGAACCATTCCTCCTCCATCATTAATACGTGGATGATCTTCTACACCACCGTAAAGATACGCTCGCGAACCTACTTTTATAACATCTACTGTAGTTGGATGATAATGAACAACGGGTTTATGTTCAGAATGAAACATTATTGATTTTCCTCATTAGCAATATTCTGAGCTAATTCTTCAGAAGCTACTCCACAATCTACATCAAATGAACGAATTAAATAATATAGAGAAAAGAAATAATCATTCATAGATTTTGTCTCCAATCATATAAATGACGAGCATATAAAATTACATCATGACCTGTTTTATCATTAAATAACCATTGAACTTTCTTAGAACAATTCCATTCTTGTCGATGCTCTTGGGCGGCATTTCCGACGGCGGTTGTCGAAAGTATGATTATGTAACCCAATTCTTTAGCTTTATTATCTCTAATATCTTGTGTTTGTTTAGATAATCCTTTACCCCTAAATTCTGGATAAATCTTTAAACCATGTGAAATACCTATTCGAGAACATCCCGGCATTGATGTAAATTCGTACTCTCCAATAACTTCATTTGTTTCTGGATGGTTTATAAAATACTTCACAAGATTATATCCTCATACCTTGCAATGCGAGGTCTCATATAAACGTCCCACTTATCATGACGACGTTCAGGTAAAGTATCTTCATCACCTAACAACTTATTCTTGCTAATATTAAAATGTCTCACTTCCTCATATCCTGCATCATGTGATCGACCTATTCCCAAGATCCAATCCGCCTCCGATTGTTTGGCAGTCTTTGCATTGACGACATGTGCCATTGTAAGCCACTTAATTCCTTCACCAGTGCCATCAGCCTGACAGACACCAATGACGGGAGCATACTTCTTTGCAAGTTCTCTAGCCCATTGATAGATTTCTCCAAGTTCAAGATCATTACGGTCAGCTTTAAAACCAGATATTTTATCAATTTGGTCGAATATAATAAGACTAGGTTCAACAGATGCAATAACATCTTCAACTTCACTTCGTTGTAAAATTGCTTCATCGTATATTTTCAAGTTATCCTTGGTGATATTGACATAGGTTTTCTGTGCTCTTTTTCTATCTGACAGGATGACTTCCAAAGGTAAACCAAGAGCAGCTTGAAAACATCGAAGCATTACTTTTTCACCTTGCTCCTCATTATTAAACCAAATAATTGGTTGCTCCACTTGAGAGGCCATGTGTGTACTTTCTGATGCCAAGAGAGTAGTTTTCCCTGTTTCTGGACGCGCGAAGACGAAACCAAAATCACCTTTCCTAAGGCTACCAAGACTACTATTAAGACTACTAAGACGCCATCGAAGACCTTTTCCTTTAACTTGCTGAACATAAAGTTCCTCTAAATCTGATGTTACAAATTCAATTTCCTTATAACTTACTGTGGGCTCATTAATTTCTTTTGATAGAGCCAATACCTCTTGAATCTTTTTGGAATCCTCTGTAGCTTCAAACGAAGCAATAGCCAACCGACTGAGATTTTCTCGTTGACGAATAGAGTTAACCAAATCTCCGATAACTTCTTCTTTAACTTCGACAGCCTCAATAGCTTTGAAAATCTCAGCATAAATCTCGTTATCATCCCGTGACAAGGACGGATGTAATGATTGATGGTGCGTATGCAGATCGGCAACTGTTAAAGGCCGCGCATGCTTTTTAAGACAGGAATCTAATGAAAGAAATACATTATATAAATACTTATTAATATTCTTTATAAAGGAAATATCTAAGGATATTTCCTTATTTATTAATATATATTTTATTATAGCACAATAAGGGGTATTAGTCAATAGGGAATCTCTCTTCTATAAGTTTCTCTACAAATTTATGTAAATCAAGTGCTTCATAAATTTCTTCAAGTATCTTTTTTCCCCCATCTTTAACTCCTTGTTGATACATGAGTTCTAATTTTCTTGCTTCTGTCAGTTTATGTATCACACCAACCACGAGTTTCTTTACAAGCATGTGTAAATCCAATTGTTCTTCCGAAAGGCATTTAATTCTCCACTATCTCAAATATTTCACAATCAGTATAGACTTTTGGATCTTTTTCTGTTACAATGATACGTGTTTTGAATCCCATTAATTGTGCCAATGATGCTAACTTAATCGAGTGTGCTCTCTTATCATAGTCTAACCAGAATGTCAACTCATTTGTGAATAAATGTAACCTCTTGAATTTATGATAGTTGACATCACTGCCAAATAATGGGCAGCAATCATATTGTCTGTCTATTTTTATTCCACTAATTATATCCTCTACTATAATTATACCACCTTTCCGTTTCTTTGTCAAATTAAATGGAATAATCTCATGAATATCTCCGGACGAGAACCACTTTGTCTTCGGAGTTGGATTAAAATCTCTAGCTTGATACGCCAGAAGATGATGTTGATCATCAAAGAATGGGAATATAAGGTGTTGTTTAGATGAACTCCACTTTAATTCGTAGAGAATTAATTCTTCTCGGGTAATATCATAGTTGGACAACCACAATAAAGGCTTCATGTCAATAGTATTTGTGACATCCCAAGGGAGTGTCACAGATTTATTAGTCACACATAGTGTGCCTTTTATTCGTTCAAATGTTGTTGGCCATTCAATGATACCACATCCAGCAAAACAATATTTATGACCATCTGCATAAACAGCCATATTATCAGCATGTTTATCTCGTCCTAACGCTGCACACCTAGGACATCTTTCTCGTCTTAGAACTTCTTGCATGAAATGATATTATCCATCCACGGCATTTTATTTATCTATCTCATATATTTGATTTTGATTAACAATGTGAAGTTCATAGGGTTTAACCGTTTCAAAATCTTCCCACTCTTCATCTGGATAGCGTTTAGGAATAGAAGTTAAATCGTAGAGACGAAGAGCACAGTGTTGTTTTCCACAAGCATTCATTGTCTCTTGTATATCCTCTTGGAAAGGCTCTATCTTACACTTACACATCGTGCATTTAATCTTCGAGATTCGACCAAGCATCTTCCTTATCCCAAAGAACAATGTCATCGACATTAACCACATCAGATATGGTAAGAAGACAAAGATCACACATATCAAAATAATCCCCCGTGATTTCAGATTTTCTAGTTACCTCATGATCAGACAGTTCATTATTACAAGCAACACATCTCATTCATATTCCAATTCTTGAACATCAACATCACGTAAAGTTGCTAAAATTTGTTGACTATTTAAATGTGTACAATCGTCTTCTAAATCTCGTCGAATAAATATCAGTTTTCCACTAACGGGAAGTTTTAATGTTTGAAGACATTTATGCGTCTCAACAGCAAATAATCTATGTCCTTTTGGTATACGAGTGTTAAGCTTTCCTTGAGGAATGCAAGTGATGAACTCACCTATTCCTCTTAGTTTTTCTTCCGTAAGACCTAAATTATAATTACCGTTCCCATCATCTTCAATCCAAAATGTTCGATCAGCAGAAATGTATCTCATGTCAAAGATGGAACCTCACATAACCACATAATACAATCATTCCTTGTACGGCTAGAATTAAATTCATAGATATGTTTAAACCCAAGTTCGTTTAAAATCGGGACAACATTCTGTGTTGCTTGTGTTCCACATTGAATATAATTATACGGACTATACTTAGCAGCATCAATTAACCATTTTAAAACTTCTTTTACGTCTTTTTTACTCTGAAGATCGCCACACATAATCCTTCTAATGAACATTATTCCGCAATTATCCGCCAGGGTGCTAACAAATATATCTTCGTACACACTGCTCCAAGTAATCTGTGTTTCTTGATCTACAACATTTATTTGTTGAATACATTTAGGTTTATTAGGTATCTCCGTTAAATACGTTCCAACATCCCATTGTTTCTTAAGAAGAGTGTCATAGATCGGATTATTAGCTACGTTTCTAGGACTAAACATCACGTGCCAAGACATTTATAAGTTCCTTTGCCAAGAATAAATAGCATCAACATACTTCGTACGAGTAGTTCCTTCTAATCCAGGCGCAGTGTTAATTTCCAGCACATAGCACTTGTTTTCATGTTCATTCCAAATTATATCCACCGCACCAAAATCAAGTTGCAACGCCTTGCAGGCAGCAATAGCTAGTTCTCTTAAATTTTCTGGCTCTGCAATAGCATCCCGACAAAAGACCCAACCATTGCGATGACTGCGGATAAGAGCAGCGCTTCCTTCCGGGTGATTCTCATTCCTTGTTTTCCTTTTCTCAGCGATGTCTATTACACTTCCTTGAAATACGTGGACTCTAAATTCTTTTTTCTTCTTTTTGTATCTCGTGTAAAGCGGTGCTCCAACCAACTCGTCCGGCGCGAATGCCAAGAATATACCCGAGCCAGAATGCCCGTTTAATATCGTCCGACAAACAACTACGGAACCACTCAAGATCCACTGTAAGGCTTGTTCTCGGCTTGTCGTCCATTCTACGGTAGGTATTTCTGATCTACTAAATATTGTAAAACTACTGAGTTTATTAGAAGCCACAGCACAAACAGAGGGATGATTAAGAATCTGTTCTTTTGGAAGGAATTGTAATCTGTTAAGTAAATCCACAGTGCTGCCGTAATTACAAACCAAACGATGGCTCCGAAAACTATTAACGGGGATATAATTACCTTCAGGTCGAATTCTCCGGACTTTTAGATTCAGTCGTTGTGATAGGCCTTCAGCCAACTTCTTAGCTGACTGAGATGCTATCTTGTAAGGTAGTATCACAAGCCGCGAAGTAGTCATTTGCTTTTGCTTTCAATTCTTCTGGAAAATGCTCATAATTGGCTAACACGCAGTCAGAACATTTTGCACTCTTGATAACACCATCTTTCATAGTGACACTTGTTAAATCTGGAACAAGTTTATCCAGTGGTTTGCTACAACTCTTACACACATGTTTGCGACATAATTCATGCCACTCAGTACAAATTAACTCTTCATCATTCCATGTTTTAATCCAAACATCTGAGTGTGGATTTATCAAAACAAGGTGTAAGTTTCGCAACTGACTAAGCATTACTGTTTGCACAACAGCGGTAAGTCTGCCTTCTGCACAAAGTTCAATGCTATCTTCCTCAGACAAAGTTTCTGGCATCCAACAAGTTGCGGTTGCTACAAGTTTTCCTGGAAGATAGACATGACCAGTAGCTTTAAATCTTTCATGAGGATGTTTTGATTTTTCTACAGAGTTAGGAAGAAATACAACTGTTTCACCATTATTATATTCCTTAAGAAGTTGTTCATCAGTCATATCATTAACCGCAAGAGCCACCGCTTGCGAGACAGGCCGAACAACAGGTTTGTGTTCAATAACAACTGGAGGTTGTTTTTCCTGTAACTCAATTTCTTGGATGTCAAAGGGATTAATACTAATTTCATAAATTACATTGGCTTTAAGTAGTTGAATTTTATCAGGTTTTGTTCGACCTTCGCGGCTTGTGATCCAACCAAGCATGTGTCCTTCCGAAGCAAACCCAAAATAATCACTAGTTTCTGTAATAGCTAGTGGCCGCTCATGATTACGCGCCATAAAGAGTTTTTTAGCTGTCATATCATACCAAACAAGTGCCCAAGCACCCTGTAATTCTTTTAATGTTTCTTTATATCCTTTTTCTGCAAAACCGTGTGCAATGGCCTCACTATCAACAATTGTATCCGCAATGTCTTTGTGATTGGTTAGCGTTCCATTGTGAACAAGAATAATATTGTCTTTATGAAATGGATGCGCATGTTCATTTATTACCAAACCTTTCGTGGCAGCCCTGTTATGACCGACCACAGTGCGCATCTCCCTAACCATCATTTCTTTAAAATTCGTCCACTTTTTATTTTGAACAAATACTCCTGCGGAAGATGCTACTTTTAAGAGTCTTACTTGAGTATTGGTTAATACCCCAAAGACTCCAGTTGAATCTGTTCCTCGCACACTGTCACAAAGAAGCATCTCTTCAAACATTTGAGAATGTAGTGGATAAAATCCTTGTTTAGATTTACTAATTAATCCCACAATCCCGCACATTTATTCGGGTCCTTCGTTGAGTTCTGCCATTCGCCTCTCGATATCGGCGGCGACTCCGAAATGGTCCGGCCTGGCAAAGCCAAATCGCGGTTGAATCTCCGGCATGATATCATCCATAAGGAACGCCCCGGGCGGATCAACTATATCAACATTAATTTTTTTCATTTTAGCACGAAGATTCAAAGCATCGAAACATTTTGAAAACCTTGAATTTGGTGATAGTTGTAACTCCTCAAGAAATGTATTAGCAATAGCAGATTTCTTAACAACTTTACTTCCAAACTCTAACAAAGAAGACATAGTTGGACATACAACTAAATTACTATATACTCCCAATACATTACTAATAAATAGGAAATAATCACTCCTCGTATTTAGATTAACAATTCGTGCTATTAAATCTTTTTCCCCCATGTGTAGCACATATTTTTTAATGGATAGAAGAAGATTGATCCAATTAATAATTGTTTCTACATTTCGGGTTCCACCTAAATGACGAAATTCTATTGTACCAAATTTGTGTAGACTCTCAAAGTTTAATCCAGAATATCGTTTATGATTATGCTGAATATATCCAACAGTTCTAATTGTTGCGTCAAAATTCTTTAATGATGTGATTAACCCATCAACAGTGTCGGTTTGATACCAAGGTCTACAAAAGATATTATCCTCTCTATCTTTTCCTACCCATTGATACAATAGAGGTTCTAAAGTCAAATAAACAATGAAGTATTTATAGAGAATTTGTGGTTCCCAATCTTGGACATTTAAATGTATGTGAATACTCGTTCGTTGTGAAAACTGAGCTTCTTTTGGAATTAAATATTCAGCAGCATTTAAAGCAATGCCAACTAATTTACCTTTTAATGGAATAGAAATAAACTCTAATCCATGATTTCGCAAACTCCCGTCCTCTTTATAGTGCCAAAGAAAACTATTTTCTATTTCATGACGCACATTCTCAACTTCAATTTCGATTCCTATATAACTTTCATCTACTAATTGCCATTCAGGAAAATCAAAATTAGAATTAAATTTGGCTCTAAAAGCTTTGACCTGTTCTCCAGGAATTGTCGGAGCTTTTACAGCGGGAAAGTAAGTCTTAATAGACATTAATGTGTTCTTGTCCCGTTTGTCTTAGATAATCTTTGATTTCTTGCGTGAAGTGAGTTGACTTCATTGTAAGAGTTTCATTGAAAAGTGTTGCAATGGGATGTTGATGGAACCACAAAAGAAATTGATTTCCTTCTCTAACATCTTGACCCAGTGCCAATTCACGTGTGAGAGGAATGCTAATTATTGTTGTGTTCTTTAAAACTCTCGTAGCCTCCAATATTGTAAATATTTCTAATGGTTTGAACATGTCTGAAACAACTTGACAATTGAATCGCAATACAAAAGGATAAAAAGGATAGTATGGGTTTCTTATATCAATCGTGCCATCACAAACTCCTCTTATCCATCTCCTATCGTGTTTTCTAAAACAAAGCCAAGCCTGTCCATTATGAGAAAAGAATCCGACTTCAGGATAATTAAAATGAATTTCGCCACTATCGGTATCATATTTTAATAATACTTGGCCGTCCAGATCATTCCACAAAATCAGTTCAGGAGGTCCTTCGTGTGTTTGGATGATTTCCTTTATGAAGAAAATTGTTGGTAATCGACCGTTTAAAACAACTTCTACGTATGTTTGATAATATTTCTGTTGAAAATCTGTGGTAATTTGCTGCCAATTAGCCATTAGGCAGCAAGCCCATATTCATCTACAATTTCCCTCATAAGACCTAAATTACTTGTATTAATGCAACTTTGGATACGAAGAGACTCATTTTGAGAGAATCTTCTCTGTTGTTCAGCGAACTTAACAGCTTTTTGTGTTTGATTAAACACCCATGCTTTTAATTCATCGGATGCTAACCAGAAATTGCTAAGCGCGCGGCACTCCACACCATAAGGCTTAGGACGACAAGCACCTGCTTTCCCGTAAAGTTCTCGGCGGCGAGTGTCACCATCAAGAGCAAGGCTAGGAATGACGCAGCAAAGGTCAAAAGCACGGGCCACATGATAGGGATTCATTTCCGTTTCAATATGAACATGACCACCTGCAGAACGTAAATATTTATTTCTACTTCTTGGCCTTAGATTTACTTTCTCGGTCCAAGCATTGAAATCAGGATCACATCCAAATTCCATTGCTTTCGGATCAAGAAGTTCTTCTAAAGGAAACTCTGCACTTGCAGAAATAGAAAGATTCAGACCATGATTTGTAGCAATTGTTCTTAAATGCTCCAAATTAAAGTTGATGGCTTCAATGAATTTCTCCGCACTTTCACACGGAGGAATATTGAATTCAGCAGCTACATTATCTTCTTGAACAGCACAACCATCGTCTCTAATAACAAGAGGATGTTGTTTAGTTCCTCCGACTTTGCCAATAAAACTTCTAAATTTACCTTCTAAATCTACCGCAAAGAGTTCTGGATCAGCTCCGATTCTCACAGTTTCTCACTTAAAGAAAGGATGTATTTAACGAATGGTGTTTCAATTTGCATCCACTCAGGATGACCTTGTACTGCTAATACTCTAACGTCTTTGTAAAGAACAACTTCTGGTTCTATGTCAATTATCATAAATTCGTTATTTTCTCCCACATACGCATCTGATCGACCTTCTGCTTTGTTGTTTATGAAGTTATATGGAACAGCTAGTACTTCTCCATTAGCGGAAGGCACCATCAGTTGATGGTGGGCAGACGTAGTTATAAGTATTTCGCCCCCATTAGTGGCAATACCATGGGCGCCTCCTGCATGATTTGTGACGTGTTGAACTAATGATCCTCCCAATATAGCACAAGCTAATTGTGCTCCACGACACACACCAATGACAGGAATCTTTAATTCAATTGCTTTCTTAAATAAATCTGCTTCAAAAACATCTCTCTTGGATGGATGTGCCCCTGCTCCACAAAACTTATTCGGAATTTGTTTGTAATAGGAGGGAGAAATATCTTCCCCACCCCAAATTACCAAAATACTATTAGGATTTTCGAGATGCTCTGGATATATGACACGCTTAATTGTTGCTGCCAAACTCTCGAATGGATAGGCGTCATCATATAGTGCGGTATATAGAACTTCAACCAACAGGCAATAACTCCTCTCTCTCATTAAACTCTTTTCTCATCAAAGTGGGTTTCTGAGTTTCAATAACTAACACTGATTCAAAAACGTATACTGGTTTTGTGGGATGTCTAATTGCCTCCTGTCCAGCAGCTTCAATTGCTATTGCTTTATCACAATAAACTTGTTTTGGTCTATTTTTAACAAATGTTTTCTCAACGATAATATCTTCTCCACGTGGTCGTTGTCCGCCAAATGTGGTCTCATCGACTAAAACCACCATATACATTTTACTCATCATTCCATCTCCGTTGTTTCTAAATCCTTACAAAGTTGTTTAAATACCGCTGCATCTAAACTACCACCATTCACTTTTTCTAGATAAACCTTTCCTTTGATGCGCTTAATATTAAATCTAGTCCAATTATACCAACCTTTTCCAACAAATACATCCAACGATGTTGGTGACAACCACTTAATTTCGATGTTACTCAATTTCATCAAGAGTATCCCGAGTAATAATTGTCCAATTATTATCTTCAAACATCTCTCTCACACTGTCTTCTTGTTCTTCTCCTACTTCTAAATATCCGATGTAGTGTATTAGTTTTCCTCGATAGAGATTGTGTAAATACATCCACACATTGAGAAAATTACATTCGATGTTTAATACACTAAAAAAACTATTTCCCATCGTAAATGTGATTATATACATCCTCGTCTCTGCTGTTCCTTGCGAAAACGCTCTAAAAGAAATGATTTTGTTGGAGCGGGCATAATAATAAAAAGCTCTTGTTCGTCAAAATAAGCCATCTCCGGAATGCCTAAGATCCAAGCCACTTTCATTGGTTTATATGCAGAAAGAAACTCTGGTTTATATCGCATCATGTTGGTAATGATACCCCAATTGATCGGGTCCATACGATGATGAAGTTTATCATCGGACTTACACACCACAGACCCAGGACGAAACCCTTGACAATCTAAAAATGTAATGATGCGGTCAAACTCTTCACCATTTTTGGGTGACAACAACACTCCATTATTTTGACGATCGACCAATCTTAATACTTCTTCTTGTTCTCTATTCCACCGCTCATGCGGCAGTTCAAAAGATCCTCTTGTTTCCCAAAATTTGGTATTATCATATGAGGGTGTTCCTAATACTTGATCAATGAGTTTTCTTACTTTTAATTTAATTACACTACCCATGCAAACATACTCTTTAAGAGTTTGGATGGAGTCATTCCGCGAGCAATACGAAGTTGAATTACACTTCCTTCATTAAAATGTTTTGCAGCCCAATAACGACCTTCTCTTTTACAGAATACATCTTTTTTATTTACCAATGCACAACTAATATTGATGATGCGTCCACGATATAGTGAAGGAAGTTGAAATGCAACGGTAGCACCGCCCTTAGCAGAACTTGTCACAGGAACATCATCACTGGCCCATTGTGGTGCGCGAATATGACAAAATCTAAGATGATATTTTTCTATTTGTTTTTTTACAAACTCTTTCTTTTCTTTGTTAAGTTTTTCTAATGCTTCTCGTCGTTCTCGATTCTCTTGCTGTTTGGGATGCAACAATGATGCACTCACAATTATGATTTCCTTGTTAATACTAAACAAAGTTTCTTTTCTAATACAACATTAAGAGGCCCATCAGTCTCGAATACCTCCCAATCCTCGGGATCAAATTCATCTCCAATCTCGCTTCTGCATCCAAAGATAAAACCATCTAATGAGTTTGGACCTAAGTACATCGATCCATCCTTGCTTAAAGCGATATATTGTTTCATAGTTGCTCTACTCCATTTTCAGTGGTGAAGAAAACCTTCTTAATGCCAACAGCAGTAATGAGTTCTTGACACATCTTACACGGCCGTGCCATCCGTGATCGACCTTCTCGATCCACTCTACTAACGTAGAGCGTGGCCCCTGCCAATTTATCTAGGTGTCGAAGAAGACGCACAATGGCAGCTTGTTCCGCATGTAATGATGTGATGTGTTTCTTGGGGATATGAGCAGATGTATAACGAAGTTCATTTACTCCTGTTGACAACACTCTACCATTTTTAACAATAACCGCGCCCAAACGATATTTAAAACTAGATGTGGAGGCTAATTTAGAAGCCAGCCGCGCGCTCATTGTTTAATTTATTCTGCTCCGCGGTACCAATATCAACATATACAACACCATGATCTACGTAGTCAGAAAGAATACATACTTCATCTTCTCCAAAAATACAAAATTCTACTTCTTGATTTGCTTTATAAGAGGCAAACATTGCTACTAAATCTTTAGCTTTATATCTCATATCATGACCACAAATTCTTGAATACCTAAATCCTCCCAATCCGGCCAATCGGCGCGCATAATAGACTCTTTTGAATCACCTAAAGCTACAATGGACACTACTTTATTATATCTATGACGAATGACATGCCCCCACATCTTCTGCGCTTCTTTTACTTCTGTCTCTGTTTCCGAAATACGCCCAAGAATTTTTATATGCATTGATTCCATCATACTTGATGCTTCTTCTCTCAGCGCATATTTTTGTGATGTAACACCATACAAGCCAGAAGCTTTGTTCATAAATACCCAATTCCAAACCTTTTTCATATCTGTTCTCTTCTAAATAGAATTATACAATTTTTCTACTGATTCTTGAAATCTACCAACTATGATGCCGTTTGGATCGGCATCTTTACAAGGTATTCCCAAAGACTGCAGAGTCAAGAGACATTCCGACCTATAATTCTCAACAGGATATACCATATTCGCTAAACATACATTCGATTTAATTTTGGGTTTAACTTCATTTACTACCCATTTCAAAATAAAAATGGGAATGGATTGTGGTGGCTCTAATAAATCAAAAATTTCAATCATATCTTTTCTCCTAAGACAAGACATTGAATGTTAACATCTACAATGTTTGGAGGAATTGTCATTTCGACGAATTCTTTAGCAACTTCTTGACATTTAACTAACGAAGGTTGTTGTTGAATTATTCCCTCATAAACTCCACTATTAGTTAAAAATATAACTACGAGTAGCACCACATTCATTTGGATTTCCAAATTTGAAAGAGATTTAACAATGTGTCGTCACCATCATGTTCATACCCTTGACAATGGGCTTTCTCATGTTTCTGTACCCATTGAAAAGGATGCTGCGCAGCATAATAGATATCACACGTGCCATTATCTAGATCTATCCAAGCATACCCTAATGATGCCAAGGGCATTTTATCTGAAGCATCAAAATGCTCGGTTACTTCTAATGGGGGCCATTCCTTTGGTGGAAGTTTGTTATAGTCAATCGTGTGACATGCACTAAGAATTATACAGAATAAAACTAATATCTTTTTCATAATAATCCTCAAAAATCAAATCTGCCTGATCAAATCCGCAGATATGGCACCACCAACAAAAACTAATTGTTCCACAATTTCGACATTTAAAACTTGGCTTTACTTCCGTCTGCGAAGTCCACATACGTTCCTTTCTTACCTTGAACAATGATTCCCTGCAAATGATCGACCACAAATGATTTTGTTGCATTTGCCCAGTTCTTCGCGCGAGCTTGATTACTTTTTGCAATGGATTCAGCATCCAATTTAATTGCCTCTCGTGCCATTGCGTAATTCACGCTCGCTTTCGCACGTGGCAAAAAATTAACATTGTCAATGTGGCTCATATTTCACTCCTCTTCCCACTCACGTATTACTCCCCAATCTTCATCATTTATGGTGGGAACAACTCCCACTGAGTTCACTATTTTCCAAAATTCTATCGCTTCTTTTATTTCTTTTTCAGTGTCGTATGGGCCATAAATGTTTTCATCATTTTGCCACCACCAACTCCCTGTACTTTGAAAAACTCTATTCATTTTCCACCGCCCGGCTCTTCCTGGGTTTACCTTTCAATTGAGAAATGAGAGCTTCCTCTTGGCCCACAACGTCGCGAGGGTCAACCTTTCTAATACCCATCGCACGTAACAACGTATTCCGTATAAGAATAGCAATGCCCCTATCATAAAGAACAGCAATGGATGTTTCCACACCGTTCTCATAAGCTCCCCTAATTGTGAAGATGTTTCCATTTTTACCAATCCAAATGGAAGTAATCATCGTCTACCAATTTACATATTTTGTACTCGCACTTAGGAAATTGTTCTTCCAAAGATTGTCTTAATTCTTCAGCTTCTTTTTTTGTTCCTAGAAATGGCGCAAAATCTGGATCGTGATTAGAAAATACTACTGCGGGGGTTGGACTGCCGTCTGTACTCACCATCAAAAGTAAGATGTGCATTTTTAATCTCCTGCAAGTTCTTTTAAAAGAACATACATAATCCATCTAATGGTCTTTTCGTAAGATTTTTTGTGCCTCTTACGTCCAAAGGATTTTTTCATCTTCGTGCCCCAGACCCAGATCCTGACCATGACCTTGACCCCTGCCTCAGTTTAATAATCATGACGATGACCTTCTTGACCTTGACCCCGACCATGACTCTGATTTTGACCATGACTCCGACCCTGACCCTGACCCAGACCTTGACCATGACCTTGACCCTGACCATGAC
>ERZ1292632.768-Hain-H43-01um-R2-768-length-35169-cov-5_pt1 | contig 35169 bp, 36 predicted proteins | sample MGYA00564407_ERZ1292632 | MGnify/ENA primary metagenome ERZ1292632 (study PRJEB36523, sample SAMEA6512637) | groundwater metagenome | collected 2019-01-08 | study: AquaDiva: Metagenomics assemblies of 32 groundwater samples | reverse complement strand
TGCTTATACTGTTCCGGTTGTTTATAGACTTGAAGGTGGAGCTGTTGAACGAGGTACTACTGACATTAACTTTATAACTACTTATAAAAAAATTACCGCTGATAATGTAAAAGTCAATAATTTTGTGATTAAACTTTTTGGGCAAAACCCTGGTGATGGCTATCCGCCAAGAATTACTATTTCTATTTCAGCTACCGGCATAAATTCATTTCTCGAGGGCGTTTCCACTAATATTCAAACAACAATCAGCGCAAGAATATTAGACAGCTGATTAGTAATGAGTAAAAAGTAATGAGTTAAGAAGACTTATTACTCGTAACTTGAAATTCAAAACTATACTATAATGAAACTCATAACTCATAACTCAAAACTGAAAACTAATCATGGGCAGGCAATGCTACTCACGGTTTTAATTTTGGGCAGCACTATTTTGGCCGCTTCAACAATCGCCGGTTATTTAACGGTTCTAAAAATCAGAGCTTCTTCTGATACCACTAATTCCACCAAAGCTGTTTTTGCCGCTGATACTGGAATTGAGTGGGAATTATATAAATATATTAAAAACCAGCCCGACTATCCTAAGCCAACATTTTCTAATGGCGCTAGTTTTGATAGTTTTAATGAAAGCGGTATTATCAAATCTCGTGGTCAATCAAGTAATATTTTTAGGGCTTTTGAGGTAGATTTTTCAGGACCGCCCACTCCTTAGTCATAATATAGTAAAGCCGGTTAGTGTATTACTAATCGGCTTTTTTTGATATAATTTAATAATGATGGATAAAAAATCCGCAAAAGAGCGCGTTGAACACCTGAAAAAAGTCATTAATAAATACCGCTATAGGCGGCTGGTTTTAAACAAAGAAGAAGTTTCGCCAGAAGCAGAAGACGCCTTAAAAAAAGAGCTTTTTGATCTGGAAAATCAATATCCAGAATTAATTACGGCTGATTCGCCAACGCAACGTGTGGGTGGTAAGCCGCTTAAAGAATTTAAAAAAGTGCGGCATGAAACAGCGATGCTTTCTTTTAACGACGCTTTTTCCGAAAGTGATATTAATGATTGGTTGACGCGGGTAGAAAATTATTTGGGACACAAAATTAAGCGGGAATTCTATTGTGAACTGAAAATTGACGGTTTGGCAATTGAATTGGTTTATGAGAATGGAATTTTTATACAAGGTTCAACTCGGGGTGATGGAATTATTGGCGAAGATATCACTCAGAATTTAAAAACCGTTGAAGCAATTCCACTTAAACTAGAAACTAAAAACTTAAGAACTAAAAAACTGATTGTCAGGGGCGAGGTATATCTCGCCAAAAATGAATTCGAAAGGATTAATCGCGAGCAAGAAAAAAGGGGTGGGAAAGTTTTTGCTAATCCGCGAAATATGGCAGCTGGCTCTCTTAGGCAGCTTGACCCAAAAATCACAGCTAGTCGTAAATTAGATTCTTTTACTTATGAGGTTGTCACAGATTTGGGGCAAAAGACTCACGAAGAGAAACACCAGATATTAAAAGATTTGGGTTTTAAAATTAATCCCAATAATAAGTCGGCAAATTCGTTGGAAGAAATTTTTGAATTTAGAAATTATTGGGAAAAACACCGCGAAAAATTACCCTACGAAATTGATGGCATTGTGATAATTATTAATAATAATAAGATTTTTGAAAGTGCCGGTGTTATTGGTAAAGCGCCGCGAGGAGCTATCGCTTATAAATTTTCCCCAAAAGAATCAGCTACAATTATTGAAGAGATTAAAGTTCAAGTTGGCCGCACTGGCACTTTAACGCCAGTCGCGGTTTTAAAACCAGTTGAAATTGGCGGAATAACAATTACTCACGCCACCTTACATAATTTTGGCCAAATTGAAAAATTGGGCGTAAAAATAGGCGATACCGTCGTTATTTCTCGGGCCGGCGACGTAATTCCTCAGGTTATTAATGTTTTAAAAAATTTGCGCAGCGGTAAAGAAAAAAGAATTGCAATCCCGAAAATTTGTCCGATTGATGGTTCAAAAGTTATTGCTGAAGGCGCATATTATCGTTGCTCAAACCCCAAATGTGGCGCTCGCAATAGAGAAATTATTAGACACTTTGTTTCAAGACCCGGTTTTAATATTGAGGGTTTAGGCCCGAAAATTATTGACCGATTTTTGGACGAAGGATTAATTTCCGATGCGGCTGATATTTTTGAATTAAGAAGTGGCGATATTGCAGTGCTTGAAAGATTTGGCGAGAAATCAGCCGAAAACATTGTTAATGAAATCCAGCAAAATAAAGAAGTTCCTTTAAACCGTTTCATTTATGCTGTGGGGATTTTGCAGGTAGGTGAAGAAACAGCCGTAGCTTTGGCGAAAAATTTCTCTGTTTCTGATATTAAAGAATTAATTAAAAAATATAAAAATTTATCTTTAGAGAATTTACAGGAAGTTTCTGATATTGGACCAAAAGTGGCGCAAAATATTTATGATTGGTTTCGTAGCGAACGAAATATCAAGTTTTTGGAAAAGTTAGAAAAAGCGGGAATTAAATTAGAAAGTATCAAGTATCAAGTATTGGGTATTAAGCTAAAAGGAAGAACTTTCGTTTTTACCGGCGAACTTAAAATAATGTCGCGTGAAGCAGCTAAAGAAAAAGTTAGGCAATTAGGCGGCGATGTTTCTGAATCGGTTAGCAAGAAAACTGATTATGTGGTAGTCGGTTTAGTGCCCGGCTCAAAATACGAAAAAGCAAAACGGCTGGGCGTTAAAACAATTGACGAAAAAGAATTTATTGACATTATTAAATAAATTTGGGATATAATTACTTATATGGAAATTGATAAGAAGACATTAGAATACTTGGCCGAATTGGGAAGAATTGAAATAGGAAAAAAAGAAGAAGAAAAATTACTTAATGACCTCCAGAAAATTTTGGAGTATTTTGACGAGTTGAAAAGCGTTGATACTGAAAATATTGAGCCAATGGCTGGCGGCACTGCCCAAAAAAATGTTTTTAGGGACGACGAGAAAGACGAAAATGGAAAAACAAAAAATGAAAATTTAGTCAGACAGTTTCCCGAAAAACAAAACGGCTATTTGAAGGTGCCGCCTGTTTTCGAATAATTTATGGATATTAATGGATTAACAATTAAAAAGTTTCACGATGGCTTGATGAATAAAGAATTTTCCGCTTTTGAGGCGGCAGAGAATTTTTTTAGCGATATAGAAAAAAAAGACGAGGAAATCGGCGCTTATTTACATTTAACAAAAGATTTAGCTTTATCTCAAGCGAACAAAATTGATGTTGATTTAGCTAGAAGCCTGCCTGCCGGTAGGCAGGGAAAAGATTTGGGCATTTTAGCTGGTTTACCAATAGCTATAAAGGACAATATTTTAATTGAAGGCGAGCAAATAACAGCTGGTTCAAAAATTTTGGAAAATCATATCGCTAGTTATGACGCTACGGTTATTAAAAAATTAAAACAAGCTGGCGCAGTTTTTTTGGGCAAAACTAATTTAGACGAATTTGCTATGGGCTCGTCAACTGAAAATTCCGCTTTTAAAATCACGCATAATCCTTATGACTTAGAGCGGGTGCCCGGTGGCTCATCAGGCGGTTCAGCTGCGGCTGTTTCGTCTGATATGGCTGTGGCGGCTTTGGGGTCAGATACCGGCGGCTCAATTCGCCAGCCAGCTGGTTTTTGCGGCGTAGTGGGATTAAAACCGACTTATGGGGCGGTTTCGCGTTATGGGCTAATTGCTATGGCTTCCAGTTTAGACCAAATTGGGCCAATTACAAAAACTGTGGAAGACGCTGAAATTCTTTTTGAAGCAATAAGAGGAAAAGACATGCAAGACGCGACAAGCGTAAATTATGAATCAGGAATTAGAAATTATGGGTTAGAGGATATTCGGAAATTGAAAATAGGCTTACCGAAAGAATATTTCATCGAAGGATTGGACAAACAAACTTCGTCAGCCATTGATGAGGCGATTAAACTTTTAAAATCTCTAAAAATAGAATTTAAAGAAATTAGCTTAGCGCACACTAAATACGCTTTATCTTGTTATTATATTATTATGCCAGCAGAAGTTAGCGCAAATTTAGCGAGATTTGACGGCATTAGATATTCACGAATTTCTAACCCCCACTCTCTAATTTCCAATTTGAAAGATATTTATTTTAATCAGCGAGGCAGGGGATTTGGCGCAGAAGTTAAGCGAAGAATTATTTTAGGGAATTTTGTTTTATCGTCTGGCTATTACGACGCTTATTATTCCAAAGCGCAGAAGGTCAGGCGATTAATTAAGACTGATTTTAATAAAGCATTTGCTGGAGTGGATGTTATTTTAACGCCTGTTTCGCCGACCCTGCCTTTTAAAATAGGCGAAAAAGTTGATGACCCATTGGCGATGTATTTATCGGATATTTTTACTATTCCGGTGAATTTGGCAGGACTGCCCGGCTTAACTATTCCGGTTAAAAAATATAAAATAGATAGGGGAGAATTGCCAATTGGTTTTCAGTTAATTGGCAAACCATTTCGCGAAGCCGATATTTTAGGAATAGGAAAATATTACGAACAATTATGATTGCTGATTTTATAAACTTTATTTCGGATAATCTATTAATTATTCAAATTATTTCTTTTTTGATTTCGTCTATTTTATTAGGGTTGATTATTTATTTTATTTCTAAAACAGATGTACTTAGCGAGCCGATTGAACATTTTTTTGAGATTTTTGGCAAGGCTGATATGTTAAAACGCCGGACGATTAAGGGCTGGAAAGAGATTAAAAGGAAATTAAAATCTGGCGAGGTAAATGATTTAAAATCGGCGATTCTTGAAGCAGATAAAATTTTGGCTGATATTTTAAGAATGGCTGGATATCCGGGAAAAGATTTAGATGAACGTTTAGAACAAATGGCGCCGGGCCAATTTTCAAATCTTGAAGAATTAAAACAAGCTCATAAATTTAAGGCTCGGATTGTAAATGAGCCGAATTTCGCAATTTCTACAAATGAAGCGCAAGTCATTATTGAGATTTATAAAAAAGTATTTCAGGAATTGAACTTGATTGAATAATTAAGTAAGATATGTAAATCATTATCAAGCCATGGCTTTATAATGATTTAAAATTTGAAAATTTGTAGAATTTTTGTTTATGATGCGTTTAATTTGCTCGCTATCAGCGCGGAAATGTTTTATTTTCTGCTAAAAAGTTTAGATTATTTTTATTAGTATTGGCAGAATAATTTTTATGTGCTATCCTGTTTTTAGCTCTAAAACAAATAAAAATAAAGGAGGAATCAACGCTTATGAAAGGGAAACTTCAAAAAATAAAAGAAATTGTTGAAAAAGAAATGGAGGGAGCTGAATCTGCTCATGATTTTCTTCATGTGATGCGAGTTTATAATTTAGGCCTGCATTTAGCAAAGAACGAGACAAACGTAGATTTTGAGATACTGAAAACGGCCATTTTGTTACACGACATTGCCCGAGTTAAAGAGGATGAGGATACTTCCGGAAAAATTGACCACGCAATTCTGGGCGCGAAAATGGCTAAGAAAATTTTAAGAAATTTAAATTATAAGGAGGAGAAAATAAAACAGATTAAACACTGCATTATCGCCCACAGGTTTAGAAGCGGAAACGAGCCCCAAACAAAAGAGGCTAAGATTTTATTTGACGCTGATAAATTGGATGTTCTGGGAGCAATAGGAGTTGCGAGGTCTTTAGCCATAGCAGGGAGATATGGTGAAAAAATTTACTTGGATATCCCGATTGCCAAATATATCAAAGAGAATCTTGTAGGCGGAAAGGCAAATGGGAGAATTAAAGATACTTCAAAACATGCTCCTAATTTAGAATATGAATTAAAATTCAAGCATATTCCCAACAAGCTATACACTAAAAAGGCGAAAAGAATTGCCAAGGGAAGACTAAGATTTATGGAACAATTCTTTAAAAGATTAAAGAAAGAAATGGATGGAGAAATGTAAGGAATTTGTTTTACTGTTCATGTACAAGTCAGCGGCTTTGTTTGAGAAAAGTGTCTCGCAGGCCGAGCGGGCATGGTCTCCGACCGCGGTCGGAGGAGCGAAGTCGAGAGTAAGCGGCAATTTCCTCGCTGGGGAAATTGACCGCGTCTTTTCGAAAATAAAGCCGCTGACTAAAATTTTAATTTAATTCTGCAATATTTTTTCTTGCCGCTGCGAAGTAAGATTTCTCCTTTTTGAAAATCAGATTCAGTGAGTAAAAGATTAGGGTTATCCAATCTTTTTTCGTTTAAATAAGCGCCGCCTTGGATGATTAATCTCCGGGCTTCGGAAATTGATTGAGCTAAGCCAGCTGAAATAAATAATTTAGAAATTAAAATTCCGTTTTTTAGTTCTTTTTTGTCTAAATAAATAGTTGGAACTGAATCTATTTGCTTTTGTCCGTCGCCGAAAAGTGAAGCAGAAGCACTTTTGGCTTTTTTTGCCGCTTCCTCGCCGTGAATAATTTTTGTCGCTTCAAACGCCAAAATTTCTTTGGCGCGCATAATTTCAGCGTCCTTTAATTTCGCGTATTTTTTGATTTCTTCCAGTGGCAGAAAAGTGAAAATAGACAAAAATTTTATCACGTCAGCGTCATCGGTATTAATCCAGAATTGATAATATTCATAGGGCGATGTTTTTTGTGCGTCAAGCCACACAGCGCCAGCTTCGGATTTACCCATTTTTTTGCCAGAAGCGGTTTTTATTAAGGGAAAAGTAACCCCATACGCTTCTTTTTTTTCTAATCTACGAATAAGTTCAACGCCTGCCACGATATTGCCCCATTGGTCGCTTCCGCCGATTTGGGCTCGGCAATCGTATTTTTTAAAAAGATACCAGAAGTCATAGGCCTGCAGCAATTGATAATTAAATTCAAGAAAAGAAATTCCTCTCGCCAGCCTGATTTTTATCGCTTCGTGAGTCAACATTCTATTAACGCTGAAATGAACTCCGAAGTCGCGGAGAAATTCAATGTAATTTAGTTTGGTTAGCCAATCCGCGTTATTCAAAAGCAAAGCGCGATTTTTATTAAAATCTATAATATTGGAAACTTGTTTTTTGATTAAATCAACATTGTCTTTGATTTGTTGGTGGCTCATTATTGGCCTGGCTTTGTCTTTGCCGCTCGGGTCGCCCACTAATCCTGTGCCGCCGCCAGCGAGAAATATTGGCCTGTGTTCAAGTTTTTGCGCCCAAGCCATTGCCATCAATGGTTCTAAATTCCCGATATGCAAACTTGAAGCAGTCGGGTCAAAGCCGATATAAAAAGTGATTTTTTGTTTGGTGAGCAATTGCCGTAAATTGTTTTCGTTAGTGACTTGCTCGATAAATCCACGCTCCTTTAAGATGTTGTAAAGATTTTTATTCATTTGGTTTGCTGTATCTATCTTTGTCCCTATTAATAACCTTATCAAAACTTTTTCTTATTGCTTTATCCAAATCAATATTATTTGAGTTAGCGAAACAAATAATAGTATAAATAATATCGCCAATTTCTTCTTCTAATTCTTGCTCTTTTTCGTCAACCCTTTTTGGCTTATCGCCATAGAGATGATTGACTAATCTGGCAAATTCGCCACACTCTTCATAAAGTCTCGCCAAAATAGATAAAGGCGACCAGTATTTCCAATTATTTTCCTTAAACCAATTGTCTAGTTCCTCTTGATATTTTTTCATAAATTTATTTTAAATGGATAATAAACGTATTAGCATTGACTATTTCAGGTTTATCGCGGCGGTAGGAAAAATATTTGTCTTTTTGACAATATACGCAATCTGGATGTTCGGTGATGTTTTCTGGTTTTGCGCCCGCTTCAATTAATTGAAGCGCTATCGCTTTGGGTAAATCAATAAATATTTTATCGTCTCTATTTATTATCGCATTTTTGAAATTTTTTTCAAATAAGCCGGCAACATCGTTTTGAACTTCAAAATGGCAGGATTTAATGCCAGGACCAAGCCAAACCTGGATATCTTTAGGATTTGAGCCAAATTCGCTTATAAATTTATCTATCATTTTAGCAGGCAGTCCGTTTAAAATGCCGCGCCAGCCGCAATGAGCTAAACCAATTGCATTTTTATCTTCATCATAAAAAAATACCGGAAAGCAATCAGCACCAGTTATCATTAGATAGGAATTTTTAATATTAGTAATTAAGCCGTCAGTATTTTTGATTCTGGTTTCTAGACTAAGGGCTCCGCTTCCCAAATTTTTTTCTTCAACTCGTAAAATTTCCGTGCCGTGAACGCCAGCAATATTTACCAGCCGCTTTGGATCAATATTATTTTTTCCAAAAAAAGCAACCCGATTTTGCCGGACTTTTTCATTCAATTCAGAATGTTCTGTTTTAAATAGCATATCGCCGTCGGATTTTTGAGAAAAGAAAATAGCGATATTTTGATTATTGAACCAGAGCATATTTATGGCGGGATGTCGTGAATAGTGATAGAACTATGTTGCAACGGCAAACCGAGTATATTTATATACCGAATTTAGTTGGTTAACATTATAATCTGTTTGCCGAATTAAAAATATTTTTTTTACCACTTCCAATAATTCTTTTGCTTTTGCCCTTGACCAACACCGCCTGTTTGTCGGTTAAGGCGATAACTTGATATTTTGTATTTTTAGCTGCTTTTTCAATAATAGGACGTAGCTCTTCTTCAAAGTGTGCCGTTATCAGAAAGGGAACAAAACTTAAACCCCGTAAATCTTTAAGTCCTATTACATTTCTGTCTGCGTGTTTCCAACTGGCGGCTTCAATCGTAGGACAAACTACATAACTACCGGCGCTTAATCCAAGATAAACTCCTCCTCTTTTAACAAAAGCCTTTATCATTTTATCAAGACCTGTTTTTTTAATTCTGTATAAATAATCAAAGGTGTTTCCTCCGAAAACAAAGATAACGTCTATATTTTTTAAATCATCTTTCTTAACCTTTCTATCCAGCTGAAAGAATGTGATATTCTGCTCTAGTATATTAATCCCTTTAAACTGCTTGAACTGTCTTAAAATATATTTATTTCGTTTAAGATATTTGATCGGGGTTATAACTAAAAATATCCTAATTTCAAAAGGTTTTTTATTAACCAACTTCAAAAATTCTTTTCCTATTTTAGGGTTTTTCCACCAGCCAGCTGATGTTAAAAGAAGCTTCATGTAATATGTTTTATCAGATTGGTTGAGATATATTTTGTTTGCGGGACGGACGGGATTTGAACCCGTGACCTACTCCGTGACAGGGAGTTGTGCTGCCAGGCTACACCACCGTCCCATTTTTAATAAAATTTATCACATATCGTTAGTTATTTCAATTTTTTCACAAGTTCCTTAAACTTTTTTCCTCTATCCGCATAATCTTTAAACATATCAAAACTGGCGGAAGCAGGGGAGAATACAATAGCCAATAGGGAATAGCCACTAGCTACTAGGGATTTGGCGGTTTTATAAGCGAGATTAACAGCGATTTTTAAATCTTTGACTAAAACGATTTGCGCTTTGCTGTTTGCGATTTGCCTTTTAATTTTATTTTTGTTTTCGCCGAAAAGAATTACTAGTTTAGTATTGGAATTTTTTAGGGCTTGGGAAAGAGGGGAGTAATTTAAATTTTTGTCCTTGCCACCGCTAATCAGAATTTTTGGTTCTTTGAAAGCGCGAATTGCCGCAGCCGCGGTTTGGGGATTGGTTGAAGCGGAATCATTGTAAAATTTTATTAACACTGATTTATACGGATACGACTGATTTATACGGATGACGCGAACTAATTCTAATCTGTGTTCGTTGCCGCGGAATTTTTTAATTACTTTAAGGATTTTTTCCTTTGAGCAGCCGAGCGATAAAGCGACAGTTGCCGCCATTACCGCATTTTTAAAATTATGTTGACCAGGCATTTTCAAGCCATAATGCAAATCTGCGAATGTATGCGAATGCCGCGAATTAACAGCTATTTTTTTAGCGCGGCTTTTTGAGGCAATCCATTTACTCCAGTGATTATCGCTGAAATAAAATATTTTATCTGTTTTTTTCTGCCATCTGGCGATGTTGGTTTTGGCGTCAAAATATTCTTGGATATTTTTATGGCTATCTAAATGGTCTGGAAAAACATCCAATACAACGGCAATATCAGGCGATTTTTTCGAATCTTGAAGCTGAAAGCTGGAAAGTTCTAAAATAATTAATGGCGCTGATTTATGCTGATTTTTACGCTGATTTACGCTGATTTTTGGCAAAAGTTCGATTGCTGGCTTGCCGATGTTGCCCGCTAAATAAACAGGTTTATCGCAGGCTTTAAGTATTTTGTAAAGTAAGGTTGAGGTCGTGCCTTTGCCTTTGGTGCCGGTAATGCCGATAACCTTACAGCCATTTTTTTCCGCTTCATCAAAAAATAATTTGGTGGCGCTGGAAAATTTGACGCCAGCCTTAACCGCTTTCTGAATCTCCGGCAAATTATAAGGCACTCCGGGCGAACGAAAAACAATGTCAAATTTATCCAGATTTTTTAAATAATTTTTACCGGTTTGAAATCTAACGACTTGCGATGTCGTTAGATTTAAATTTTTAGTGAGATTGGGATTTTTGTCTAAAATCCAAATTTCTGTTTTTTTATCCGCGTTAATCTGCGTGTCTATCCGCGTTAATCTGCGTCTCCTCAAGAATTTGAGGAGAGATTTTCCTTCACGGCCAAAACCTAAAATGGCGATTTTCATGGTGCCGGCGGCAGGGATCGGACCTGCGACCTAACGCTTATGAAACGCTCGCTCTGCCACTGAGCTACGCCGGCAAATTTAATGTTGCGGGGGCCGGATTTGCACCGGCGATCTTCAGGTTATGGGCCTGACGAGGTACTACTCCTCTACCCCGCGATAATACATATTATATTGAAATTTGATTTAAAAATCAATTATGGTATTATCTATTAAGATGAAAAGAGATATTGAAGAAATAAAAAAAATAGTCATTGAAGAAATAAAAAAGTTAACCGATTCGAAAAATCTGGAAGCTCTAAAAATTAAATATCTTGGTCGTAAAGGGGAATTGACCGAGGTTTTGCGTTCATTAAAAGATTTGTCTCTTGAAGAGCGTCGGGAAATTGGTCCTTTAGCGCAAAAATTAAAAAAAGAGCTGGAGAAATTATTTACTGAAAAACTTAAAACCCTGCCTACCGCTAGGCAGGTAAAAGCCATTGATATTACGAAGCCGGCTAGAAAACTTGAAACCGGTCATCTTCATCCTTTGACTAAAATTGAGGAAGAAATCCGCCAGATTTTTCTGAGCTTGAATTTTTCAGTAGTGGAAGGTCCGGAGATGGAAGACGAATATCATAATTTTGACGCTTTGAATATTCCCAAAGACCATCCAGCAAGAGACGCGTGGGACACATTTTGGCTCAAGCCAGAAAATCAAAAATTACTTCTTCGTACTCACACCTCTCCGATGCAAATTCGCTATATGGAAGCTCACGAGCCGCCTTTTCAGATTATTGTGCCGGGACGGGTTTTTCGCTTTGAGGCCACTGACGCTTCGCATGAAACAAATTTTAGCCAGATGGAAGGGCTGATGGTTGGCGAAGATATTTCTTTGGCGAATTTTAAATTTATCATTGAAAAATTTCTGAAAAAACTTTTTGGCGAAAAAACAGATTTTGAATTTCGGCCGAGTTATTATCCTTTTGTCGAGCCGGGTGTTGATGTTTATATGAAATGGAATAATCGCTGGTTAGAAGTAGCTGGCTCTGGCATGGTTCATCCGGAAGTTTTTAGAAGCGTTGGCTACGACCCTTACAAATGGCAGGGTTTTGCTTTTGGTTTTGGCATAAATCGCTTGGCAATGATTAAATATAAAATTCCGGATATTAGATTGTTTTATAACGGAGATTTGAGATTTATTAAACAATTTTAGCCATGACTAAGAGAGAGTTATTTTTAGAAGAAGCCGTGCTTGACGATTTGGCTAAGGATTTGGTAATTTTGGAATTGCCGCTTTCTCAAAAGGCTTTCAAATTAGTGGCCGTATTTTTTTTAATACTTATCGCCATAGTCGTAGGACGGTTGGTCATTATCGCCGGCGGGCAGGCTGATTTTTACAATCAGAGGGCTTTAATTAACATCAGTAATACGATAACGACTCGGGCTCAAAGAGGAATTATTTTTGACTACCAAAACAAACCAATAGTTGAAAATGTCCCAGCCTTCCGTTTGAATTTTAATTTGGTTGAGTTTTTTAAAAACAATAAAGAGAGAAATCAAACAATTAATGGTCTTGAACAAGCAATTAATTTACCATCAGGTTATATAGAAGAACTTCTTAATGAAGTGAATTTAGAAAAACAGAACTCTTTAACTATCACCCATAATTTAACCGTTGACCAAGTCATTAAAATTAAAAATCTTAATTTGGCGGGGGTTGAAATTAAAGACGATTTTAAAAGAAATTATCCCAGTGGTCATGTTTTTTCACAGATACTTGGCTACACCGCTCCGGTTGATAAAAATGATTTAAAAAATAATTCTTCACTCAATTTAAATGATATTATCGGTAAAAGCGGTCTTGAGGCGTATTACGATAACGAATTAGAAGGAAAAGACGGAGAAACCATTAGCTACCGAAATTTCAAAGGAGAAATAATTGACAAAAAATTATCCAAAAATCCTACTCCGGGCTACCAACTTTATTCCACGATTGACAGTGAACTTCAGGTATATTTTTATAACCGACTTAAAATAGCTCTTAGTTATTTAGGTAGTCAAGCTGGCGTGGGCATTGCGATGAATCCTCAAAACGGAGAAATTCTGTCTTTGGTTAGCTTGCCAAGTTTCGATAATAACAAAATTAGCGCTGAAGACCTGATAAACCCCTATAAACCGCTTTTTAATAGAGCCACCGCCGGACTTTATTCGCCTGGCTCAACCATTAAGCCATTAGTGGCTTTTGCCGCCTTAAAAGAAAATGTCATTACGCCTGAAGCGCAAGTATATTCAGCCGGGTATTTGGAGATTCCTAATCCTTATGATTCTACTTCGCCCTCGCGATTTCTTGATTGGAAAGCAAATGGCTGGGTAGATTTGTATTCGGCTCTTGCGCGTTCATCAAATATTTATTTTTATAGTGTTGGCGGCGGTTTGCCTAATAACTACGAACCATCAGGAATATTAAAAGGTATTCAAACTATCAATGGTTTGGGTATTGATAAATTAAAACAATATTGGCAAAAATTTGGTTTAGGTGTAAAAACCGGCGTTGACCTTCCATCAGAGGCTAATGGTTTTTTGCCTGATGCTAAGATAAAAGAAAAAAATACCGGAGATATTTGGCGAATAGGCGATACTTATAATATAAGTATCGGCCAAGGCGACTTATTAGTAACTCCGCTTCAACTCCTAAATTATATTTCAGCCGTTAGTAACGGCGGAAAAGTTTATCAGCCGTTTATTGTTAAAAAGATTGTTTCCGAAGATGGGCATGTTATTAAAGAAACAACTCCAAAAATTATTGAAGATTATTCTTCTGATATTGAAATATTTAAGAAGGTTCAGCATGGAATGATTGATGCGGTTAGTCAACCTTATGGCACAGCTTATCTTTTAGCGGATTTGCCAATTTCTGTCGCAGCTAAAACCGGCACTGCTCAAGTACAAAGCAATACTAAAATCAATGCGTTCTTTGTCGGCTACTTGCCCGCCGAAGCTTTAGCGAAGGCGGGCGCCCCCCTAGATAAACAAATTGCTATTTTGGTTTTAGTGGAAAACGCCCAAGAAGGGAGTTTAAACGCCGTACCAGTGGCAAAAGATGTTTTGGAATGGTACTATTATAACAGATTGAAAAATTGAAAATTGAAAAATTAAAAAATTAATCTTTCAATCTTTCAATATAGCAATCTTTCAATTATGAACTCCGAATTACGTCAAGACCCTGTTTCCGGCGACTGGATTGTTATCTCTCCAAAAAGAGTCAGGGGGCATCTCCAAAATCTTGTGAAAGAAAAAAGAGTTAAAGCGTCAATCAGCGGCTGCCCCTTTGAAGATCCGCAAAAAAATGCCAACGTTGAACCGATTTTTGTTTATCCGCTTCTGCCCGATAGTCAGCGGTCAAAATGGGAAGTAATGGTTATCAAAAATAAGTATCCGGTTCTGACACACCCGCCTACGCTGACGCTTCGGCGGGCAAGTAAAAATGTCTGCGCTAAAAATTTTAAAAAAGGACCTTACTCAATAGTTGAGGGAATTGGCTATCATGATTTAATAATTACTCGCGACCACCACAAAAATTTTGCTCATCTTGAACCAAAAAACGCCAATTTAGTTTTTCAGGCATTCCGCGATAGGTATTTAATGTTAATTGACGACCATTGTCTCGCTTACATTTCCATATTTCATAATTGGGGGTCAAAAGCCGGTGCCAGCATTTATCACCCGCATTATCAAATGATATCTTTGCCGGTGGTGCCGCCTGATGTAGAACATTCACTTAATGGTTCGGCTCGCTATTTTCAAAAATTTAAAAAATGCGTTCATTGCGAAATGATTAAATACGAAAAAAAAGAGAGAAAAAGAATTGTTTATGAAAATCAGGGCGCGGTTGTTTTTGCTCCGTTTGTTTCCCGCGAGCCGTTTGAACTAAGGATTTTCCCTAAAAAACACCTGCCTTATTTTGAAAATACCTCAAATGAAGATTTAGCGTGGATAGTGGAGGCGCTTCAGAAATCGCTGCTTAAAATAGAAAAGCGCTTAAAAGACCCGGATTATAATTTTTTTATTCATACCGGGCCGATTTTGGAAAAAAATAAATACAAAAATTACCATTGGCATATTGAAATTCAGCCGAAAATCAGCATTTCGGCCGGTTTTGAATTGGGAACAGGCATTGAAATTACAGTTATTGACCCTGACGAAGCGGCGAAGATTCTTAAAGTGTGAAGCATGAAAAATGATTTCAATAATCTTAGAAACAATCTCAAATTTTATTTTATTGGTTATTGAAAAGACCGGCTATTTTGGCATCACTCTTTTAATGGCTTTAGAAAGCGCGGGCATTCCCATCCCTTCGGAAATCATTATGCCATTTTCGGGATTTTTGGTGACGACTGGTCGCTTTTTTTTGTGGCTGGTTATTTTTTGGGCGACAGTTGGTAATTTATTAGGTTCTCTGATTTTGTACATAATTGGTTGCTATGGCGGCAGGCGGTTCATATTAAAATACGGCCCTTACTTTTTTTTCAGCGAACAAGAATTAAAAAAATCAGACGAATGGTTTAAAAAATACGGTTCGCTAGCGGTTTTTTTGGGCCGTATGCTGCCAATCGTGCGCACCTACATTTCATTACCGGCCGGCGTTACCAAGATAAATTTGCCAAAATTCATAATTTATACATTTACTGGTTCAATTCCTTGGAATTTTATGCTTGCTTATATTGGAGTTCTGTTGGGCCAGAATTGGAAAGAAATAGAGGTTTATTTTAGAAAATTTGATTATTTGATTTTGATATTGATTTTAGCGGCTATTGGCTGGTGGGGATGGAGAAAGCTTCAAAGAAAACGCGCACCTAACGAGATTTGACAAACAACTGTATTTTTAGTAATCTTAAATAAAATGTTAAGTGTTGCTATCAACAATTTAATTCAAGATTTAAAGCCGCGGCAAAAAGAGATTTTGGCTGGCCGGTTTGGGCTAGACGACGGCGAGAAAAAAACCTTAGCCAATTTAGGCGAGCAGTATGACATTACGCGAGAGCGGGTCAGGCAGATTGAAGAAGAAGCGCTAAAAATAGCGCGCCAGCGACTTAATCAAGAAAAAGCAATTGGAGAAATTTCCGGGGTTATTATCAATTATCTACGAGGCCTTGGCGGACTAAGAAAAGATGATTTATTTGTTCAGGAAATTAAATCATTGTTGAAAGATAGAAATCTTCATCATTGGCATTTGCGGTTTCTTTCAGAAACCTCATCGCTGCCTCTTTATTATCCAGCTGATTCTGATTTTCATAATTTTTGGTATTTAGATGAAAAAACCATTCTTTTAGCTAATAGATTTATATCGCGGCTTGAAAAATTAATTAGCGATAAAAAAGAGGATTTAATTTTTTATAAAAAATTTAATGATTATTTTGCCAAAGCGGCAAAAATTTATAACCTACCGGAACCCATCGGCTTAAACTATCTTTTAATTTCACAAAGATTTGGCACCAATCCTTTTGGCGATTGGGGCTTAAATGATTGGGAAGAAATTAATCCAAAAACAGTTAGAGAGAAAGCTTATTTAGTGTTAAAAAAACAAGATGGGCCGCTGCATTTTCGAAGTATTGCCGATACAATTAATGAAGCTAATTTCGAGGGACGTCCGGCTCATCCGCAAACTGTTCACAATGAACTTATTAAAGATCCGCGATTTATTTTGGTGGGTCGTGGGACTTACGGACTGAAAGAACGAGGTTTTATTCCTGGAACCGCTCGTGAAATAACCAGTCAGATTTTAAAAAAAGAAGGTCCACTTAGTCCAAAAAAAATAATTGAGTTGATTTCTAAGCAGCGGCTCCTAAAAGAGAATACCGTTATAATTAATCTTCATGATAAAAAGTATTTTAAAAAACTGACAGACGGAAGATACGCCGTAATTAAATAACCGAATAATAAATGGAAATCTTTTTTGGCATTCTCAATAGTATTGCTAATGTCATAACTAATGCTTGGTGGCTGATTTTGCCACTTTTTCTTTTTGTAATTGCCTGGAAACTTTATTTGATTTATCTTCGGACCCAATACGTTAAAGCCACTGAATGGTCAATGGTGGAATTAAAAGTTCCGGAAAATATCTTAAAGACTCCTAAATCAATGGAACAGATTTTCGCCGCGATGGCAAGTATTTACTCGTTTGGCTTGACAACTATAAATGTCTATATAGAAGGTCAGGTTGAGCCTTGGATTTCTTTTGAATTAGTTGGCCATAGCGGCGGTGTTCATTTTTATGTTTATTTTCCTTCAAAATTCCGCAATTTATTGGAGTCAGCCATTTATGCTCAATATCCTGATGCTGAAATTCATCCGGCTCAAGACTACACTGAACTTTTAGGCACGGGCTTGCCCAATAAAACTTACGACCTGTGGGGGGCTGATATGATTCTTTCCAGAGAGAGTTATTATCCCATTAAAACTTATCCTTATTTTGAGGAAATGGTAGAAGAAAGGCGCGTTGACCCCATAGCGTCAATTACAGAGGTGATGTCTGGTTTGAAAGAGGGAGAAATGCTTTGGCTTCAGGTTTTAATAAGCCCGACAGGAAATATGCCCATTCTGGTAAATAATTGGCAACAGGAAGGTGAAGAAAAGATTGAAGAACTAGCTGGCCGGCCCAAAGCGATAAAACAAAAGGGTAGCACTGTTCTTGAGTGGGGAAGAAATGTCGTCTTCGCGCCGGCTGAGCCGCCGATTTGGGGCGTTAAAAAAGAAGAAGCGGCACCCACTTTAAGGTTTTTGCATCCTGGCGAACAAGAAATCGTTAAGGCAATCGCTAATAAAATTTCTAAATTTGGTTTTGAAACAAATATCAGATGGATATATATTGATCATCGAGATAGTTTTAGCCGAAATAATGTTTCGGCAATAATGGGCGCTTTTCATCAATTAAGAATGGAAAATCTTAATTTTTTCAAGCCGAATAAAAAAACTATTACCTTAAAAACCGGCTGGTTAGCGAAAACATTTCCGAGATACAAAAAGTTAGTAGAATTTTCCAGAAAAAGAAAACTTTTTGACGGTTATGTTAAAAGAAGATTCGGCAGATACAATAAAATATTGTCGGAAAAATTTCCTATTCTTAATACGGAGGAATTAGCAACTATTTATCATTTCCCGTTGGGCGTAGTAGCAGCTCCAAAATTAAAGAAATTGGAAGCTAAAAAAGCAGGGCCGCCGGGAGAATTACCAATAGAAACATAAATTATGAACAACGATATAACTCTTTTTGCTAAAACTAATTTTCGTAATCAGCAGGTAAAATTCGGCATTAAAACCGACGACAGACGGCGGCATATGTATTTTATTGGGAAGACCGGTACGGGCAAAAGCAACGCCTTAGAGAATATGGTAATTAGCGATATTTTATCAGGCAAAGGCGTGGCGTTTGTTGACCCCCACGGCGAGTCAGCGGAAAGAATTTTGAATTTTGTGCCGGAAAATCGTTTGGACGACGTTATTTATTTTAATCCGGCTGACATTGACTGGCCCATTGCTTTTAACCCCTTAGAACGGGTTGATACTGAACAACGGTACTTAATCGCTTCGGGCATGATGGGGGTTTTTAAAAAAATCTGGCCCGATGTTTGGTCAGCCAGAATGGAATATATTTTAAATAACGCGCTTTTGGCATTGCTTGAATATCCTTCTGCCACGCTTTTAGGAATTATGCGAATGCTCGCGGAAAAAGATTATCGTCAAAAAATTACTGAAAATTTAGAAGACCCAATCATTAAAGCGTTTTGGCTTAATGAATTTGCCCGCTACACTCAGCGTTTGGAAACAGAAGCCGTGGCTGCCATTCAAAATAAAGTGGGACAATTTGTTGCTAATCCCTTAGTTCGAAACGTCATTGGGCAGGTGCATTCGTCTATTGATATGCGGAAAATAATGGATGAAGGAAAAATTTTAATTGTTAATTTATCAAAAGGGAAAATCGGCGAGGACAATTCAGCGCTTTTGGGTGCGATGATTATCACTAAAATTCAGTTGGCGGCTATGGGCCGTTCGGGCATACCAACCGCGCAACTTAGAGATTTTTATCTTTACGTTGATGAATTTCAGAATTTCTCTACTGAATCATTCGCCAATATTCTATCTGAAGCCAGAAAATATGGGCTTAATTTACTTTTGGCTCATCAATATATTGAACAACTTGACGAAAAAGTTCGGGCTGCGATTTTCGGTAATGTCGGCACCATTGTTTGTTTTCGAGTTGGAGCCGAAGACGCTGAATTTTTAGAAAAAGAATTTATGCCGCAATTCACGGCTCAAAACTTGGTAAATTTAGCAAAATATAATATTTATGTTAAATTAATGATTGACGGCGTGGCTTCTAGGCCTTTTTCTGCAGAGACATTGGAGCCGCCAAAAACGCCGACGCAAACCTATAAAGACGTTATCATTGAAAATTCCCGCCAAAAATACGGCACCAAACGTTCAATTGTTGAACAAAAAATCGCCAGCGAATGGCTGGAGGACAAACGCGCTGTAGAAGATAAAATCCAGCGTCGCGATGAACAATCACTTGAAAAAATTTTGACTCCTTATACGCCTCAAGAGCCGGCGCATAAAATTGAAGCGGTTAAAACCGAAAATCCGGAAGTTAACAAAAAAGAACGGAAACCCGTTGATATTGCGGATTTAAGAAAGGCGATTGAGGAATCATTAAAAGATATTGATAATAGTGAAAATAATTAAATGCGAATTTTAAACCAAGATATAGTTAATAAAGTGTGTGAAGAAGCGGAATTAACTGGTTGGGTTATTACTCGTAGAGACCATGGCAAAATTATTTTTATTGATTTGCGGGATAGAAGCGGCATATCGCAATTGGTTTTTACCCCGGAAAACGTTGAAGTTTATAAAAAAGCTGAAACTTTGCGACCAGAATGGGTAATTAAAATCAAAGGCGAAGTGAAGCAGCGTCCAAAGGGAATGGAAAATTCTGATTTGAAAACTGGTCAGGTTGAAGTGGCGGTTAATTTTTTGGAGATTTTGGCCGAAGCTAAAACGCCGCCCTTTGAAATTAGAACTGATGGCTACGATGTAAATGAAGAAATCCGAATGAAGTATCGCTACTTGGATTTACGGCGAGAGCGGCTACAGAAGAATTTAAAAATAAGAGCTAAAATCATCAGATTTCTTCGCGATTTTTTGATGGAAAAAGGATTTATTGAAGTGGAAACGCCAATTTTAACAAAATCAACGCCAGAAGGCGCAAGAGATTATATTGTGCCCTCCAGATTAGAGCCGGGGAAATTTTATGCTTTGCCGCAATCGCCGCAACAATATAAACAGCTTTTAATGGTCGCTGGGCTAGAAAGATATTTTCAAATCGCCAGATGTTTTAGGGATGAAGACACGCGAGGCGATAGGCAGCCGGAACACACTCAACTTGATATAGAAATGTCTTTTGTTAAACCCGATGATGTAATGTCGCTCGTGGAGGATTTGATTTCGGCAATGATGAAAAATTTATATCCAGAGAAAAAATTTAAGAGTCCGTGGCCCAAAGTTGATTATTCTGAGGCAATGGCGAAATATAATTCAGATAAACCAGATTTAAGAGATAATAAAAGTGACCCTGATGAAATTGCTTTTGCCTGGATTGTTAATTTTCCAAGTTTTGAATTAGATAAACAAACAAAAGAAATCCAGCCAGTGCATCATATGTTTGTTGAGCCGCAAGATGAAAGTATATCACTTATTAATACCGAGCCGCTTAAAATGATAAGTACCCAATATGATTGGGTGTGTAATGGTTATGAATTGGCCAGCGGCAGTATTAGGATTACAAATCCGGAATTGCAAATGAAGGTATTTAAACTTTTAGGAATGAGCGAAGAAAAAGCAAAAAAAGATTTTGGTCATTTACTTGAGGCGTTTACTTACGGCGTGCCGCCGCATGGCGGCATTGCTCCTGGTCTTGACCGTTTGATAGCGATTTTACAGAATGAACCCAATATCCGCGAAGTCATCGCTTTTCCCAAAACCGGCGATGGCAGAGATCCAATGATGGGAGCGCCGTCAGAAGTTGATAGAAAACAATTGGAGGAATTACATTTAGAAATAAAGGTCAAAAATAAAAAATAAAAAAATGCACAAATTGACACAGGAAAAAACTTTAGTTTTAATCAAGCCCGATGGCGTTAAAAGGGGATTGATTGGCGAAATTATTGACCGCATTGAGCAAAGGGGATTAAAAATAATCGCCTTAAAAATGTTTCAGGCAACTACGGAGAAAATTGACGCTCATTACCCAAAAAATCCCGAATGGATTCATCGCCTGGGCGAGAAGTCTCTTGGTACCTACGTAAAATACGGCCTTGACCCACTCAAAGAATTGGGCACAAATGACGCTAATGAGATTGGAAAAATGGTAAGAAGTTGGTTGCTTGATTTTATGACTTCAGGACCATTAGTCAAAATGGTAGTTCAGGGAGTTCACGCGGTTGATATGGTAAGAAAACTTTGCGGCAACACTTTGCCGAACTTGGCGGAAATGGGAACAATTCGGGGAGATTATTCAGTTGATTCGGCGGCGCTGGCTAACTCCGGAAAACGAGCAGTTCATAATATTATTCACGCCTCGGAAAATCCTGAAGAAGCGAATCACGAACTTGAATATTGGTTTTCACCGGAAGAAATTTACGAATATAAAAGAGCGGAAGAAGATATAATGTTTTAATTTTTTATGCCTCAAGAGCAGAGTAATTTCGATCCTCGTCTTCATATCGTTGCCATTACCGGCATTATTGAAAAAGACGGCAAGTACTTAATACTCAAACGTTCGGAAAGAGAAACAGCTTATCCGGGCTTTTGGACAGTGCCTGGCGGGAAATTAGTGCGGCATGAATATGAAAGTTTAGCGCTTACGCCAAATACTGACGCTTGGTATGACATTGTTAGCCGCACATTAGAAAAAGAAATAATAGAAGAAGCTGGTTTAGAAATTGAAGATATTAAGTATTTGACTGATATGATTTTTATTAGACCTGATAATATACCGGCTTTGGTTCTTTCATATTATTGCCGCCATAAAGCCGGAGAAGTAAAATTGGGCAAAGACATAGTGGATTTTGCTTGGATTACACCAGAACAAGGCAAAAATTACCAGATTATTCCTGGGATTTTGGAGAAGATTATTAATGTTGACAAATTATTAAAGAGTTGATGTTTTGATTAAAACTGGGGATAAACTTTAGTTGACTTTTTATTTTTCTTTGCTAAGATGAAGATGAGCCCTGCGAAAGATTCTCGGATTAAATAATCTTTATAGGGAGGATAACAGTATTCTGACTCTTGGGTCAGAATTGAGTCCACCCACCTGGTAAACAACCGGGACAATCAAGGCAGGGCCCAGTAACATTACTTCGATGACCTTGTTTTTAGTAAAAAACAAGGCAGAAGAATAAACTGGGTAAAATTAATTAGATTGTCAAAGATAACCTTGTTTGATAACTCAATTCATTGAGTTATCAAGTCGAAGTAATGTTACTGGGCAGGGCTTCTAGAACAATTGAGTCATCAATTTAATTAATTATTCAAATGGACGAAACTGCTAATTTAAAAAATTTCAATTTTTATTATTTTTGGTTTTATATTGGCTCACGGAGACCGGCGTTTAAGTTATGAGTAGTGAGTAATGAGTAAAATGTGAACTCAAAACTCAAAACTGAAATGTAACTGGTCTCTAAGGCCAGTTTTTTATTTCTTTGAAAAATAAATAAGGAGGAGGTGATTGAGATGGCATCAGCGAGTGCGCCGTGGAACTGTAGTTGTTGTGGTAGGCGAATTGTTAATCGCAGCATTTGTACGTGTGGTCAAAAGCTGCGGCATAATGGTAAGAAGCATAAGGGTGCTAATCGAAAAAACGGAGGTCAGTATCAGTGCGGATGTCGATATTCGGTATAAAGTTCTTTAACCAAAAAGCCCCGGTTCCATTGGGGCTTTTTAATTGGTCGGGCCAGGCAGAATTGAACTGCCGCTATACCCACCCCAAGGGTACGGACTACCACTATCCGATGGCCCGAAAAGAAATTTACCCCGTTACTTGAATGTCGTGCGTTCTTGACACAGGATTGAGTAAACGAAGCGAGCTCAACTAATTTGTCGCAAGGTTTGATGCTTTGGGTCAAGTAACGGGGTTTATTTCTGTTTTGATTTGGCTTTAAGACATCTGGTGCAAATCAAAACACGCTTGCCGTCTGGCAGGCGAGAATATTGCAAATTTGGGTATTTTCTTTTTTTCGGCGTTGGGTTATAATGACCGCGAAGCTTCTTTCGACCCGCCCGCATAATAGAACCCTTGCCGCAAGTAGAACATTGTTTCATATTCGTAGAGTATATAGTATCAAGTATCAAGTATCAAGTATTATGGACGCAATTTCTCAAAAATTATTTTTATACATTGTCATTGTTTTGTCAGCCACTTTTCACGAATATGCTCACGGCTTTATCGCTTATAAACTCGGCGATTCAACTGCCAAAGACCAAGGCCGTTTGACTTTGAATCCTTTGGCTCATATTGATTTATGGGGAACAGTTATTATTCCGCTTTTCCTTTTGTTTTACGGCGGAGTTTTTATTGGTTGGGCAAAACCAGTGCCTTATAATCCTTATAATTTAAAAGACCAAAAATATGGTTCGTTAAAAGTCGGCATTGCCGGGCCATCGGCTAATTTGATTATCGCTTTGATTTTAGGAATTTTCTTAAGAATTATTTTTACCGGTGTTTTTGGTTCAGGGATTTTTTCCGAATTCTTTTTAACAGCCGTGGCTTTGATTGTTTATATCAATATCTTCTTGGCTTTATTTAATCTAATTCCTTTGCCGCCGCTTGATGGCTCAAAAGTGCTGATGGATTTATTCCCAAGATTCAGCAGGGGAATAATGTCTCTTGGTTTTTTCGGAATTTTCTTTGCTTTACTTGTGGCTTTTTTCATTCTCTCGCCTTTAGCCGGATTTATTTTCCAATTGATTACGGGCCAAGCCGCGTTCTTGACATAAGAGGCGCGATAATTAAATTTTTGTTATAATCTAATTATGAATAAAATTATAATTTTTAATTGGAAAATGGCACCTGATTTGCTTAAAGAAGCGGAGCGTTTACTGGCTTACAACTTGCGACTTACAATAAACAGCAAAAACGTCGAAATCGTTGTTTGCCCGCCGTTTGTTTATCTTCCAAAATTTAAAATTAAAAATTTAAAATTGAAAATTGGCGCCCAGAATGTATTCTGGGCGGACAATGGCGCTTATACCGGTGAAATTTCTCCGAAAATGCTAAAAAATTTAGGCGTGGAATATGTAATTATTGGTCATTCAGAACGTCGTAAATATTTAAACGAGACCGATGAGATGATTAACAAAAAAGTTTTAGCCGCCTTGAAATCAGGATTAAAAGTGATACTTTGCGTTGGGGAATCTTCGCGCAAATCGCAAATTGCAAATCGCAAAGCGCAAATTTCGTATGCAAAACAATACGTAAAAAAACAACTCCAAAAAGATTTAAAAACGATTAGCGCTTCGCGATTAGCGATTAACAACCTAATTATCGCGTATGAACCCGTTTGGGCTCTTAGCACAAATAAAAATGGACAACCCGATACGCCTGCAGACGCTTTGGAAATGATAAAATTTATAAAACAACTGCTAAATACTAAGTACCAAATGCTTAATACTCGCGTACTCTATGGCGGCTCGGTTGATAGTAAAAACATTAAAAATTTTATAAAATATGAAGAGATTGACGGCGCTTTGGTCGGCAACGCCAGTTTAAAAATAGAAGAAGTTAAAAAAATTATATGCCAAACGACGACGTAAAATCAAAAAATCAAAAAAATCAAGCCATAGCGGCATTCTTGGGCTTTTTGACGTTAGTTATTATTTATTCATTTTTCTGGGGGCCGATAAAGAAATATAGCGATTCTTTAATGCCCGTTAGAACTATAAATGTTTCAGCTGAAGGCAAAGTAACAGTTTCGCCCGACATCGCTAAACTCTCTTTCTCAGTAGTTTCTGAAGGGGCAAATCCAAAAACATTAGCTGATAATAATATCAAGAAAATGAACGCGGCTATTGATTTCATAAAATCTAAAGGGATTGATGAAAAAGATATTAAAACTACTGAATACAATCTTAGCCCGCGTTACGAATATGACGAGAAGACAAGGACATCGTATATCACTGGCTATACTTTGACGCAAACTGTTTCAGTCAAGATTCGCGATTTAAACAAAGTAGCCGAAGTTTTAAGTGGATTGCCGCCTTTAGGTATTAATCAAATCAGTTCAATTTCTTTTGATGTTGATGACCCGGAAAAATATTTAAGCGATGCCAGAGGTCAGGCGTTTGATAAAGTTAAAGAAAAAGCTAAAGCAATGGCGGATAAAAATGGAGTAACATTGGGTGAGATAATTAATTTTTATGAATATCAGTCAATTCCTTACTACGGCAATTTAAAGACATTAGGAATGGGAGGAGGAGCAGAAGCGGCGCCAGCCCTACCTCAGATTCAGCCCGGTACCCAGGAAGTAACAATGCAAGTCAGCGTGACTTATGAAATAAAATAGATCAAATGCCTTTCAAGAAATCTACTATCAGCGCTATAATTATTTTAGTGTCTTTAGTGACAGTTATCGGATTGTCTGGTTTAAATTCTTTATTTCAGAATAAACAGAATAGAGTGAATGATAATGTCCAGTCGTACACAAACAGCGAAACGACATCAAGTCAATTTCAGCCAGTGCCTATGGAAAAAATTTCTCTTACCACAAATGACAATATAAAAATTGCAGCTAATTTATATGGAGTTGAAAATCCAGTGGGCTGGCTGATTTTGGTTCATATGATGCCATCAACTAAAGAATCTTACGCTGATTTGGCAGAGAGATTACAAAATTTAGGTTATGAATCTTTATCTATTGATTTGCGAGGCCACGGCGAATCGGATGAGGGACCGAATGGTTACTTCAATTTTTCCGATAGCCAGCATCAAAAAAGTATTTTTGATTTAGGAGCCACGGTTGATTATTTGATGAAAACTCGTGAGGCTCGACCAGATAAAATTGTTTTTATCGGCGCTTCCTTTGGCGCTAATTTATTGCTACAATATATTAGCGAGCACGCGGAATTTAAAACGGCAGTTTTACTTTCAGCTGGCTTAAATTATCGCGGCGTTAAAACCGAGCCATTAGTAAAAAATTTAAAAATTGGGCAGAAAGTGTTTTTTATTTCCAGCCGCGATGACGACGATAATAGTCAGGAAAATTCTGAACTTTATCAATTGTTGCCTGATGAAGTTAAAAAAGATTCAGAAATTAAAATCTATGATTCCGGCGGCCACGGCACTGATATGTTGGAAAACCAGCCGGATTTGATAGGATTAATTGTTGAATTTATAAAATAAATTATGATTACAAAAAAAGATTATTTACTCGTTTCAATTATTGGTTTTTTTATTGGATTGCTACTCTTACCGATATTAAACAATATAGAATTTCCTTTTACGACAATAACTTTTAATAATGCTATTTTAATTATTTTAGCGTTTACTATTTTTGCCGATTTCGCGTTGTTAATTGCTTCATTATTGGCTCGGTGGCTTCCGATTTTATTGCAATTGGCTAAATTTGCAGCCATCGGCGGATTAAATACTATTTTAGATTTAGGCATCTTAAATATTCTAATTATCGCCACCGGCATTGCTACTGGCTACGGGTATTCATTGTTTAAAAGCATTTCATTTGTAGCCGCCAATATTAACAGTTATTTTTGGAATAAACATTGGACTTTCGGGGCATCTAATCAAGCTAGCCTTAAAGAATTCGGTCAATTTGTAATGGTAAGTGCTGTTGGTTTTATAATTAATATATCGACTGCTTCAGTGCTTGTTAATGTTATTGGCGCGCCTGAAAATTTTTCCCCAGAACGTTGGGCAAACATTGGTGCAATTTCAGCAGTACTAATTTCTTTAGTTTGGAATTTTGTCGGCTATAAGTTTTTTGTTTTTAAAAAGTAGAAGCTGATAACGCGGATTTAAACGCTGATTTACGCGGATAAATTAAGCTTAGTTTTTATGTTCACAGAAAATATTAAATTAAGTTCATATAGTCATTATAAAATCGGTGGGCCAGCCAGGTATTTTTTTTCAGGAGAAAACACCGATGAGATAATTAAAGCGATTGAAAAAGCCAGGCAACTTAAAACTCCGATTTTTATTTTGGGTGGCGGTACAAATATTTTATTTAGTTATGACGGCTTTAATGGTTTAATTTTAAAACCAGATATTCAATTTATTAAAAAGAGTGGGAATGTTTTAAGAGTTGGAGCTGGTGTTCCAATTACTCAATTACTTAATTACTCGTTTGCTAAAGATTTATCTGGCTTAGAGTGGCTAGCCGGCGTTCCCGGCACTTTGGGCGGAACAATTAGGGGTAATGCCGGCGCTTTCGGCGGAGAAATAAAAGATGTCGTGCATGAAGTTGTCAGCCTAGACATTTCTGGGCGAAGAGCAAAAATTATTAAAAGAAATAATCAAGAATGTGATTTTAATTATCGCTCCAGTATTTTCAAAAAAAAGGACGGCAAAGAAATAGTTTTGGAAACCATTTTAACTTTAAAGAAGGGGAATAGAGAAGAAATGTCAGCGAATATTGAAAAAAATATGAATTACCGACACCAAAATCAGCCCTTGGAATACCCGAGTATTGGCAGTATTTTTAAAAATGTTGACATTAAAAAAGTGCCCAAAAATCGGCACAAAAAGTTTGAGGCAGTTGTTAAAAACGACCCCTTTTCGGTTATCCCGGTGGCTTATTTAATTTCTGAAGCCGGATTAAAAGGTATTTCCTATGGCGGAGCAATGATTTCACCAAAACACCCGAATTTTATCGTTAATGTTTTAAATGCAACAGCAAACGATGTTAAAAATTTAATTCAATTGGCAAAAAAAGAAGTCAAAAAAATTTTTAACATTGAGTTAGAAGAAGAAATAGTTCGTCTTTGAGTTATCCACAGTTGCAATCAATTTTATTTGTTCTAAAATTAATAGTAGAGATTAGAAAATTTAGAAATTAAATTCTTTAATCTTCAATTTGCAATTTCGAAATTAGGTATTGCAAAGCCAACCTGATTGATTGGTCGGCAATCAAACGTTGACTATAAAATAATTCTTACTCTTAAACGTAAATTAATATTAACGTTTAGGAGACGATAAAATGGCGAAGAAAAAAGCCAAAAAGAAGAGATAGATTTCTTCCCCTCTTTCCCCACTTTAATAAAGTTTAAGAAAGAGGGGTTTTTTATTTTAAGCGCGGATAAGTGCGACTTACGACGCGAATTTACACGAATGTTATTATGCTTTATAATTAGAATATGCGAATTGATATCAAAGCCACAAATTTAGAACTTACGCCAGCCATTCGTGAATATATAGAAATGAAAATCGGTTCTCTTAGCCGTTTTCTTAAAAGATTTGAGGTAGAAAGCGAAATTGAAGTTTTTGTTGAAATCGCTCGGACGACGAAGCATCATAAAAGCGGTGATGTTTTTTGCGCGGAAGCGAGTTTTTCTATTGGCAAAAAACTTTTGAGAGCCGAAGATACTGATTGGGATATTAGAATAGCGATTGACAAAGTCAGAGATAAATTACAGCAAGAGATAAAAAAATATAAAGAAAAACAAATTGAAAAGCATTAAAATACATGGCGTTGAATTTTTTAAAAAAACTTTTCGGGCAATACGATTTTGGACAGAATATAAAATTAATTAATTCTTTGGAACCGGAGTTAGAAAAAATTACTGACGAAGAATTAAAGAAAAAGAGTTTGGATTTAAGAATTACGGTTCAAAATGGTAAAAGCCTCGATGATGCATTAGTCGAGGCTTTTGCTTTGGTTAGAGAAGCGGCAAAGCGAAATTTAAACCAAAGACATTTTGATGTTCAACTTATTGGCGGCATTATTTTACATCAAGGGAAAATAGCCGAAATGATAACTGGTGAGGGAAAAACATTGGCTGCTACTTCTCCGGCTTATTTAAACGCTTTAATTGGTAAGGGCGTTCATCTTGTAACTGTTAATGATTATCTGGCGCGTCGCGATACAGTTTGGATGGGGCAAATTTATGACGCGCTGGGAATGTCAGTTGGTTGTTTAACGCATGAAAGCGCTTATTCATACGACCCAAAATATCAGATTGAAAAGTTAGAAACGCAAAATAATTTAGATAAAGAACGAGATGTTTTAGGCAGTTTTAAAATAGTTCAGGATTTTCTTCGGCCGGTTTCACGAAAAGAGGCATATTTGGCTGATATTACTTATGGCACTAATCATGAATTTGGTTTTGATTATTTACGGGATAATTTGGCTTATGATTTATATAATCAAGCCCAACGCAAGCCATCTTATGTTATTATTGACGAAGTTGACAGCATTTTAATTGACGAGGCGCGCACTCCTTTAATCGTAGCGGCGCCCGACACAGAATCCAGTGATTATTACCGAGTTTTTGCGAGGGTGGTGGCACAACTGGCAAAAGATGAAGATTATATTGTTGATGAAAAAAATAAAACCGTTAGTATCACTGACCAAGGTATTGATAATGTAGAAAAAATTTTAAAAATTAAAGACCTTTACTCACCGGCAAATTTCCGCTTAGTTCATTATTTGGAAGAATCGTTAAAAGCTAAGGCATTGTTTCATCGCGATAAACAGTATGTGGTAAAAAATGGCGAAATAATTATTGTTGATGAATTTACTGGCCGACTAATGTATGGCCGTAGGTATTCGGCTGGTTTGCATCAGGCAATTGAAGCTAAAGAAAATGTTCAAGTGCAGCAGGAATCGCGTACTTTTGCTCAAATTACTATTCAGAATTATTTTCGTTTATATGAAAAAGTCGCAGGGATGACTGGTACAGCCCAGACATCAGCCGAAGAATTTCATAAGGTTTATAATTTAGAAGTAGTGAGCGTGCCGCCGAATAAGCCATTGATTAGAAATGATTATCCTGACTCTATTTATAAAACTCTTGAAGTAAAATACCGGGCGATGATTGAAGAAGTGAAAAGTCGCCATAAGGAAGGTCAGCCGATTTTACTCGGCACTACTTCAATAACCAATAATGAGATTGTTTCGGATTTATTAGAACGAGCTGGTATTCCGCACGAAGTTTTAAACGCTAAAAACCATGAACGCGAGGGCTCAATTATTGCTCAAGCCGGAAAATTAGGAGCAGTGACTGTGGCGACCAACATGGCAGGTCGTGGAGTGGATATAATCTTAGGGGGCAATCCCCAAGATCCTGAGCAGAGTCGAAGGGTTTGCGAACTTGGAGGGCTTTATGTGATTGGTACTGAACGGCATGAAGCGAGAAGAATTGACAACCAACTTCGGGGCAGAAGCGGCAGGCAAGGAGATGCGGGAACTTCTAGGTTTTTTCTGTCTTTAGAGGATGATTTATTGAGGATTTTTGGCGGCGACAGAATTAAGTCATTAATGGAAAGTTTTAATTTACCAGAAGACCAACCTATTGAGTCATCATTAGTTTCTAGAGCAGTCAATGAAGCGCAGAAAAAAGTTGAAGGATTTAATTTTGACGCTAGAAAACATTTACTTGACTACGATGATGTTTTAGATAAACAACGAAATGCGATTTATAAAAAAAGGCAAGATTTGTTAGAACAAAAATCTCATCCGCAAATTTTAGGAATGTTAGATATTTTATGGATGAATCATTTAGAAAATTTGGAATCATTAAGAGAGTCAGTGGGTATAAGAGCTTATGGCCAGCATGATCCATTGATTGAGTATAGACGTGAGAGCCACATTTTATATAAAGAGATGGTGGCGAATTTTGATAAATGGCTGGAAGAAAATAAAGAGAAAATTGAAGAAATGCAGAAAAATTCGCCTGCTCCAGCATTAAATTTAAAACCAAAAGAAGTCGTGTCTAACAAAAAACTTGGCCGCAATGACCCGTGTTGGTGCGGTTCGGGAAAAAAGTTTAAAAGGTGTCACGGGGCGTAGGATAAAATTATGAAGCAACAAAACAGACCAAAAGTTGGAATAGGAATAATGATTCTCAAGAAGGGAAAAATTTTACTTGGTAAGAGAAAAGGATCACATGGAGAAGGCGAATATTCCTTTCCAGGCGGACATCTTGAGTATATGGAGTTATTCGAGAAGTGTGCGAAAAGAGAGACAAAAGAGGAATGTGGGATAGAGATTGAAAATATTAAATTTCAATTTCTATCAAATGTGACAAAATACGTACCCAAACACTATGTACATATCGGTTTAATCGCTGATTGGAAAAGTGGAAAGCCAGAAGTTTTAGAGCCGGAAAAATGCGAATCGTGGGACTGGTATGCGATAGATAATTTACCACGGCCATTATTTGAAATGTGTCGACAAGGAATCGATTGTTATAAGACAGGAGAAAATTACATTGATAGCCCTAAGTGGTTAATGAATAAAGTGTAAAAGTGCTATAGGGTATTTGGAACATGCAACACATCGCCATAATGCAAAAATCTTGGGGTTTGACTGATAAGATTTTGAGCGGCGAGAAAAGTATTGAGTCACGCTGGTATCAGAAAAAATACAAACCTTGGGATAATATTAAAAGTGGTGAAATAATTTATTTTAAAGATTCTGGAGGGCCAGCAAAGATAAAAGCTGAAGCTAGTAGGGTTATGCAATTTTCCGATTTAACTCCAAAAAAAGTTAAAGAAATATTAGATAAGTATGGCAGAAATGATGGAATAGAAAAAGAGAAAATTCCTGAATTTTTTGAAAGATTCAAAAATAAAAAATATTGTATACTGATATTTTTAAAGAATCCAACTGGAATAAAACCATTTGAAATTGATAAAACCGGATTTGGGGCGATGGCAGCGTGGATTTCCGTTAATAATGTCGCAAAAATAAAGAAATAATGAGGATAAAATCGCTATAAAATCCTTGTTTTTTAATTAAATCTTTGCTATAATTAAGATACCCAAAAGCGGGTAATTTTGTTTTTATGCCTAAAAAAACCATTAAAATTAAAGAGAAAGATGAGATAAAAAAGGAGCCGGCAATAACTGACCCCGGTGAAAATCAAAATAATAAAGCCAGCGCTTCTTACAGCGCCAAGGATATTTATGTTTTAGAGGGTCTGGAGCCAGTAAGACGCAGGCCAGGAATGTATATTGGTTCAACTGGAGTGGATGGTTTACACCATTTAATTTGGGAAGTAGTTGACAATAGTTTGGACGAAGCCATGGCTGGTTTTGCCAAAAATATTAAAGTAGAACTTTTTAAAGATAACAAAGTGGCCGTAACTGACGATGGCCGCGGCATTCCAATTGATATTCATTCGCAGACAAAAAAATCCGCGCTTGAGACCGCGCTTTGCACTTTACACGCCGGTGGAAAATTCGGCGGCGAGAGCTATAAAGTTTCAGGCGGACTTCATGGTGTCGGCGTCTCGGTTGTAAACGCCTTATCAATTTGGATGAAAGCCGAAGTTGACAAAGATGGAGGATTGTATGTCCAGGAATATAAACGCGGCGAGCCGCAATACAAAGTAAAAAAAATCGACAAATCCGATAAGACCGGCACAAAAATAACTTTTCAGCCTGACTCGGAAATTTTCGATAAAGCGGAATTTAACAGAAAAATAATCATTGACCATCTTCGTCAGCAAGCGTTTTTAACTAAGGGAGTAAAGATTGAAATAGTTGATTGGCGTGAAGAAGTTCCTTTTTATTACGCTTTTTATTTTGAAGGCGGGCTTTTGGCTTTTATTCAATATTTAAACCGTACGCATCAGCCAATTCAAAAAGAAATTTTTTATGTCCATAAGAGTTATGAAAATATTGAAGTGGAGGCGGCTTTTGTCTACAATCAGGAAGTTGAAACAGAAGAATTAAGTTTCGCCAATAATATCTATACTCCAGACGGCGGCATGCATTTAACCGGCTTTCGCTCGGCTTTAACCAGAAGCTTGAATGATTACGCGAGAACCAGCGGCTATTTAAAAAATTCCGATGAAAATTTTACGGGCGACGACGTACGTGAGGGGCTGGTAGGAATTGTTTCCGTTAAGTTAAGAGAACCGCAATTTGAAGGTCAGACAAAAGCCAGATTGGGCAATCCGCCAGCCAGAACCGCGGTGGAAACAGTAGTCAACGAGTCCTTAAAAGAATTTTTTGAAAAAAATTCATCCGAAGCCAGAGCCATTATTGAAAAATGTTTATTGACAGCCAAAGCTAGAAAAGCCGCCAAAGCAGCCAAAGAAACAGTTTTACGGAAAGGTATTTTAGAAGGAATGACCTTGCCTGGCAAATTAGCTGATTGTTCCAGCCGCGACCCGGAAGAAACAGAACTATTTATCGTGGAAGGTGATTCAGCCGGTGGTTCAGCCAAATCAGCCAGGGACCGCCGATTTCAAGCGATTCTGCCTTTAAGAGGAAAAATTTTGAATGTGGAAAAAACTAGGATTGATAAGATGCTTTTGAATAAAGAAATTCGTTCATTGGTAATGGCGCTTGGTACAGCTATTGGTGATGAATTTGATTTGACTAAATTAAGGTATAATCGTATTATTTTTGCTACTGATGCCGATGTAGATGGCGCTCATATCCGCACGCTTCTACTTACGCTTTTTTATCGTTATTTTAATCCCGTGATTGAAAATGGCCATCTTTATATTGCCCAGCCGCCACTTTACAGAATTCAGCTTGGCAAAGAAATAAAATACGCGTATAATGATGCGGAGAAAGATAAAATTGTAAAAGAATTAGCAGCTGGAGCTAAGCGTCAAATAGCGGGCGTTAATATTCAACGCTATAAAGGTTTGGGCGAGATGAATCCCGACCAGCTTTGGGAAACTACTATGGATACCGAGAATCGGATTTTAAAACAGGTCACTATTGAAGATGCGCAAGAAGCCGAACGGCTGCTTGATATTTTAATGGGCGAAGTGGTTGCGCCAAGAAAACATTTCATTCAAAGTCAGGCGACAATGGTGAAAAATTTGGATGTGTAAAGAAATTTAATGTTTGCTAAATTAAAATCTTATATTCAAGAATCTTACCGCGAATTTCGTCGCGTTAATTGGCCTACTCGAAATGAAACCGTTCGTTTGACTTTGGTTGTCATTGCTTTTTCTATCGGTATAGCGTTTTTTTTAGGCATTTTGGATTTAGGATTTACGTATTTATTAAATAGGTTTTTAATATAAAAATTATTTATGGAACAAACACCAGAACAAATTAAGCCAAAACAATCATCGGGTTCTCCTAGAGAATTTAAGAAAAAAGGGGAAAGACATTGGTATGCGGTTCACACTTATTCCGGCTATGAAGACGCGGTAGCTAGGTATTTGCTCCAAAGGGTTGATTCCTTGGAAATGCATGATAAGATTTTTAATGTTTTAGTGCCGAAGGAAAAGAAAGTTAAAATAAAAAATAGCAAGCGAAAAACCGTTGAGGAAAAAATTTATCCGGGCTATGTTTTAGTGGATATGCTGATGGGCGAAGATTCTTGGTATGTGGTTAGAAACACGCCAAGAGTAACCGGCTTTGTCGGCGCTGATTCAACCGAGCCAACTCCGCTTTCTAAAGAAGAAGTTGAAGCCTTAATGGGCAGGATGAAAGGAGAAGAGACAACTTTCAAGATTGAATTTAGAGTTGGCGAAACAGTTAAAATTACTGACGGGCCATTTAAGGATTATGAAGGAAAAGTGGCTTCGATTGATGAAGAACACGGTAAAATCAAAATAATGGTGCCGATATTTAGTAGAGAAACCGCTGTTGAATTGGATTCGCTGCAAGTACAAAAGATTTAAAATGGCAAAACTTATTAAAACAACAGTTAAACTGCAAATTCCTGGTGGCGCAGCCAATCCCGCGCCGCCAGTCGGTCCGGCTTTGGGTCAGCACGGCATTAACATTGCCCAGTTTTGTCAGCAGTTTAACGAGGCAAGTAAAGAAATGGCTGGCAATATTATTCCGGTTGAAATTACGATTTATGAAGACCGGAGTTTTGATTTTAAATTAAAAACTCCGCCAGCTTCGGATTTATTGCGTAAAGCCGCAGGGGTTGAAAAAGGCGCGGCTGATCCCTTAAAAAATAAAGTGGGTAAAGTTAGTAAAGCCCAGATTCGTGAAATCGCGGAGAAGAAAATGGCTGATTTAAACGCGAATGATATTGAAGCGGCTTGCAAGATAATAGAAGGCACCGCAAGAAGTATGGGAATTGAGGTGGGGGAGTAATTATCTTAAGAATTTTTCCCGCCAGCCGAGTTTCCGCTCAGATAAATTATATTCGCTCGTCGTCAGAAGTTAACGGAAAATATCGAACTCAACCTCGCTTCGCTCGGGATTCAGACAGCGACATTTTCCTACTTCTTTCCTTCTCTTTCGGTAATTT
>ERZ1292632.721-Hain-H43-01um-R2-721-length-36598-cov-7_pt1 | contig 35195 bp, 36 predicted proteins | sample MGYA00564407_ERZ1292632 | MGnify/ENA primary metagenome ERZ1292632 (study PRJEB36523, sample SAMEA6512637) | groundwater metagenome | collected 2019-01-08 | study: AquaDiva: Metagenomics assemblies of 32 groundwater samples | reverse complement strand
CCCCCCCCCCCCCCCCCGGCGCGGCGCTGAAAATATCCTTGCCAGAAGCTAAGGCATTGTTTTTAACCAAACTAAAAGAGATCTACGGCATTTGATTTTGAATTTTTTATCCACAGCCAGTCTTTACAATCTTTTAATCGGGTGCATAATTAAACGCAGACCGGAGAGGAGGAAATATGACGCAAACGGCTTCTTTCCCCTCCGGAAAGCGTTCTTACATTCCTTAGGGATGTTCGGACGCTTTCTTTTTTTGTCTTGCTTAAATAAAGCCAGCGGTTTAGAATACCGCTAGATTAGATTTATTAATTAAATTATTAAATTATGGCTAATAACACACCATCATTACCAATCAGGCCATCACCGAATCAGAATCAAAACCGAAATCAAAGTCAAGGTCAAAATCAGAATAAGGGTAATTTTTGGTTGATTCTCATTATTATTTTAGTCATTATTGCCGTTCTCTGGCCGATTCTTCGGCGTAATCCTTCAACGGATACGAATCTCCCGGATGGGTCAGGAGAAGCTACCACTACTATTCCGACCGATGAAGCGACTGATACCGTAAGCACCGTAAGAAGTATTGACAATACCATTGAAGTCAGTCCGGAGACGGTTAAACCGGTCGCCGCGGTAACTTTGGCTTTGCCGGAGGAACAAACCCTCCGGATTTATTTTAGTAATCAGAAATTTGACCCGTCGGGTCAAAAATGCGAAACCGTTTATCCGGTTTTTCGGACCGTGCCGCGGACGACGGCCGTCGCCCGCGCCGCGTTGATGGAATTGCTTAAGGGTCCAACGGCGGCGGAGGCGGCGAATGGCGCGACGACCTCGCTCAAGCCGGAAGTCAAATTGCAGAATTTGACGATTGCCAACACTATCGCCCGCGCCGATTTCAGCCGCGAATTTGAATTAAGCGCCGCCGATGACTGTCAAGCTTCGGCTCAACGCGCGCAGATTGTGGAAACCCTAAAACAATTTCCGACCGTCAAATCGGTTGTGATTTCAGTTAACGGTGTATTAGATTAAATACAAGCCCCGCCCTTGTGCTGATGATTGACAAACGGCAATTCGCAGGTAAGATAACAGCCAATGAGTCTTGGCGGTTATTTAAAAGAAACGCAAGTTGAACTGAAGCAGGTGAACTGGCCGACGCGGCGACAGACCGTCAGTTTTACTTTTTTGGTGATTGGTTTTTCGTTTTTGGTGGCGGCGTTTTTAGGCGTCTTTGATTTTATTTTTGTCTCGTTGCTGGAGTTGATCGTCTAAATTATTTTTACCCGATGAAACAGATTTTACAACCCGAACGCAATTGGTACGCCGTCCACACTTACGCCGGTTATGAAAATACCGTGGCGCGCAATTTGCGCCAGCGCATTGAATCGCTCGGGATGGAAGATAAAATTTTTAATGTCATCGTGCCAGTAGAGAAGAAGGTGAAAATTAAAAGCGGTAAACGGCAGACGATTGAAGAGAAAATTTATCCCGGTTATGTGCTCGTGGAGATGATCGTGACGGACGATTCTTGGTACATTGTCCGCAACACACCCCGCGTGACCGGTTTCGTCGGCGCCGGCGTGGTGCCGGTGCCGCTGAATAAATCGGAAGTGGATACTTTGTTCAAATTGATGGGGGAGACGACGGTCAAGCATAAAATTGATTTGATTAACGGTGAGGCGATCCAGATTACCGACGGGCCCTTCAAGGATTTTGAGGGCAAAGTGGCGGAGATTGACGAGAATCGCGGCAAGGTGAAAGTGTTGGTCTCAATGTTCGGCCGCGAAACGCCGGTGGAATTGGATTTCCTGCAAGTTAAAAAAATATAAAATGGCCAAAAAAATTGAGAAAAAAATAAAACTCCAAATTCAAGCCGGCAAGGCGACGCCGGCGCCGCCGGTTGGCACGGCGCTCGGACCGGCCGGCGTCAACATCGGCGACTTCGTCAATAAATTCAACGCGGCGACGAAAAATCTGGGCGACGACATTATTCCGGTGGAGTTGTCCGTTTATTCAGACCGAAGTTTTGATTTTATCTTAAAAACGCCGCCGGCCTCGCGCTTATTATTAAAAGCGGCGGGAATTGAAAAAGGTTCGGGCAAAAATCTGGTCAGTCGCGCCGGCAAGGTGACCAAAACGCAGATCAAAGAAATCGCCGAACGCAAATTGCCGGATCTCAATACCGATAATCTTGAGGCGGCGATATTAATTATTGAAGGCACGGCCCGTTCGATGGGGCTAGAAATCATCGGATGATTTCGCCCGTTCGCCGTGGCGAATTAGGGTTGGAAGTGGCGGGGTAACTTAATTTTTTTTCTTAACCTCAAAATCTTGATGAAGTCGCGGGAGCATCATTTCTGGCCGCCAGGATTTTTTTAGTTTGGCCAAGTCGGTTTCCGATTGGTATTTGCCGGTTTTGGTGTAGTCGTGGTTTAAAATTTCGCCGGTGTAGAAAAAAACGATTTGAGCGATGCGCATATTGACGACGAGGGGAACAGCGTAATGGCGCGAACTATTGGTAATTTCCATCGTCCAGCGGTTGGTGAAGCCGACATCGCCCCAGCCGGCGCACTTGCAAACCGAAACAAAAACACGGCCAAGCGACGAGCGCGCTTTCATCATTGTCGTGATGATATTTTTCCCGCCGATAAACTCATTGGTATGAGCGAGAATGGTTTCGCCCGGTTCGATCAGAATCACTTGGTCGCCAGGCTTAATCCCGCACCACTCAAAAGCGGCAAAATGTTTAAACACCGCTTTGGCTTTTGGCGCGCGCAGCGCCTTCGTGCCCCAAATATAGTTGGTGTGTTTTTGGTTAAAGATGTTGTAATGATTCAAATAATAATTCGGCGGCTGTTCGCGGAAGAACCATTCGCCGAGCGTGACATCGTAACTGGAAGTGCTGAGATGGGTGCGGTTGAAAGGTTCAATCACAATATTGCCGCGCTTTTTCTCATCTAAAATTCTTTTATCTGACAAGGCCATAATGGCTATAAGATATGCTATAGTGAGATAAATTGCAATCCGAATGAAAGTCTTCATCTATGACGAATTTAATCCCGAGGATACGGCGATGATGCAGGCGCTGTATTCGCGCTCGGCCGCTTCCGTGACCGAGCATGTGGCTAAAGTCAAACAATCCGGCTCAGGCAAGTTTATGGAAAAATATTATGTCGGCTATGGCCACGCTTCCATCGCCGACTGCGGTTCCACCACCATTTTTATTGAGGGGGTTTCCATGCTCGTGGCCAAGGCGGTGGAAGATTGGCCGCTTTATTCCGGTCAGGAAACCAGTTCGCGCTATATTGATTTCGCGCGCCAACCGATCATTGATCCGCTCAGCACCCAACTGTCAAGGACTGTCCTTGACAGTTGGGTGGAGTTTTACACTGCCAGTCAGTCGATTATGACTGAACATTTACGTCTCAAATACCCGCGCCGGCCGGATGAAGACGAAGCCGTGTACGAACGCGCGGTCACCGCGCGCACTTTTGACATTCTCCGCGGCTTTCTGCCCGCCGGCATTACCACCCAATTATCTTGGCACACTAATTTGCGTCAGGCCTGGGATAAACTGGCGCTCTTGCGGCATTGGCCTCTGTCCGAGGTTCAAGAAACAGCCAAGCTCATTCACGCTCAATTGCAGGCGAAATATCCGTCCAGTTTCAGCCATCAACTTTATGACGAACAGGAAAAATATTGGCGGTATTTGGGCGAGAAGCATGCTTACTATTTAAAAAATCCGCCGGCTGACGGAACTGGCGATTTTTCCGCCGCCACCAACATCAAACCGTCTGCCCTTAATATCTATCGTGATATTTTAAATAAACGTCCGCCCAAAACCAACTTGCCGCACTTTTTAACCCAACTCGGTACTTGCACTTTTAACTTTCTACTTGATTTCGGTTCCTTCCGCGATTTGCATCGCCATCGCAACGGCGTTTGCCGGATGCCGTTGTTGACGACGCGCTTCGGCTTCAATTCTTGGTATCTTGAACAATTGCCGGTTGATTTGAAACAAACGGCGATAAAATTAATCAAAGACCAAAAGATAACGATTTCTAAACTGGAGGCCAAAAGTTCCAAACTAGAAGCTCAATACTATATCGCGATGGGTTTCAATGTCCCTTGCCAAGTAAGTTACGGTTTGCCGCCAACGGTTTATGTGGTGGAATTGCGCTCGGGCAAAATGGTGCATCCGACGCTCCGCCGCGTCGCGCATAAAATGGATAAATTTTTGCGGCGCAAATTTCCATTTCTCCAACTCCACTCCGATCTTAATCCGGACGATTGGGACATCAGAAGAGGGAAACAGGATATTCGGGAGAAAAACAATTTATGAAAGACCAACAGATTGAACGATTGATAGTGGCTGAAAAAAAACGACAGAAACAGGTGATCAATTTAATCGCCTCGGAGAATTACGTATCGCACGATGTGCTCGCGGCGCTCGGCTCGGAGCTGACCAATAAATACGCCGAGGGTTATCCGGAACGTCGTTATTACGGCGGCAATGAAATTGCGGACAAAATTGAAAATCTCTGCCAACAGCGCGCGTTGAAATTATTTGACTTAAAGCCGGCGGACTGGTCGGTGAATGTCCAGCCGCTGTCCGGTTCGCCGGCGAATCTGGCCGTCTACTTGGCGCTGGTGCCGTCCGGCGGAAAAATTATGGGGATGAGTTTGGCCCACGGCGGTCATCTCACACACGGACATAAAGTTTCCATCACCGGTAAATTTTGGACCCCAATCCCTTACGGTGTTTCTCGCGCGACCGAACAACTTGATTATGAAAAAATTAAACAAATCGCCAGGCGCGAAAAACCCGCTTTGATTGTAGCGGGGTACACCGCTTACCCGCGAATTATTGATTGGCAAAAATTCCGCGTGATTGCCGATTCGGTCGGCGCTTATCTGATGGTAGATTTGTCGCACTTAGCCGGTCTCGTGGCCGGCGGCGCTTATCCGAGCCCGTTTGAATTTGCCGATGTCGTAACCACCACCACCCATAAAACTTTACGTGGGCCGCGGGCGGCGTTGATTTTTTCGCGGCGGGTTAACGCAACAAAAGCCGCCTCGCTTGACCAGCCGGCGCCGCGTCTTGATCAACTGATAGACAAAGCGGTTTTTCCCGGTCTACAAGGCGGGCCGCACTTGAATCAAATCGCCGCGACCGCCGTAGCCTTGGCGGAGGCGACTCGGCCCGAATTCAAAAAATACGCCGGACAGGTGGTGAAAAACGCGCGGGCGCTGACGGCGGAACTGACTCGTCTCGGCTGGCGTTTGGTCGCCGGCGGCACGGATTCGCATTTAATTTTGGTTGACCTTTGGTTGAACGGAAAAGGAATTTCCGGCAAGGTGGCAAGCGAACTTTTGGAACGCGCCGGCATCATCGTCAATAAAAATACGATTCCGTTTGACTCTCGTTCGCCAGCTGACCCCTCTGGTATTCGGCTCGGGACCGCGGCGGAAACGACGCGCGGAAAGAAAGAAAAAGAAATGGTGCGAATTGCGCGGCAAATTGATAAAATTCTAAAAAATGTCCCGAAGTAAAAAAGGCAAATTTATCGTCATTGACGGCGGTGACGGCGTCGGCAAAGGCGCGGCGATTGAATTTTTGAAGGAAAAGTTTGCCGGCCAGCCGGTGATTTTTACCCGCGAGCCGGGCGCGACGGCGGCCGGCGAGCGCTTGAGAGAAATTTTACTGGCCGACACTTCTTCGTTTAATCCGCTGTTTGAATTATTGTTGTTCGCCGCTGACCGCGTTGACCATCTGACGCGAATTGTCCGGCCGGCTCTGCGGGCCGGACACAATGTGGTTTGCGACCGTTTCGCCGGTTCCACCTTTGCTTATCAAATTGTGGCCAATCAATGTTCTGATTTGCGACCCATTTTTCAAATCTTGCACGATTATATTTTAGCTGACACCAAACCGGATTTATATCTGATTTTGGATCTTGATCCGAAAATCGCCGCCCGCCGGATTAAAAGTCGCGGTCAGCCGACGACTGGTTTTGACGAACAGAGTCCAACTTATCATCGGCGCGTGCGCCGCGGTTTTTTGGAATATGTTAAAAATCGGCCGCATAAAATTATTGACGCCAGTCAATCGCTAGCCCAAGTTCAAACCGAAGTTTGGCAGGCAGCCCGCCAGGCTCTAAACTTAAAATCATGATGTCGGAGATTAAAAAATTTATCAGCCAAGCTTTAACTATTCTGAACTTTACTTCGGTGGATTTTACCGTCTCGCCGCCGGCCGATTTAAATCACGGCGATTATTCAACCAATGTCGCTTTAATTTTAGCCAAAATAAATCATCGGCCGGCGAAGGAAATTGCCGAAAAAATCGTCAAACAAATTTTTAACGTTAATTGGTTAAGTCGGGTAGAGGTGGCCGATCCGGGTTTCATTAATTTTTATTTATCCACCGATTTCTTGTTGGAAAATTTGCGCGCGATCTTAAAACAAGAATCAGCTTATGGCCGCGGCCGCGCGCGGCAAGGACAGAAAATCATTATTGAATATACCGACCCTAATCCATTTAAAGAATTTCACATCGGCCACCTGATGTCTAACACCATCGGCGAAACCATCGCGCGCTTGATTGAATTTCAAGGGGCGACAATTAAGCGCGCTTGCTATCAAGGCGATGTCGGCTTGCACGTGGCCAAAGCGATCTGGGGCAGTCAAAAGTTAAAAATAAAAAGTGTTGGAGAAATAAAAAATTGGGGACAAGCTTATACGTTCGGCGCCGAAAAGTATGAGGCGGACACGATCGCCAAGCAGGAGATTAATGGATTGAACCGGAAAATTTATGACCGCAGCGATTCGGCGGTTAATCAACTTTATGATCAGGGCCGGCGAGTGAGTCTCGATTATTTCGAGATGATTTATCAGCGTCTCGGCACCAAGTTTGATTATTATTTTTTTGAGAGTGAAACTAGCGGTCTTGGTAAAAAATTAGTGGAAGAAAATATCGGTCAAATTTTTGAGCGGAACGACGGCGCCGTCATTTTCCGCGCGGAAAAGTATGATCCGCAATTACACACCCGCGTTTTTTTAACCAAAGAAAATCTGCCGACTTACGAAGCCAAAGAATTGGGTTTGGCTAAAATCAAATTTGACCGGTTTGCTTACGACCAATCAATCGTTCTGACCGGCAATGAGGTAAATGATTATTTCGCGGTGGTGTTGAAAGCGCTGACTTTGGTTTTTCCTGAATTGGCGGCCAAGACCGTGCATTTGGGACACGGGATGTTGCGTTTGCCGAGCGGTAAAATGTCCTCGCGTACCGGCACTGTCATTGCGGCGGAAAATTTATTGGCGGAAATTAAAACCACCATGAGTGAAAAAATCGCCGCCCGTAATTTTAAACCCGAAGAGGGCGATAAAATTACCGAGGCGGTGGCCGTGGCGGCGATTAAATATTCCATTCTCAAGCAGGCGCTCGGCCGCGACGTGATTTTTGATTTTGCCAAATCACTCTCATTTGAAGGCGACGCCGGTCCGTACCTCCAATATACTTTAATTCGCGCGCGCGCCGTGCTTAACCAAGCAGTGGTGGAAAATATTTCTGCCGATTTCAAACAAATACCGGACGAGATTACTGAATTGGAACATCAACTTTTTCATTTTCCCGAAGTGGCCGCCCGGGCCGCCAGACTTTATGCTCCCAATCTTTTGGTCACTTATCTCACCGAACTGGCCGCCACTTTTAATCATTATTACGCGACGAAACAGATCATCGGTCCTGACACCGGCGCGCCGTATCGGTTGGCGCTCACGCAAGCCGCGGCCACCGTGCTCGCCAACGGTTTAGAGTTATTGGCAATTCCTGTTCCCGAGCGGATGTGATATTGCCCGACAAAATATACTTTAAAAATCGGAAAGAAAATGTTACCATTCGCCGCAAATGACGGAATCAAACGACCGGTCGGACTTAGCCAAACGGGAGGAAGAAATTCTGAAGTTTTGGCGGGAAAATAAAATTTTTGAAAAAAGTTTGGCCAAACCGGCGCCGCGTGGCGACTTTGTTTTTTATGAAGGACCGCCGACCGCCAACGGCCGGCCGGGGATTCACCATTTAGCGGCGCGCGCGTTCAAGGATTTGATTCCCCGTTTCAAAACCATGCAGGGTTATCGGGTGCGGCGCAAGGCCGGCTGGGACACTCACGGTTTGCCGGTGGAATTGGAAGTGGAGAAGACCCTGGGATTGAAATCAAAAAAAGAAATTGAACAGTATGGTCTGGCTAAATTCAACGTCCAATGCCGGGAAAGCGTCTGGAAATATCTAACCGATTGGCGCCGCTTCACGGAACGGATCGGTTTTTGGCTGGAACAAAATGACCCTTATGTGACTTACGATGCCAAATACATAGAATCGGTTTGGTGGATATTGAAACAAGCGGCCGATAAAAATCTGCTCTATCAAGATTATAAAGTCGTGCCCTGGTGTCCTCGTTGCGGCACGGCGCTGTCCAGTCATGAATTGGCGCAAGGTTACGACGAAGTAACGGATCAGGCCGTGTTCGTAAAATTTAAAGTCAAAAATCCGGAAAAACACGGTTTACCGGCTAACACTTTTCTTCTCGCTTGGACGACAACGCCATGGACTCTGCCAGGCAATGTAGCGTTGGCGATCGGCGAAAAAATTGAATACGCTATTTTGGAAAATGGCGACGAACATCTGATTGTAGCGTGGAAATCCGCCGCCCTCACTCCTTCGGACTCCGCCACTGGCGGAGTGGCCAGTCGTTTCGGGCGACGGATTTCCACCTTACAGTTAATCGGCCTTGAATACGAACCACTTTATAATTTTCCTCAATTGCAAAATGATAAATCTCATCGCGTCTACGCCGCCGATTTTGTGTCCATTGAAGAGGGAACGGGCATCGTTCACACGGCGGTAATGTACGGCGCCGATGATTTCAAACTTGGCACCGAAATTGGTCTGCCCAAACATCACCTCGTGGCCACCGACGGTACGTTTATCGCTGGCACGCCGTGGGCTGGCCAATTCGTCAAAACCGCCGATGCGGCGATCAGCGCCGACTTGAAACAACGCGGCTTATTATTCAAACAGGAAAAAATCACCCACACTTATCCGTTTTGCTGGCGTTGCCGGACGCCGCTCATCTATTACGCGCGGGATTCTTGGTTTATTAAAATGTCGGTGTTGCGGGAAAAATTATTGGCGGCCAACGAAAAAATAAATTGGGTGCCGGCCCACATTAAACACGGCCGTTTCGGCGAGTGGCTTACCGAAGTCAAAGATTGGGCGATCTCGCGCGAACGTTATTGGGGAACGCCGCTACCGGTTTGGTCTTCAAAGGACAAGACAGAAACTTTAGTCATCGGCTCACTTGAAGAACTAAAAAAACATACGAAAAAATCCGGCAATAAATATCTGGTGATGCGTCACGGCGAAGCGGAGCATAATGTCTCAGGCATAATAAATTCTGGCGATCGCCAACTCTATCCTTTGACCAAACTGGGCCGCGAGCAAGTCCGGACCGCCGCGGCTGGCCTGCGCGCGGCAAAAATCACCCGCCTCTATGCCTCGCCCTTTCGGCGGACGCGCGAATCGGCGGAAATCATCGCTGACGAACTCGGCCGGCCGCGCGCCAAAATAATTTTTGACGAACGTCTGCGGGAATTTGATTTTGGAAAATTTGACGGCAAACCTTTTGCGGAATTTCTGGCCTATGAAGAAAAACAAATGCTAACTTACGCTGACCAAGCCCCCGACGGCGAAAGTTATTTGGAAACCAAACGCCGCTTCGGCGATTTTATTTATGAACTGGAAGCGAGGATGGCCAATGAGACGATTCTCATCGTGACTCACGGCATCGGGCCGGAAGTATTGGAGGCCATTATTCGCGGCGCCGCTGCAACCGAATCAAAAAAAATTATTGATACTTTTAGTCCGCCCGTGGCGCAACCCTGCGAATTGACCTTTGTGCCTTTGCCGCATAACACTGACTACGAGTTGGATTTGCACCGGCCGTTTATTGATGAATTAGTGGTGCTTGGTGATTCCGGTCAAGAACTAAAACGCGCGCCGGAAGTGCTGGATGTCTGGTTTGATTCCGGCGCGATGCCATTGGCGCAAAACCATTATCCTTTTGATTTCGCTCAAGGCCAACCTTTCTCTGGACAAAAATTATCTTATCCGGCCGATTACATCTCCGAGGCCATTGATCAGACGCGAGGCTGGTTTTACACTTTATTGGCCGTCGGTGTATTACTTGATTGGGACGCGCCGTATAAAAATGTAATCTGCCTCGGGCACATTCTTGATGCCGCCGGCAAAAAAATGTCTAAATCAGTCGGCAATGTCGTTGACCCTTGGTTAATGATAGATAAATACGGCGCCGACACTCTCCGCTTTTGGATGTATTCCATCAACCAGCCCGGCGAAGCGAAAAATTTTGATGAAACCAGCGTTAACGAAGTGGTGAAAAAAATGTTTAATCCGCTGCTCAATGTCGTTTCTTTTTACGAACTTTATGGCGTCAAAAATTTGGCGGAGAAAGTATTTTCCCCGGTGGCGCCTCTTGATCGTTGGCTAATTGAATTATTGGTAGAATTGATTAAGCACGTCACCGTCCAGCTAGAGCATTATCAAATCACGGAAGCCGCTCGCGCTCTGAAAGATTTTGTAACCGACTTATCGCAATGGTATGTTCGCCGCTCGCGTGATCGTTTCCGGAGTGATGATTTATCCAAACGGCAAGAAGCCAGCGCTACGCTCCATTTCGTCTTAACTGAATTGGCAAAATTGCTTGCTCCTTTTATGCCGCTGCTCGCGGAAGATATTTATCAAAGAATTAATTCAACAAATAAATTTGAGAGCGTGCATTTAACCGGCTGGCCGAAAGCCGAAAGTTTGAAGTTTAAAGAGCCGAACGGGAAATTATTGGAAACAATGGCCGAGATCAGACGATTGGCGTCGCTGGCGCTGGAATTGCGTTTGCGGGCGGGAATAAAAGTGCGCCAGCCGCTGGCGCGCTTGACCTTGCGGGATTCGGGGAACCGGCCGCCGCCGGCATTGCTGGATTTACTTAAAGACGAAGTAAATGTCAGAGAAGTGACCATCAATTCAAAATTAGCGGTGGAAATTGAATTAGATCTTATTATCACGCCGGAATTGAAGATTGAAGGCCAGATCAGAGAAATGGTGCGGCAAATTCAGGATCTCCGCAAGCAATTTGGTTTAAAGCCCGGACAATTAGCCACGCTTAAAGTTTCGGCCAAACATGATAGTCGAAAACTGATTGAACAACAAATGGAAAAACTGAAACAGGCGACCAGTTTAAGTCAGATTGAATTTGAAAACTCCACCGATGTCCCACTGGCTCTATCATACTGAGGGCCTGATTTTAACCGGTTGGCCGAATGGCGAAACCGGACGGCGGTTTGATATTTTTACCGATCGTTTGGGACGAATCACCGCCCAGGCAACCGGCGTGCGCGAACTCAAATCAAAACTCCGTTACCATCTTCAAGAGTTGACGGCCGTGCGAATCTCACTGGTTCGCGGCCGCGGCGACTGGCGGATCGTGTATGCCGAAACGATCCAAGTAAAATCTTTTAATTTAACTGAACGGCAAACTATCGCGCGCCTTTTCCAATTGCTCGCGCGACTGATCATTGACGAGGGTCGTCGCCGGCCGGTCTGGCAGGAAATTTTTAGCGCTTATCATTTTTTCTCGCAAACTTCACTGACGACGACTGAACTAGCCGATTTTGAACTATTAATCGTCTGGCGGATTTTGACCGCCCTCGGTTATTGTCAAGCCTCGCCGCCGCTGACTCCGTTTGCGACCGCGCCTTGGTCTCAAAAATTGATTTCAGATTTTAACGGCCACCGCCAAGCCGCTCTGTTGGTCGTTGAACAAGCCCTCTATCACAGCCATTTGTAATGTGATATAGTAAAAATATGGCGAAGCAGTTACCACTTATCGTGGAAAAGGATGAAGACGGCATTTATGTCGTTGAATGTCCGCTTTTTGACGGTTGTTATAGCCAGGGTCAGACGATCGATGAAGCACTCAAAAATATCCGCGAAGTATTGGCACTGGTTGTGGAAGAAGAAAAAGGTCGCCAGACTTTTAATTCATATCTACCGCAAGAGTTGAGTTTCCATACCCTCTTTTTATAATTTATGTCGCAGTTACCGATTCTTTCTGGTAAGGATATTATTAAGGTTTTGGAACGAATTGGTTATCATCGGGGTAAACAGCGAGGTAGTCATATCCGATTAACGCATTCTGAATTTAGGTCGGTAACTGTGCCAAATTATCCATCGGTCAGCCGTGGCCTCTTGAGAAAAATTTTACGCGATGCTGAGTTATCACCGGCTGAATTTATAAAAATTGTAAAACAATAATATGCCAAACACCAAACGCGGTTTTGGGGAAGTAGGAATTATTATAGTAATTTTAATCGCGCTCGGTCTCGGGATTTATCTCTGGAGTCGGAAATCCGCGCCGCCGGATACAAAACAACCCGCGCGTTTCAACTTAACTTACCCAATTGGTGGAGAAATATTTAAGATTGGGCAGAAAGTTCACATAACATGGAAAAACAATAAAAATTATTCTGTTATCAGTATACAAATTGTTGTAAAAACCAAAAGCGAATGCCCCGCTTACACTAATAATGGCTCAATGGGATCATGTCGGGGCTATGAAATATATCGTGGCCCAAACAATGGATTTTTTGATTGGACTGTTCCTCCTGAATATCCCAGAGAGGGAGGATATCTTATCCGTCTCCGGCCAGACAGTGGAAAGGAGCCAGCCTATAATCTAAATGTTCCGGATGATGGCACTGACGAATATAGCGGATTTATTACTCTAACTCGATAAAATGCGCTGATATCAAGTATCAAGATAAAATTCATGGCCGCGCCTTGGTCTCAAAAATTGATTTCAGATTTTAACGGCCACCGCCAAGCCGCTCTGTTGGTCGTTGAACAAGCCCTCTATCACAGCCATCTTTAAATTGCATCAGAAAAAATCGCGTGGTATAGTTTAGAAGATGAATACAATAACTTTAACCAAAACTAAATATCAGGAAATTTTGCGTAATCAATCAGATTTTGTCAGGGAATTGCGTCAACTTAAATCGGCGGTTAAAATTGCTTTAGCCGATGAAGTGACTGATCGGGTTAAGGCCAGATTGGAGAAACAATCAAAGATTATGGATCGCGGCGGGGGAAAAAGATTCAAATCAATGCGCGCGTTTAGCCAATACCTCAAGGGTCTCTAATCGGTTATGGTCGAACAGCGATATTTTCTTGATTCTTCACCCGATTTTGAAAAAAAGATTAGGAAACTTAAGAGGCAAGATCCAATTTTGGTGAAGAGATTGACGCAGCAAGTGGCTAAAATTTTGCGGGAACCGATTTTGGGTAAACCCTTGAGGAATGTTTTACGAAATTGCCGCCGTGTTCAGGTTGGCTCTTTCGTGTTGATTTATGAAGTAACTGAATCGGCGGTTCGTCTGCTTGATTTTGACCATCATGACTGAATTTATAAATTTCTTAGTTAACTCAAACCCCTCTATCACAGCCATTTGTAATGTGTTATGATTAAAACAATATGATGAACATAAAAAATGGTTTCATTGGTGTAGGGATTATAATTATTGTCTTAGCTATTCTCGGTGGTGGCGCTTATCTTTGGAGTCAAAAATCTGTGTCAAATTCTCCTGATATTTTTGCAGATGTTCCGATGCCGGCAGATGTTAACGATTGGAAAATTTATCGCAATGAACAATACGGTCTCTCAATAAAATATCCGCCAGCTTGGCGCCTGACAGGAAAAACTTCAGACGCCAGAGGGGCGGGAGCTCTGGTTATTTTTGATAGCGGGGCAGGGGAAATAGGGATCAACTCCATGGGCGACAATTTGAATTTTAGCGACCGACCACCGGGAACGACAGCTGAAGAAATTGAACGCTCTAAAATGGGGTTGGATCAATTCATGAATATGCTGAAGAAAAACGATTCTATGCAGGTCAAGAAAAGTTCCTTAAATGGTTATAACGCCTATGAAGTAACTGGAACGGCAAAAATTGGGGTTGCTTACCCGATAGATTATAAAGGTCCCACCGAGCCGCCGGTTGATACAATTGTTCCTCTTTCCATTTTTGTTGAAAATGTTGAAGAAGAAGTTTTTTCAATCATTTTTTGGGCCCGCGCGGCGCGAACTAATCTGACTATCACTGAAAAACAATTTCTCTCTACCTTTAGTTTCAGTCAGATGACACTATAATACTGATGCCGTATGGACAGTTATGAAGCGGATAAAATTGAACGATTAAAACAGAGGCTTTACACGCCGCGGGAAAATTTAACTGCCGTCCGGCGCGGCGAGCTTTCGCCGCGCGCGGCGGCTGAAACGCCAACTTGGTCGGCGCCGGAAACCGAAATCTCGCCGCCGAAAAAATTTTGGTCGCCCCTCACCATCATTTTTTTTGTATCCTTGATTTTTTTTCTGGCCGCCGTCGGGACGGCCGTCTATGTGCTTTATCGTGGCAATAATGTGGTTTCGCCGGCGAATGTAGAATTGACAATCGCCGGGCCGGTGACCGTTAAGGCCGGCGAAGTGGTGACTTTGCAAATATTAATCACTAATCATAATCCGACGGCGCTGGAATCAGTTGATTTAATTGCCGAATATCCAACCGGCACGCGCGCCCCGGCCGATTTCGTCACGCCGCTCACGCGCAGTCGCTGGTCGCTTGGCACCATCAGTGCCGGTGGCGCTGCCGCTCAAACGATCAAGGCGGTTGTCTTCGGTGAAAAAACAGTTGAACGGGAAATCAATTTAAAAATTGAATTTCGATTGGCCGATTCCAACGCTATTTTTGATCGGACCGGAGTTTACCGTTATACCATCAGTGATTCGCCGTTGTCTCTAACCGCCGATTGGCCGACCGAAGTGAACGCCGGTCAAATTTTAACTCTGACCTTGGAACTTACCAACGAGACCGCTTCGCCACTCGAAAATTTGGCGGTGAAAAGTGATTGGCCGCCCGGCTTCGTCTTCCAGACGTCGGTCCCCCCCGTCACCGGCGGTAATTTTTGGCGCTTCGGCAATTTGGCCCCGGGGGCGCGCCGCCGCCTGTCCATCACCGGTCTGATTGACGGTCAAGATGAGGATGTAAAATCTTTCCGTTTTTCCGCCGGTTCGGCGCTAACCGCCGGCGTTTCCAGCGACATTGATTTGGTTTACGGTGAACTTTTCCGGACGATGACGATTAAACGGCCGGCGATCAGTCTGGCTTTAGTCTTGAATGGTACGCCGGCGGCCGGCGAGCAGGCGGTGTCCAGCAGTGAATTATTGCGTGCGGATATTACCTGGGCCAATAATTTGCCGACGGAAGTTTCCGACGGCCGGATTGAAGTGCAGATCAAAGGCGCGGCTTTGGATAAACGCTCGGTGTCCACCGCCGACGGTTTCTGGCAATCAGCCGACAATTTAATTATTTGGCGGGCAAACACCAAGCCGACGCTCGGTCGGATCGCCGCCGGCGCGAGCGGTCAAGTTAGTTTTACTTTTTCCACCCTGCCTTTAACCGGAACAAACCAAAACTGGCTGGAAAATCCCAGTCTGGAACTGGCCGTCCGTTTCACCGGCCGACGGATTGCCGTCGACGCGCCGGATGAATTGGTGGAAACTAAAGTTGCCAGCCGACTTAAAATCAATTCGGTTTTACAATTAGCCGCCGCGGCCTTTTATCATGACGGGCCGTTCACCAATTCCGGCCCTCTGCCGCCCAAAGTTGATGAAGAAACTACTTACACGATTGTTTGGACGGTCGTCAATTCTTCCAACGCCGTGCGCGAGGCGACGGTGAAAGCCACCTTGCCGACTTATATTCGCTGGTTGAACGCCGTCTCGCCGGCGAGTGAAAAAATTATTTTTAACGAAACGACCGGCGAAGTAATCTGGAATCTCGGCGTCGTGGAAGCCGGCCGCGGTCTGGCCACCGCCGCGCGCGAAGCCGCTTTCCAAGTCGCTTTTCGTCCGAGTCTCGGTCAAGTTGAGCAAACACCAATCCTTTTAACCGCGCCAACTCTTACCGGCACCGACACTTTCACCGGCGAAACTTTGACTTACGCGCGCCGCGCGCTGGATATTCGTTTGACTAATGATCCCAATTTTCGCCCGGGTGACGAACGGGTGGTTAATTAAATTATGCCTGATCAAACCGACGCTAAACTGGAAAAAATTGTGGCGCTCTGCAAACGCCGTGGTTTTGTTTATCAAGGATCGGAAATTTATGGCGGTTTTGCCGGCACCTGGGATTACGGACCGCTCGGTGTGGAATTAAGGCGGAATGTCGTCGAAGCCTGGACTAAGGCCATGACTCGTGAACATGAAAACATTACTATGATTGACTCCAGTATTTTCACCTCCGGTAAGGTGTGGCAGGCCAGCGGCCACGTCTCGGGTTTTTCCGATCCGTTGGTAATTTGTCAGGGCTGTCATAACAAGTATCGCGCAGATCATCTTTTGGAAAATATCGGCGCCGTCGCGGACGAAAAAATGGCCGAGGCGGAAATCAATAAATTGTTTGACGAACGCCGCCGCGATCTGGTTTGCCCCAATTGCGGCCAGAAAAATTTCGGCCGGGTGGCGGCCAAAAATCTCCTGGCGACGGCCACACTCGGAATGTTTGAAGAAAGCGATGAGCCGGTTTACTTGCGCGGCGAAACGGCGCAGGGTATTTATATCAATTACAAAAATATCCTTGATTCCGGTTTCTATGCCGTGCCTTTTGGCGTCGCCCAGATTGGCAAAGTTTTTCGCAATGAAATCAGTCCGCGGCAGTTTCTTTTCCGCAAACGAGAGTTTGAGCAGATGGAAATGCAGTATTTTGTTCAGCCTCAAGCGGCGCCGGCGACTTATGAAGAATGGAAAAGAGAACGAATGTCTTTCTATGATCGTTTAGGAGTGGCTCAAACCAAATTGCGCTGGCAACAACATGAGAAGATGGTTTTCTACGCCCGGGATGCCTGGGATATTCAATACGAATTTCCTTTTGGTTGGAATGAACTTGAGGGGGTCCATTACCGCGGGGACTACGATCTGACCCAGCATCAGAAATTTTCCGGCGTTGATCTGTCGGTGCTTGACGAAAAAACCGGCCAACGATTCATTCCCCATATCGTGGAAACTTCCGTCGGCTTGGATCGTCTGATTCTAATGTTGCTCGCCGACGCTTATGATGAAGATGAAATGGGCGGGGAAAAACGCGTTGTCTTAAAATTGGCGCCGAATATGGCGCCGGTCAAGGCGGCCATCTTTCCTCTTTTGCGAAACAAACCGGCGCTGGTTGATAAGGCCAGGGAAGTTTATCGGCAGATTAAACAAACGGAAACCAGATTGATAATGTTTGACGACAACGGCAACATCGGCAAACGTTATCGCCGGCAGGACGAAATTGGCACGCCCTATTGCGTCACGATTGATTTTCAAACCTTTGAAGACGACACCGTTACCGTGCGAGCCCGCGACACGGGCGAGCAGGAACGGGTAAAAATTGTTGAATTATTAACACACCTCAACTGATAACAAAAAACGCCCCGATTTTTGTCAGCAGACAAACATCGGGGCGTTACGGCTGATCGTGGCATAAACTAGCCGCCACCAGCCGCGACCATCGCCACAATGGCCCGCTCGGACAGTTCGGCCAAAACTAAACCGGCCACTGTCAGTACCGCCAAAAAGGCCAAAGAACAACATATCCACCTTTTTGTCCTCATAACTTTCTCCTTTCTGGCCTCTATGTTATCATAAGTGAGTGAAAAAAGCAAGAGCTTTAATCGTCAGTTTTTTTCTGATTATTTCGGCGATTATTTTAGTCCAGTCAGTTGAAGCACAGTCAGCCTGTCCCGTCGGCTATTTTCAGTATGGTGATTTTTGCTGCAATAACGATCCGCAATCTGAAAAACCTGGCAGCGCCGTTGGCCGGAAGTTTTGCCAACCCCAAATTACCGGTTGCCAGGCCAGTGGTGGTTTATTCTGTTCGGCCAGCACCAGAAATGCTTGTTGTTCAACCAGTAAAGTTTGCGGCACAGGGACAGTCTATGGGGCGGAAGTGGCCGTCTGTGTTCCGCCGCCTCCGCCAACCGGCGGTTCAACCTCCGTTTGTTCGCCAAAATCACCGGGCTATATCGGTCGAACCAAGGATGGGAAAAATGTTTGTTGCGGCGCCAACGAAGAGGCCGGCCCGGCCGGCCACGGTCTCGGCATCAATACTCCTTATTGCCAGCCGAAGCGCGCGGCGGCCTGCGCGCCCGGCGAACAATTCATTCAAGGCGCCGACAAATACGATAATGAAAAACGTTGTTGCCCGACCAATACCGCGCCGACGCGCCATCCCAACGGAATGCCTTTCTGCGCCAAATTAAATCTGCCGAGCATCTCCATCACCAGCCCCGCCACCGACCAACAATCGGTCGCCGGTTCTTTCCCTCTATCCGCGGCTTTCACCGCTGTCCCCAATAGTTCCATTACCGCCGTCCAATTATTTATTGACAATAAATTTGAACGGCAAAGTTCCGCTAGTCCGTCTTCCCCTTGGACCGTCAAACTTCAGACTTGGAAACTAGCTCCCGGTCCGCACGCCATTAAATTTGTCGTCACCGACAACCTCAACCGCACCGCGAGCGCCGAGCGGCTCATTAACGTTGCCGCCGAAACTACACCACCAACCGTAAAATTCATCTCACCTTCACTGGGAACGATTGCCGGCGACCGGCCAGTCAATATTTTGGTCAGCGCTCAAGACGAAACGGGGATCGGCCAGTTCCAAGTTTGTCTTGACGGTTCGTGCAGTTGGACCTGTCCGACCACTTCTCCGACGGCCGGCGCCCTCGCGCGAACGATTCATTGCAGTGTCTCCATCCCAATCAGCCGGCTGTTTAAAGTTAATCCGCTAACCTCGGTGGTTACCGCCGTCGCTTACGATCAGGCTTACGAACCAAATCTCGGCGCGGTGGGGGTGGTGGTGCAGACGAATTAGTAACAATAGAAATTAGTGAAAATGAAAATTAGAAATAGACATAACATATTTTTATTTGCGATATTATTTTTAATCTGGTCATCAGTTCTTCCAAAACCAGCCGCCGCACAAGTCATTGACGCTTGCGTGCCGGGCGCTGGAGCTGCGGCAATTTGCCTAAACGGCTTGGCCGTACCATGTCGCGGCGACAATATTTGCATAAACGGAAAATGCCAGACTAAGGATACGGTAGGATGGAACAACTTTACCAATTTTGATCCTAAGCTCAAGACGATAATCTTTGTTCCAGGCGGCGGAGAACAGTCACCTAATCAGATTAGAGAACTTTATCGGCAGTCCGGAAACAAATTTAATTTTATTTACTTCCCTTACGATGCGACCCAAAAAACGGAAGTTTCAGCACTAGCTTTAAATAATTTGATCCAGAAAATCCTGATTACTTATCCTTATCAAGAATTTAAACTCGTCGGCCACAGTTTAGGCGCTCTAGTGATTAGAATGGCCATACTGCGAGCGAATGGATACACGCCTCAACTAGGCCAAGCCGTGAAAGACAACGAATTAGCGGCAGTTTACAGTCGCTCGGAATTTTACTCTGTTTCCGGACTAATCGGCGGGGATCATTATGCCTATAATTTCCCCCCACCGAGTTGGTTAGGACTAAGGTGGAGTGAACTCAATTCCAAGGACCCATCATCGCTTGTGAATTGGTTGTTTAGTGGAGCATTGGTAAGTGTCTTTAATGAAAAGATAAAAGGCTATCATAGTTTTGACTCGTTTGGTGATTCTCATCTCATTGAATTGGATAGTTGTCGCAATTCTGGCAAAAGTATTGATTTGGCCAACTGGTGTTATAGCTATCAATTAGGCAAATCGTCGGATCATATTAAATTTAATTTGATTGACGAGAGTCTAGATTCGACTAATCATCCGGGCTTTACGAATACCGAAGCCAGAGCGATACTTAATGGACTGGCAGTCGGTTTTGGCGCGGCTGATAAAAATTATTGTCAGAATAAGCAAGTTGCCTATCGCTTTGGCGGAACAATCTTTAAGGCGGACAACCCCGGGCATCTGGCCCTATTGGCTCACCCAACTATAGTCACCACCATCCTCGCCGACACGCCGACTGCCGTCCCAACCATCTTAATCACAAGCCCCCTTAAAGACGGCGATCCAGTTACTGACTTTTTCCCTTTGCGAGCCATTTTTACTGTGCCGGCCGGCAGTTACATCAAAGAAGCCAAACTATATTTCGACGGTAGTCCCAACTCTAACAAAACTTGGACGACTTCCGGTGTTTCTCAGGTAAAATCTCCTTTAGCTGCCACTCTCAAAACAGGGACCGCCTCCGGTTCCCATACCCTGAAGTTTGTCGTCACCGACAATCTCGGCCGCTTCGCGATTGCCGAACGGACTTTCACCATCGCGGCTGACGTTACACCGCCCGAAATTGAACTTTTATTCCCACCGCTCGGTCCGGTCAACACTGACACAGATGTGTTTATCAGGGTCAGGGCCAAAGATCAAAACGGCATCAGTAGCTTCAATATTTGCATTGATGGACAATGTTCAGACTTCCAAAACGCATTTGGTGGTCCGACAGCCTGCCCCACTACCATAGGGAGCGGTTGGGTGACTTGCTACACGAAGATTATCGCCAGTCAATTAAGTGATAAGAGTAAAGTTACAAAGTTTAGCGCCACAGCCTTCGATAAATCTCCTAACCTCAATAGAAACGTCCGCGCTTGGCAGATTACCACGGCGGGGGTCCAGTGATATAATAAATTAGCAAAAGTTAAAAGCGAGTTTTTATTAGGAATGAATTATGAATATGCAAAACAAAATCAAACGAGTCGCACTTTTGGGATTATTGACGATTATTAGTTTGGCCGCATTGTCCAACGTCCATCCGGTGTCAGCGGCCACGATCACTGAACTGACGGGCGCTGATTTGGCGCGGGAAGTAAGCTTGTTGACTGAACGACTGAATTTTTTGAAAAAACAATTAATCGAACAACAACTCGCAGCGAAAGGGCGAGAAGGGGGAGCGCTCACTACCATTGCCACCGAGTGTCTCAATCTGACGCGCGATTTGGCGCTCGGCGCTCGTGATACGGCAAGCAATGGCGAAGTGGCGGCGCTTCAATCGTTTCTTCGCGACACCGGCGATTATTTTTATCCGGGCCTTACCGGTTACTATGGCGGACAAACGCAAACTGCCGTGCAATCTTTCCAGCGCCGCGAGGGGATTGTTTCTTTCGGCCGTCCGGACACGACTGGTTACGGCGCGGTCGGCCAGGCCACGCGGGCGCGCATCCAAGCGATTAGTTGCGGTGAAGAAAATCTATCATCATCACGGGCTTCCATTATGATTTTTTCACCGCGCGAAGGAGATGCGTGGCCACAAGGAGAAACTCGAGAAATTCGATGGACTTCTAGCGGATCCATTGACAATGACAGAATGCAAATTGACCTCATTAATACTAGAGGTACCAGATATAGTCTAACGAATATTAGATTTATGGATGTTGGTGGTGAGGGTATTGTTAGAGGGACCAGGGTAACTATGCCACATCATATTCCAGTAGGTAGTTATCGTCTTAGAATTGCCAGTTTAGATCGTACCAACATTGACACCTACACTAATTATTTTCAGATCGTTGATCGCGGAATTACTCCATCCATTAGTTTTTCTTCACCATTGTCTAGTGCCACATGGTCGGCCGATTCTAGTCATATAATAAACTGGATCAATAATGATGATAAAATTTTGCCGTCTAATTGGGTGGCAATTAGATTATTGACCAATGATAATAATCTGGCTTCAGGATTTATGAATATACAGACGCTTAACGATGGTGTTGAAGCGGTTGATCTATCTAATGTGTCTTCTGGCAAGTATTATTTCCAGATCATTGGTCCGACTGATTACGCGAATCCGACATCATTTAATAGTGGTATATTTTCTATTGTTAATAATCAACAAATTACTCAACCTTCGACTCTCACTGTCAGTTCGCCACCAGCCAACACCCAATGGACAAATACCAACGGCCCGATCATTCAGTGGTCGTCAAACAATATTCCCGCCGGCAACTTAATAACAGTTGAACTTTTAACGCCGTCCGGCGGCAATGTCTCCGGCTTCAGCAGTTTTTCCACCGCCAACGACGGCAGTGAGTCCGGCCGCTTAACGAACTCCGCCGTCGCCACCGGCTGGTATTATTATCGTCTCTCCACAATGGTGAACGGCCAAACGATTTACGGCGGGTCGAGGATTTTTCAGTTCACCCAATCGGCGCAGGTAACCGAACCGACTCTTCGCGGATTCCGGATACAAGTAGTTAATCGGGCGACAAGCGTGGGATTGGCGGGTGTTGAGGTGAGAATTGACAGGGGAGGGACTTACATCACCAGTCCCGTAACCGGCAATGACGGTTATATTACAGCCATTCCTCTTCGCGTCGGCGAACAACATACTTTAACTTTAAGCAAATCGGGATACCGTCCTTATTCACCGATTCTCTTAACCATTCCGTCCGGTTCCGGCACCTACACCTACGGTACAATCTGGTTGGATCCGGAAACCGCGACTTTGCCGCCAACTTCGCCGACCACTTACCGAATTAGCGCCTCGGCGGCGACGGGCGGCACGATCTCACCCTCCGGTGTGATTACCGTTAACGCCGGCGCTTCACAAACTTTCGTCATCACCCCTAACGCCGGCTATCGGTTGAGCAATGTTTATGTTAATGGTTCCGTCGTTAGTGGCATCTCTTCGGCCGGCTACACTTTCTCTAATATTCAATCTAATCAAACTATTGACGCGAGATTTGTGGTGAATACTTCCGTCACCCACCCTCTGACGATCACTAAAATTGGCAGCGGCACGATCACCTCATCGCCAGCCGGCATCAACTGTGGAGCGACTTGTTCAACAAACTTTACTTCCGGCACGTCTGTGACCTTGACTGCCACTGCCGCTTCTGGTTACACCTTTGCTGGTTGGACCGGCGCTTGTGCCGGCGTCAGCACTTGCCCAATAACGATGGACAGTACGAAGTCAGTTACCGCGACTTTTAACGCCGCGGGAGTTACCACTTACACCTTGAATCTCATTACCAATCTCGTCAACGCCGGCACAATCACTAGAAATCCCAATCAAACCAACTATGTTCTTAACACTCAAGTCGCCGTTACCGCTAATCCGAATGCCGGCTACACCTTCTCCAATTGGTCCGGTGATTGTTCAGGCACCAGCGCCACTTGCACTCTCACGATGAACGGAAACAAAAGCGTAACGGCGAATTTTACGGCCAATACTCCCGCCGCCGTTCCCCATACTTTCCGGCTCCGCACGACTGATAGTTCAACCGGCGCAGTGGTCGTGGGCGCGGCGGTCTCCCTAATCGCCGCCGGCCAATCGCACACGCTTGGCCCGACCGACGCCAGCGGTTACTCATCCACCATCACCCTACCCGAAGGTACCACTTATTCCGGCACGGTCACCAAATCCGGTTATCAAAACCGCAATTTCGGCGCCCACCCTGTAACCAGCGCCTACGGCTCTAATTATGTATTAACGGTTGATCTGACACCGACCACTACACCGCCGCCCGCCACCTACACCCTCACGACTTACATCAATCCCGCCGGCTCGGGCACGATCGGTCGGAGTATTAGCGGAGTGACTAATTCTGGTCCCTACGCTTCCGGCGCCCTGGTTACTCTCGCCGCCAACCGAGACGAGGGCTACACCTTCTCCAATTGGTCCGGTGATTGTTCAGGCACCAGCGCCACTTGCACTCTCACGATGAACGGAAACAAAAGCGTAACGGCGAATTTTACGGCCGCCGCGCCGACCGCCGCCGATCTCATTATTTCCGCCCCCGTCACTCTCACCGTCAGTCCGACTTCGGTCAAAGCCGGCGGCGCGGTCATCTTGCCCGGCTGGTCAGGTAAGAACCAAGGCAACGCAGCAACCGGCGCTTTCACTAACGGTTTCTATTTATCCTCTGACGCCATCATCACCTCTACGGATACATATATAACAGGTAATAGTGTCAGCGGCGGTTTAGCGGCTGGCGCTTCTTTCTCAATCGGCGGCCCAACTCTCACCATTCCCGCCAATACGTCAGCCGGTTACTATTATATTGGTATTTTGATTGACCGTCAGAGCGTCATTGCTGAATCTAGTGAAAACAACAATTATAAAAGCGTCCGCTTGACCGTAACGCGGTAACAAAAGATGTGCTATAATGGAAACACATGAAAGACGGCGGTCAGTCGCTTGAGCTGAACATTAATTCGGCGACCATCATTCGGGTGGCTTTATGGCTCGTGTTTTTTTGGGTGCTCTACGTCATCCATAAATTGATTTTGGTTGTTTTGATTTCGGTTGTCATCGCGTCGGCGATTGAACCGGCCGTGCGTTGGTTCGGCCGATTCCGCGTGCCGCGAACGCCGGCGGTTCTGATTGTTTATCTTTTAGCTTTCATCTTGTTGTTTTCGTTGATTCCGCTCTTTTTCATCCCCGTCTTTGGCGATTTGGTGCAAATTTCCACCACCTTACCGGAAAGACTCAGCGCGCTCCAGTCTTTGGCCTTGCCGGATAGTTTTCTGTCATCCCTGATTCATTCCGATTACTTGGCCAATCTTTCAACCAATCTGCAGTCCGTCTTTGCCGGATTATCCAGCGGTTTTTTACAAACCGTCACGGCAATTTTTGGCGGCTTCTTCAGTTTTGTGATGATCGTCGTCATTTCATTTTATCTGGCGGTGCAGAATGACGGTATCGGCAATTTTTTGCGTCTCGTCACGCCGACCCGTTATGAGCGTTACATTATTAATCTTTGGCATCGCTCGGAAAAAAAGATCGGCCTTTGGATGCAGGGACAATTATTGCTCGGCTTGCTGGTCGGGGTGATTGTCTATTTAGGGCTGACAATTTTGCGGATTGATTATGCTTTGACTTTGGCGCTGATGGCGGCGATTTTTGAATTGATCCCGGTCTTCGGCCCGATTCTGGCCGCCGTGCCGGCGGTCTTGATCGGGTTTGCCGGCGGTCCAGCTTTGGGCCTGACGGTCGCCGGCTTCTACATCATTATGCAACAGTTTGAAAATCATCTGCTGTATCCGCTGGTGGTTAAAAAAATTGTCGGCGTGCCGTCAATTGTCGCTATTTTATCTTTAGTAATTGGCGCGCAATTGGCCGGCTTCTTGGGAATTATTTTAGCCGTGCCGGTCGCGACGATTCTAATGGAATTGCTCGGTGATTTTGAACAACGGAAAAAATTAGCGACGGAGAATGTCTGATCATCTTTATTTCACCACCACTCTGCCGTACGTTAACGCCGCGCCGCACCTCGGTTTCGCTTTGGAATTGGTCCAAGCGGATGTGATCGCACGCGCCGCGCGCCTGGCCGGTCAAGAAGTTTTTTTCAACACCGGCACCGACGAGCACGGTCTGAAAATTTTCCGCGCCGCCGCCGAACGGGGGATTGAGCCGGCAGAATATGTCGCCGTCGCCGCGGCGGAGTTTCGCCGACTGTTGCCGGCTTTAAATATCTTGCCGGACGCCAATTTTATCCGCACCAGTGACCCGTCTCATGTGGCGGCGGCGCAGGAATTCTGGCGGCGCGCGGCGCGCGCCGGCGATATTTACCAAAAAGAATACCAAGTTAAATATTGCGTCGGTTGCGAGTTGGAAAAAACCGAATCGGAGTTGGTAGACGACAAGTGCCTGCTTCACCCCAACCTGACGCCGGAGATTATTAAGGAGGAAAATTATTTTTTCCGTTTTTCCAAATATCAAGAAAAATTACTCGCTTTGTATCGCGAGCAGCCGGATTTTGTCGTGCCAGTCACCCGTTTAAACGAGATTGCCGCTTTTGTTGAAAGGGGATTGGAAGACTTTAGTATTTCCCGCTTGACCAGCAAGATGCCGTGGGGCGTGCCGGTGCCGGACGATCCGGAGCATACGATTTATGTTTGGTTTGACGCTTTAGTTAATTATATTTCAGCGATCGGCTGGCCGAGTGACAAGGAAAAATTCAAAACTTGGTGGCCGGTCATTCAGTTTGCCGGCAAGGATAACTTGCGCCAGCAGGCGGCGATGTGGCCGGCGATGCTGATGTCTGTCGGTCTGCCACCGCCGAGGCAGATTGTCATTCACGGTTTTATTAACAGCGGTGGTCAAAAGATGTCCAAATCGCTCGGCAATATCGTTGATCCCTTCGCTCTGATTGACGAATACGGCGCCGCCGCCGTGCGCTATTATTTACTCCGGCATCTTCAGCCGTTTGAAGACGGCGACTTCACGCCGGAAAAATTTAAAGCGGCTTACAATGCCAACTTGGCTAACGGATTAGGTAATCTAGTCTCGCGAGTGATGGCGCTGGCCGCGACTCACCTCAATTCACTGTCAAGGACTGTCCTTGACAGTGGTGAGGACAGTCCTTTCGTCTCCCAATTAACCCGTTACGAATTTAGTCACGCGCTTGATTTTATTTGGCAAAAAATTGAAAACGGCGATAAGTTTATCCAAGAAACAAAACCGTTTGCGCTAATCAAAACTAATTCAACACAAGCCAAAGCCGATATTGAACATTTAGTCAGTGAATTGTGGCAGATTGCTTGTTGGCTCGAACCATTTATGCCAACCACGGCTTCTACTATTAAAAATTTAATTCAAACCAACCAACCGCCAACGACCCCACTTTTCCCTAGGAAATAAGGCATATTTCTACCTATTGACTTTAATTACGACTTATGTATATAATATAACAGTTCTTTGTAATGTCGCGTTTGATAACGTGACCCCTGGTCCCACGGGCAGTGGGGAGTTTTCCGACTAGTAGTCGGGAAAGGAAGTGTATCGTGAAGTATGGCGATTTTACATTGGGACAGACAGAGGCGCTCATCAACAAGATCGGCGGGGTAGAGGGCGCTTTGAGATTATTGAAAGGAGAGGGAAGAGTCGTGTTCGATAACCTCCCTCCGGACGATCGGGAAGCGCGATTTGGCGGTGCCAAGAATGTCAAGCCAAAAATCTCCCACCTCTTGATTCCCGACCTTATCATCCCGGCCACGGACGGCCGGCAGACTCTCGCTCTGGCCAACGAAGTCTTCACTGGCGGGGTTGACCCCGATTTAAAGAATTGGGGTTGTAATCTCCCAGATGAAGCCAGACCGGAAACGGCGGTTAATGTTCACGAATTGATCGCCGACGCCACTTTCCAGCAGATGTTCGGAGAAGAGGGAGTTGGTCTGGATGAATTCTGTCTCACCCAGGGCCAGATCATCAAGTTCGTGACCGAATATCGCGAACATCTCCACCCCCAAGGTTACGCCACCTTCTTTCTATTTAAGAGTCACGGCGAGTTTTTCGTCGGGCGCGTCTCCTGGGTCGACGCTGGTCGCAGGCTGAAGGTGAACGTGAACCGCCTTTCGAACGGCGACGTGTGGAACGCCTCCGGCCGTCGTCGGTTAGTTCTCCCGCGACTGCCCCTATGATTCTTGACCCTGGAGACACTTTGTCTCTTGATCCCTCGGACCCTAAAAAAGTCCGGGGGATTTTTGTATATTATTATACCACATCAGTATTTGGGAGGCGTTTCCTCCCAGCATTTATAGCGGAGGATTTATTTATGATCGGAGGTTATAGAATTATGCTAAAATTATCAAAATGACCCTCATTGATATTCACGCCCATCTGCAATTTTCGCAATTTGCCAAAGATCGGAGCGAGGTGATTGCCCGAGCCAAAGAAGCGGAAATTGGCGTGATTAATGTCGGGACAGATTTGGAAACTTCACGCCAAGCCATCGCTTTGGCTGAAGCCAACGACGAAATGTGGGCGACGGTCGGAATTCATCCAACGGATCTGCCTGAACCCAGTCAAACGGAAAATGTGTTTGCCGAACTAGAAAAACTCGCTCGTCATAAACGAGTGGTGGCGATCGGTGAGTGCGGATTGGAAATTAGAGAAGGGAAATTTGATGTTGGCAGCGAAAACGGGAAAAGACAAATTGAAATTTTTGAACGACAGATTGAATTGGCAAAATTGGTTAAGAAACCGTTAATGATTCATTGCCGCAATGCTTATGCCGAACTCTGGTCTGTTTTAACCGCCGGCAATCACTCGCCGCCGGCCAATCTTCATTTTTTCGCCGGCGATTGGCCGACCGCCAAAAAATTTCTGGACCTCGGCTGCACTCTGTCGTTTACCGGCGTGATTACTTTTGCTAATCAATACGATGAAGTGATTAAAAAAATGCCATTAGAACAAATAATGGCGGAAACAGATTGCCCATTTGTGGCACCCTCGCCTTATCGCGGTCAGCGCAACGAACCGGCTTATGTGACGGAAGTGATAAAAAGGATCGCCTCATTGCGTCGCTCGTCGTTTGAAACGATGGCCAATACCGTTCTGACCAACGCCCGCCGCCAGTTTGCCCTCTGAACATTCTTATGCTACATTCAAATCAAATGCCGGAGGAAAACGAGACAGCAGAATTAAAACTGGGAGCTAAGCGGGTCTACGAAATAGGCTATCTTTTGTCGCCCTTGATTCCGGTTGAGGTCCTAGCCGAGCGGGTGGCTAAAAATTTCAAAGAGGTGATTATCGCCGCCGGCGGAGAAGTGATTAACGACCCGTTACCACAACATCTTACTCTATCTTATCCGATTAAAAAACAATTTGACCATCAGCGTCTGACTTTCAGCGAAGCGTTTTTCGGCGCTTTGCGTTTTAAAGTTGAGCCACCAACCGCCGAAAAATTGACCAAACAATTTAAAACCGCTCCCGATCTAGTGCGCTATTTATTAATAGAAATACCCAAAGCTATTCTCCTTGATGAAGAGCGTCTCAAAACCAAAGTTAACCAACTGCCACGGCCGGTCGGTGGCGCGAAAGGCGCTGATCCGGAAACGAAAGCACCGATTACCGAAGCGGAGATGGATAAAGAAATTGAACAATTATTAACCGTTGAATCCTAATGCTATGTATTTAAATAAAGCAATTATTATTGGTAATTTGACTCGCGATCCGGAATTGCGCGCTCTGCCGTCAGGCACGAAAGTGACAACTTTTGGCGTCGCCACCAATCGGGTTTGGAAGGACAAAACCGGCGTCAAACAAGAAGACGTCCAATTTCATAATGTGGTAGTCTTCGGCCAGCAGGCCGAAATTGTCAATCAGTATTTGCGCAAAGGCCAAACCGTGCTGGTGGAAGGTCGGATCCAAACTCGTAGCTGGGATGGTCAAGATGGACAAAAGAAATATCGCACGGAAATTGTGGCCGATCGAGTGCAATTCGGTCCCAAGGCGTTTGGCGGAGCCGCAGATAAAACCGGTTTTAATACCGCCGCCGCCAAGGCGTCGCCGCCGGCCGCGTCCGAAGAAATAAAAACCATTCAGTATCCGGCTGAAGAAGAAGTTAATCCGGATGACATTCCTTTTTAACTATGAAGCACTGTTATTTTTGCAACAATAATGTTCGTTATCCCGATTATAAAGAAATTGAAGTTTTGAAAAAATTTCTGGATCCGCACGCGCGCGTGGTCGGAAAGCGCCAATCCGGACTTTGCGCCGCCCATCAACGAAAGCTGACACTTGCTGTTAAACGCGCGCGCTTTCTCGCGCTCCTGCCCTTCAGCGCGAGCTAATTAAATGGCTCTATTAAGCCATTTTTTTGATTTTACTTATGATAACCCATCAAAAAGCTTGACAAGAAAACTGGTTCGTGTATACTAGAGGGTAGTTAAGTTGGGAAAAAACAAGCAGGGCAATCGGGCCCGGGTTGGTCATTGAAAAGAGGGCGCAGGTTCTTCAGGCTAGCAGAACCGTCGGCGCCAGTTTTAGATCGTGGTTTCGTAGTCTGGCAAATCGTCCCCCGAAGTTTCCTGCGGAAAATTGTGATGGGGTGGTATCCGCAAGAAGGGTGAGACGAGGATCGATTAAGGAATCCCATGCCTAATGCAGAGTTTGTTTGATTGTCTGTATTGGAGTTCAAAAACCGCCAAAAATTGGAAGGGCGCCAATCATTCTAGCCTCTTCCGGCTTATCTGGTAAGTTGCGAGAGATCGAAACCAGAATAAGCTGGAGAGACGAAATCACTTGATCGAATCTCTCTGACTTGCGAAAGCTTGGATCTGGGTATTGCAAAGTCACAGCATCGTTTTGTAAGATCCATCGGCAGCTTCGGTTGCCAACCCGCGCGTGTAGCCACACAGCGCGGTTTTCTTTTGCCCAAAATTATGATACTCTAATTTTTATGAAAACTTACACTTATACCATCAAAATTGATCCAGCTGAAGAGGGCGGTTATATTGTCACTGTTCCCGCTTTACCGGGTTGTTTCACTCAAGGAGAAAGTTATGAGGAAGCTATAGTTAATGCCGAAGAATGTGTGCAAGGTTTCCTAGAAGCATTGATAAAAGCGGGTCAACCTCTGCCTAAAGAACCACGGCCGACACGGTCAATGATGGCCTCTATAAAAGTAAGTCCGGCAATGGTGGTATGAGTCGTTTGCCGAGTGTTACTCCGCGGCAAATGATAAGAATGCTGCTCCGAGCGGGATTTGTTGAGCACCATCAACACGGTAGTCACCCCTATCTTTGGAATGAGAATAGAAAACTTATGACTTCAGTTGCGATGCACACCAAAGATCTTAAGCGGGGAACCCTTCACGCTATCTTACGTCAAGCGGGGATTAATGAAGAAGAGTTTCGGAATCTGATTTAAACAAAGACATTTGTTAAAAAGAAGTTACTGTATTCTTTCCGCGTATTCGCCGGTCTCGGTGTTAATCCGAATAATGTCGCCTTCGTTCACGAACATCGGCACGTTGAGGGTGAGACCGGTTTCCAGAACGACGAGCTTGGTGCCGCCTTGAACCGTGTTGCCTTTGACCGCCGGCGCCGCTTCTTTGACGCGCAAATCAATTTTAATCGGAATTTTCAAGCCGAGCATCCGTCCTCTGAAAGTGAGCAAGCGGACATTGGAATTCGGCTTCACGTAAACAATTTTATCCTGCACTTTTTCCGGCGCCAATTTGAACCGTTTGGCTTTGTCATTCACCTCACAGAACCAATATTCATTCTTGTTATAGTAAAGATAAGTAATCTCTCGCTCCTCCATCTCCGCTTCGTCCACTTTATCGCTGACGGCGAACGAATGTTCGCGCACGGCGCCGGTGATCAGATTTTTCAATTTAGTGGCATTGACCGGTTTGCGTTGTTGTTTTCGAAAAACATGGGCGGTTAAGACTTCGTAGGGTGCTTCATCCAAAATAATGAATTTTTTCGGCTTGATATCATTGTAATCTAACATAATGTAACTTTAACGATTTTAATTGAGTTGTCAAAGATAGAAGGTCGAGCTATTATCAGTTTAAATTAAATATGTATCTAGAAGAGGAGCTGACTCAAAAGACTTTCGACCCGCCATCAGCGGAATTAACGGATGAAGAAGTATTGGCGCAGGCGATTAGGGATCCGCGCCAGTTCCGTTTAATTGTTGATCGTTACGAGTCGGCTTTTCTTCGTAAGGCCAAAACGATTTTAGGTCAACGGGAAGAAGTTAAAGACGCGGTGGTGGAAACTTTCACCAAAATTTATTTTAATGCCACGCGTTTTAAGCCGGTGCCCGGCGCCAATTTTCGTTCTTGGGCCTATCGAATTCTATTTAACACGACGATTAGTTACTACCACAAATTGAAATTAAGAAACGGTGATTTGACCACCGCCGATTTTGATCAAGATTTGATTGCTGATGAAAGAGTCTCGCGATTAATGGAACGGCGTGAATGGCGTGATTTCATCGTTTCTTATTTTCATCGTTTGCCTGCCGCCGCCGCCAAGATTTTAAGACAATTCTTTTTGGAAGATAAATCGCAGGTAGAAATCGCGGAAACTTTGGGTGTTTCGGTCGCTGTCGTTAAAACTCGTCTTCATCGGGCGAAAAAAGAATTCAGAAACTCCATCCGTCAGCTGGCGGATCCAGCTGAATTATGAATCAGGAATCAACTCTGGCTGAATTGGACCAACTAAAGCGGGCGGTAATGCGCCGGGTTTATGTTATTTGTTTTTTTCGAAGGTTGACCCAATCAGTCTTAATTAAATTATCCATCTTAATTTTTCTTTTGGGCGGAATATTTGTTTCCCAATCGCCACGGGCGGTCTGGCACAATATTCAAATCGCCGGTGGCCTGACCAATTATCATTTTTTCGTCAGCACTCTAGCCAACACCGAAACCACCGTGCAGTTTTCCCTCTTGGCCATCGGCCTGATTGGTTTTTGGCTGACCAGAAATTTCTGGTTAAATTTCTGGTCGCACTTAGGCCGGTTTAGTTTTTCCAGTCTGACCGGATTCTTTTTTCGAGTTCGGTCTTGATTTTCGGATTGTCTTTGAGGAAAACTCTCGCTGAATCATAACCGCGGCCAAGTTTTATTTCTTCGCCGGCCGGTTTGCTTTCTTTGTCCCTCGGTTGATAACTATAGGCCGAACCAGCTTTGGTGATGATGTTTTGTTTTTCGGCTAAAGCTAAAATTTCACCTTCCGGCGAGATGCCCTCATTGTAAAGGATATCAAACTCCGCCACCTTAAACGGCGCCGCCACTTTGTTTTTTACCACTTTCACACGCACGCGCCCGCCGACGACCTCTTCACCCTTTTTAATTTGGGCGATGCGCCGAATATCCAATCGGACCGACGAATAAAATTTAAGCGCCTTGCCGCCCGGCGTCGTTTCGGGATTGCCGAACATTACGCCGATTTGCATTCTGATTTGATTGATAAAAATCACCACCGTCTTTGAGCGCGCGACGATCGCTGTCATTTTGCGAAGCGCTTGCGACATCAATCGCGCCTGTTTGCCGACGTGAAAAGCGCCGACATCGCCTTCAATCTCGTCTTTCGGCGTCAGGGCCGCGACCGAATCAATCGCAATGACATCAATTTTTCCCGAACGAATCAAACTCTCGGCGATCTCCAAAGCCTGCTCGCCGTAATCCGGCTGGGAAATCAGCAAATCATCAACCTTGACGCCGAGCCGGCGGGAATAATCGGGATCCAGCGCGTGTTCGGCATCAATGAAAGCGCAAATGCCTCCTGCTCGTTGCGCTTCGGCAATGATGTGAAGGGCGAGAGTGGTTTTGCCGGACGATTCCGGGCCATAGATTTCAATAATCCGGCCGCGGGGCACGCCGTTAATGCCGAGCGCGAGATCCAGTCCGAGCGAACCGGTGGAAATGGCGCCGACGCCGACCTTCGGTTGGTCGCCCAATTTCATAATCGCGCCCTCGCCGAACCGGCCCTGAATGTTTCTAATTGTTTCGTCAATACTGGTGCCGCTGCCGCTCGCCACCGAAACTGATTTTGCGCCGTCTTTGTTTTTTTTCATCATAAATTATGATTTGGGTTGATAAACCAGCGGTAAAATTTCTCTAATTGACCGATCAAAACGATCGGTGCCGGAAATCTCAATGGTATTATAACCGCGCGCCAGAAGCAATTTGACGGCAAAAGCGCCGTCTTCAGCCAAGGTGGTTGGCGCGCCGTTAATGGTTAATTTGATCAATCCGGCCGCCCGGCCGCGCACAGTGAGCAATTCTTCAGTCAAAGTTTGACCGGCGGTCGGATAAATCAAAGTCAGGGTTGGTCGACGGATCAGGCCGGAAAGTTCATAACCGGCATAAATAACGACAACGGCGAAAAAAACCAAGCCGATAAAATATTTCATTGTTCAATCTCTAATGACGTGGCCGGCGGCGACTGTTCGTACACCTGCCGCGGCTTGGCGCCCTCGCCCGGGCCGATGATGCCGGCGTCTTCCAATAAATCAAGCAACCGCGCCGCGCGGGCATAACCGATTTTCAACCGGCGCTGGAGATAAGAAGCCGAAGCTTTGCCGGCACTGACGACAATTTCTTTAGCTTCCTCATAAAGTTCGTCATCGTCCGTATTTTTTAAATTATCATCGTCAAATTCCGGCGCCAATAAATCTTTTGGCGACAAATCAACCAACGGCAATTCTTCCGCTTCCGCCGCGTCGTATTTTTTAACCAGCCAATCAACCAGCCGTTTGACTTCATTTTCCGAAATAAAAGCGGATTGCAAGCGCAAAGGTTTGGAACGTTCACCGGAGAGATAAAGCATATCGCCCGCGCCCAACAATTTCTCCGCGCCGGCCATATCCAAAATCGTCCGCGAATCAATTTGCGAAGCGACTTGCAGCGCCACTCGCGACGGGATATTGGCTTTAATCAGGCCGGTAATGATTTCTACCGACGGCCGTTGCGTGGACAGGATCAGGTGAATGCCGACGGCGCGCGACATCTGGGCTAGGCGAACCACCTCCGCTTCCAATTCGCGCGGATAAGCGGACATAATATCGGCCAACTCATCAATCACGATGACGATATAAGGCATCGTTTCCGTTTCCAAACCGGATTGATGGAACGATTGAATGTCCCGCACTTGTTTTTCTTCCAGCACGCCGTACCGGCGTTCCATTTCCTGAATCGCCCACTTAAGGGTGTAAATCGCTTTTTTGGCGTTGGTGATGACCGGCGTCAGGAGATGGGGGATTTTATTGTACGGGGTGAGTTCCACCCGTTTCGGGTCAATCATGATAAAACGCAAATTAGTCGGTGAATTGCGATAGAGGAGAGAAGTGATGAAAGTGTGAATGACGACGGATTTGCCGGAACCGGTGGCGCCGGCAATTAAAATATGCGGCGCCCGCGCGAGGTTGGCGAAATGCGGCGTGCCGGCGATGTCGCGCCCGAGCGTGACGAAAAGCGGCAACGGCGAATTGGTAAAAGTCGTTGAGCCGACGAGCGAGGCCAAGCCGACTGTGGCGCGCGTCCGATTGGGAATTTCAATGCCGACCAAAGACAAGCCCGGGATCGGCGCTTCAATCCGGATCGGGTGGGCCGCCAGCGCCAGCGCCAAATCATTTTGCAAACCGATGATTCGCGAAATTTTAACACCCTCAGCCGGTTTCAGGGCATAGCGAGTGATGGACGGGCCGATGGAGACCTCGTCCATTTCCACGACAATGCCGAAATTTGCGAGCGTTCGCTTAATAATGTTCGCGTTCGCTTTAATGTCGCCAACGCCAGGCTTGCCACGATCAGCTTCAAGGTA
>ERZ1292632.504-Hain-H43-01um-R2-504-length-42439-cov-44_pt1 | contig 35217 bp, 47 predicted proteins | sample MGYA00564407_ERZ1292632 | MGnify/ENA primary metagenome ERZ1292632 (study PRJEB36523, sample SAMEA6512637) | groundwater metagenome | collected 2019-01-08 | study: AquaDiva: Metagenomics assemblies of 32 groundwater samples | reverse complement strand
AAGCTGTTTTAAGGAGGGAGAGAGAATGAAAAAATATACCTTAGTCAAAAACGATACCAAATTATCGTGGGACGGTAGAACCCTTTTGAGGGTCAAGGCTAAAATAGCGTTCGGCATTGTTGCAAAAGGGGAATTAGGCGGATATATCGAATCCACCAAAAACCTGGATGATACCGGCGATGCATGGGTCTACGACGATGCATGGGTCTACGGCAAGGCACAGGTCTACGACGATGCACAGGTCTACGGCGATGCACGGGTCTCCGGCAAGGCACGGGTCTACGGCAAGGCACGGGTCTACGGCGATGCACGGGTCTACGGCGATGCACGGGTCTACGGCGATGCACGGGTCTCCGGCGATGCACGGGTCTCCGACGATGCATGGGTCTACGGCAAGGCACAGGTCTCCTTCGGAAAATTGATGGTAGATTTCAAACTGAACCTTGTTGCTACTATCGCCTGTTCATTAAACGTTTACCCGGTAAACGGGACTTATACCTTCTTCAAGAGGGTCACAAAAACCAAAGCGGGACATTATAAATCCCTACACGATGCCGCTTTCACCTACTCGGATGGCATAGAATCCGTGGTAGAAAACCCCAATGAAAATAAGGACGTAGATTGTGGAAGGGGGATTCACGCCTCAACCCCTTTTTATTGGGCTGAAGGTGATACCTTGATAGCCGTGTTGGTACAGGTGGAGGACATTATCTGCTGTCTATCTGGTAAGGTAAGATGCCGAAAAGTGACTACTATCGGCGAAATAGACACTAATCAAGGAGGTCTCAAAATTGGACATCCGAAAAGCCCGTGAAATCGTGGGGGAGGTAGGATGAAAAAAGGAAGTTTTTTGAGCATGGCTATATTGCCTGCTACACGGGCATGATTGGAATAATTACTGCAAAGAATATCGCCAATGCAGAGTCTGCTACAAACTGGAAAGACGGTTTATAAAAAAGGAGGGATAGAACGATTGGAAATTAACTGCGATATATGTCAAAAACCACTAACAGAACAAGGTGGATTGTTGTTCTCTCCTCCGATAAATGGTTTGGTAAAAAAGACTCATTATTGTGTCTCCTGCTTCAAAGATGCTCTCCCTCCGGTGACTCCCCCAACTGTGGAGGGGCTGAGAGAGGAGATAGCTGACTTATGTTTCGGGAAAGGGGAATGGCTACAGTACAAGCATACCCCAGAAGTCATGGTGATAACTCCGAAAGGTATTGACCAAATTCTTGCCTTAGTCCAGCAAGCTCTTTCCGCCGGGAGAAGAGATGAAAGGAGGTTAAAGATTGGTGAATTGCCGAAAGAAATCAAGGCAAAAGCCGACTCCATCATCAACCTGCTAGGGGAGAAATGATTTTTAATAATGAAACTTTACATCGATAGCTCTCTCAAAGAAGCCTGCTGGGTATTTGAAAACGAGAAGCCCATACGCCGTGCTTATAAGGATTGGTTTCTTGATGTGCCCACGCATAATGTGAGTGAATATCTTGCCGTCGAGTGGGCATTGTTTGATGTTATCGTAAGAGGGGTACGAGAGATAGAGGCTTACACTGACAGTCAGCTTGTCGTGAAGCAAGTTTCAGGGGCATATAAAATAAACTTGCCTCACTTGAAGCCGAGGGCAGAACACGTCAGAAGACTGTTAAAGCTAACCAAGTCAACGCTATCTTGGTTACCTCGTGAGGAAAATCCTGCGGGGATTGAACTAGAAAAGAGGAGGGGTGAGTGAACAAAAATAACATTCTTATCTTTGATTCCCCGCAAGACCTTTTCATGTGGGTAGACGCTCTTGCCTCCTGTGCTATAGAGGGCAATCAATTGGCCAAGAGAGGAATTGACCTTTGGCACAAGGGCAAGACAGTTGAATTTTTAGAGTTCATAGAGAAAGAGTTTAGGGGTAAAGATAGTAGCTCAGTTAGATGGAAAAGTAGATGACAGATAAATTCTTCATATCAGATTCCGAGGGCAATCAAGTTCTCGTCGGCTACGAAGACCTCGACGAAGAACAGCTTGAGAAAGTTCTCCAACCAATCGGGGGCTTTATCTTCCCAGGAGAGGCGTTTATTCGTCTGCCCTTAGCGTCTGCCCCGTTTTACATCAAGGACTGGTTGCCCAAGCATGGTCGCTTGGAGATATACGGGCAGGACAAATCGGGAAAGTCCACGCTCGCAATCCAGATAGCTCGTTGCATTTCTCAAGGAGAGCCTTTCTTGGGCATGACGACGACTCTAGGCAAGGTGCTTTATATTCAGTGTGAGCTTGGCGTTGAGACCTTGCAGAAAAAAGTAATAAAAACGGGGCAGAACTATGATGACGTTTACTTCGGCACGACATTCAGCTTGAAGTTAGACAAGAAAGAGGGGCAGGAAATGTTGCTTCGTGCCGTAGAGGCAGTCAAGCCTCAAGTGCTTATCCTTGACCCATTCTACAAAATGCTATCCGAAGCAGACGAGAACGAAGCAAGTGGTATCATGCCCATCTTAAACTTTCTGGACGCAATCATAGAGCTACACGAGGACTGCGGGCTTTCAATAGTTATCTTTCATCATGCGGGCAAGGACTTGAGCCGAGGGGGAAGAGGCTCGTCGGTCATGAGTGGTTGGGTAGACAGCTACGTTGAGTTACGCCGAGTGTCTCTAGCTACCGAACCTATCTTGAGAAGTCGCCTGACAAGTAAACTACTTCGCCATGCTGCTATGCCCACAGAAGCTATTGATATTGTTCTCGACGATAATCTTGAGTTTCAGGTCGGTGAGAAACCATTGAGACTCAAAGACAGGCTCTTTAAGTTTGCTCAAGAGCGAGGCAAGTTCAAGATGCAAGAAGCGATTGATGCTGGAGTCGGGTCAAGAAAGTCGTTGTATGATGCCCGAAATGTTTTATTGAAGGAGGAGAAATTAGTTGACTTAGGTGAGAGTATTTACCAAGCGAAAAATAAATAAGGAGGGCGAAAATGGGAATAGAGAAAAGTAGACCTGCTTGGTGCGAGGACAAAACTTGCTTGCCTCTTTGCTCTGCTGATACAAAGGGAGGGGGACAATGTATCGGCAAGCTCGCCGAGGCGACTGACCATATTACCCCCAAGGTAAACTTTATGTCTCGTTGTCATTATGACCGAGCGGTTGGGAAAATATCAGGGCAATTCGCTAACAACTTGGAAGATATTATCGTGGAAGTCTACATTGATGGAGAGGCTCTACGAGCACAGGGATTGGGCTTGCCCGAAGCTATTATAGACAACTTGCCAAGAAAGAAATAAAAGGAGGAATACTATGCCAATTAAAATGGACTTGGTCAAAGCACAAACTTACATCGTAATTTACAATGATGGTGAAGATTTCTTTGAATGTGGTGATAAAGAATCGGCAGAAAAAGCTATTGAGGATTTAATTCAGAATGAGGGGTGTGCTTGGAGCGATGTAGAAGTTTACGAGGCAAACCGAGCAGATTTTAGTATCGAGGAAGGTAACATAAAAGTTGAAATTGCCTCTTGACAAAAAGTCGCCCTGGGTGTATAATTAAAGTGTAGCCCACCACAAAGTTGTTTCGTGGTGAGCGAGAAAATAAAAGGAGACGGAAAACATTGTCTGATGAACTGAACCTTAGTAGTGACGCAATCGTAGAAAGTGGATTGCAGGCGGTCTTGGAAGTTGAGGGCACGTTTCAAGCACCAATCAAGAAAGCAAGCACCAAGTTCCCTGTTGACCAGCTTGAATTAAGTCTTGCCGATGCCACTATCTTGAAGATGGCACCAAACACCGAGCAACCAGACTTAAAAGACAACAAGTTTACTCAATGGCTCAAGTATGGCAAGATTGGGGCAGTAGCACCAATCAAGGGCACGTTTCTCGCCAAGCGTTTCATACCCGATGCAGAGAAACTTTATGCCAAGTTGACCAACTCCCCTGCTGTCCCTGGGACTCTGATGAAGTTGGTCGGGCAGCGAGTTCGTTGGGTTCGCACCGATGACCTTTGGAAGATTGAGAACAAAGAGACTGGTGAAGTCAAGTCGGGCACATCACATCACTATACCTTTGGGCTTGACGTAATGACCCCAGAGGACATCAACACCCACGTCAAGAAATTAGTTCTCGGCATGAATTTAACGTCGGCTAAACGTGCCTTGAACATGGATGCTCTAGCCAAAACTTACCCTGAATACAAGCAGGCTCTCGATGCAGGAACTCTTGCCGAAAAACTTGGAGTTAAATTTGATGGTGAAAAATTCTTGGAGTAAGCAGGACTTCGAGATTTTCAAACGAGAGTTCGAGAAGTGGCAAGATAAGTTTGGGTTGCTTGGGTATCAGGTTTACTTCAAGCACGAACCCTGTCATAGTGACGAGTATGCTACAATTACTACTTCTCAACCAGCTATGGCGGCAACCGTCATTCTCAACGCAGAGGTAACTATCGACGAGAAAAAGCGTAGACCTATTAGATTGATAGCGAAGCATGAAGCCTTACACTTATTGACTCATCGCCTTGTAAACTTGGCTTACTGCCGCTTTCTTGATGACAGTGATATTGTAGAAGCATCCGAGGAACTGACAAGGAAATTGGAGAAGTTGTTATGAAAAGACTCTTGGGGTGATTTTTTATCTTTACTTAAGAAAAAATAACTACCCAGAAGGCTATCAAGTATTATGTATGAACTGTCAATTTATCAAGCGAGTAGTGAACAATGAGAATTGTAGAAGATAATCAATTTCGTGCCGTTGTTCTCAAAGCCATTGAGCACCGAGAGTTCCGAGAGCGTCTTGGTGTGCATCAATCTGACCTGACTTATTGTTTGAACAAGCAGGCGTTAAGACGCTTGCACCCCGCTGACGTCAACGATGCCGATTTATTACTTTATTCTTTGGGGTACTCCACTCAACGTTGGCTCACAGGGCAAGACGTGGACTTACCTGAAAAAGAAGTTGATGGGATTATCGTAACCCTCGACGCTGAATATGATTACTGCCCTTGGGAACTCAAGGCAAGTTTTCAATCCTCAACGAGACCTGTCGAGGAGAACTTGGCTTGGATAAAACAAATCATGGCTCAATGCTACGTGAAAGAAACTACTACTGCTCGCTTGACCCGACTTGAAATCATGGGAAACTGGAAATCTATCTATGGCAAGAAGATTAAAGACGAGCAAGGAAATGTTACCAGCGATGAAAAAGACCTGCCCGAAAACAGAAAGCCCACCTTATCTGCCTGGCGATTTGATTTCACACAAGACGAGCTAGACAAAAATTGGGTATGGTTGAAAGACAGGCGAGACAAGTTTCAAGAGATACTCAAAACGGGTATTCTCTTGCTCAAAATCGTTGCTATTCCAAGCGGGCAGGAATGGGAGTGCGATAGGTGTAACTACCAGGGAAATTTATGCAAGGAGAACTAAGTGGAAGAAGGAAACTTAATTCTTGTTCTAATACTCATCGGTGTTACCATAACACTTTTAACCCATGCTAAAATAGGAGGCAAAATTGACAAAAGAAAAAATCATCCCAAATCTAATCACCGCAATATCAGGTGAACCAAAGACGGGCAAGTCTCATCTTGCCTTGACTTTCCCTGACCCAATCACAATCTTTAGTTTTGACCAGGGCATAGAACCAGTCATGAAGAACTTTGTGGGTAAGAAGATTGCCGTGATGACTTATGAGTTGCCCTTAGTTGAGACAGTTCGTGCAATCGGGCAGAAGAAACAGATACTTGACATCTGGAATAATTTTAAGGCGGATTACATCAAGGCGACAGAAGATAAAGAAGTCAAGACAATCATCATAGACACAGCGACAGCGGCTTATGAGATTGCTCGTATTGCACGAACTGGTGAGCTTGGACGAGAACTTGACCCTAACGAGTATGGTGACGTGTATCTTCGCATGAAAGCGTTGATACAACGAGCGAGACTTTCGGGGCAGAACTTAATCTTGACTCACTACATGAAAGAGATTTACAAAGGTGGAGAGCCAACAGGGGAAAAGAAAATTGACGCCTTCCGCTACACCGAGTCCGAGGTGGACTTATCGTTGATTACAACCAGAGTGACGGAAGTTCTGCCAGACCGAAAGAAAAGCACTCGCATTGTAACAACAATCAAGGAGACTCGTTACGATGCTCTAAACTTGACGGGCTTCGAGTTTGTCAATGGAACTTATGGAGACATCGTGAGCGTCTTAGGGTTAGACACATGAGAATTACTAGTTCCCTCTTTGTTGGTGGTAAGAAAAGACTCAAACGAGAAGAAAAACTTTTTCGATGTAGAGTCTGCGGGGAACTTAACACCAAGCAGAATTGCGAGACGCATTTGAAAAAGTGCCCTAGGGTTAAGATATGAAAACTAAAATTCCTAGAGATGGCTGGTTCAAGGTCGGGCAGGAAAAACTTGCCCACTTGCTTGAGTTTGCTGCAGGGAGATATGCTGAATTTTACTGTGGGAAAAGTGCGATGACAGATTTGAATGTTCTTGACAAAAATTGTTTTAATCGTTGTTGGCGTTGCATAGAGGCTTATGAACGAAACTAAAAAATACCAGATAATCTATGCTGACCCGCCGTGGAGTTGGGAAACCTATTCAGACAAAGGTCGAGTAAAAACACCTGATAGGCATTATCCACTTCTGTCTTTAGAAAGTTTAGGTGAATTAACTATCCCCTCTGGTGATAACGCCACCTTGTTTATGTGGGTTCAGGATGCACACCTACATAATGGTATCCATTTAGGCGAGAAGTGGGGGTTTACTTATAAAACAGTAGCTTTCGTGTGGGACAAACAGTCTTTCGGTATGGGTTACTGGACAAGAAAAGGTGCAGAAATATGCCTATTGTTCACAAAAGGACACCCAAAACGTCTTTCTGGGAGCGTCAGGCAATTTATATCAAGCAAGTTAAGGGAACATTCAAGAAAACCCGATGAAGTAAGAAACCGCATTGTTGAACTCCTGGGCGACTTGCCTCGTATAGAATTATTTGCCCGCCAGAAAGTAGAAGGTTGGGATTGTTGGGGAAACGAAGTTGAGTCAAGTATAGAGCTATGAAAAAATCATTAGATGAACTAGCGAGGCAAATCAAGAATTGCCAGAAATGCGAACTAAGATTTGAGTGTACTCAAGTAGTTCCTGGTATCGGGCAGGAAAGAGCAAAGTATTTTATCTTAGGGGAAGCACCAGGCAGAGAGGAGGACTCGGCTGGTGTGCCCTTCGTTGGTCTTGCGGGCAAGAGATTGAACAAGCTAATTGCCCTTGCCAAGATTGACATTAACGATTGCTACCTGACCAACGTGGTCAAGTGTCGCCCACCAAAGAACAGACAGCCAGGCAAGAAAGAAATCAAGGCTTGTCTGCCCTGGCTTCTCGCTGAACTAGAGGCAGTTGAGTTTAAGACTATCATCACGCTTGGGGCAACCCCCTTGAGCTTGTTCTCTACGGAAGGAGTGAGGCAACTTCATGGCACCATGCTTGAAGGGGAAGTGTTGGAATCATGGCTAAAGTAGTAACATCAACAGTCGTGCTTGATGAATACATCGCAAAAGTTTCTCAAGCCTTTGACTATACTTTCGATGGCGTGTCTCAATTTCAGACTTGGGGCAAACCAGAAGTCCCCGCAGACTTTAACATTGGGCTAATCGTGGGGGCAAGTGGGACAGGCAAGACTTTACTTCTCAAAGAGTTCGGGCATGAGACATACCCTGGGTGGCACTCAAACAAGGCGATTGTCTCACATTTTGCCACTCCCAATGATGCTGTTGATAGACTGATGGGCGTTGGGCTTAGCTCAATCCCCGTCTGGGTCAAGCCTTATCATGTATTGTCCAACGGGGAGAAGTTTCGAGCAGACATGGCGAGGAAGCTGGGGGACAACGCCGTCATCGACGAGTTCACCAGCGTTGTTGACCGCAACGTGGCGAAGTCTGCGTGTGCTGGCATCAGTCGTCTCGTCAAACAGCGTGATTGGAAGGGCATTGTGTTTGCTTCTTGTCACTTTGACATTGTTTCTTGGCTCTGCCCAGATTGGGTGTTTGATACCAACACGGGGCAAATAACGGTCGGGAGGTTTCTTCGGCGACCTGAAATACAGCTTGACATCTATCCAGCAAATAAAGAGCTATGGAAATTGTTTGGCAAGCATCATTATTTGAACACTGAATTGAACAAAGCCGCTAGATGCTATCTTGGGGTAGCTCACATAGACGACCAAGAATGTGTAGTCTGCTGGGCAGCTATACTTTCTCTACCCTCAGGGACAGTCAAGAACTCTTGGCGAGAGCATAGAGTAGTAGTTCTGCCCGATTTTCAAGGGCTTGGAATGGGCGTTAGATTTTCAGATGCCATTGGGCAGATGTTCGTTGACGAAGGCAAGAGATACTTTTCAAGAACGAGCCACCCAAAGATGGGGCAATACAGAAATAAAAGCTCATTGTGGAGAGCGACATCAAGTAACAACAAGCACACATCTAAGCATGGAGGGCAGTTTCATCATATGCCAATAAATATGAGAGTGGGGTATAGTCATGAATATATCGGAGAAAAGCAGATACAAGCTAAAGTTTGCGAACCCTGTATTTCATAAGGGATTGAATACAACTATTCGTTGCGGTAAGCGTCTAGGAAATCTTCCTGAGGTACAGGGGCTTTTTGAAATAGAAGGAAGTCAAAAGAGAGGAAGAGTTGTTCACAAACAAGTATACTTTCTTGAAGACTTGCCTCTGTGGGTTTTGGAAAGAGAACACAACCCCGATTGTCGTTCTGTTGATGATCTGTTAGATGCTCTTGGTCAACCGAAAATGACTGATGAAGTGACAGTCGTAGGATTTTATCTTGAGTAAATATAACATAATCTGCCAATATCATCCCGCCGCTGCTTTGCATCAACCATACCTCTGGGCGTCCATGCTCGACGATTGGGTTCACCTGCCAGAAAAGGTTGATGCAAGTTACACAGTAAACACTTGCCCCTCTTCTCTGCCCAAGTTGTTCTCCCTTGACACCGAGAATGACGCAGCAGGTAAACTTGGGGCATGGTCAATAGCCTATCGTGACGAAGAGAGAAAGCTATGTGTTTGCCCCTTTGAGTATGCCAAACCGAACTTCATTGTGCCCGATGATTGTCGTGTAATCTATCACAATGCAAAATGGGACACTAGGGTTCTAAGAAACAATAATATGCTCGTCCCCAAGAACTTCGTGGATACAATGATTGCTGCCTACACTTTGGGTCACGGCAAGCAAGACCCTAAAGATACAGGCAAGTCGGGAGACCGCATGGTAGGGGGCTTAGGTCTAAAGTATCTTGGTCGTCGGCATCTTGGTATGCAGATGAAGTCGTGGAACGATGTCAAAGACCATCCCGCCGAAATGCTTGAATACAACGCTGCGGACTCGGTGGCGACTTATCTGCTCTGGGAGAAGTGGGAGAAGGACTTGCCCCAACATTTCTGGGCTATTGATATGCTCTTGTTGCCCGTCTTGATGAAGATGGAAGACCGAGGCATACTCGTTGACTCAAACTTCTTGCAAGAATACGCCAAAACTCTCGACGAGAGACTGAAAGAAATTGACTTAAAGGGCATCAATCCCTACTCGCCCGACCAAGTTGCCGATTATGTCTACAACAAACTTGGCTATCAGGTTACAAAGAAAACTGAGACGGGCAAGCCCTCGACAGACAAGGAAGTTCTAGAAAGTATTGATGACCCCATCGTGCAAGGCATCCTTGAATATCGTGAAGTCTACAAGGAACGCAAAACTTATGTTGGGGCATACGCTGAGAGAATGAGCACCGATGGACGTATCCATTGTGAGTTCAAGCAAGTCTCCACAGTCACGGGCAGACTTAGCTCTGCCAACCCGAACTTGCAGAACGTCACGAAGGGCAGCCTGAGAAAACTATTTATCCCAAGCCCAGGGAAGTTGCTAGTCGTTCTTGATTGGCAACAGATTGAACTCCGAGTGTTCGCCACGCTAGTCCAAGAACAGAAGATGCTAGATGCTCTTCATGCGGGCAGAAGTATACATCAGGAAACAGCAGACGTGCTTAATATCCCCTACGATGATGGCAAGGTCATCAACTTCTTGATGCTCTACGGTGGCGGGGCATGGAAAATTAGCCAAGAGTTTCACGTGCCCATTGATGATGCTCACAGTATGTTGAGCAGATATTATAAAGCCTACCCAGGCATTAAGATTTATCATGAACGTCAACGTGAGATTGCCCGAACAGAGCGACAGGTGACAACTTGGTCGGGCAGAACAAGGCGGCTTGACGGTATGTACTCCGAGGACAAGCGAACAATTCACGATGCCGAGAACTTGGCGATTAACTTGCCCGTTCAGGGTACTGCAGGGGAAATCGTCAAGTTGGCGATGATTGACCTTGACAAGAAGGATGCCCCCATGTTGCTCTCTGTTCATGACGAGCTTCTCTTTGAAGTAGAGACAAGCAGGGCGAGGGACTACGGCTATTGGTTGAAAGAGTATGTGCCCACGATAACAGAAATCAACGGGGAGAAATTCCCCGTAGATGTTGGCACTGAGAGAAACTGGTTTGAAGCAAAGGAAAAGGAGAATTTATTAAAGTGAAACAAATCCGCAAGAAGCCATCAGGGGCAGAGTACCAAGAACTGGTAACATCATACAAGGAGAACAGCCATCTGGGGAAACTTGTCTTAGCTAAATCCTATGGGGTCACGTTGGATACTCTTAAACATTGGTGCTCAGACGGGGAGACTCCAGTCAAAGAAAAAGTAGCAGTCGCCCCAAAGATGACAGTCTGTGTTGAGGAACTCTTGGGTATGAGACCAGCCGTGAACCTTGATTTTGTCTGCTTTGACCTTGAAACCTCAAATCTTGACGCAGATTTCTCTGTCTTGCTGACTGCCTGCATTAAACCTTTTGGGCAACCAGTAAAGATATTCAGGGCAGATAACTACCCTGAGTGGAAAACAGACCGAGCCAATGACGCCAAGATTACCTGCGACATCGCCGACGAACTTCGCAAACACGCAATAGTTATCGGGCATTACAGTCAAAAGTTTGACGTGCCCTTCTTGCGAGCAAAAATGGCAAAGCACCAGCTTGAGCCTTTACCCCAAATGTTTGGCATCGACACTTGGCGGATAGCAAAAAACAACTTCAAGGTCACAAGCCGAAGACTCCGTAATCTTGTTCACTTCTTTGACCTCGGTGACAAGGATAGTGTTGAGGGCGGGCTTTGGATGGACGCTGCCTACAATGGGGACATAGATGCTATGAACAAAATCGTTGAGCATAATGTTCGTGACGTGGAGATACTTGAAAAGCTCGCCGCAATATCCTTTCCTTATCTCAAGTCAATTCCGAAGTTGTAAAATGAAACAAACCTCAGAATATCGTAGACCATAATCATATAACAGGAAAAATTAGAGGATTATTGTGTAAGAAATGTAATCTTCTTGTGGAGCAGCTTGAATTGCCCTTGACTCTTATTGCCTCTGCAAATAAATATTTGGGGAAAACATTATGATTATTAACAAGCTTTGTAAACAATGCAAGTTTACTTGTAAACAAAGTTATGACCTGCAAGCGTGCAGAAAGTTCAAGAGGATAAGCAAGAAGAAATGAGTGAACTAGACGAGGAGGACATCGCAAAAATCGTGGGGCAATTCGTCTTGGCTCTCAACAGGTTGATGAAGCCTTTGCGTCGCTTCGGTCAGAATGATTATGTGGACATGGCATCTGCGGAGATAACTCATCTTGCTTGGCAGATGCACTGGAGATTAGAAGGCGTAGATACGCCCTATGAAGTAGAGGAAGTACATTGGTGAAACTTAAATGCTATATGTGTCTTATGAGTTTCGGGAGCGAAGAATCTTTCAAAGAACATTATCTTTCCGGGGGTTGTTTACGTCGTAAAGCCACAGAAGAAATATCTATGAATGAACACTTTATCACCACATTCTCAGGAAAGAAACTACACTACCTCAGCCCCAAGCCTGATGAGATAGACATTCGTGATATTGCCCATGCTCTATCTATGATTTGTCGATTCGGGGGACAATGCAGAGATTTCTACTCGGTGGCAGAACACTCTCTTCACGTCTGCACTCTAGTCCAGCCGAAGTATAAACTCTCCGCTCTGCTTCACGATGCTCATGAGGCTTATATTCTTGATATGCCTCGACCTGTGAAGTATGATATGTCTCAATATCGTGTGATTGCTAATGCGATACAACTTGTCATAGATGAAAAGTTTGGCACGTCCACCAACGAAGAAATACACAACGCTGATGAAATCATGCTCGCCACTGAGGCACGAGACTTGGGCTTAGATATGACAGATTGGGCATTACTTCCTACACCTCTGCGAGGAGAACTAAGACCGCTAAAACACGGATTGGCTGAGGTAGCGTTCCTGTTTAAGTTCAAGGAACTCACCGAAGGTTTAGCCGTAGGAGTAAAACAATGAGTAAAACAATTGATGTTCTAGCCTTGCTCTTTTATGGGCTTGGGCAGTCAGTAGATTTCTCGAAGTAGACCCTCGCTCAGGGTCTTGACAAAAACTGGTTTTGGGTGTATAATTAAAGATGAGGGGTGAAAGTGCCCAAAGGCGAAGGGTATAAACCTGTGGCGACTTGTAATCCGTAGGGGCAACGATAACCACATACCCACTGGTATTAGGCTAACCGAATGAATGGAATGTCTGAGGTTGTAAGTCCTGTCGTTGTACTCTCAGTCCTACGGCAAGGCAAGCAGACTTGCAGGAAAAGAGCTGTAGCCCTCTACAGTAATCGTCACGAGTCTGGGTGGAATAGACACCTACCCTTATGTTGATTGTTTCTGCCTCACGTAGGATTAGGGAAGGCATGGTTCTGCCCTCCTTACTGTGCTGATACCTCTCCTGCGTGGGGTGGGCATAGAAAGTAAAATAAAAAAGCCCTTATTATAGGTTTGTCGCATTTCCTATAATAAGGGCTTTTCTTATTAAAGACTTGTTTCTTTAGACGTTCACCCCAAAATGTTTCAGCACGACTATAATTGCCCCGCCTAGAACGGCAGCGACTCCTCCACCGACCCCACCAGCAAGCCCAAAAGTTCTTCGGTCTCTATCCTCAAGAGTAGCTATCTGCTTTGAGTGTGTTTCAATCATCTCACATATATCATAGACCTTTCGGGCAGTAAACTCATTAAGTTCCCTGTCTGTCTTGCTCTTGATTAGCTCGTCAAAGCTGAGTTCCTCTATCAGGTCGTTCCCATTTGGCATTTTATTTCTCCTTAACTTATCGTAAATGAAACCTCTTGCAGTCTGGTCTGCACAGCGAGTTCTGGCTGCCTGCCCTTCTCATGTTTAACTTCAATGAATTTTGGATACCCAGGCATCATCACACACCAGACATAATCCCCGCTTGCTGTACCCGCCGTTGATTGCCCAAATCTCAGGTCGGCGAACTTAATCAAAGTCGTTGAGGTTCGGGCAGTTTCAAACAAACTTTTAATAGTTTTAACCCTATCATATGGTGTGTCCCCCAGATAATAAGTCGCCTCATGTATCCTGACGCTTGTCGGCTTCTCTACACCCTTTGCCTGAAAGTAATTCACGACAGGCGTGGCTGTGTTTGTGTCTGAGGCAAGGTCAAGCTGAAACTGTATGCGTTTATTATTCAGAGCAGATGAGAAGTTCGTCTCGTAGACCCCGACTGTCGTGGCGGCAGAAATTACCGTAGTCGCCGTTGTGTCTTGGTCGTCACGATAACTAAGGGCAACTGTCTCTCCCGATGAAGCTGCTGTCTTTGCCCCAGAAGCAACTCGTTCAACTTCCAACACCGCCGACTGCCACAGCTTATCCCAAATCGGGTTCGTGCCGTAGGTGTAGCTCATGCGAAGCCAACCAGATGTAGCAAATCGAGCCGTAGAATCGGCTAGAGGGTTCTCAGACAGCACTACATAACCCGTGTTTGCCCCGTATCTAAACCAGAGGCGTCTGTCTGTCGTTGAGTGCTGAGCAACTCGTAATGCCCCCGTTACTGTTGTGCTCAAGAATATCCACGGGCACCACTCCCAGCGAAGTTTCTCGTCTGTGTAGTTCTCTCTGCCCTTGTAGATGACGCTGTTCGTGCCCTCATCTATTGCCCAGTATATCCAATCTCTGTCGGCAGACATACCTAGAGTGTCACCAATCTTGCCGATGTCATCAATATCTGTCAATGGGCTAACTGGTCTGTATGTGCCCGAAGTTGTCATCTCCCCGCCTGAGCGTTGCAAGGAGAAGTAAGTTGAAGTCTGCCAATTTGTTATAAACTTGAAGTTGTCCGTTGAGTGATTTATCTTAAGTTCCCCAGGAAGTTCATCATGTGCGTTCCCCAAAGAATCCACCCAAAACAAACTATCCTCTTTGCCAATGTAGATTTTGTCGGCGGACAAGAATATACTGATAATGTTATTCGCCGTCTCCCCGATGTATGTCGGGCTTGCCCATTGGACTCCCCCCGCAGCAGTAGTTCTGCCGTCGGAAGTATTGCTTAGCTCATTAGGGGTCTTGAACTTCCACAAAGTTTTTGTAGACCCATCAGGGTTCGGGGCAAGTAGAAAGCCATTAGCAAAGCCATCTGTCAGGTCATTTTGAGTCCATGTGTCCCCATCGCTTGAGTAGTAGTATTTAGTGCTTGCCCCAAGAGCAGCATAGACAATGCCATTAAGCTCTACCATATCTAGCACACCCGCCACAGCCGTTGTCGCTGCCGTCCAAGTCGTGCCATAGATATAAACCTTGCTTGTAGTCCAACAGAGCCACTTGCCCGCCGACTCTGCCCAGAAGAACCCAAGCGGGGGGGAGTCAAGGTCGGTGGCGTCATTCTCCTTGACCTCTGTTATTGCTGGAGCAAGAAACGCCTTCCCAGGTTGAGTGGTGTCTATGTTCTGCCCTTCGTAGTAAACATCGCTCGACTTCCTTACATGACTGCCATGACCACCGAGCCAGTTGTTCTGTGAGAACAACAGAGGATTTTGATACTGTGTGGTATCCTCAATAATCTGATACTGCGCCCTGCCATTCTCATCACGAGCAAGCATAAATCTATCAGTCGTAGAGTCAATTTTTAGTTCGTGTTCATTTTTGCCATGAGTAGTTGACATTTATATCTCCTGTACCTGCAAAGAACTTTGCGTCAAGACAGAGCTTGTCGTTGCTGCTGTTGCCACGTTTTGGGCGAACTGAACAGTTAAAGTCCCCGTTCCGTTGCAAACAATCGTGCCAAAAATCTCAGTGATAATTGATGTTGCCCCTGCTTGACCCGCAGCACCACCTAGAGCAGTTTGTCGTGAGTTGAGGACATTCAGGTTGGTCGTGTTGGAAATACTGTTTATCTGGTACTTGACCGCCGACCCTGTTGCCGTGCCCGACATGGCGTATTGATGCCCACCAGTTACGTTGGCGTCAACAAATAAGACCGAGCGAAAGATGTAAGTCTTGCCCGTAGTAATGCTGATAGACAATCCTGTGATATTTTCTAGGGCAGCATCATTAGTTTTATCAAACTGCGAAGTTGTCGTTGCCACCGACCCAAGCTGATATACTGTATGCGGGTCTGTGGCGGCCTCGTGGTCGAAAGCCCAGTTTGAACTTATCGGGTCAGTGGTCGCTCCGTTGACTGGCGTGTCATCTACATCGTCGGTGTGAACATGTTTTCGCTCAACGGCGTTCTGGTCAAAGCCACGGAGATTTGACCCCTCCATCCAGAGATAGCCCCCTCTCCCCGTTGAAGCGACGAAGTAAACGTTGATACCATAACTTGTCCCAATAGAACTTGTAGCATAAGCACGAACATAATACCCCGTCCCAGGAGTCAATCCTGTTATGGAAGACTTAAAGGTTGCCCCGACTCCTATCGCCCCAAGAGTAGTCTTTGTGCTAAGAGCAGTAGTCGGGTTAGTCGCCGTGTCCCAACAATGCCCATGTTCTGTTACACTAGCATCCGTGGAGACAAGCGTGCCTCTACCTGTTGCCGTTGAACCGACTACATCGGTGCAGGTCTGTGTTGTAACAACTGGGGCATCTTGATAAACATACTCATAGGCTAAATCTTGGGTGGCGTCGTCTGTCCAACTGCCTGTGTAGTAAGACTGTTGTTCACTGGCTTTTACATCGGTGGACTGTTTGGCAACGGCAACATAGTTTGTTGGGTCACTACCCCCAGTATCTTGTTCAACACCAATACGGACTTCTTCATTGACAAGTAGCGGAGTGGTAAGACCTTTAGTGATTTTCTGGAATGAGGACGTAAGCCCCATTTCAGTCGGGTTGCCAACTTGCTCGTTTGATAAAATAGTGCTATCAGAAGCTCTCCAAATCTTGAAGCGATAGACACTACTTGGGCTGCCTGCCATTCTAAGCCAGAAAGATAAGGAGGTAACTGTTCTAGTAGTTATAGTTAGACGCTGTGCTTGATAATAAGCACTTGTGCCTTTAATCAAGTTGGCGTCAGAGTTGTAAGTTGACTGGCTTTCAGTAGACATTAGTCAAACATATCCGTCCCAGATGGAATTTTCAATCTCTTTTTCACGATAACCCTATTTGCAACAATCGTGTCAAAAATACCCGACTGGTCAGTGACAATCGAAGAACTGCCCGCTTGGTTGCTAACGTGTTCGACAACAGCTTGCATATCTTTCGTGTCGCCCTGCCCACGCAGACCTGCCTGCCATTTACGCCAAGCGATAAGAGCCATTAACCTATCCCCCAATGAGTAGTAGCCGAAGGAGACTTCATGCCAAACTTGTTCTTTCTCGTCTCCACTTCTTGCTGCCAATACCCAATCATCTGCTTATAGTCATTAGTCGTGCCCGTCTCAAAGTTGGGCAAGGCTAAAGTAGTATAAAGATACAGAGCAGCTTCAGCGACAAGTATCTCAAGTTGTGGTTGGTCAATGGCTATTGTCGCCGTCCACGCCGTTGAGGAAGCCCCCGATGCAAGGAAATCCAGATACCCAATCCCACGAATACGAAGTCTATAATCATTCGGAACAGTCGTGGGCAGGTACAGATAACCGTCCTTGTCTATCTTGTAGTCACGAATCTTGAGCCAATCTTCGTCTTGGCTGTAATTGCTTGGTTCAATCAAGACTTGATGTGGTCTATTCAGGGCAAGCCCAAGATGCCCAATGTAGAGTCTACTTCTATTTCCTGCCATTACTCTACCATCATCAATATAAGCGATTGCCCCAGTCGTGTAATGAATTGTAAATGTAACCTGGGCAGCAGTTGAAGATATGCCTGCCGAGACGCTTAGTGGGGCATTATCAGCAGTATAAGCAGAGTTACCCGAATGGTAGCTAGAGAAAGTCTGCGTGCCGTCATTGATTGAAATTCTTAGAGAACTTGCTGTGTCGCACCAAGCTCTAAGAGTGAATGTAACCGACTTACCCCGAAGATGTTTTAAGTCCTCAAATTCAGCCGTGCCTGCTTTCCATTCTTGAACCAGTGTGCCCGAAGCACCGCTTAACTTGCAGCTAGTTGCCCCATGCACAAAGTACCCCGCTCCCGTTGTCTGTGTTGCTGTGACTGTCGTGTCTGTCCAATCAGTTGGGTTCGTTGAGATAGTCCAGCGTTCAAAAGACCCATCTTTGAGCCAGTTGCCCGAAACAAGTTCCTCGTTCCAGACCTCTTGAAAACAAGCGGGGAAAACCCTTCGGGCAGCAGCCACTAAAGCTCTACGCTTATCGCTGGGGGAGAAGAGTCTATGGATTTCGTAATCTATGCCCGAACCAGGAGTTCCCGCAAAAGCGAGGGTCGTTAGTGTGCCTGTAGAAGCAACGAGGCTAGTAGCTTTTCTCTCATCATAAATTGTGGCATCACCCGATGGTTCTTCAATAAGAAATGCCCAAGTCTCATCCGTTACCCAATCGTTGACTTTCTGGAGTAAAGCTGAATCAACAAGGGTTGTCGTAGAGCCTGCCCCAGTAGTTGTGCTTGACCAGTAATCACCAATTTGTTTAGATAATTCTTGCTCGGCTGCTAAAAGTGTCGTAGTCATTTCTTTAGAATCCCATCCTTGCTAAATCTGCTAAGATACGCAAAGCCCACGATAAGGAAAACAATCACACCCAGGCACACGCCCAAAGGAAAATAAGGGTTATGCGCCACATTATCTCTCCGACCACAACCAAATCATGCCGTTCCAGAAAAGAGTTAAACCTCCCCAACTAGGAGTTTCGGGCAGTTCAATCGTTAAGTTAATAACAAATCCTGAGCCAACTGGTATATTGACTGTCTGATTAGGCTGGTGTAAGGCTTCACGCCTGTTCTCCGTCCAAGTATTCTCTGCGGGAGTATTAACGATAGCGTGGAGAGGCAGGGAATACAAACGAGCTAGATTTGGAGTCTTAATATCCGGGAGAGTTCCCCATAATGTCCAGATGTTAAAACATACAGCATGATTCACCGGTCCGGAATTAGACGTAACGTTAGCCACATGGTCAATGCGGTCTATAATCCCCTTTTTCTGGAAAGTAAAAGCTGGCTGTATTTGGGTGAAATTGGGCGTAGCAGGTGGATTTTGAACACCTGGATAAAGATGTATCATACTACTACTTGGTTCATTTTGTCCGCAACTAGCCTGAGCCTGAAAGCCGATTAACTTCCTAACGCAGAGATTATCAGGAATGTCATGAGGCTTGGCGGTCTCCTCTGGAAAGCTGTACTCCACGAGGGTAAATGATTGAATAGCGATAGTCATTTATTGATACCTCCATTTTGTCGCTTGATAGTTTTGCTGAAGCTCAACAGCAGAGAGAGCACGGTTGTAAATACTAACTTCCCCAATCGTCCCCAACCAAAATCGTGCTGGAGCAACAGGTGCCATAGCTCCTATTAGCCAATCTACTGCTTTATCGGTATTGCCATATGTATGGGCTGTTTGGTTGATTAAAGTCGCACCCCGATAAGCGAATAAAGTGTCATTTGTCTTAACTACCGCAAAGTGGTAAAAAATGTTTTTGCTGATTGTGCCAAGCCCCGCCTCTTTGATAACACCACCAATGTTCATATAGGCAGAAACTGCACCCGAATCTCCATTCTCGTATATCTGTATTACTTCGCTTATGTTATCGTGCCTACCAATGAGACAGGGGAAGTCTGTTAACTGAGTTCCCTTTGTCGCCCATATTGTGTAGGAAAAGTCACCAGTACCAAACTGCAAGGAACTGCTGTTTGGAATGACAATTCTATCATCCGTTCCATCAAACGTCCTCCCCTGAATACCATGAGTAGCACCAGTGACGGTTAAGGCATGATTATTACCTCTATCTTTGGAACGAATGATGTTGCTCGGCGTAACAGTAATATTACCCGTTGCCCCTGTTGTAGTTATCGTTGTGGAAATGCCAGCCGAGACTGTTACAGGACTCCCCGTAACTGTCATAGTGCCACTTGCTACTGTTCCACCTTCGGGCATAGCTACGATAAGAGTTCCCGCAGCCGTTACAGTTATTGTGTTTGCTCCGATGGCAAGAGCCTGTGGGTTCACGTCCATTGTCCCCGTGCCATTTTTGATTGACCCTCCTCTTGCAACCATATCTGGTCGCCAAAGAGGGGCATACACAATTAGCGAGGGGTCATAGACATCAAAGCCTGGAATGTTCCAGCTTTTCACGTTAAGCCTGCCTTACAGTTAATTTTATTATCATGTCGTCAGTAGCTACCTGCGTGAAGGCATCCATCGTAACAAGAACGCCAAACAAATCATCCGCAGTTGCAGCACAGGTAAAGGCAAGGGGCAGATTACCAAAGGTGCTTTCTGTTGCTATTGCCTCCGAGTCCCCTGTGCCGTTCTCTGACATAGCGGGGAAGTCTATCCTGCCCACATAGTTTGCTTGGTCAGCGTGAAGTAGAGCAGTATTAGCAGCATTATCATCAAGCTCGCAAGTCGGGGCAGCAGTAAATAAATAAAGCACAAGTCTCGGAGTGAGAGCCGTTGTCTCACTGATGACGTGTGCCTTGGTTACTTCCCCGCTTCTACCATTGCCACTGGCTATCGCAGAGAATGTCCAAGCTGTCCCCACTCCATTTGTTGCACTCTCTGAAAGAACATCGGCTGCTGCATAAGCCGAAGCTGCCACCAATGCTTTAGTTACGCTAACTATTTTGATTCTTTTGATTGATTCGGTCGCCATTTTATCCTCCTAGTGGTATCCATCGCCGTCCGCCACTCATAAGATTTGGTGTCGGAGGTAGTTGCTTGCAAGTTTAGATTGTGTTCATGTGACAAAGAGGGCAATATCTTCCTCGCAAAACCCCGCCACATCTGGGGCATATCTTTTTAATCACCTTGCTCATTTCTTTTTCTCGTCCTTCTTCAAAAGTTCCCTGAGGTCAAGCAGAACTTCAAGGATTAAGAGTTCCACTTTTGCACCGTCTTTGAGTATGTCTTTTGCTTTACGCATTTATTCCTTCCACCAGTAATAAGTATTAACCCAAGTGTCCTCAAAGCCCCTCGGCTTCCATTCTTTCTTCAGAGCTTCTTCTCTCACCGAGTCAAAAATCCATCGCCAGGGGGGGTCAAAGTCATAGAGAATTATGCAGAAGTTCATCACCCGACGAATAAGATGTAGTCTCAAAGTGCCCAATCCACATCTTTGAAAGAGCCAATCCCGAAGGTCAATCAAGTTTCGTGTGTTAGGATGCCAAGTATTTGCCTTCGTAGGTTCTGGCAGACACTTCGTCGCTTGGAATACTCGCCAGAGTGCCCAGAGTGCCCCCAGTTTCTTGAGCTTAGAGGCTTTAGAGTTAAATAGTATCGCAAAAGATTTCATGACTGGCATCTTAATCTCATGCGTCATAAGCATCTGTGCCCCAATCCCGTAGAAAATAGTTCGGGTGTAAATTGGGGACATCGGCAAGTTTACAGTCATGCCGACTCCATAAAGGGCAAGAGAGCCTTCAAGGTCGCCGAGTTCACGACGATATTATCGGGCAAGACAGGGATTCTGATTGTTATTTCTGCCCCCTCTTCGTCCAACAGTTCGTTCACTTTGTTTGTAAATTCTATCAGGGCAGCCTCTTTCAACTTCTGGGTTTCTTCTGAATCTGCCCCAGTTATAGAAGTAGTAAGTTGGAACTGCCCCTCTTTCTGCCCTCTGGATACTGTTATCTGATAGTTTTTTAGCATGGTGTCTCTAACTTTAAGACAGGCTTTAACCTGTCGCTCAACCTCGTCTGCGAGTTGGGCAAGTCTGAGACTAATTTTGATTGGCAGATTTATCCCCGAAAGCACACCCAAAGCCTGCTGAACTTCGGCGGCGTGACGATTGATTATTTTCAATTTTCTCCTTTTTCAATCCTCACTTGGAGCGAGAATTTATTGGGGCATTTAGAGACCGCCCCAAAGTCTTTTTGCTTTAGCTTACGTGAACTGCACGAGTGCCAGCAACCATGTATAGAACACCAGCCGTAGGACTCGCTGCGGTTAAGATGTCGGCTACCTTCAAGTTGACGTTGGATAATGTGAGGTAGTCGTTGCCCACGTCAAACAAGACGTACTTGGTGGCGTTCCCAAGAGTTACCCACACATCAAAGTCTGTCGTGCCATCGCCAATAGCGAAGTACCCAGTATCATTGACAAGAGGCAACATGACTAACTTGGTAGCGTTCCAAGTCATTCGCACGTCCCCGCCTGAACCCGCAGCACCGTCTCCAAACTGGAGTTCATCGTTGTCCCCCAGTCTGAGGTCGGAGTCTTCAAGGGTCAAGTAAGCGTTGCCTACATCAAACAAGGCATATTTAGTTGCAGCGTTAAGGAATAGCTTAACGTCCATGTCCTTAGTGCCGTCGCCGATAGCAAGGTAGCCAGTGTCGTCGGTCTCAGGACGCCATTGAAGAATCGTAGCAGAATCATCAGAGTCAATGGTTGACATCCTCGTTCCGCCACCCTTGTTGTAGAACTCAAGTGTTCGGTAGATTTTTACGTTTTGTGACATTGTTCTCCTTTTCAGCCCCCACTTGGAGCGGAGGCGTCTTTATTCGAGGTGATTGGTTAAGGCTCACCCCGTGAAGCCTCTAGGTTAAGCGGTCTTGACTGTCAGGGTATTTGCTCCAGCAGACATATTAAACGGGAAGTAGTAGTTCCCGTCGCCTACAACTAGCAGAGCAGCCCCTATTCTCTCGCTCGCTGTTTGGAACGAGATGTAGTCGGCAGCAGCATCGTTGAAAGCAATCATCTTGTCGGCTGTTTCGCCCGAAACAATCATAACTGCATCGGCAACTTTAGAAAACCAAAAGGCTTTGCCTTTGCAATCAGCCACGGCGGGCAGAGTATAAGTATGCGTGCTAGTACTGGCGTCAATGAACAGCGTGCCCGAATCATCAGGTGTTACTGTCGTAGCCGTAGCACTAACGGTGCTTGTCACGATTGCCCGAAAGAGAGGCACGTGCCCCATAAGGGTAGTAGGTGCATTAGACATTCTTTTTTCTCCTTACGTTAGTTTTGGATGAAGGCGTTTGGTCGTGTTGAAGATTTGCCTTCGTCGAGAAGGATAGCCCCCTTCGCCTTTCATTTTCACCATTTGATTACCTGGGAACATTAGAAGCATCCTTGACCCACAAAGTTCACAGAATATAAAGCGACCTTGTTTACTAACAAGAAACTCTTCCACATTTCCACAAGCCTGGCAACGAAAGTCGTAAAGAGACATTTCCTACTCCTTTAGCTTGCCCTTGTCAGTACTGCTGTGCCAAAGTCATCACGGAGTTCAATCACACCCCAGAGGGCGGTAGTATTGATGACGACTTGGTGTTTCAAAGGCTGCTCAACCCTATCGACCGTGAGGTTGTCGCTTATTGCGATTGCGAGAGCGTCTTTGTGCAGGTATGCCCCATAGTTGCCCGTCGAGTTGACGGTCAAGTTGTTGGTGATAAGAATTGGGGCACCATACACGTCCTTGCGGAATGTGCCGTTGGGGACTACATCGGTGTAGCCATAATCTTGACGAACAAACTTGTCAATCTTCAAGATGTCGGCTTTGACAGATGGGTCAAATATCCAGTAGCGATTCTCTTCGGGTACATCAGCAGAGTCAAGTTCCTCAACGGCGGAAATCAGAACGTCATCGGTAATTGCCGAGCCATCTGTACCCAAGGCAGAGCCATCACTAAGAGCCGAGAATAAGGTGTTGAGCGAGGTGTCAATCCTCTTTGAGATAGCATAGGCAGATTCATCTTCGGCTTTGGACAGTAAATCTACGTCTGCTTGTCTGCGAGACATGGTGTCAATGGTTACGGGGGCTTCATACCACTGGTTGATGGTCAAGGTGACGGCGGTAGTATTGAACGGATTGTTCTGCACGCCCTCTGTGCCAACTGTTACCTCAGTGGCAGAAACAGTATTGGTTTGACGAATATAGACAGTATCGCCTTTAACCACGTCTGACTCGTAGGAATGGTTCACGACAGCCGCCACGACAAGTTTATTCTTGACGGCTATGAGAACATTCTTAGAGTAAGTTTCTGGGATAAATCTATTGGTATCTAACCCAGATGGGATTCTGGCTGAAAGAGCCATAGTTTTGTTCTCCTTTTAGTTTATTTGATTTGACCTTTTGCAAGCATCGAATCAATATCGGTCTTCAATGCCTTGTATTCCTTTTCGGGCAGGTCTCTAACCCAAGCTCGGAACTTTGTCATATCTGTTGGTATTCCCTTTGCGGAAACACCCCCCGACATCTGGGTTGAAACTGAATTAACTTCATCTACTCCGAGGTCTTTCTTAATCCGTTTCTCCGATTCTTTAATTTTCGTGTCAATGCTCGCTTCCAAGCTCTTGACTTTATCGTTCTGAATTTTCGCCACGGAACTCAGAAACCGTTGCTGAGAACCAAGATAATCCGCAGGGTCAATGTTCCAATCAAGTCTGGAGTCTTTCGGGTCTATCCCCACGCTTTGTGCATGAGCAGTTAACCCTGACTGAAACCTATTGTGAAAGTCAGTCTGTTGCTGTCTCATCTGCTCTTCTTGTTCCAGCGTCATTCTACCTTCTCTCTCTGCCCGAAGTTGAGCAAGCTCAAATTCCTTTGCCACATCTGGGTCAAGAGATTGAAGATGCTTCGTCACCGCACTCTGAGTATTCTCCGCTAATCTCGCCCTTCTTTCTGCCGATTGCCTTCCCTGTAATTCCGCCATCGCTCGGTCTTTCGCACTTTGGATTTCTCGCCTGGACTTTTCAGTCTCTACGGCAAGAGCCTTTGCCACCGCATCGGCAATCTTCTCATCAAGCGATTTTTCTGGCGGGGCAGGTTGAACCGCTACTGGCTCGGTTGAAACCTCATTTGGCTTCGTCGGCTCCACTGGCGATTGAACAATCTCCGTTGTAGAAGGCTGTCCTTGAACAGTTGAGTCTGTCATTTAGTTTTCTCCTATTTCCTTTTGTTTTTCTTCTGTGTGCTCGGTTTCCAACCCGTCTTTCTTAACACGCCGTAAACATAAGCACCAGTTCGTTTCTTGCCAAGACCTTTCTTCCTAGCCTCGGCTTTGAGCTTTCGCTCAAGTGCTTTGGGCATCTATTTCCCCTTCATGGATTTCTTGTGCTTCTTCATTTCAGCAGAAGTCATCATGTGCTTGCCCTTCATGTTCTTCTTGTGCTTGCTATGCTCCATTTTCTCTCCTTTCTGAAAGATTTTTATGAATAACAAGGAGTCCACCAGATAGAGGATTTCTAGCAGGCAGAAAATCCCCAGTCCCCAGTAGCTTCCAGTTACCCGCAAGTCGTCTAACCAGAGAACTAAGGGCAGAAAAGCTCCCTGAATGAGTATCCACGCTACTTGGAGGTTCATAGCTCTCCCCTAGTTTATTGTCCATAAAATAAACCATATACTTGTTTGATTTGAGGGTTCATAGTTCGCATCAACTTCTTTCTACGAGCAATCAATTCCCTAGCCCGAAGAATCTGCGGGTAACGATACAGATACATTTTTGCCTTTCTCTCATCGGTTCGGCTAAGTATCTCAATCTGCTCAGAAATCATCTTCAACTCTGAAGGGTATAACGACCAAATCTCATCGGCAATACGCCAATATGGTTCAAGTACCCCTTGTGCCTGTTCAAGCATCTTGAGTTCTACGGGTTTATCTACCCAAGCTGCCCCAGAATAGTTTTCAATATAGTTCAGGGCTTCTTGCCCATATTTACGCAGAAATTCTTGTTCTTTTTTCTCCGCCTCGTCAAAGCGGTAACGCCCGAACTCATCATACATATCGGGGGCAAACATTACCCGCATAAAATCATGACGAGCAACATCAAGCGAGTTCATCTGGGCAAGTTGTTGACTCGTTAAAGGCTGGTCATGATAGGTCTTGATGTCAATGTATTCCTTTGCTCGTTCTCTTGAGGCATACATTTCTCGACGAGTAGACTTTGCCTGTTTTATTCGTTCTTGAAAGGCGACCCCATTCCCAGTTGCCTGAAACTCTTTAACGGCAAGACTAACTTCTCGCCTGTATGTTTCCTCAACTCTCTCCCCCTCTTTCTGGAAGCGTTGCATAAGAGTCGGTTTGCCTGTTGCCATACGTTGCTCTTTTTCTTGCTCTGCTTTCAAAATCTTTGGGGAAGTCTGTTGCAGTTCAAGTTGAGTAGCACGACCAACATTCTTTCCTACATCTTCCCAGTTCATGCCGTATTTTTCTTTGGCTGCCTGGTCTTTTGCCTTCGCCACGGTGTCATAATAAGTTGCTATGCCAACACCATATACCCCAGCCACGTTTATCATCGCCCCATGTAGACCATCGGCGAAGAAGCCATCTACTATATCTTGTATAGCAAGCGGAAAAGTTCTCTGGTAAACCTGCCCTAAGAGACTTTTCGGGTTCTTGGCTGTCTCAATGGTAAACTCTTCCCCAAGAAATGTTTGCCCCTTCAAGATGTCCATAAACAAGCCAGCGGCAGGTGACAACTTGCTTTGAGCAAACCGAGCTATAACTTCTCCCCTGTCTTTCGGGGACAATCTCCCTGCCGTAGTCTTGCCCTGAGCAGTAACGGTTTGAGCAAGAACACGCATATATTGAGCATACCCGCCCCAAATATCAAGTCTCGTGTCCTTGACTTTCAATTTGCCAAAGTCGGTGGAACGTGGGTCAAGTTCAACTGTACCTTGCTTCGTAGCGATTGCCATTGAGAGTATTCCTGCCCCAGTCCCCAGAAATGCCCCAATCTGTTTCCATGCCTCTCGTCTTACAAGGGCAGAATTAGTTACCCCAGGGAAGACAGCAAAGGGAAACTCAAGCCGGGAAAAGATAAGTTTGGGGGAGAACAACATCGTGGTCAAGAACCCTTGATGATGTGCTAGGATTGCGGGTAAATCTCCACGTCCGCTTGCCCAGTTGATAAGTTTGGCAAGGTCTTGCAAATCGGAGTCGGCGAAAATCGTGCCCGCTTTTCTAGCTAGGGCAAGTTCATCAGGAGTCATAAGAGCAAGAGCTTTGTTGTCTATATACTTTACCCCTGCCTTGCCCCAAGAGTCCACCGTGCCAATAAAGTTCCCTGAACGCAAATCATTCAAAACTGTGGTATATGCCCTGGCTGACCCACGTATGCCCCAAATCCTATTTACAAATCCAGACACAAAAGACTCTTCTCGTTTTTGCAGAGGGGCAGAAACCTTGCTAGGCAGAGATAGAATATCCAACCCAGACTCAATAGCCTTTTGCATATCAACACCAGGAACAAGACTCTTTCTGGTGCGTATGATGTCATCTATAATCAGAGAGTTCTTCTCCGACATCATGGCTTGAAGCATCGGTGTCCACGCCCTCATCGCTGTCATTGGGCGTCTAGCTGCTAAAATTACCCCTTGTCTACCCACGCCCGACAAGTCAAAGGAGGCAAGCAACGCTCTTGGGGCATTGAGTAAGTCCATCAAGTTGCGAAGAGCTTTCTGCCCCCAAGTTTGCTTGCCCATCAAAGCTCTTGCTACTTCTGCCCCAAAAATTTCCTCAAGAGCTTCTATCTTATAAGTCGATAGGACTTTGCCATCAAAGACATCATATATCGCCTCAAAAGCATGAAGTCTAGAGAACCCCTCTTTGCCTGGGGCAAGATTAGCGTCGGCTATTGTCTTGAATAAGATGGGGGTATCTTTGGCGAGTTGTTCACGCAAGGACTCAAGTCTCGCTGTTGAAGCCGTTGGGTATGCCCCCTTGAGTGCTGACCTAGCGAATCTTTCGGCGTCCTCAGTCAATATGCCTTGTTCAGCCAAGTCCTGTATTTGTTCTTCATATCTTGCTTGCCGTGCCCCGTGTCCGGGTTTTCGTAATTCAAGAGTTTCTCTAGCAAGAGGTTTTTGTTTCTTAATAAGTTCAGCCATTCGGCGGGCAGCCCCAGCATAATCTTCGGGCATACCCTCTGGGAACGCCTCGGAGATAATTGGGGGCAAAGGAGACTTGAGAGAAGTAGCTGGCTTAAAAGGCTTCTCCCCCGTTATAAACTCTGCCGCCGAGTCAGCGTTCTTGAATGACTTGAATGACCCGTCTTTCTTAACGGCAAGGAAATTACTCCCCGCTTTTTCTATCTTCCCACCAAGTTTGGCAACTTGTTCATTCAGGGCATCTAACTGTAAGTCGGCAAGAGTACCTTTCTTGGGCAAAACCTTCCCAACTGCTTTACCAATAACTTTCCCAGGTATTGCCTCAACAGTAGCTAGAGGCTTGACTATCTTTTCCCCAACTCTGGCTGCTGTTCCTATTGCCCCTGCTGTCTTTCCAAGAGTCCCAAGTTTCCCTGCAACTGCCCCAGCACTCGGTAGGGCAAGCCAGGGCAAAGACTCAACAATGCCCTTTGTCGGTCTGAACTTATAGCCACCAGCCGTAAACAAGACGGGTTCTTGCCATTGTTCATATTGTCTGCGAGCATAACCTAAAGCCGACTCATCTGGTTTCCTGCCTCCAGGTAATCCTGGTGTAAACGGGGCAGTAGCAACGGCAGCGAAAGGCTCAGTGATGTTTCTGCTTATCCAGTTAAACGGGGCAGATACAGTTTGCAGACCTTTTTGCCACAGGGGCATATCACCTTGAGGCCTTGCCTGCGTTGGTCTTTGTGGCTCTTCAACCTGCCGAGAAATTTGTGCTTGGGTCGTGCCGACAATATCAGCGAGTTCTTCAATGCCCGACAAGCGAGAAAACGACTTTCGCCTTTCTTCTTCTGGTAGAGCAAGAAGTTTCTGCTTGTAGATGCGTAATGCCCCAGGCGACAAACTTCTAATCTGTTCTGTTAAATCAGGCAACTTTTACCTCGTATACCTAAGTCCTGGGTTTTGCCCTGCGGGCGGTGCTCCACTCCACATTCTCCATTGAACGTCCTCAGGCGTGGCGCCCGTTCTCGCCTGTTCATACCCATAATACTGTTGTCTCTGTGATGGGGCAATTCTATTCATATACTGAGCCGAAGGACGAGTAAGTTCGGGCAGATTCATTGACTGCCCCTGCGGATTGTAGCCTGGGATTGATTGCCCTGCTTGAAATTGCCCTGTCGCCCCCAAAGGCACCATCCAGGGTTGTATTACTGGTGTTTGCCCCGAAAGAGAAGCATACTCAAGCCAACTTGCGGGGTTGGCACGAAGTTGAGAGAGCTGCCGTTGTTTATTCGCCTCTGCTTGAAGTCTGCTCTGTTCCTGTTGCCAAGCAAAACGCTGTTGCTCAAACTCAAATTCTTTTTGCCCCTGTTGCTGTTGTCCTTCAAACTCTCTCTGTGCTTGAGCAACTTGGGCTTGCTGATAAGGATTCATATACCCCGCTTGCTGTGTTGCAGGGTCTTGTCCCCAATCAGGCGGGTAGCGATACATTCCGTCGTCTGCATCCCATTTTGCTCTGCGACCATAGGGGTCTGTGGGAGCGTTTGCATCTAGTTGTGCTTCTTCCTCTTGAGCTTCCCGCAGAAAACGCTGTTCGAAAGTTTCCCCTTCTACCTCTTTTTCCTTGCCAGAGGGAGCTGCCCCTTCTGGTCTTGTATAATTTACTTGCTGACTGGGTGTTCCGAAGAGCCAGTTATTAAAGGATTGCCCTGCTGTCTGTGAGGCAATAGAAGGGGCATAACCCGCTTGTTCAAGAACAGACCTGGCATAAGGGGTCATCGTGTTTATGCCGAATTGCCTCGCTAGATTTTCCTCCGTTGGGTTGAAATACCAATCTTGAGGGGAAATAGATGGTCTTACAGCCTCCCCCAGACTTTTGCCGACAAGACCCGCCCCTACAAACGGAGCAGCCCGACCGACAACTTTTGGGGCAGCTTTCGCAACAGTTTTCCCCGCACCAACAGCTCTTTGCGTGGTTATTGGTTTGGAAAGCCACGACCATATATCTCCTACCCCCTTTCCGATGCCAGAAGGAGGTCTGGGAGGGGGCTTAGGGGGAGTCCAACCAACGCCATAGGGATTTCCTGGTATATTGTAAGGCATATTACATTATCTCCTCTTGCTCTAACTCCCGAACTTCTGTCAACTTCTTGCGGAAAATTAGGTTGCTCAAAGGATTTGGCTCCCTCGTGCCGTAAATCATAGTTAAACGTCCGATGTCTTCGGGCGTCCACTCTTCAAAATTTTTGCCAATTAGCTTCTCTGGGTTACCCACGTCTTCAAGAGGCTCAATCATACGTTCAACAACAATATCTATTGCTCGCATCTTCAAAGATACGGCTTTATCAGCAGACTCAGAAAGTTGGGCTTTCTTCATCGTCTGTTCCCGCCGCCGCCTCTACCTTGTTCGGTCATAGAAACTTTACTTCTCATGCCCCCAAGTTGGTTTTGTAGGTTTTCTGCCGAACCAAGCGGGGCAAGATTGGGGATAGGTGGTGTCATACGTCTACCAGGACTCATCATGCCGCCAGATTCTTCACCTGGTGCGGGAGGTGCGATTGTAGAAGGAAGAGCAGGAGGCGGATTGTTTATTGACTCGGCGGCAGACCTCTTGGTCATGGCTTCCATCATCTTACCCTGAACATACTGTGACACGACCTGTTGCACGGCGGGGTCATTCTGCATTTTCTCAACCTCTTCCTCAAGCTCAAGGGCAGAAGCATCAACATTGGACATCTGCTTTCTCGCCCATTTCTTCGTTACTAGACCAGATTTATACATACGCTCAAGATCATCGTGCCGTCTGTACTCATCTTCTTCACTTATCGCTGAGAACTCCACGTAGAACGTGAAGGGTTCGTGCATCTTGTCCTTTTTAATTACAACGTCAAACTCGTCTGTCGGCGTCTTTGCCCAGACATTGATGTCACCGGGCACAACATTCTTCATAATTCGAGCACAGTTAGCCAACACTTTTGCCACGCCATGCTTGAAGGCTTCGTTGGAATACTGGTAACGACTACTCGCTTCGGCAATCAGCAATCTGCGGTCTGCCCCAGACCTAACCCCTTGCTCGCCCATTCCTCGGATTGAGTTTGGGGCAGCATGAGAGGCAAGATAATTAGAGGCAACACTAAGCCAAGACAGCAGGGCATCGGGCGGAACTTTGGGCACGACATCAACAATATCCACATCGTCGGGCAACGGGGTGTACTGCCCGAACTTCTGACTGACCTCGACGACTGCCGAGGCGTTCTTGCCTTTAATGTACCCCCAGGGGTAAGCGGTCTTCTTTAATATAATGTCCCCGATTGAATAGTCACGGGACTCGGAAATCAGCACGTCTCGGATATAACGCAAAATCCCAACGTAACGCTTTCTCATGTAGCCAGACGTATCATCGGACAAGTTGCCCAAGCCCGTGTCGATAGGCACGTAGGGTATAAACCCATAGGTATGCTTGCCTACTCCCCCAGGGACTTTCAAAATCGGTTCCCTGTCATAGAGTTCACAGCGAAAATCCTTAGTCCAGAAAGAAATGTGTTCAACCTTCTCCGAGACTTTCTTGGTCAAGGGGTTGCTCCACTTTTGAAAACTCTGCTTAACATTGAAACAAAGCTCGTCGCGAACTTCAAACACAAAAGCTCCACCGTCGTAGAAGGGGTCGAGCATCATAGTTTTCGGGCTAACCGCTTGCAAGACAATGGGGATAGAGTCTCGATTCTCAGAACGCCATTCGTCAATTCGAGTAGCATAAGCAGACTCCCCTTCGTCTTCTTTGCGTTCTGGTCTGCCCATCCATCTGTCGGCATCCCAGACATCTTTGATAATCGCTAGTCCATACAACCAGTAGTGTTTGGCAGCAACACGAATTGGGCTGATTGAGGCTTCTACATTGTTGCGATATAGAACGCCTAAGCCGAACTTGCGGAGAAGTTCTTGTTCTTCCTCAGCCTTGGCTGATTCACCTTTCTTGTTTACCCAGACACGCACGTTGCTAATATCCGTGTGGTCGGTGCAAGTGTCAACTAAATCTCTAGCTGTGGGCAGAATTATGCCCTCAGATTTGAACTCTTCGGGTAGAAGAAGCTCGTTGTGGAAATCAAGCTCGTATAGAGTCTCATCATCCTCCCATTGGTCAAACACGCCTGATTCTTGGTAGCGTTTCTTGGTAGCTTCATAGAGTTCGAGGATTTCTTCTACGGTTGGTTTACTTACTTTGGGCATTATACTCTAATCCTTCTCCCCAAATTTCTGATACCAGCAAATCTCAACGTGCTTATCGGCTTCGTGTTGAACGCTCGGCTGGTTGCTTGCCCGAAACGCTCAACGAGACCCCAAACGGCATACCTGAGGGCGTCGATTCCGTGGTCATTATATTTCACGGGTTCGGGCAGGATAGTTCCATCCTTGTTCTGCTTCCACTGGTAGCTATGAATTTCTTTGATTAAATTCGTGCTGGATTGCGGAATGATAATCTCAAAACGCTGGCAGAGGTCTATGGTTTCTTTGACGCCTTTGTGACCCTCAAAAGCCGAGTAACCCGCTCGTCTGATTTCCTCTATGAGCATCTTTGAAGTGGGGTCGCCGTAGATGTCCCCACGTTCTTGATGGGAGAAAAATTCTATGAGGTCTGAGTTGGTTAGATTTGATTTGTAGAGTTTCTCCTCGGCGTAGATTTTATCGCCTAGGGTGTAAACTTTAACAACGGCGGAGGGATTGACGAGACCGAAATCGAGTCCGTATGCTTGGTGTCCTCCGCTAAGTTCAGGAAGTTCGGGAATGATTTTATACTTGGTGAAAATTCTGCGTTGAACCAAACCCCAAAGACCAAGAGTATAGACAGAATAAGCATTAGAATCCTGAAAGAATAAATCTCGGAGAATTTTCTTGTAGTCTTCATCTAAATATGAATTGTCTTCAAATGTACTATGTATAATTTCAACGCTTGGGGCAATAGAACTTCTAGTTATTGTAACCATTTCTTTTTCTGATTAACTCTTTGTGGCATTACATAATTTGACAGCCACCCACCCAAAACTGTCGGAGGGATTGAGACTAAGAAACATCTGATTAGGGCAATCTTTGGTTGTCGGGGCACGAAGACGAGTCTTGAGAACAATAAATTCATCCCAAGAGATTTCCGAACATTCCTCAACCCAGATATAGTTGAACGACGTTGATTTTACCTTCTCAATCTCATCGATGGAGAAAAACCAGACTACGCTGTCTTTGTAGACGTAGTTGTTGGCGGTGCGATTATGTTTCTCTTCCCGATAGACCCCATATTGTTTCAACAGGCCAATGATTAGCCCATACGATGTCATTCTCAGGGCGGGAAAAGTTTTTCTTATTACCCCGAAGGTCTTATTGCTCTCGTTGATGAGCTTATGCACGAAAAGTTGAGCAATGGAATAGCTCTTGCTGCTGCCTGCCCCGCCAACATTAACGACAACGGTAGCCTTTGACGCCTTGTTTGCCTCGAAGACCTCGGTGTAGCCTACTAATTTTGACTCAGGAGCAACAGTTGTCTCCTTTAGAAGTTCAGACACTCTGCTTTCTGGGGCAATTACAGAGGATGCCAAGAGTGATTACACTTCTTACTCGTGCTATCATAAACCATGCCCCTCGTTGAATTTGAAGTTTTCCAAGTTACTTTTATTGGTTCTGTGTAGTATGGGTAACTCTGATAGTATGGGTAATAAGGATAGTAATGATTTAGAGTACATGATTCTGCCCATTCTTTGCCGCAGTCCTTACAATAAGGTACTTGGCACTTTGCACAGAGAACGATATTGGTGTGCTTGCAGCCTTCGTTGTGATTATGATTCATTTTTCTCCTCTAAGACAATGAAAATATCATGGGCAGTCGAACGAGATGATTTTTGGCGATTTCTTCGTAGGCGTTCTCCCCGCAATCAACGCAATAGGGCAGACTACAACCAGCACAAAGTTCTATGTGCTCGTGCTTGCAGTTACCCGGTTCAAGAAGTTCTTTTTCTTCCATTTTACTTCCCCCAGGGCGGAAAAATTATCAATAGGTAGACAATGATGACGACGGCTAACAGAAAGCATAGGGCAGCCACTATTATCGGTATGATTTCGGGTTTGATTAAAGTTAAAAGACCATTATCAATAATCATAGGCATCACGATTCTATTTCCACCTCATGGTTAAACTCCAACAGGGGCAAACGCTCCACTTTTATTTCTTCTGGCTCGATTACCTCTATCGGGGCAGTAGCCACTTTTTCGGGTTCTGCCCCTGTTGAGAGTATATTTTGGGTTTCAATTTTTTGGGCAAGTAACTGTGCGGCAGGAGCGAAGACCAGGGTCACGGGGTTCTCGGAGTCAAGACGATGAACTTCGGCAACCTTGCCATCGAGTCGGTTGTAAACTTCTTTGATGGCGTCGGTATTGCCTTTGATGGCGAGATTCACGAGAGTTCGGGCAATAAGACGCAACTTTTCGGGGTACTCGATGAGATAGTCGTTGAGTGCTTTCTGCACGCTGGGCTTGCCTTTGTTGAGCAAGAACTGTTTGACCATCTGGCGAGGGTTGAGGATTGAGGGGTTTTCTTTTGCGGCTCGCCCTGCTTTTTCTAGGGCAGCTATGACTATACCATCGGATTCTGTTTTAGCTTTTCGGGCAAGTGCTTTTCTTTTTAACCCCATACTTTAATTATACACCCAAAACGATAAAATGTCAAGGGGTCAATTTTGTCTTTGGGGGAAACACACAACTCTGAGAAATTTTTAAGTTTTGTATTGTGCCGAAACTTTGTGTGTTTAGTTGTGTGTTTATATATAAACACACACACAGAAACACACAAAGTATAGTCGTGTCTAAAAAAAGTATACTACGCACGAAAAAGTTGTGTGTTTTCTGGGAAGAGAGATATACTAGACGTGGAATTTCTGTGTGTTTCTATAAAAAGCTCTTAGCATACAGCATACAAGTTGTTTTTGAGTGTTATTTAGTTTTTGTGTGTATGCTCTTTTTGCCCCTGGGAAACAGCACACAACTTTCTGTGTGTTTCTCGAAAAGACGATACAAAAGGGGAAACACATAAACATATTGTTGCTAATGTTGGTCAACAATGTAAACAATCTATTGTTGTTAATTTCTGTCAACAATCACAACAATTACTTGACATAATGATTTTCAATTTGGGGTTTTCTACATAGATGAATATACATCCAGTAAGAAGAACGCACGCCCAAGCTCACTTCGTCACGCACGCCATCCCGCCCGCCATCCCATGCAAGCGTGCTTGCCTGATTGCGTGATTGCCCGTTCGTGCTATCGTGCTTGCCTGATTGCTCTCAATCATCATCGCCTAACGCCAAGCGACGCCCCGGCGGGCAAGCGATTAGAACAGGCGGGTAGAACAAGCAAGTAGAACAAATGTTCTAATCTTGGTATCGCCAGGCAATATCGGCAGACGATACTCGAAGCTAAAATAAAATGCAGTTAGCTTCATGCTCTTTTTAGCTTCAACCCGTGTCTAAAAACTCGTTTGGCTCAGCTTCAAAGGCTCGTTGACAACCAAAAACAGCTATGTTATGCTTTTAGTGTCAGCTTCGGATAGCTTCTGGGACATAGAGCCCATGAGCCAAACGAGAAGCAAGACGGGAGGGTACAATGTCCAAGTTAGCGAAAGCCCAAGAAGCAAAAGCCAAACAAAAAAGCAAGGACGCCAAAGCACCCGCAGCCAACCCAGTCACCGAGGCGATGGTGACACTCAAGCGAGCGGACGGCAACACGTATAGCGTCGTGCTCAAGGACATGGGCGTCAAGGGCAAAAAGGGGCAATACAACCTCTTCTCAGCCCAGCCTGGCAACCCGGACATCTCGAACTGGGGCGGGCTATTCATACACGCCGCCCGCAAGAGCTAAACAGGCATACGATAGCGATAGCATGG
>ERZ1292632.767-Hain-H43-01um-R2-767-length-35221-cov-4_pt1 | contig 35221 bp, 57 predicted proteins | sample MGYA00564407_ERZ1292632 | MGnify/ENA primary metagenome ERZ1292632 (study PRJEB36523, sample SAMEA6512637) | groundwater metagenome | collected 2019-01-08 | study: AquaDiva: Metagenomics assemblies of 32 groundwater samples | reverse complement strand
AAAGGGGCTTGTCGTCCAGGGGAAATATCAGATTGCGGCGGTGATCGACTCGACCAATTTTACGATCAATTCGCCGACACAGTCGAGCACGACCGCGACTGCGACGATGAATGGCGGCAACGCGCAGATTGTCCATTATATCACGATCGGGCCAACTGCGACCGGAACCGGATTTGGCGCGCTGGGCTTCGGTCTCGGAAGCTTTGGTGGTGCAGGCTCTGCATCAGCAGGCGGCACAGGTACGCCGATCACGGCGATCGATTGGACCCAGGATAATTGGGGTGAGGTTCTGCTTGGTTGTCCGGAAGATGGGCCGATTTATACGTGGTCGCCTTCCTCGGGTTTTCAGAACGCGCAGGTCATTAACGAGGCCCCCTTCTTCAATGGAGGCATCTTTGTCTCGATGCCGCAGCAGATATTGGTGGCATGGAGGAGCACGCAATCGTCTGGCGTTCAAGACCCTCTTGTTGTTCGGTGGTGCAATGCGGGAGACTATACCAATTGGGTCGTTTCCAATCAGACAACGGCAGGAAGCTTCCATATCCCGACCGGATCGGTAATCGTTGGAGGCCTTCAATGTCCGCAGTTTGGGTTGATTTCGACTGACATCGACGTATGGACGATGACCTATGTTGGAGGTCAGGTGGTGTTCAACTTTACCAAGGTTGGCACCGGTTGCGGCTGGATTGGATCACATGCCTGTGGGATTCTTGCTGGCAACCCGTTCTGGATGGCGAGCAACAACTTCTTCACGCTTAGTTCCAACGGTGTCATGCCCTTGCCGTGCACTGTCTGGGATCAGGTGTTCCAGAACCTCGCGGCGGTTGGCAACCGGTACAAGATTCGCGTCGCGGTGAATTCCGCCTTCAACGAGATCGCGTGGTTCTATCCCTCGGCCGCCTCGACCGGTGAAAACGATAGCTATGTAAAGGTCCACATCGAGGGCAGTGAGTACGAATGGGATTACGGCGCTCTGACGCGAACAGCGTGGACTGACGTCTCGATCATGGGGATGCCAATTGGTGCCGATACCTCTGGCCAGATTTACCAACACGAAACTGGAACCGCGATCACCGGGACAGGACTGCCGGGCTTCCGAACCGGATGGTGGGTGGTCGGCGAAGGCCAGGATTTGCCGTTCGTTGACATGATTATCCCGGACTTCATCTATGGCTTGCGCTCTGGCGCGGCTGATGCATCGCTGACGATCACGTTCTTCGGCTGCGATTATCCGGATGGTCCGGTGACGACTTATGGTCCATATGCCGTGACGTCGACCACCGAGTTCATCAATACCCGCATTCGCAACCGGTTGCTTTCGGCATTTATCCAAAGTAGCGCTTCGACAGAATTCTGGCGCATCGGCCGCATCCGCTTCCGTTTCGGTCAATCGGGCAGGAGATAACGATGGCATTCGGACTCGGCGATCTCCTGCAAACGATGCAACAAGGTGTTCAGGCCATTAACAACTTGACGACGCAAATTGCGACGACGTTTCCGCAAGCAAGCGCGGTATCGACGTCGGCGACCACGGGGGCGGCCACACTGACATCATCTCAACCTGCTGGATTTTTGATGGTTACGACATCTTCCGGCGCAACCTTCAAAGTCGCTCTCTACAATTCCTGATAGGAGACAAACATGGTCTCGACGTTTACTCCAAATGTTCAACTCGAAGAACCAGCCCGTGGCGATTATGTTGGGACATGGGATACCCCCGTAAACTCAAACGCGACGCTGATTGACCTCATCCTTGGCGGTAGAACGACGATCTCACTCAATAACTCGCCAGTCGTTCTCGCGGCGGCGCAATATGAGTGCAAGACGATCACGTTCAATTCGACGCTGACCGGCAACGTCGCGATTACGTTCCCAACCTCGTTCACCAAATCCTACACGATCCGCAACACCTGCACCGGGTCCAGCGCATTCGTCATTACGCTGCAAACCACGGCAGCGGGTGGTCAGATCGTTTGCGCTCCCCCGGGCGAGGCCGTCGATATCGTTAATGACGGCACAAACCTATATTACAGCAATCTCGGTCACATCGGCGGGTATTGGGATTATGGAGGATCGTCGGTTCCATTGTGGGTTACAACCTGCACCGTACCGCCGTATCTCGCCTGCACGGGCGGCACATTCTCCTCGGCAACCTATCCGACGCTGGCCGTTGTCCTTGGCAGCACTACGCTGCCGGACACGCGAGGCCGCTCCAGGGTTGCACTGGATGCGGGCGCGGCGCGTCTTTCCAGCGCTGTCGCCGGGTTTAGCCCAAATACCGTTGGTGCGGGCGGTGGTAGCGAGAATCCGCAGCAGCATACGCATACGATTGCGATTGTCGACCCGGGGCACTTCCACGGTGCTGCAGCTTCCGAGGGAGGCGCGTACGTCAACGTTGCCAGAGTTGGCAACCTTCTTAACGGTAGTGTTACCACCAGTGGCGGAATCATCGGACTGCAGTCCGATGGCATCAATGCCTATATATCCAAAGCCACGACAAGTATCACGGCAACCGCATCGAATTCCGGCACTGGCACGGCAGGCAACCTGCCGCCCGCCTATATCGGCGGCATTACCATGATCCGGGCAGGCTAATTGCCGAATGAAAGAAATGAGAGTAATCTCACAATATGCCATTGATCAAATCAGGAAGCCGCGAAGCTGTCGGAGCCAATATTTCCGAGATGCAAAAATCTGGACATTCGCACGAACAAGCGGTGGCCGCTGCATTGCGTAACGCGCGGCAATACGGGGCGAAGTTTGCCAGAGGCGGGGTGTCGCCGTTCAATGCGCGGAAGTCGCCGACGACGCAGGGGTTTCTGCATTCGCCAGTTCCTGGCCGAACCGACAAATTGCCGATCGCGGTGAAGGGAGGGGCTTACGTCCTTCCGGCCGATCATGTAGCGGGCCTTGGCCAAGGAAACTCGCTGGCGGGGGCCGAGACCGTTAACAAGATGTTCAAACTTGGCCCTTATGGGACGTCGCCGTCTTCATTGAAGCCGTCAAAGGCCAACAAATGGCGGACGGCGATGACGGGTCGCGCCGAAGGTGGCGAGGTTGAAGATGGTGGGACGGAAATCGTCGCCGCTGGCGGCGAGATTGTGATCCCGCCTGAGAGCATCATCGAGCGCTTCGGCGATCTTGATAAAGGGCATCAGGCCCTCGACCGATGGGTTATGCAGGCGCGGAAGAAACATATCAAGGCATTGCGTGGACTTCGACCGCCAAAAAAGGATTGAGCGATGACCCCTTCTGTCGTTCGGATTGCACGAGAAGGCGACAGGGCAGAAGTCTGGCGTCTCCTTCTCCAAGCCTTTCGCGAAAACGGTCAATTTACGCTCAAGGCCGAGAAGGTCGACTGGTTTGTCAGCCGTGCGCTCCAACCTCATCTCATCCCAGAATGGGATATGGGTGCGCGCCCGATCATCGCGGTGATCGGCTTCCCCGGAGCGCTTGAAGCGCTCCTTCTAATGTCGATTGATCAATATTGGTACACCGATGAGAAACACCTTGCCGAATATCTCGTCTATGTTGACCCGGAATGTCGCCGCTCCAATCATGCCAAGGCGACGGTCGAATGGATGAAGCATCAGAGTGATATCACCGGCCTGCCGCTTCTTACCGGCGTCATTTCCAATGAACGAACCGAGGCCAAGGTCCGTCTTTATCGTCGGCTCGTTCCTTATATCGGAGCATTTTTTCTCTACCGTGGCGGCAAGAATGCCGATTCCTCCAGCTTGGCGGCGTAGGTGATCCATGTGCGGGGGTAACAAAGGCCAGTCGCAACAGACCAGCAATCAGACACAGACTTACGCGCCCAATCCACAGGCGGCGGGTTACATCACCAATGCGCTCGACCGGGCGTCGCAGACCGCAAATCTGCCGTTCAATGTTCCGCAGGCTCCGGTTGCTGGCTTCTCTCAGGATCAGCAGACCGCTTTCGGCAACGTCAATGCTGCGCAAGGAATGGCGCAGCCGTATTACAATCAAGCCGCCGACTATTTTAACCAAGGCGCGACGGGAAGTAATATCTCGAACTTCTTCAATCCATTCGCCGGAGCTGTCGGCGCGAACCTGAAGGATATTTTCGGCTCGCAGATGAGTCAGACGACCGGCCAGTTGACCGGGGCGGCTGGCGGTATTGGCGCGGATCGCATCGCTGTTGGTCAATCTGAGCTTGCCAAACAGCAGGGACTCGCCGCCGGTCAGACGTTTGCGTCGCTCTACCAGCCGTCACTTCAGGCAGCGCAGAGCGCCGCCTTCGGTGCCGGTCAGGGTATGATGAACGTTGGCCAAGGCGCGCAGAATGCAGCGTTGCAGGGTGCCAACGCCCAGCTCGGCACGGGCGGTCTGCAGCAGCAGCTCGCGCAGGCGCAGATGAACGCGCCGTATCAGTGGCAGGTTGCGCAGGCCGCGTTCCCGTACCAGCAGGCGCAGTTTCTCGGCAGCATGACTGGCACACTTGCGCCCGGGCTCGGCGGCACAACGACTGGCCAGACCAATCAGACCAGCACCCCCGCCCAGCCGAGCATCTGGAGTCAGATTCTCGGCGGCGGCACCGCTTTGCTCGGTGGCCTCGGCCAGAGCGGCGCGTTTGGCAACAACGGTTGGATGACCGGCAGCAACAGCCCACAGACCGGAGCGACCTATGGCGGCTATGGCTCCGGCTCCAACGGATGGGGCTCAATGGGCGGCGTTCAGTATCCGAGTTTTGCCAGTGGCGGCTCTGTCTCTGACGAGCCCGTCAACATCTCGGCGAATCCGTTCATCCCGCAGACGCAACTGACGCCGATCAAGCCGAATATCCCGCAACTCCAGCAGGTGCAGCAGCAATCTGGCAGTGGTGGCGGTAGCGGCGGCGGGATGGGTGACGTCATTGGTTCGGTTATGAAAGTGTTGCCGTTCTTCCTTGCGCGCGGCGGTCGCGTCGATCCGAGCAAGTTTGATGGTTACAATCCCTATGCGTTTGCCGATGGCGGCAGCACTTTTCAGGATCGTTGGGATGGTCGTTTTGAACCTGGAGAAGGCCCGCGCAGAGAAGGCAGGCAGGGAGCGGATGGCGACGGTATGTTCTATGGCATGGCGCGCTATGTCGACAAGCTGCGCAAGGAGCGCGGCTATGCTGATGGCGGTTCTCTATCGCTCGATGATCGGTTCGGTGCGGTACGCGATGCCATCGCGTCCGGAGATTTTGATCGTTCTGGCGCGAACGCATTCGATAGCGATTTTGAACCGCGCGGAGATGGGACATTTGTCCCGACGCCAAGGTCGCGTCCGATAGCGTCCGATGCGCCGTCTGGCAGAGCGATGTCATTCGCTGGTGAACCCCAGGCATCGACCGATCTTCCGCCGGAGATCGCCAGTGGCAGGTCCTCATATGCAGCAAGTCCGTATGCGGCGTCGGCAGCGCCTGCGACAGCGGCCCCCGAAGCAAAGAGTTCGTTCATCGATAGTCCATGGGCAGCGCTGACCGCCGCCGGGCTCGGCATCATGGGCGGCACATCGCCGTTCGCTGGCGTTAATATCGGCCAAGGTGGCATGCAGGGTATCAAGACATTGCAGCAACAGAAGGAGAGCGCGCAGAAGGATTTGACGATTGCGCAGGCCGCCAAGCGTTTGGAACAGGAAGCCAAGTTCCATGAGGACCAGTATTCGCGCATGACGATGGGGCAGAAAGAAGCCGTGCGTCAGGCGGATCGTCCATATAAGGAAATGACTGCGGCGCAGCGCGCCCTCGATGAGCGCCAGCTGGAAGCTGCCAAACGCGCGCAGGAGAGCGCCGAACGTCCCTACAAGGAGATGACGGTTTCGGAGAAGGCTGCCGATGAACGCGTCCGCGAAGCGGCGAGACTTGCGCGGGTTCCGCAGGGATTCCGCGTCAAGCCCGAAGGTGGGGTCGAACCCATCCCTGGCGGCCCGCACGATCCCGAAACGATCCAGAAGGAGGCCTCCGCAAAGCGACTCCCCGGCATGGATGACGAGACGCTCAAGCCCTTGGTGCAGTCCTACATCGCTGGCAATACCGGCGTCTTGGCAGGTGTCGGTCGCGGCACGCAAGGGGCACAAAACCTGCAACGCTTCTGGTCTCTTGTTTCCGAAGACCTCAAGAGCAAGGGCATGGATGGAAGACAGCTCGCTGCTGCGCGCGCTAACTTCATGGCGCAGAGCGCGGGTGCCCGCGTTGCGGCGCAGCGCGAATCCAATATCGAGACGGCGGTCAACGAGGCTACGGGAACTTTTCCGGAGGTGTTGCGGACGTCGGAGTTGCTCCCGCGCGGCAGTTTTGTGCCCTTCAACAAAGCGCTCCAATACTATCGGGAACAGACCGGTTCGCCGGAGCAGCGCCAATATGGTGCTGCTATCCAAGCTGCCATTACAGCGTATTCGCAGGCGATGTCGAGGACCGGAACCAATTCGGTCTATGCACAGCAACATGCGGCCGATGTCATCGCCAAGGCGGATGGTCATGAGGCGATCAAGGCGTCGATCAAGCAGCTTGAGACCGAAATGCAGATCGCGCTGGCGGCACCGGAGCATACCCGTAAGGCGATCATGGATCGCATTCTCGGCGTCGAACCGAAAGCAGGAACGCCGCCCGGCGGGACGCCCGCGCCAACACCGTTGACCCCTTCGGCAAAAACGATCCTGCGCCAAGGCACCGTCAACTCCGGCCCGAACGCAGGCAAACGCGTCATCGAATATTCTGACGGGACGAGGGAATATCAGTAATGGCTGATGACATCTCTTGGGATGCGCCGAAAGAGGATATTGCTTGGGCTACATCGGGTGAACCGGTGGATCATGGTCTGTCGGCGCGGCAGAAACTGTCGCCTGTCGGCAAAACATTGAGCCCGATCACGAGCTATCCCGAAACCTATGGTCAGATGAACCGTGAGGCGCGGGAGCAAATGTCGCGCGGCGTTTCGCAATTGGCCGGGCCGAAAGAGGCGCTTGATCCAATCTATGGGGCCGGCAATGTCGCGCTTGGCGGTCTCAACTTTATTGCTTCGCCGATCAATGCGGCCTACCGAAGCCTGATCGGTCAGCCCGTCGAGGATGTGACTGGTATCCCGCGTGAACAGACAGAGTTTGCGGCGCAACTCTTGACGCCAGGTCTCGGCTTCAGCCGGTTGCCGAAAGCGCCCGGGACTGTCGCAGAGACCATGCCGAAGATCAGGCAGATCGAAGGCCCCGACCTGACTTCGCCGACAGCCCAGCGCAATCGCGAACTGCTCGATGAATTCGGTATCCCCGGCACGCGTGGTCAAGTGACTGAAGACCCCGGGGCAATTCGATTCGAGGATATGGCGGCGCGCGGCGCTTACGGCGATGAAATGCAGAAGATCGCCAAGCCTGCTTTTGAGGATCAGTTTGAAGCAATCCAATCGGCAGGGCAGCGTGTCGGGCAGACGCTCTCCCGGGGCGAACAGCCGCTCGATACGCCGGGCAGCGCTGCGACATCGCTCAATACCGAGATTGCCGAACGTGCCGCTGCCGCGCGCAAAACCCGCGACGAAGCCGTCATGATGGCTGAACGCGAAGCTGCCGAACAGCGTGCGGCGGCGGCCCGGAGTGGAGAGAATATTGGTGCGCAAATCGCTGGAGAGCGACCGGTCATCGAGAGTCCGCGTCAGGCAGGTGAAGTTGTTGCCCAGGACTTGCGAGAGGCGGCAGCACAGAGGCGGGGCGAATTTCGTGGTCTCTATGATGAATTCGGCAGGATGGAAGGCAGCGTCCCCGTCAATGAAGTTCGAGGTATGGGCACGCGCATTCGTGATGACCTCAGCTATGTCGATAATCCCGTTGTCATTGATGATCATTTGACGCCATCGGCTTCTCGCGCAATCCAGATGCTGGATACGCAATCGTCTGGGCCGACCATCCAGAATCGTGCTGCGCCACGCATGCCCCAGTCTGCCGATACGCAGATTGCCGGGGTCACGATTCAAGGCATTGATCGGATGCGAAAGCATCTCGTGGCATATTACAAGACGGCGCAGCGGGGTTCGGAAGACCAGCGCGCGGTTCGCTCGATTATCAACTCTTTCGATGGTCAGATCGAGCGGGCGATCTCTGAAGGGCTATTCAGTGGCGATCCGAGAGCGCTGGATGTGCTTCAACGCGCCCGAGCGTCTTACTCCAGATACCAGCGAGAATTCCACCCACGGGGCGCTGGCGACGATGTGGGCACCGCCATGCGCCGGATTGTCGAGCGCAACGCAACGCCGGAAGAAACGGCCAATATGATCATTGGCTCCGGCAAACTCGGGCAGGCCGGTCTTCCCGTTCGTATTGCCGACAGGCTGGAGCAAATCCTTGGAAATGATTCCGAGGCGTGGAATTCGATTCGGCAGGCAATCTGGCAGAAGGCATCGCAGGTTCGTAGCGGCGCGGCTGGCGAGATTGATTCCTTGAAATCCGCTCGCAGCGTTATGGATTTCGCGGGTTCGACGCTGGCTCGGCGCATGTTTGCGCCGGAAGAGATTACGGCGATGCGAACCCATGCGCGTGGCGTACGTGATCTCGATAGCGCCATCGAAGCAATGCCAGCAACGCAGCGGGCTCAGCGCGCGCAGGAAACTTATCAACAGGCATTCGGGGGAGAAGGATTGACTGGTCCTCAGCGACAAGTCTTCCAGCGCATGGTCGAAGGCACCGCACAGCCGGAAGAGGTCGCGCAGGCAATGTTCTCGGTCATCGGCGGCGGCAACCCTGCCAATGCATCGCGAGCGATCGCGGCGGCTGAGCGAATTGTCGGGGCGGATAGTCCAGTCATGGGATCAATCCGCCAGGGCGTGTGGCAGAAACTGACCCAAAACCCATTCGGCAAGGATCAGCAGGGCCAGCAGAAGCTTGTCCAGGGCATCAATGAATTCCTGAATGGCAAGGGCCGTGATGTCGCCAAACAGCTCTATTCTCCGGAAGAGCGCGCGTTGATGCAGCGCTATTCCGAGGCTGTGCGCCGGACGATCATCAACAGATACGCGCGGACCAATTCGGACACTGCTGTCGCGTCGGCGGCGATGGCAGAGCGCAAGGCGCATGCTATTTCTTCCGCCATTGCGTCGCTGTTCAATCTTGGACCGCTCGGTCATCTTGGTGGCCATTTGGTTGCAAAGAAGATCGGCGAGAAGATCAGGCGCAGTGCCGGAGAGCGCAATGTGGAAATGCTTCGGGAGAGTGTCGCCGACGTCATCCCGAAACAGCCGTGGACGTCAGGACGCCCGCCGCGTGGCGCACCGTCGATGCTGAGGCCGATGGCCATTCCCCGCCTGCCGCAAGAACAGCAAAATCAGTGACTGCGATAAAGAAATGAGATAGGTCTCAAGGCATAGATCGGGGGCGTTCTATGGTTGCAGCGACATATGATGCCGCGATGGTTCGGGTGTTCGCCGATGAGGGCGGGTACTCCAATCATCCCCAAGACCCTGGCGGTCCGACCAATTTCGGCATCACCATCATCGACGCGCGCAAATACTGGAAGCCGAATGCGACAGCCGATGATGTCCGCAATATGCCGAAAAGTGTCGCGGCCGATATCTATCGACAGCATTACGCCGATCCGATGCGATATAACTCGCTTCCTGCTGGCGTCGATTATTCAGTCCTCGATGCGGCGATCAATTCTGGGGTTGGCCGTGCACCGATCTGGCTTGCCAAGGCGCTGAATGTCGCGGCGGCTCCCATTAGCAATCTCGTCGCACCAGCGCAGTCGAGCGTCGACAAGGTTGCGCTGATCAAGCGCTACTGGGCAATCCGCCTGTCCTTCCTGCATTCTTTGCGGACTTGGTCGACGTTCGGTCTCGGATGGGGCAGGCGATGTGCCAATGGCGAGGCTGCCTCTGTCCGGATGTGGCTCTCGATCGGAGCGGGCATCCCTGCCGCCGAGCAGAAGAAGACGATGCAGATCGAAGCTGATAAGGCCAAAAAAGCTTCGACGAAGGCAGGCACTGGCGCTGCGACTTCAACGGCTGCACCGACCATTGGTCTTCCAAGCAGCGATATCTGGAACACCGGTAATGGCAAGATCATCACAGCATTGGTGATCCTGGCCGCATTCGCGCTTGTCATCTATTTCGGGCGCAAAGCCCTGATCCACAAATATCGCGCCGAGGCCTACGCGGCGGCATAGGAGACACCATGATCTGGATCATCCTCGCAACACTGCTCGGCATCGCTGGCATCTACCTTGCGATCATCCGGCCGATCCTCGAAGCCAAGCCGCAATTCCGCAAGTTCTACGCCGAAGCTGATACCTTCTGGAAGAAGGTCTGGGCGCTCGCCTACAAATCGTCGACCGTCTTGGTCGCCTATGGACAGGCCGCTCTCGGGATTTTGGCGACCCAGATCGAAAGCATCGCCGCGCTGTTCGGCGATCCAGACTTCAAGGCACAATTCATAAACCTCGTTGGCGCTGATACCAAGACGGTTGGTTACATCCTGCTCGCGATCTCGCTTGTAACCTTTGCCGCGCGCATGCGTTCGATCGTAAGGGAATAAGAAAGTGTGGGTTTCCCTGCTTCTCGGGCTCATCGACCCGGTCGAGAAAATCACGCAGGCGATCGTTAAGGCGCGCGCCGATGGGCTCAATGCACAGACCGAGCAAGAGCGCATAGCTTCGGCAGAACGGATCAAGTCGCTCGAAGCTCGCCGCGATGTCATGATCGCTGAAGCGGGTGTCTCTAGGGCCAATATCGTGGTCCGGACGTTTCTCGCCGCTCCCGTCATTTTCATCCTGTGGAAGCTCTTCATCTGGGATAAGGCGCTCGGGGATTATACGCACGGCCACACTGACGCTCTCTCTCCGGAGATGTGGCAGATCATCAACATCGTGATTGGATTTTATTTCCTTTACGAGGGGGCGATTGGTGTGACGCGCCTTATCAAGCGCTGATGGTCGCGCCCAATGATAGTTTCGGATGGTTCAACGCGATTCTCGCCGCCATTTCCGCATTGGCGGGCAGCATCACTGGTCTTGTCGCGGGGACTTGGCGGGTGGCAAGAATCGAACCCCGCATGAAACTGGAATTCATCCGGGATTTGGCCAATGTCGAAAACGATCTGCGGGATCAGATCGAGCAACACAATCGGGAGTCGGGTATGCGCAGTGATCTTCTGGTCGAACAGTTTCAGGAATCATTTGCCGGTTTGCGGCGACAGCTCGACGAGCATCGGTTGCATACCGAGCAGAAGTTCATGCGCAAAGAAGACTTCCGGGATTTCCGCGACGAATACCGCGAGGATATGCGGGAGATCAAGGACAGCATCAAGGACCTTGGCAAGAAGTAAATTCTAGTGGCGTGTTGGAGGCTGTGGCAATTCTGCATGATGGCCACGCATCTCGGCGGCAACGTGAGCCGCGATTTCCTCGGCTTTGATTTGGCCTATCTCATTCATAAGAGACTGCTGCTCTTTAGCGAGATGGAGCAACCTGTCGTTGGATGTAAAAATTCGATGCACAAGTATCGTGAACGGCATTGCGCTGACCATTACGCCAGCGCAGAACCATCCACTAGCCATGCCGACCGATGTCGACGCTGTCATCGCGCTATAGACATTGAAAACAGCCGCAATAAGCTGAACCGCAAATGAGTGCCACACGCCCCACCATGCAGGCATTTTGATCGTCGGCAACTTCATCGTTTGATCTCTGAGTTGGGATGGCTCCGGATCATAGCCGTCATTGCCACCGTAGGAGAAACATTGTCTGGACATGGAGATACCTCTCTCGAAAGAGCGAGAATAAGAACCGGCTGGTTACGTCGCGCTGGGGCGGGGCTGGAAGGCCCCATAGTAACCAGCCGGTCTCCCAGGTCTCCGGCAGGTATGCGGCCCTGCCTTGACCCAAGCACGTCAGACGAGCCGTTCGATTCGGTTCGCCATTTCGTCATTGTTGATGGGGCCGCCGCAGTCACAGCTAAACTCATGGAGCTGTTGCTGGCTCAGCTCAAAGAAATTCATGGCAGCATAGACCGTTTTGCCAAGTCCCTGTTCGCAGAATTGCGGATCGGAGAGAGCGACGCCGAAGGCGGTGCTGTGGGTAGCGTCAATCTTGGCATCTTGGAGTTCGGTCGGCGAATAATGTTCGAGCCTATGATAGAGGCCGAGGTCATACGGCCTTTCCCGGATCAGTTTCGCCCAATGCAGCAGCTTCTCTTTCCGCGTCATCAGGATTGGTACGGCAGAGACAATCGTGGCAGCGTCGACGATCTGGTTCATAGTCTTGCTCCTCACTTTTGGCGGCTTGCTGTTCCCCGATGGCTCCTTGCCGCCTTTAAGGAGCCGAGGGATTGGCTTACACGTCGCTGTCTTTGGAGGGCGGCAGCTCGGCCTTCTCATCTTCATCGATTGTAGCGATCGCATCGACGACCAGTTTTGCGATTCGTTCGGATGCTCCCAGAAGATGCATCTCCATGAGGATGGCTGTCTCGAACACCATATTGAGATGAAGTGGGATCATATTTTTGCCTTCGAGCTTATATTGCTGGTACAGCGTTCCGTCCTGCACCGTGGCGATATCGTGGTACTTCAGCGCCATATTCAGCGCGATAGCGGCAATACCGTGCGCTGGGGCCACAGCAGTTCCTCCGATTGGCTCAAGCGCCTTCATGGGATGATCTTCGGGTATGGCGTTTGTATCTGCGCTATCGCTCGTCATGCGTGAAGCCTCGCGATCTGCTTTCCATTCTTGGGAGCGATGATTTTTGGCTTCAAACGCCAGCGCCCATTCTCCATCTCAACATCGCCTTTTTTCATGAGGTAATAGAGTTTGTGGTAAGCGACGCCGGGTAACACGTCCATGGCACGGGCCAGGGCTTCGGTGGAATTCCAGCCTTGCGAGACATACTCGATTGTCTTGATGCTCCGGACGCTCGGCTTCTTCGGCGGCGATATCGGTTGTTGAATGATCGGCTCCTGCGGGACCAAGGAGGAAATGATGCTGCCCAATTCGATCACCATGTTCGTCAGGTCCGCGATCTCCGCGCGCATCGCCGTGATCTGCTCGCGATCGGTTTCAACCGGCTTCGGCAGCGATAGAGCTTTCTGCAGAATGGAGACGGGCTTTGGTTCCTTGAGCGACAGGCCGTCCTGCTGGAATAGGCGGCGAACCTCGGCGCGCTTGTTGAGCCAGCCCCGATGATCGCTCTGGCTGCTTGGGATATAGGTTTTCCGGATCGGCTTATCCGGACTGACTTGCCATAGGACCTCGATATGGCCGCCGCCAGTTTTTTGATGCTCGAAACGAATGCCCCATAATTTGAACTCGGAACTCAGGAGAGATAGCGCGGTGTCATCTGCCATTTAGGCAACTCCTTTCAGTCTACCTTCTTCTCTTCTTCACCGATTTTTGCGACCGACTCCATCAGCGTTACAAGATGCCGCTGGACGGCCTGATCCTCTATCTTGCTATAGGCGCGCAATAACCGGAGGCTGAAATTGCTATCGAGAAAAAGCAGGCTCTCGACCTCGCGAGTCTTTTTGTCGCCGTCGTAGAAAAAGGTGATGGGGACATCGAGCAGAATTGCGATCTGCTGCAGCCGCGAACTGCTCACCCGGTTGACGCCCTTCTCGTACTTCTGCACCTGTTGGAAGCTGACGCCGAGATCATCGCCAAGCTGTTCTTGCGTCAGCCCCTGTTCGACGCGTCGAACCTTAATCTTTTTTCCGAGTTCGATATCGGCGCGGCCAACGCCGCGCGCTTTCGTTATCTTCTGCTTGCTTCCCTTTTTGGTCATGACGCCCCAGCCCTTTGTTCCCGGTGATGTCTATTGAGTTTCCGGCGTGACGTGCGACGTTCGGCCTCTTCACGGGCTTTCTGCTGTCGCTCGTTCCACGCCTTTGCGATCTTTAATTCTTTTTCGAGGTCGATATTCTTGGCCTTCTCCCAAGTGCGCTTGTAGCCGAGCGCGCTGGTGACGGCACAGATCGTCCTGTTCTGCGGCGACTTGGTTCCGCCGTTGAACCAATTTTCCAACGTCGAGGTCGAGACGCCGGAAAGTTCGTGGACGATACTGAGTTTGTTGATGAGCCCCTCATCCTTGACCAGGGTCCTGATCTCGTCGATCACGGGGTCTTTGTCGATGAAACGATAGGTCCGATAGAGATTGAGGGGTGCCATCCGTCATTTTTCCCTGGTTAAGATTGCTTAGGTTCGTCCTTGGTCGCCTTGGCGGTGAGTTTGTAGTGGCCTTCTTCATCGCCCCTGGTGATCAGCTTATTGACCTTCAGGCGCGTTAATGCACCGTCGACCATGCGTTCGTTGATACCGATGGGCTCGCCAGCCCGTCTGATCTCGGCCCGAGACATGCCCTTGCGGAGTCCGTCGAGAACGAAGTCGATGCTTTTGATTTTTTCGCCGTTTGCTTTCGGGGCACTGATCTGCGCCGACTCATCGGCCAGTCGGGGCTTTAATTCGTCCATCGCCCGCTGCGTCAAACGATGGACACCAGCGCCGCCGCTCTCGGTGATGCCAGCGCGTCGAAGTTCATTGAGGGCGCTGCTGAGGTTGCCCGAGGACATCTGATATGCGGCCAATCGATCTCTGAGATGCTGCAGATTCTTGGGGCCGGATAGCAGCTCGGTGATAATGATATCCTTGCCGCGTGGGGCTTCCGGGTCTCGCTTTTGGCGAGACCCGCTGTGACTCTGGCGCTTGATGGGCTTCTTGCCGACGTTGTCGAGATCGAGATGCAATTTCGCGATCCCCGGGTAGTCCTTCAGCAATCGCAGGACAGAGCCGACTGCCGGTTCTTCAACTTCGATCATGATCGGGAAAAGGGCCATTACTTTTTATCTCCGGTTGCAGAAGGCCGGAACGTCTCATGGCGCGTTCGTTTGGTAAAGCCAATTATGCTGACGGTTCGTCCAGTCTTCTTGACCTGTTCGCGGGCATATTCGGTGAGTGCATCCAGGTCTTTGGCTCCGACCGCCACAACGGGGAGAGTTTGACCTTCGGGGCCGAAGACGCTGTAGACGCCTTCACCGGTTTCGAGTTCGGCGACAGCGAGATAAACCTGCCCGATCTTCTTGGGATGGGGTTCAACCTCGATGACAGGCTGATGTTTTGACGGCCCTACGTTACGTGGCACGCATTTCCCCGATTACTTCCAAAGCGACCCCCAAGCCCAATGGTTTACGGCCATGAGATTGTCCACTGAGGTTTTCATGTCTTTTGATAAGTGTAAAGAGAGCTGACGGTTTGAATGTGTATGCAGGCCGATCAGGGGGCGGTTAGCCACCGGTACGGTTAACGCCAGACCGAGGCGGAAAATCCCCACCTCTACCCAAAGGCCGTTTTATGGGTAGAGTTGAGTGGCTAAATGTCGGCTAAGTGATTGTAAAGTCTGGCTCCTCGGGCAGGGCTCGAACCTGCGACATTTCGATTAACAGTCGGGTTGAGCGGGTAGTCGCTGGTAGAATACGAGCGACATCGTTGGTCAAAATGCCTTTGACAATAGGGTTTTCGGTGATGTACCATTTGATTGCACGGACAGCGATGGCTCTACCCAGACTTGGACGGTAATCCCACGCCGTACCCACAAACGAGAGAGAGAAGAGATGAAATTCAGCGCCAAGAACGTCTTGACCTTGCGCCCGCCGATTGATGCGTCAGATGATGTTACGATCTGGGATGACGGTATGCCCGGCTTCGGCATACGCTTCCGCAATGGTGGCGCGGGTGCTTACGTGCTGCAGTATTCTCTCAATGGCCGACAGACCAAATTGACACTCGGTAAGGTCAGTCGGGTCAAGCTGGAGGACGCCAAGGCCGAGGCAAGCCAAGCTTTTGCCCAGATCGCCCGCAAGGTCGATCCGGTGCTGGAGCGCAGCAAGCTCCTTGCCAAGAGCGGCGAGAAGTTCGGCGAAAAGATTGAGGCTTATTTTACCCAGCTCGAAAAACTCGGACGCAGTGACGGCTATATCGGCGACCACAAGCGATGCCTGCAGCGCTACATGGTGAAGCTGCACCGCTACGGCCTTGGCGATATTACTCGCGCCATGATTGCGACCGAACTCGACAAGATCGAGGAAGAGAATGGACGCCGCCAAGCCGGGTTGGCACGTGCCTATATCCACGGCTTCTATGCCTTCGCGATCATGAAAGGATGGGCCGAGACCAATCCGGCTGGTGGCACCGAGAAACGCAATAGCGAACGTCGTGAGCGGGTGCTGGAGCCAGCCGAACTGGTGGCGATCTGGAATGCGACTGACAGCGATGACCACTTCGACAAAATCGTCCGCCTGCTGATGCTGACGGCCGCGCGCAAAACCCAAATCGGCTCACTCAATCGTAAGACCGAGTTGAAGCTCGATGATCGGTTATGCGACTTCATTCCGCCGCATGTCCGCAAGGCGCGCGGCCAGAATGATGGCGATCGGGGCAAGACCAAGAACAAGGAGAGGTTTTGGCTCGCACTCTCCAAGCGCGCGGTGGCAATCCTCAAGACGGTCAAGGTTCGGGAAGATTCCGATTTTGTATTCGGTGAGGGCGAAGGCGGCTTCTCCGGCTGGAGCGCCGCCAAAATCAAACTCGACGAGAAGCTTGGCGACAAAGTCGATCAGTGGACGTTCCATGACTTCCGGCGCACCTTCGACTCGCTCGGGGTCGATGCCTGCAAAATTCCGTGGCAGGTCACCGACGTTTGCCTGCATCACGTTGGCGAGCATAAGAAGGGTACCAAGCGCTCCTATAATCACGCCGCCTATATCGACGAGAAGCGTGAGGCGATGGAGAAATGGGCGGACTACATCGACGGTCTGGTCAATCACAAGGCTAAGCTCAAGGTCGTCTGATCACATGGGTTATGGCTGATGCTCGCGCGCTTTAAGCTTGGCCTTGATATGGGCCTCGACCTCGGCGGCGACCCAGACAATCCGGGACGGCGACAGATGGACCCGCTTCGGGAACAGGCCCTGCGCCTCCAGGCGGTCGATCTGGCGACGTCCCACCATGATGCCATGCTCCTTCAATTCGGCGAAGGTCAGGAATTTAGAAGTCATCGCCAGCCCCGATCTCGATCCAGTTTCTCATGCGCCGCTTCCCGTTCCTCGGCCACAGCAACGCGCGCCTCGCGCTCACATTCGCGGTCGCCGCAAGTATCGAGTGGGTCCCAATCGACATAGACGCCGATGGCTTTTCCGCAGTTGAAGCAGTGTCGCATCTTGCCTCTCATTTCCGTTTCCCGATGGTTCGTTTCGGCCATTTGCTTCCCCTTTCCGGTCGCTGATCTCTTGGTGTCAAAAGCCGTTTCCTGAACTCTTCCTCGGCCTTCGAGACGCGCTTGATCTTAGCGATCTCCGGCTGATCGATCTTCGCCGTCTTGATCCGATGCTCAGGGATAAACCGAGGCACTAGGTTCCATGCTTCAGTTGGACCTCCGGCCTCATGACGATATGGATAATGGTCCCACTCAAAGAGCGAATTGATCTGCATCGCCGACATCTGTTTGGCAGACTCCCACTCGATCAGCGGCTGGCCGTCCTTGTCCTTGATCTGCAGCAGGGCGGCAGCGAGTTTGATGGATAGATTAGGCTGCTTCCGCACTGCTCGTCCGGGTTAGTAAATCGACAATCACGCCGACGATGGTCATCGGCATATTCTGACCGTCGCGGGTGATGGCGTGGCCGATGGTCTCGATCGGCACGCCATGCTGCAACGCCATCGACAGGATTATGGCGCTGTCCCTAGCGATCGCCTCGGTGGTCTCGCCGGACTTACCGCTATTGATGAATACTTCGCCGATCCGGCCATCGGCGTAATAGCCGATGGAGATCGTATTCTTTGATCGCAGGCCGCCGAAGTCGACCTCGAATGTCTCAGATCGACGACGGAGAGGCAACGGATCGCGGTTCATTAATATAGTCCTTCAGCTTTTTGCGCGCCTGCGCCGTTACCCGCGATTTGCGATTGCTCTTGGCGCGTTCCCATTCTCTCATCTCGATCTTGAGTGCTTCATCGCGATAGCGGAGATTGCGCAATGCATCGAGCGCCTCAATGTGGCTCGTCGCACCGAGAACAAACGACTTCCTAGCGCGATTATAACTAGCCTGCCAGATTGCGAAATCATTAGCGTCGAGCGGCCATATCATCGAGCGTCCGCCTTCCATTTAACTTTCGGCCGACCTCGGTATGATGAAGTGGCATGGATAACACTTGGGGCAATCTCCGAAGGCTGATCTGAATGCGTCGCCTTGTAATGCTCGATCATCATCTCGACCGTCATGACCCGTGTTAACCCGCATCGGCAACTCCTCCAACCATCCTTGCGGCGGCGCACCTTGCCGCCGCACCGCGTTAAACACCGCATTCAGAAACCCCTTTCAAGAACGGTCTCTCGCCTCTAATGCCTTTCGTTCGCTGCGACGAACATTACGTCTCTTGACCGTCCTTTTCAGGGGTGCTTTCTCTCCGCAGGAGAGAAACTGTCGAGACCGCATGGTCTCGACAGTCCCTGCGCTAGACACCCCAACGTACCCCTCTGAGACGTGAGGCCAAGGCCGTAGCTGGGGAAGCTCATCAGATTACATCCGCCTTATGGTCGATCAGGTGGCCCGGGCCGACATTGACGAGGTCGATTTGCTTGATTGCAGCCTCGTCCATATGCTGCAGCATTTCGGTTCGCATCTTCTTGCGAGCTGCCGTCTTTTCGGATTCCTTGATTGCACTGATCGCCTGCTCTTCCATTTCCTTGAGCTTGGTGAATTCACGCTGATCGACCTTGCCGATGATCCACTTCACATCACCGGTAGTGTGGACGTCCAATTCGACATCCGTTTCGACAACCCTTACCGATGTGACGTTGTGGCGTGTCGTCGATGGGACCATCACGATGTCACCGATCATGATGGTCTGGTCGAAGGTCTTGAAAAGTTCGCGTTTTGGTCGGGGCAGCTTGTCGTCCTTCGGGTCTGGCTCATAGGTTGCCTTGATGGCGCGGCAATTGTCGTTCAGCAGCAGAACTGCAAGGGAGTAATTCATCTGCGTCCTTCCTCTCTTTGTTCATTCTTGATCTCATAATTGCAGCCGATGCGGCTGATGTCGGTCACGGAACGGCAGCGATCACAGCGACCGGAAGGCAAGAAGACGTTCGGCTCCTTCCGCGTCACACGGCGTCCACATCCAGAGCAGGTGAATTTCTGGAAGACGTCCATGCCCTGACTCGAAATGATCGCGGCCTTGCGCATGACCTCGGCAAACGGAAAGTCAGTCATCGTGGCGCTCCCAATCATGGGCACCCTCCGGGCAATCACATGCCGGAGTGAGCAAGCCTCGTTTCATGCATTCATCTGCCAACTCTAGGAACTCAGAACCCCGATCTGCCCAAGCGTGTGCGTGGTTAACGATGGAGCTATGGCCTCGGTGATCCTTGCTCCATTCGGCAAGTCTTGCTCGATGCGCAAGGCCACGAGTCATCTTCGTCTTTGCCAGCAACTCTTCATCGGTCATGCATGCCCTCCCGGCTCCGCGCTCATCAAGTTCTGGAGCACCTCGCATGTGAATTGCGCGGACTCCATGGCTAGGATCGTATGGGCGACGACGCGCGTCATCCTATCGACCTTGACCTTGTCGTTGGTCTTTCGGTCGAACCGCAGCAGTTCCTGAAGCATGTCTTCGACGTTGATCTGCATTGTTTTCCTCCTAGCGATGCGCTGATTGGACGTGGCCGACATTAAGCTTCGGAAACGGCTCGGCATTGTTGCCCTGGCTGCGCCAATTGAGCATCCGCATCTCGCGCCCCTCATGCGATGCGTTTGCGGCCTTGATCATCAGGGCGATGGTCATCAGCGGGTCCTTGTGCTGGTTCTGGGTCAGGTACGCCCGCAGCCGAAAGAACGGATCGTTGACCGAGACGCCAGCCGGGCTCTCCATGACATAGAGCATCCGCTCGGCCAGCTCCGGATTGCGGTTGGTCAGCACAAAATAGAAGAAGGCGATGATGCCGACACTAGTCAGGCCGCGCAGCTTTGATGCCCGCTCAGCGGCGCGAATGATCCCGGGATTGTCCTTGAACGCCTGCTCGACATCGGAGTTCTCGACGCGATTGATCGGCGCGCGAAAATTTTCAAGGCATTTCCGCTGCCAGCGAGTGAGCCATTGCAGCGCGGTCGAGATCACGACGCGATGATGCGTCACCCCATGCATGGAGAGAACGTCAGCGCCGGATCGGGGTTTGCGCAGCGTGTCGATGGTCGAAAACGCATCCGGATCGATGTCATAGATGATTGCTGTCTCGACCGGCTGCTTGGCCTCGACAATGGCCCACAGCCGATGCTGGCCATCGAGAATGTCACGATTGGTCGACAGCTTGATGGTGTCGCCGTTGAACTTCCACTTGCCGGTCAGAATCTGGTTGGCGAGGCGATCGACGTGCTGATGGTTGAGCGGGCGGTTATTCTGGTTGGCCTCAAGAAGCGCCACCGCCATCTCCGGTGTCATCAGCACGATCTGCGGTGTCTCGCGTTCATTTCGTCCATTCATCGGAGAACTCCGTGAGCCAGCCAAACGCTGCCATCAAATTTCTATCGACAACGTCTGTCCGCATGCCGTTCTTGCGCATGATGCGAGCGACGTCGGCCGGGCGAGGCATTCCCTTTAGAGCCTCAAGGGCAGGGCGCAATGAGGCCCAAATAGCCGCCTCATCGCGGGACATGGCCGACGCTTCCGCCCCCTTGACTGGCGATTTTCCCATCAGCCGCGCCCCCGGCGTTCGCGCTCGAACAACGTGAGAGGCTTTTTTTATGCCGACCTTACCGGACTCGACGTCGGCAATTTCCGTTTCGGTTCCGTATCGCAAAAGAATCAAGGCCTCGGAGAGGAGGCTGATGTTGGTGTGAAACGTCGCGGCGACTTCTTCCCGGGTCACTCTGTTCTCCAAGGCGAAGCGCGCCGCCGCCAAAGCGTTCTTGCGGGCCTCGATCTCGAAAGAACGCGGCACGCGGGGCCTGATGCGTCGCCCGAGCGTGTCGCGGCGAACCTCTTCCTCCACATCAGACTCCCATCAGCGACTTGCTGGCATTGGAAACGAGAAACTTCGGCGGCTCATCCTGGCCGACACCAAGCGCCTGTTCCTGCAATTCGCGCTCGGTGGCGTGGAATTTCTGAATGCCGCTCACCAACGATGCGCCACACTGATCGAGCAAAACCTTGATGGAGTCGGCCCGGCGGATGGCATTGTCGCGCTCGGACTGAAGCCTTGCGATAGCCCGACGCTGACTCTCATTCTCATTTTCGAGAACGGCTTCGCGTTGCCGCCGCATTTCGATCTCGGTCCGCAGTGAGATCAGTTCGGTCTCCATCGAAGACACTTCCTGGGCGAGATTCATCGGCTCATCTCCAATGCTGCGGCGATCTTGGCACCATATTTTTGGGTTGCATTCATCACGGTGGGATGCTGGCGATGGAAGGCGCGCGCAATTCCTTTCCAGCTATTGAGGGGACGGCCGAACGAGACGACGCGCGAAAACGCCATCAGCCTCTGGCGATCATCGGTCAGGCGCGGTTGCATTTGATCGCGGGGAGCCTGCAGGACTGGGACCGGGATATTGAAAGCGCGGGCACCGATATAGAGCGCGACCGCACAGCGATTGGTAAACGGCTCCGCCTTACACTTGCGGACATAATCATCGCGCATCGTTCCAAAGCGAATGATCTCGTCATCTGTCGGCAGATAGACCGGGCCGAATAGCGGCGTCGCGCAATCCTGATCAATTATTTCGAGCTTCACCTTCCTGCCCCGCAGCTTGAGATTCCGGTTCCTTGGCTTTGACTTTTTTCATTGGCTCGGCCGCTTTCGCGGCGGCGAGCGCGGTATCAATGTTCTGGATCGTCTGCTCTCCGACAAATCCTTCATCGGAGCGGGCGATGCGGAGCCGATCGATCAGTTTCGGCGAAACGTCCTTGGCCACTTCGCTGACGTCGGCGAACCCGGCATCGAGCATCTCATCCTTGCCATACATGCCGCCCAGGACATCGGGGAAAAAGACGCGGGCAAAATCGCGACTGATGTTGTAGAACAGCTGCAGCTCCGGCTTTTTGTCCCAGAGCGGCGAGCCCTTTGTCTGGCCATATTGGTTGAGTCCAGGCTTCAGCTTATTCAGCGTATATTCGTGTGCGCGATCCTTCGGCGGCCACTGGCGCGGCTCGGTCTCGCCCTTGAACAGCGCCGAGACGAAACATTTCAGATCGCCGCCCTCGCCCTCGTACCAGACCTTCATGCGGCCGACGATGGGAGCGCGCGCCTCGATCAGCGCGTGAAACATCTGGCTTTCATACGCGATCCGCGTGACGCCCTTGTTCTCGACGGCGTAAGTCCAGTTTGCGAGAGTGAGCGGCGAAACCCCAAGCTCCTGGGCGCGCAAGCAATTGGCAAACATCGCCCCGACATTGCCGCGAAAGAACGGCGGGATCATCTCGCCTGCGGCCGAGAGAAGCTTCGCCGCATCGACAATGTCCTTGAGGTTGGAATAGTCGACGCCGCCACCGGCTGCGATGCCGACGCGGGCGGTGTGATCGGTAACGGCACGCTCGGCATTACCCTCGACCAAATCGCGCTTGGTGACGCGCGGCTGCAATGGCGGCGCGTCACTTTTTGGAGTCTCGTCGGGAATTTCGTCGGTCACGCGGCTTTCCTTTTTGGTCAATCGATTAGGCAGCTTCTCTCAGCTGATATTGAAGACGGGTCTCGATGCGCTCGCGCGCCCGGTCCGAGAGCTTGACGAATTCAGCATCAGCGCGATCATCGCCGGGTCCTGGCCAATGCTTCGCGGTGAAACAGGCGTTGAACGTATCGATCATGGCGCGGTTCATCTTCGATCCGAGAACAAGATCGTCATCGATCAGCGTCTGCACACGGACGCAATACGGTCGCTTCTTCTCGACCCAGCCCAGAGAGAAGGTGTTGATTGGAAGCCCGAGCGTTGCCGCGCCCTCCATGACGAGTGCGCCCTGCATCTGGTAGCAGAAGTCGTCGATGGATTTCTGGGTGTCGGCATAGAGAACCGAGTTGGTGGTCTTGAGATCGGCGAAGTCGCCGGACGCCGTCGAGATCACGTCAGGTCTCGACTTCAGCCAGACCCCGGTCGTCTTGTCGCGCCAGAACATCGAGCGTTCGACCAGGCCAGAAAGGATTCCGTTCTGCATCATAGTGTTCTGGCCGAGCTTGATCGCCATGCCACGGACGCTCTCGGCGTCATCCGGCGTCAACACCGTCAGCCGGGCGGCGCGCTGATCGGCGAGCCACTTGATGCAGGTTTTGTTTGCGCCATGCCATGCACGACCATCGGGAGCCAGTTCGGGGCGGATGACATAGTGATCGGAGAAGCCAACCTCGCCACAAATCAGATGATGCGCGGCCCGGCCGATAACGTACTGCTTCTTGTCGTCGTCTTCGTCGCTACGTTGCGGATTGAGCGGCGACTTGTCCCAGAAATGTTCAGGTGAGGTCTTCCAGAGCATGCGCAGACCCGAGGACGAGACGCTCGGACCATCGCAGATATCGCCGCGATGATAGTCATCGAGCGGGATGCCCGCATAAATGCCGGGCTTGCTGATGCGCTGGCCATTCCATTGGATGCTGTTCATGCCAGCACCCGGATGTTCAGGCTTCCTGACGTTGTCACGGGACATGACTGGAGAAGGCAGGCAAAACTGCTCAGCGGAATCATTGAGGAGGTCGCTCAGGTTTGGGTAAGTTGTCGCCGCGTCAAACGTGCTTAACAAAACGCAGAAAACACCCGCGTCATTTTGCTGTCAACGTTTTCGACAGGCAGAATGACGGTTGGGTGTACGCAGACCGGTTAAGTCCGTGAAAATCCGGATCAGATGGGTTTGAAGATGCCCATGACGCGGCCGAGTGGTTTCAAGTTATCCACCGCGACCTGTGGATTACTCCGCTGGAGATCGTCGGCCACAGCCACGACTTTCAGCTTCCCGCCATCTTCGGCCACAAGGACGCGCTGTGCGCTGACGCCTTCCGGATCGGCGATGATGTACGTCCCTGGTTCGTCGATCCAAGTTCTCGACGTATCGATCAGGACATAATCGCCTCGCGACAGGCCGAATTCGGTGCCGCCCCGCGTCACGATGCGCTTGATGACAGTCGTCTCCGGTTCCGCATGAAAACCGATTTCAAGCACCTGATGCGGGATGGCCCACAATGCCTTGGGCGTCATATCCATTCCATTGGCGTGCGCCGTCAGCGTTGCAGCGACCTCTGGGATCGGCATTTCATGGAAAGGTGAGCCGGAATTGCCGGGCGTAGCAGCGCGTTCCACCGATTTGCCGGACGATCTGCGCCGTCGCGACGCCTGCGGGATCGTAAGGTCCGGATCGTTGCCCTTCCGCTCGACCAGCCAGTCGAGACTTACCTCGACCAGTTCCACGAATTTGCCGAGTTTGTTGACGTCCGGCTTTTTCACGGCGTCCGCCTCCCATTGCGAGAATGACGTGCGGGATACGCCAATTTGCGTTGCGACCGCGCCGAGACGCAGGCCCCGCGCCTTGCGTGCCGCCTTGATGCGCCCGCCGATGGTTTCCAGCGCAGGATTGCCTGACGTCTGAAGCATCCGTTTTCCCTTCTTATCGCTGTACATAGCCATCCCTTAACATCTCGCAAAAAATGATAAGTTGCCGTAACCATCTAGGCGGTGCCTGTTCGGGGAGTTTGGTCGTTATGTCGCAACTGGAAGCCGATAATCCGGCTCTTCTGGCAATTCGCAACCAGCGCGGACTCGCTGTACAATTGGCAAAGAAATGCGGCATCAGCCGCAATGCTGTCTGGATGTGGAAACGAGTCCCCCCAGAGCATGCGAGGAAGGTAGCTCGTGCGCTGAAAATGCCGGTGCATATGGTCTGTCCGCGTGTTTTCCCGCCTCCGAAAAAAGAGCGCAAGGAAAAAAATTCAACCCCCGACTGAATTCGAGTTGTTAAGCGCGCCTGACGGTTTTGTCAAGTTAACCGAAACGGATGGAACTGCTCCGATGCCCAAAATCGAGCCGAAATGGTCGAAAAAGGATTTTGAAAAGGCAGAGGAATTATGGCTTGCCGGTCATTCGGCAACCTCCGTCGCCTCCATTCTGGGCAAGAGCCGGAGCGCCGTGGTTGGCAAAATGAAGCGGGCCGGGCTGCTTCGGAAAGACACCGGGACTCAAACTGTGAAGGTCGCGGCGGCGCGCAAGTCCCCGCCGCCGCCTCTGGCCCCGCTGACGGCATCGTCTCTGCATCCCGTCCCGCTCTCAAATCTGAAGCCTCACCACTGCCGCGCCATTCTCGGCGACGTCGGCAAGGACGGCTTTGCCATGTACTGCGGCGATCCCAAGGCCGAGGGCTCGTCGTACTGCCTCTTCCATTACGGCCTCTACACCCAACCCCCAAAAGAGAGAGTAGCCCATGGCGAAACCAGCCAACGCTAGCAATAGTTACGATCCCGACGTCGTCCAGAATCTGCTCGGCAAGATCGACGGCTATGATGCCGATCTCGCTTCCGAACGCGGCGCGTCGATGTCGCGCTGCCGCAATATTCGCGAAAGCATCAAGGCGGTTTTCGACGAAGCCAAAGCGCTCGGCGTTCCACAGAAAGAACTGCGCGTCCTGGTCAAGATCAGGAAGCATGAGAAGGCGAGCGAGAGGCTCTATCACGAACTCGAAAACGATCAGCAGATCAATCTGCAGATGTTGGCCGCCACCGAGAAGGTGATGGACCTGCCGCTATGGCGCTCGTCCGCTGATCGCAAGCCGGTGCCCGGTGTCGATGTCGAGCGAACCGGCGAACACCCCCGTCCGATGTTCAAGCACTGATGGGAGATTCCAATGACCTACTACGTCATCGACGCCGAGGATTGCTCGACGTCATGGAACGTCAAGACCGAGAAGGGCGAAGCCTTCAGCTCCAAGCTGGAGGCAATCGCCAGAGCCAAGAAATTGGCCAAGGCCGACCCCGGCAAGAAGTTTGAGATTGCCCAGGCGATCTCATACGCCACCTGCAACGTGGCTGATGCGACGTTGACGAACCTCGTCTGATGAGAATTCTCGCGCTCGATCTCGCCCGCATCGTCGGATGGGCGGTCGGCACACCGACCGACACTCGGCCACAATGCGGTTCCATCGAGATCGTGCGCGGGGATGCCAGCATGGCAAAATTGTTCAGTGAGTGGCGGATGATGTTGCGGGACTTCCTATCATTGCATCCAGACATCGGCCTCGTGATTTTCGAGAGCCCCCTTGTTCCGGGCATGATGGGTGGCCGTACCAACATCCAGACCATCCGCCGCCTGATCGGACTCGCGGCCGTCACCGAGGAACTGCTCTTCACGCTCGGCAAGTATGACATCCGGGAAGCCCGCGTCTCCGATGTGCGGACACATTTCCTCGGTTCCAACCGGCACAAGCGGGAACAGGCCAAGGCGCTTACCATGCAGCGCTGTCGGCAGCTCGGATGGGAAGTCACCGACGATAATCAGGCCGATGCTCTGGCACTCTGGGATTACCAAATCGCCTGCTTGCGTCGCGACAATCTCTTCAGCAGGGGCCAATGATCCATGCTGGCCGAGGTCGAAAACGAATCTGGCGATCTATTTGACTCCGGCGGAGCCCGCCTATCCGATCATCACGCCGAGCAGCTTCTCCTCGGCTACCTGATCAACCGGCCGCCCGCGATCCCGGAAGCGGTCGAGATGGTCCTCTCCAACGACTTCTTCAATCCGTTCCACCGCCGCCTTTACGAAGCGCTGGAGCGCGCTCTTGAGACCGGAGATGATGTCACCACAGGCTCTCTCGTTGTTGCGCTCGGCGGTGATCCCAAGGCCCCCCTGTTTGATGAATTCACGGTCGGGAGCTACATCGCGCATCTGGCCTCGAATGCTAATCTGTCGATTGATCTTGCGGAACATGCTGAACATATTGCGGCCTGTAGCGAACGCCGCGCGATCGGCACCGCCGACGACATCGATTGGGCGCTTCCCATCGTCTCCAAGTTCGGCGGCATTCGATGGGAAGACATTGGCATCAGTGTCAAGGGCAACACCTATACCTGGGCCGTCGAAGATATCATCCCGATGGGCGAGATTACCTTGGTGTTCGGCGACAGTGGCACCGGCAAATCATTCGATATATTTGACATGGCGATGTCCATCGCGCGCGGTTTGCCCTTCAACGACAAGAACATCGAGCCAGGGCTCGTGGTCTACGTCGCGGCAGAAGCCGGGAAGGGGTTCGGTAAGCGCAAGATCGCCTATGTCATGCACCATGAACTTTCCGGCGATCCGCTGCCGTTCTATCTGTGCACGAAGCGGCCGGACTTCTTTACGGCCGAGACCGATGTCGACGCGCTGATTGCCGAGATCAAGGCGGTGGCCAAGACCTACCGCGAGCCGCTCGTGATGATCGTTCTCGATACACTCTCGGCGCTGGCTCCAGGCATGAACGAGAATGCCAGCCAAGACGTCTCCCGCGTCCGCGCCCGGCTGGTCCGCCTCAACGAGGAGTTCAACGCCGCCATTGTTCTCGTCCATCACAAGCCCAAAGGTGGATCAACTCCGCGCGGCCATGGATCATTGACCGCCGACTTCGAGACCACGATCGAATTTGAGACCTTGATGGACATAAAGACCAATCTTGGCCTTCGCGTCCATCGCGCCACCGTCCGCAAGCAGCGCGAAGGTAAATCGGGCGTTGCATGGGAATTTACTCTTCCAGTGGTCGATGTCGGGCGGAACAAATGGGGCAACCCCGAGACGAGCTGCGTCGTGATCCCCCATGTGACCAAGCATTCGACGCTGGAAGGATTTCGCGCGACGAAATCAGAGAGCGTATTCATGGAGGCGTTGTTCGAGGCGCTGGCAACGAACGGTGTAGCCCCGCCTCCTGGACTGCCCGCATCTATTGTTCGCGCCGTCGATATTTCGGAAGTCCGCGCCGCGATGCGCTCGCGCTATCTGTCCGGCGATGATGACTCTGCCAAAGCAGATAGCCGCTTCCGGCAGGCGTTCAAACGGGCCGGGGACGCATTGAAAGCCGGGGGCGTGATTGGTTACCGGACACCGCTCGTTTGGTGCACCGGGAAAAGAGTTCGAGGTCTCGAAGAGTCACCTGCGTTTGTGGAGATGTGACATGCTTACGGAACATAAAAGTACCGCAAAATCACCAACTGAAGATGACAATAGTCACAATGCGTCACGCCGTCACAGCAAGGGTGTCACATGCTGTCCGACCTGCGGCCACCCAATTCCGACAGATAATATTGCTGCCTCGTTTTCACCGGTTCGTCGCCAGATTTATGAACTGGTTCGCGATGCCGGAACGGAAGGCATCACTCGCGTCAGCATGGAGCAATTGATTTATGCGAATGCACCGGGAGGAGGGCCGGAAACAAATTCGATTGCTGTCATCATCTGTCAGAGTATCAATCCAGCGCTCAAGGCGCGCGGGCTCGTTATCAGGTCTAGGCAACATCGTTTTCGGCTGGAAAGGATCATGCCATGAAACATCAACGTGAAATGCTCGCCGAGCACGGCACAACGCTGATGCTCCTGAAGCCGTCGAGTCTGCTCCAGGCGGCTCAAGCCGATCTCAAACGACGTGGGCGCAATGCCGAGGAGGCGACGGCCGACGCGCCATCCTATGAGCAGTTTGCGTTTCACCGTTCGCATGTCCGCAAGGCGGCCGACGCCCATGACCTTCTCATCCGCGCATTGATGGAGCCGGGGCTGGGGCAGGCGTCGGGGAAATACAATACGCGGCTGATTTACGGTAACGGCGAGCTGTTGTTGAAGGCGATTCATCTGGCGGCTGACCGTTTGGTGGATCGAGACTGTGTAATGCTCGACGGCTCGTGCGATTGCGAGCGCTCGGAAGGCGCGACGTTTCCCGAATGCAGGAAAGCTCCGGCGTGATCCCAGCGGCTATCTTTCTCTGCGACCTGACCGGCAAAGCCGCCATCCCTTGGGCCGAGGCCGGATACGATTGCTTTTGCGTCGACATCCAGCATTCGATCAGGACAGACCGCATTGTCGCCGTTGGTCTTGGGCGCATTCATTATGTGTGGGGCGATGTCAGATCATGGTCGCCGCCGAAAGGTTACCGGCCGGTCTTTGGCGCATCATTCACCGAATGCACACATGTCGCCGGGAGCGGAGCGCGCGATTGGCCGAGGAAGCGCGGCTATATGCTGCGCGATGCGCTGGAGCATTTCGAGGCCGCGCGCCAATGTTTCGAATGGGCGGGCGTTCCCTATGCGATGGAAAATTCAGTCGGACTGCTTTCCAGCATTCCGCATGTTGGGAAACCCGACTTCTATTTTCATCCTTGGCAATATGCCGGTTGGTGCGAGGACGATAATTATACCAAGAAAACCTGCATATGGGGGGGTGGTGGATTTGTCATGCCTGAGTCAAAACCTGCGCTGCATCTGGGGCCACCTGACGATCGGATTCACAAAGCTGCTCCGTCAGACGATCGCGCCGACTTTCGTTCGGCATCGCCGCGCGGGTTTTGGCGCGCCGCATTCCATGCCAATGTCTCCGTTGTTCGCGCGAGGGCGGCATGAGCGAGATGCGTATGATCGAACTCCGTTGCTCGCGCGAGCTGGCGATCTGGCTCGGTGCCGAGGTCCCGGCCTCGGTCAACGACCATCGTCGGCTTCGCGCGAGTGGGCAGTTTATCCTGGTGCGGGATAGGGTGACGCTGGAGCCGATGTTCTGGCAGGCTATGGGGCAATTGCCGACGATTATCGGCTCCAGTCATTGATGGTACTAGATGCTTCACGGCGATATCTTGCGCTCAAGACGCTTTCTTATCTGTTCCCGCACCCACCGCAGCGCGGCCCAGTAATCCTCGATCTCCAGATTGCCAACGTCCTCGATTTCAGCCGCGAGGCGCGCGCTTAGTGCTTCTTCCATCGCTTCCAGTCGTCGCCTATTGAGAGTTGTTTTCATACAATGGCCCTCGCGGCAGCGCTTGGAACTCCCAATGCCCGCAGGGCGAACTCACAGGCCGCTTTGCTGGTCGCACCGATATCGGAAAGTCCATAGAGAGCGCCCAAGATCGTCGCCGCATACTGTTCTCTCGCGCGAGGGGGCAAATCCAGCGCCGCGCCGATCAACGGCTCCAGCACGCTCCTGATGCCCTTGCGATAGGCCGGGACCTCGGCCAAGGCTCGCGCGAGGCGGGGCTTATCGAAAGTGGAATAGAAGACCGCCAATCCGCGAGCCAATGCATTGATGGGTGTTGATGGCGGCGGATATTTATCGGAGTCGCGGATCGCGGCAACGTCTCGCGCGAGGGCGGCAGCTACAACCGCGTTCCATAATTCATCGACGTCGGCGAAATACTGGTAGACCGTCCCCATGCTAACGCCGGAGCGTTCCACGGTTCGGACCAGGAACTTGTCACGGCCATGCTTGGCCACAACGGCGGTTGCGGCGGCGACGATAGTTTCGCGCTGCGCTTTGAGGTGGGCCTTGATCTTGGGAGTCTTGCGATAGGCCATTTCAATCGTCCTCTTGCTCTGGATATGGGAGCACGAGCGCCATAATCAGTCCAAGCAGCGCTTTAAGAGCGTTGAGCATTATTCATCCTTTCGCGCGAGGGGGCATTTTGTTTGAATTCCCGGTCATAGGCCATTGCAATACATTCGCGCGAGCAGCGGCGCGGATTGCCGGGCCAGAAATACATCTCGCCGGGCTTAGGGTTGAATATTGACGGAACTTTCATCCAGATTCCTATCGTTAAGCCGCAGCGCTCGCCATTTGGGCAACGCATTTCGATCGGAACAGCGTCACTCATGTCGACTCCGTTTCGCGCGACAGCACGGGTTTACAATAGCGCTTGCGGACCTCGTCCGGCTTCAGCCGTTGCGCGATCATGATCCGCAGGAGCATGGCAACCGCGTCCGGCGGTCCGTTTTGGCGTGCCCAGCGGCGAACCGTGGTTTCGTTGACGTTCAAAAACCCGTCGACGCCGCGCGTCCCGGTCTGGGTCAGGCCCAGCTTGTCCAGGGCCGCGCGGAACTGTTCCGCATTCATCGTCATTGACGCCTCCTATTGCCTCGCGCGAGGGGGGAGCGAGGATTGACCTTCTCGCGCGAGGGCGAGCCTGTGAAGCCTTAAGCGCTTCCCATTGCAGCGGCTCGCGCGAGGGCAGGGCCGCTGCAATCCGGAAAAGCTCAGTCGGCCAAGGTCACCATATGCGCGGGCGGAAAGCCGCATGCGATGGAATCAAAACAGACCATCATGCAGGACGGGGTTTCGCGTTCCATCTCGCAAACCGTGGCATATTCAAATTCAAATTCGGGATGATTGCCGTTATCCGCGAACGGATCATTCTGCAGATCGACCATATCCCCGATAACGAGCTGATCAATGCGTTTCATGCGCGGCATGGTCAAACCCTCCTGCGCAAACGATTCAGCTCAGCCTGGAACGCGGCGCGATGGCCGCGCGTCATTCGCTTGTAGACCTTGAGCCGATAGCCAAATGGCGCGGACTCCAGCTCTTTTTGCAGGCTGACATATTCTTCCGGTTTGGCTGCGCGGGTTTCGTTGTACCAGCCCAGATCACAAGCGCCATGCTGGCCCACGTGCGCATAGCATGTCATTGTGTCACCTTGCAGTGTGGCTGGCTCGCATGGGAAAACGGCCGTGACGCCATCGGCTGCATATTGTTTGCCGCGCTTGATCCGAAACAGGACTGGCGTTTCGGGTTCAATCGACTCGCGCGAGTCGATCCCCGTTTGCCGCAACGATTTGACACTGGCGGTTATTGCCGGGTGGATGATGGTTGTCATAACAAATCCTTTCCGGGCTTATTGCCCCTGATGAAGCGAGAGCGCTTCGGAATGCCCAAGGCGTGGCCTGGGCATGGTCGAAAAGCTCCAAATGACGTTTCGCGCGAAGGCGCTAATCCTCCCACGCTTTGGCATGGCGTTGCATCCGGTCATGGTAGTATCGGCCGCGCGAACCATTGGCGGTTTTTGGCTTGCGGTATTTGTCGCGATCCGCATGCGCCAATAAAGCTTCTACGGCCGCCGCTGATAGCGTGAAAAAGTCCGCGCCGCGTTCTATGCCGCATGCCCGAAGAACGTCCCGGGCATGCTCTCGGGCCTCTTCTGATAGGCAACGGACTCGAGTCCATTTGACAGGGTATTCGGGCGCATTGGCCCGATATTCTTTCACGCGAGTCACGATTGCGCGCGGGTCCGACTCCGTCGTTTCATGTTCCCAGCCTTGGCCATAGTTGACGAATAGCCGATATTCGGTTTCGAAGATTCCCATGGCTCAATATCCCTCAAATGCGTTGCGCAAAGTCTGCAGGCCGGAATCGCCCAAAGCCGCGCGAAGCTTCAGGGCAATTTCCAGGCAGCTCTGATAGATCGATTCTGCCTTGCGTGAGTCGACGTCATAGCCCAATTCCATGGCCCAGCTTTCAAAGCCGCCAGCGTCGATAACGTCCGAGTCCATGACGAGAGATGCGAGGACATCCAAAGTGTCGAGCGGGATAATGTTGCGCAATGACCCGCGAATCATACCTCCGGGAAAAGCTATGGCCACGCGGCCGGTCTCACATTCCGTTGCGATTGCCTCGCTGCGCATAAGTGAGTTGGGACCGCCCAGAGTCTTGACGCTGGCCTTGTATGCCGGGCAATGCCCGCGACCGGCCGAATAGTCCGTTGCCAGAACGTCGCGACCGTTGCGCTTCACTGTGACGCGCCAGTTAAGGGACGGGGATTTTTCGGCCTTGTTGCGCGATTGCGAAAAGGGAACGAATACCGACTCGACGGTCAAGCCAAGTTCCGCGACCATTGCCGCGCGCTGTTCTTTCGAGAGGTCTGTCATTGCTTTATCTTTCCGGGCTCTAGCCCCTGAGTGTTTCCGATGGCCATCATCAGGCACCGCATGACGGTACGACGGCGCGGGATGCGCCGTTTCGGCCTTATGCGAGATAGATCAATCCATCGTCGCCGACATAGGAGTCGACGCCCCGGAAAGCCCGCGCGGCTTTGCTAAGGCGTTCGCCGAGTCCCGTTTCTTTGAGGGCGGAACGCTTCAGGCATGCCGCACCCCATGCGGTATTGTCGTCGCGGTTGGCGACCATTTTGGCCGTCAATGCTTCATATTCGCGCGAGTCAGGTTCCAGCGCCTTTCGATCCCAGAAACCGACTCCGTGACCGTTGCGCGTGTACCAGAAGTCGCGTCCGGCCTGCTCTGAGTCATAGTCGCGCCCATAGGCCTCGTCCAATAGCGTGGCGTTTGCAGTTTGAAACCGCTGGCAATCCGCAATGATCCGCGCCAGCGTTTCGGGCGCAAGGTCCGCAAAGCTAGGCGAGTCGCCGCCGACAAAATGCGACTCCATGGTCGTCATATCGAATGCAACGGACGGCATATTGCGGCCGGATTCTTCGCAAAGCTGTTCCTCGTCTGTAAAGAACATGGCTTCGATATAGCCTTGCGTGAACGAGTCCAGCTTGGCGAATTCGCGGGCGGTTTCGGGCGATCCGCGATCAAGGATGAATTCGGGCATGACTTAGGCCTCCAATGCGAAAAGGGTTTCGATCATCTGGTTAAGATAAGTGAAAACGTCTTGGCGACACTGGCCAAGCGACTCGGCCTCAATTTGCGCGGATAGCTCATCAATGCGGGTTTTGCGGCAGCTTTCGACAAAAGCTAAAATCTCATCCCAACTATCCGCCTGAATCGAGGGGCCAGAATACTCAACGCCATTGCGCTGTTGCGAAACGGAAAAACGCGGATATTCGCCTTCATATTCGCGCTTGGCCGGATTAGCAAAATCGATCCAAATTTCGAGACCAAAGGCATCGCTGGCGAAGCTGGGGCACATATTATTGTGCCAAGAAACATCTTCGAAACCAGCCGGAATAGTTGGCATATCGGCCGCTGGGAAGTCGGGAAACTCAATTCTAAAGTCTGCCATGGGATCATCCCTTTGAACTTGTGACCGGGCTTGATTGCCCCTGCCAAAATCGAGACTAGGGCAAAACGCCCTAATCGGTCAACAATAAAAAGTCAGGCCAGCTTAACATTCTGCTATTGAGGCCTAGGGCAAAATACTCTAGTGTAGCGCTACAGGGGCAATCAAGCCCGGTAAGGAGATAGATAAATGCGCGTTATCGAAACCCAAGTTTTCACCTATTCGGAACTGAGCGACGACGCCAAGGCCAAAGCGCGGGACTGGTATCGAGAGGCCAGCCAAGGCGACAATTATTTTTCTGAGTCCGTCATTGAGGACGCGGCGATGATTGCGGCCATGCTCGGAATTGAGATCAAGACTCGTTCGGTCAAACTTATGGGCGGCGGCACGCGGCAAGAACCGTTAATCTATTGGTCCGGCTTTTACTCCCAAGGCGACGGCGCGTCGTTTGAAGGGACATACAGCTACAAGGCCGATTGCCTTGCCGCTATTTCCGCTCATGCGCCGCAAGATGAAAAGCTCCATGCCATTGCCCGCGCCCTGCAGGACAACGGCAACGGACTCGTTGCGACAATCGAGCGTTATCGCCATGCGCGCACGATGCAAATTGATGTGGAAACGGAAGACGGCGACGTGGCATTGCCGGAAACGGAAACCGCGCTCATTGAAGCATTCCGGGATTTTGCGGACTGGATTTATTGTCAATTGGAAAAAGAATACGAATACGTCAACAGTGATGAAGCGGTCGCCGAAACCATCATCGCGAACGAATACGAATTTACGGCAGACGGAAAGAGGGAGGATTGAATCATGCACATCATTAGCGCCCACAAAGTTTACGTTTCCCGCCGCGACGTCGAGTCGTTTAATCGCGGCTGGCCCTGCAGCACCTTGCGCGCTTCGCGCGCTTACTGGTTTGAGTTTGACGAAAGCGGCGATCTTGTCGACACAGATTGCCCAGAGCAAGACGATGGCCCGGCCGCCAGCGCCATGGCTGACGATTGCAAGGCATATCTATTCGATGATTTGGCCCCGTCTTGGGCAACGGTGCGATCATGAAAGCCGTTGCCTACATGCGGACCAGCTCGGCAACAAACGTCGGGGAAGACAAAGACTCATTGCCGCGCCAGCGCGCGGCAATCGATGGATACGCCAAGGCGGCCGGATATGTCATTTCCGAGTCCGATTGGTTTTATGATCCGGCCGTCAAAGGCGCGGATGCTATCGATGCGCGGCCGGGCTTTGCGGATATGCTTGCCCGCATTCAAGGGAATGGCGTCCGCGTCATCATCGTTGAAACCGA
>ERZ1292632.766-Hain-H43-01um-R2-766-length-35223-cov-14_pt1 | contig 35223 bp, 53 predicted proteins | sample MGYA00564407_ERZ1292632 | MGnify/ENA primary metagenome ERZ1292632 (study PRJEB36523, sample SAMEA6512637) | groundwater metagenome | collected 2019-01-08 | study: AquaDiva: Metagenomics assemblies of 32 groundwater samples | reverse complement strand
GCGTTTTTAATTTGTTTTAAGTTTTCTTTTTTCATTTTATTTTAGGTTAGTTTTTTAATTGACATACTCTTTTATCCCTAATTCTTGATATATTTTTTTCATTCTGTTGTTTAGGGCAACATCTCCACCGAATTTTTTACCTTGTCCTTCATAATACTTTTTCGCCTCAACAAGCAATTCAGTAGCGTGTCCTTTTCCTTCTTCATTGCTTTTAATAGAATACAAAGTCGCCCAATTATCCCCTACTCCAAAATCAGCTACGCAAGATTTATTAGTCCATCTTTCTAATTCCATTCCCAAGACATTAACCATTTCTTTCTTCATAGTTTTTTAATAAGTGAGGGAGTTTCAAAAATTAACTTTTTCCAAAAAACTTTATTCTTCTCTTTTCCATATCTTCATCAAACCGAACTTTCCATTCTTTGATTTCTTTTTTCTTTTGTTCTCCCCAATTATAGTCATAATCTTTTTGCCAAAGCAATGGATTACATTTTTTACAACCACAAGTTAATCCGCAATCACAATTTTGTATTAATTCTATTATTTGATTTCCTGCTGTATCATATTTCATCTTTTTATTTTGGCGGAGATTGGCTTTTGGGGAAAACCGCCATAGTTCGGATTTTTATCGGTTATTATCATCCGATCCAATGTTTCCCCCAAGAATCAACCTTGCCTTATTTAGTTTTCGTCTAAAATCTGCTTAATTTTTTCGTCTAATTGCGAGATAATAACATAATAATCATTTTTCTCCCCAATAATCTGATTATTCTGGCGAGCAATTTCTATTGAATTTGTATAAATTTTTTCCAATACTTCCTTCACCGCTTCGGATATTTTGGCGGAGAGGAAGGATTTTAATTCTAAAATTCCGTTTTCTCTTATATTTTCATAATGCCATAATCTTAAAATCTTCTCAAACTCTTTTTCCGCATCTTCTATTATTTTTTGGAGGGTTGGCATAATTTAATGATTTTTATATTTTTTTTCGCACCTTTTAGAGCACCAATTCGCAATTCTTTTGTCTATCTCTCCAACCTCAAAAAATCCTTTTTTTGCCCAACTTATCCCACGAATTCTTGCCATTACTACCTTTCCACAATTATCACATATAACAATATCGGTTATAGAATTTACCATTTTTTTAATAAACTCTCTTTTATCAACAGCTCTTTCTAATTTATCTATTCTTTTAGTAACTTCCGTTAAAGATTTTAATTCTTTTTTATTCATAAAATTATTGTTATTTTTTAGTTAATAAATCGGGGTTCTCATAGATATTGCCGATGATTTTATAGCTTTCCGCAATTCCTTCTTTTTCCAAATGATTACTTAATTCGCAAGTTATTGCTCCACCTGTTTTAAGTTTACAGTACCATACAAATTGTGCCATATAATTTCTCCATTCAACCCTTCCTATGTTAGTTTCTCCTTTTGGGTTATCACAAGTTTTAAGTATTTCTCCTTCATAAATCTCTTTTCCGTTTTTATCTTTTAAGCCAGTGAATTGCATCAAGATGTCTTTCCACTTTTCTTTTCCATCTTCTACGAATGCCGATTCTACAAACCTTGGAGCAGTTTTGTTATTTAATTCTGCTCCATAATCCATCGGAAACATTGCCTCACCAGTGGGAAAAATCCCAACATTATAAACCATCTTTTCTTGAATTTTATCCCATGCCCTGAATTTAATTTCTCTGTTCATCTTTTTATTTTAATTTACTTTGAAACTCCTTTAATTCTTCCAATACCTTTCTAAAAAATTCATCATCTCTCTCCACTTTTCCTATTTCTTTTAAGAATAATTTATTTCCTTTGGTAATCGGCTGAACTATTACGCCTTTTTGTTTCTTAAAAAGAGAGAGATAAATCATAACTTGTTCTATATGCCAACTTTTGGCGTTCGGTATTAGTTCGGCAGAGGTTTTTATTTCCAATATCTCATCTCCCAAAATCGCATCAGCTTTTCCCACTAAAACAAAATCATCTGTTTTGTATTCTATTTTCGGCTCTATCTCATATCCCAATTCTTTTAAGAGTTCTTGGATTTGATTATGCTTCCAAGTGCCTTGCCACATCTTAAATATCTGACTAAAATCTCTTATTTCTCCTCTCAAATAGTCCTTTGGTGTAATCCGTCCGTGAATGATTGCCCAGCAGTCAGATACACTAAATCTGTTAATTTCTTTTTTTTTATCTTGATATTTAGTTAATAAAGTAGGAGTAAGGTCTATCATAGTTTCTACAATGGCTTTTCTTCTCCGTTTTTATCGGGATATAAACTCCACGCTTTATCTGTTATCTTCTCTGCTATTCCCAATACCCAGTCAATATCCAATTCTCCGCCCGACTTCATAATAAAAGAATTGATAATGGTGCGGAACATTTCCCGTTTTTCTTTTTGTCTGAAACTCTGTTTGTCTTCCTCGGAATAAATTGGCATAATTTTTATTTATTATATTTATTTTCTGCTAATTCGTCTTGGCATTTCTGAATATGCTTACATTTTCTTTTCATCTGACCCGCCAAGCAATTACAATTCCAACTATTATGCTTCCACAACTCAACTGAATAATAAATTGGTTCACTGGTGTCGGGATTACAATGACTGGATTTTGCTTTCCAAGTTTTAATAGGCAGAAACTTCTTTTTTTCTTCTTCGTAAAAAGCAGATAACTTCATTTTGCTAATTCAACCTGCCACTTTGTCTTAAACCCCTGACCTGTTTTAGTAATTTTAACCTTATCTCCCTCTACCGCTTTTTCTGCTAATCCTCTCAACAATCCAAAACTCTTGCTGTTTAAGATTTTTTGTTCACCATCTATTAAGAAAGTATAGGAATTAACTTCTCCGAATTGCCCTGTTGTTTTTTCCACTCCTACAAACTCTCCAACAAAACTTTCTCCGTCGTCTAACGAAATGAAGTTTGATTTTTTATTCGCCTTTTCTTCTTTGTAAAAATCTTGTAAGTTAGACATATTTTGAAACTCTTGATTTATTACATCTTTATCCACCGATGGCACATCTCGGTAGTTTATTTTAGTAGTGTGCCAAACCTTTTTGATAATTTTATTACTCGCATCTTTATAGGTTTCCCAATATCCGCTTCCCTGCTTTTCTATAATTGGAATATCATCTTTCTTTAAGATATGTTCTAACATTATTTCTGGATATAGTCCTTAAATTGAAGAAAATGCTTTTTTATATTTTCCAATATCAATTCAGAGTATCTTGAATAATATAATTTAATAAAACGATGGACATTTCGTCTGTCTATGCCTATTACCTTGCTGATTTGGTAGTAATTCATTCCGCAGATGCGGAGAGAAACTAATGCCTGATTTCTTAATTTATTTTCCTTTCTATGACCCCGAATTTTTTTTATTGGTTGGATTTCATTTGACATTTATACTATTCTTCTTTGTTCAACAATCCCATATTACACTATTCAAGGAGATAAGTCAAGGGCTTTCTCTTGTGGATAACTCCTGTATGACATTTATGACAATAAGTAATCCAATCTTCCATTTTTCTACTTTGAGCAGGACTTTCATTATCATCTCCTTGAATTTTATGAACATCAAATTTTCTTTTTCCTTTTTCCCAAATTTTTCCACAATTTTGACAAGTCCAATTATCTCTTTTTCTAATTTTTTCTCTGGCACAAGTTAAACTTCCTACAGAATAAAAACCAAAAACGATTTCAGTAATAATTTGAGAAATTCTCTGTTTACTAATTCCTAAAAGATTTCCTATTTTTTGATAAGTATATCCTTTATTTCTTAATTGTTGGATAATCTTTTGTCTCGTTCTCATAAGTTTTGATAGCCAGAAGCAGAGAAGGAATACCCAAAGCCAGTTGCTTTGTTTGTTCAAGAATTGTTATCCGCTTGAAATTGTCGGCAATTCTTTTTCCTAACTCTACTTCGGTTTGCTTTTGCCCCCCGAAGTGTAATCCTAATATCGCAAAGGAAAATTAGAACTTAACGATATTAGTGATACGAGATAGCCGTCAGCGTCGTGAGGTTTCCCCGTATATCCTAAACTTTAATGGCAACCAGCGAGAGGCGTTAGGTTAGCCACCTTTCCTCGCCAGAAAAACAAAACCCGCCACTATTGGAATAGGGGGGCGGGTCGTGTTTTTCCAATAGTTATTGTTTATTTGCCCCCTCAACGTTAGACCTTTTTTAATAATAGCATAGCAAGAGGTAATGTCAATTCCGTTATTTTGTTCGGGAAAATGAAAGTTATCCACAACCAAAAAGCGGTCTTAAAAAAGACCGCTAAAATGTTTTTCTTAAAAAATATATTTCCCATTTTTATCGGCACTTCACCGACTTGACTTTTTCTTTAATATATTGACGAATAACTTGACAATCTATTACACTTTATTGTCTAATATCACTCCGATATTTTCCAATAAAGTATCATCATCAAAATCAACTAATTGATTTCCGTATTCTTCTTTTATTTTTATTAAGGCATCGTAGAGAGAGTTGGCTTTGACGGAAACTTCAAAATCGGGGGCTTCGGAAAGAGATTTTAGATAGAGACCATAAGTTTTCATTTTCATAATGTTAAAAGATTTTTAAGTATCCAAAGTTTGCCTCTCCGTCCAGCAATAACTTTTAATTGAAAATGGTCATCTCCAATTTCATAATCTTTAATACATTTTTCACACGCCTTTCTGTCAAATAAATCTTGTAATCCTTCTTGGGTGAAAGTTTCTTTACCACAAACTTCACATCTTGCCATAAATTTAAAGAATATATTTAAAGAATATAAGAGAAATATAAGAGATATTTTTTTCTACAAATTCGTGGTCTATTTCATTTCCGCATTCGGGACACAGCCACGCTTCGTGTTCTCCTTCAAAGTCGTATTTTGTGTCCCATTGTTCACTTTCTAAATCCAGAATATAAACTTGCGAACCTATTTGACTTTGGCAAATTGATGTTTGTTCTTTTTTACACGCTGGACAAATATATTTTTTCATAATAAAGTTGGTTGATTAGTTGTCTGACCCGACCTTTTTAATGCGTTTTTATCGCTAAAATCGGGCTTCTGGGTTTGTTTGGGTAGAAAGTTGATGTCTGCTCCGTCTTTGGTATAAAAGCTTACCTTTCCTGTAAAACTATTCACTTCGCCAATTATTGGAACTTCGCCAATGTCATCTACTTTTATTGTTTGATAAGTCATACCCGTTCTGTTTTTGTAAAATAAATATGGCAATGCGAACATTGGGTATCTGTTTTTTGACAAGATTTTCCGCAATTATCACAAAAATGTATCCAACCTCTATCCTCGTCCCACAATTCAATTTTTATCGGTTTTCTTTTTTTCATAATCTTGAAAGAATTAAATCTTTGTAATGATTAGGCGAACTTTTGAAATAACCAAAAGTAATTGGTAAAAGTCGTAAAGAAAACTTGGGCGATTTACTTCCCCTTTCTACTAAAAACTCGGCAAGTTCTTTTCTCTTTTGAAAAGGAATATCTAAAAAAGGAAGTTTGGCTCTTTCTAAAATTAAGTTGCCGATTTCCTGATTAGTTAATTTCAATTCGCAAAACGAACTGCGGTCTATTAACGATTTGATAAAAGGATTTTCCGCATTAACATAATTCAAAATGATAATTACTTTCCCCTGAAACTCAAACTCTATATTATCTCGGTGGGTTTTCCAAATAATTCTCCGCTTGTTTCCTGCCGTCCATAAAGCACCCTTCAGTAAAGATACACTTTGATAATTGGCTAATGTTTGGTCTATATCATCAAGCACTAAAATCTTGGGCGGTTTTAATTCGTTTATTTCTTGGAGTAAATCCAGTAATCCTCGTGGAGTTATGTAATTTGCCAAATAACGAAAATGCTCTTTTTCTTTGTAGCCCATTTCTGTTAATGTTTCAAAAGTTATTTCTGTTTTGCCAAGTCCTGCCGAGCCGAGAATTACCAAACTATGAGAATATCCTTTTATTAAATCCTCTATTAACTTTTTTATTAAAATATGTTGGTTCATTTTTTACGCAATACAAGACAAGAAAAAATCCCCAAAACCTTGTCAGAAATGTATTGCTGTTGTTTCGGTTAGAAATCTCTAACTAAAACGAATAGCGTTTGTTAAGCTCTGGGTTTTTCCCCAGCATCAGCTCGCCTTTCCGAGCTTGTCATCTCGGCTTTTATCAGACAATTTATTAACTTTGAAAAAAATATCAGACAAGAAATTTTACGGCTCGGCATTAAGGTTTGGAGAGGATTTTAACTGTCCCTAACTTAATGCTGTTGTAAAATTGAACCTCGCCAGTATTCTTTTTTTAATTGATAAACTTCTGGTATCGGCTTCTGATAAGGCAAGGTAGCATAGAGCATAGCAAAGGAACTCTACGCTTTGACCCTTGCTACTTTGAACCTTGCCTTATCAAGAGCCGAGATTACTCGGAACTCTTGACGGGCATTAAAACCGCTACTACCGACTGCTTCTCTGTTTTACCATAAAAGAAAATCGGTCTATCTACCTCTTTCGGGATTTTAATTTTCAATGTCTTATCTATCAGAAACTTGCTGAAAAACTGCCCTATCTTGACTAAATATGCTGGATTTACTGAAATCTCAATAAAACTGCCTCTTTCCACTAAAATATCGTTGAACTTTGGAAACTCGCCTTGAATTATTTTGGGAGTAATACTTTGAAAACTTTGTAAATCAGTCGCTCCAATTTCTGCGGTTTCATTGTCGCTTCGCAGAATTACCGCATTTTCTAAAATAGGAACTGAAACTTTACGGGATAAAAGTTTAGTTAATGCTTTTCCGTCCTCTGCTGGTAAAATAAACGGCTTAAAGTTTTCTTTGGGCGTTGGTTTGTTTGGCATTGACGGGTAATTATCTATCTTAAATCCTGTCGGAGTTGAAACTGAAATTAAAGTAAAACTATCTGTCGCAGTCGTCCTTTGGGGTTCAATAAATATGCCGTTTAACTCGGCTCGGCTACTTTCTTTCGCACAAAAATCAGCTATTTGAAAATTATGTTTATTGAATAAGCTCATACTATTTCTTTTTCTTTTCTTAATTCGCTATCTATCTGGTCTATGCTGTTTTGGATACATTCTATTTCAAGTTCTGCGTCCCCTTTATTAGCGGTAGCAGGACTAAATTGAGAAATAGAAACATTTTCTTTTTCTTTTTCAGCAAAATAATTTCTATCCCATATTTTATCGGCTAATAACTTTTCTAACTTTTCTTTTTTTTGTTGAAGTTGTTGAGCAAAAATCATTTTAGTTTTTTATTATTTTAATTGACCTTGCGACCTTTTTATGTTATTATATTATTTACTGGCTTTACTAAACCGAGAAAACCAGTGAAAGCGGGTCATTACGACTTTTAGAAAGAAAGAGAGTTGAGAGTTGCCTTTGCTCTGCTGTTATGGAACGCAAGTTAAAGGTTATCTCTCTTTTCTCTTTTGTTTCATTTTATACTATTCAAGAAGTAATGTCAAGAGGGTTAGAATATATTTTGTAGGGAAAGTTATTCACAGATAGGGTATAAATTGAGAAATAAACTAACAAAAAACCCCTAATCATAGCAAGCTGTTAATAATTAAGGGCTTAATGGCTTTACTCTGTTTCAAGTAAAGAGATTAAGGGCTTAAAATACCCAAGCACCCATAAAATCGGGTTCAGGTAAATGATGAGGATTTAATCCAAGAAAATCCGCTAATGCTTTCAATGTTTCAATGGCTCTAAATATGTCTTGCCGAGAATATGGTAATCTTCCCACTCTTAAATCAATATAGAAATCAGCAGGTTGACATATCGCTGATCTTCCAAGCAAACCACCACCGACCATTGAATAAATCATAACTTGTAAATACTCTAATTGTGTTATCGTGGGCTTTTTTTCAAGTTCAGAAAATCGGAAGTTAATCGTAATTGCTAAATCTCTTTTTTCTCTCTTGATAGTTCCTTCAATTCTTTTTGTTTGATAGTTATATTTCAACATATTTTATTAAAGAACATCACCGCTTGCCAAAATGAAGTCCTGATCATAGACGACAGATTTGCCGCCCTCATAACTCCTCTTAATGGTGCTGGCTATTAAGAAGAGATAATGAAGGAAGAAAAATTATTTTGTCAATTCTTCGGCTTTCTTTGATAATTCTGATAATTGACAAGAATTATTGCTCCCACCTGTATAGTCATTTTCATTTTCAGCCGTCCTAATAAGTAAATCAGCATACCACGCATTTTGCCCAATTCGGACATCTGATCCAGAAAAATAAACAAATAATCCAGTTATTTTATTCTTAATAAATCCTGAAAACTCAAAGTGTCCCGATAACCAGTTTGATAATTCAAGTGTTGTTGATAATGATTTTTTGATATAGCTTTTTATTTCTCTTTCAAATTGTTTATATTCTGGGGTTGTGACGCTGGAACTTTCAAATGAGTAGTCAAGCCATTTTTCAATTCCCGTTTTGTTTTTATTTTCTGCTAATTGTAATTCTGCCAGTTTTAATTCTTTCTTTGCCAGTTGATAATTTAATTTAGCTTCTGTTAAGTTGTCCTGCCATATTGTAGTCATATTATTTTTTAATGAACTTGCCAGCACAAGCTCGGTTATATTATACTATCCCCATTTTATACTATCAAGACATAATGTCAAGGGTTATCTGGGGATAACTATTATTAAATAAAAAGAAAACTAACAAGTCGCTTTTATACGCCACCCTAATATAACCCTTGACAATATGTCTTAAGATAGGATATTTTGTAGTAATGGTATCTCTGGCTAAAAAAAGAATAGAAGATGTTTTTAAAGAGAGCTTTAATTCAGTGCGAAGCGGCAAGCAACCCAACATTTCCCGAGCTATGATAAAACACGGCTATTCTTTAGCATCTGCCAGAAGTCAAAAAGTAGTTAGGACCAGAACTTGGGAGTTATTAAAAGCTAAATACTTGAAAGACGATAAAGCAGTAATGACGCTTGATGATTTAGTTGATAAAAAGAATACTGATAAAGACAACAGATTGAAAGCCAGCATTGAGATATTAAAACTTAATGATAGGTATCCAAAGCCAGAAACCAAAATAATATCTTTATTTACCAAAATAGGAGAGTTGGAAGGAAGAGACGATGATAATAATGATGATGATAATAATAATAATAATAATGATGATGATGATGATGATAAGGGTGGAAGCTAACCCCTCTCCCACTCACGCATCTAACTATACATAACCACTTATGATAAGTTATATGATATGATATAGTATATGATATAGGGGGAGGGGATAGACCAAGTAGGGTTGGAAGAAAGATAAGATATATCCCCCTCACCAGAAATTATGAATTATAACAAGCTTTCCTACCAGAAATTATGAATATTAACAAAACTTAGCTCATAATATGTTTAATGACCAACTGTTACAAAAAAGATTAAATTGGATTCCGCATTCAGGACAGCAAATTGTTTTAGAAAGTCAATCAAGGGAAATTGTTATTTGTGCTGGGAGGAGGTGGGGGAAGTCAGCTTTGGCTGGTTATTTGATTGTTAGGACATTTCTACGAGCTCTTATTGATATTAAAAAAGGGAAAAAGGATTCTGTCAAGGTTTGGATTGTTGCTCCCAGTTATGACCTTTCCAGAAAAGTGTTTGAGTATGTAGTTAAGTTTTTAAGAAGTTATGATAAAAGGTTTGATGAGTATGTCGGAGATAGACCTTTTCCTCAGATTAAAATTACCGAATCGGTTTGGATACAATGCCGTTCGGGGGACGAACCGAAATCTCTTTTGGGGGAAGAACTGGATTTGCTGGTGGTGGATGAAGCAGCTCAGATTTCAAAGACAATTTGGTTTGATTATCTAATGCCTTCTACTGCCAGTAAAACAAGACAGGGCAGAACAATTTTCATTTCTACTCCGAGAGGCAAGAATTGGTTTTATGAACTTTATCTGCAGAACAAAGAAACTAATGGTTCGTTTCACTTTACCAGTTTGGAGGGTGTGGAAATAGACCAGACAGAATGGGAAAGGTTAAAAAAAATATCTCCAGCCGATTGGTTTCAGCAAAATTACGAAGCCACATTTTTGGAAAAAGCATCTTCTGTTTTTAGAGGGATAGAAGATATAATTTTTCCAGCGGACTTGACAAGCTCTTTGCCTTATGAGATAGAAAAAGTGAGAGTGGGCAGAAACTATATTGGCGGCTTGGATTTAGCTCAGATACACGATTTTACTGTTTTAACAATTTTAGATACTTTAACTCACCGAGTTGTTTATTGGGACAGGTTTCACAAAATTCCTTATCCCCTGCAAATCAAACGAGTGGAAGAAGCAGCCAGAAAATATAATGCCAGAATTGTGGTGGAATTAAATAACATTGGTTTGCCGATTGCCGATGAATTAAAAGCCAGAGGGATTAAGGTGGAAGATTTCAAAACAAGCGGTTCAATCGTCAAAGGCAAAGAAAAAGTTCAGGGGACGAAAGAACGGCTGATAGAAAAATTAAGCGTTGATATTGAAAACAGAAATATCTTTATTCCGCCAATCGTCCAGTTGAAAGATGAATTAGAAGCTTACAGTCATATTTTAACTCCAGCAGGCAATATCACTTACGGAGCTCCCGAGGGTGGGTATGACGATTGTGTTATTTCTTTGGGTTTAGCCAACTGGGGGATTTACGGAAAACAGAGGCAAGAGAACATTTTAGTTTCAAGGTCGTTGCCTCGCAGGAAAAGATTTTTTCAATATCTTTAAAAAAAACAATGCCAAAAATAAAAAAAGAAAAAATAAAAAAAGTTAAGGCGGAAACTCCAAGGGAACTAACGGCAAAAGAAAAATTAGTTGAGTCTCTGCTGTCAAAAATCCCGAATTGTTTTGATAGAGCACCAAGGGATTCTATGTCAAGGTCGGCAGTAGAGAAATTAGCGGACGAGATATTAAATCAACAATAAATTATGGCAGGAAAATATCCGAGCAAAAATCAGAAGCCATTTCTTGAATCAACCAAGAATTTTGAGAATGTCGGGCAAATCCCGACAAAAGGACCTGGCAAGACAAACGACAAAGGTTGGGAAATGCAGATAAAGAGGAATAAAGGAGAAGACCAGAGCGTTTAATAATATGCCTTTAACAAAAAGCGGACAAAAGGTGATGAGGAAGATGATGAATCAATACGGAAGTGAGAAAGGCAAAAAAGTTTTTTACGCCTCAATTAAATCCAGAAAAGCTGGCAGTTCCAAGTGGCACAAAAAAGGTAAAAAATAAAAGATGACCGAATCAATTAAAAAACAAATCTATCAGGAGATAGTTGATTTTAATACCAAAAGCATCACCATCAGCGAGGGTTTTTCTTTTAATCAAAAATCAACAATAGAAAAGATTTATCGTCTTTACAACAGCAGATACCTTCACGGAGATGTTGATGTGGAAGGAGATAAAAAATACTTTTACAACATTGTCAGAAATCCCTGTCAGATGACAACCAAGGCATTGGATTTTGACACCAAACACATTAAGATTTTAAATGCGGCTGGTGGCGACCCTTTGGTTGCTTGGTATTTTGAAAGAGATTTGAAATTTTGGATGAAAGACCAGAACTTCGGCAAAACCCTAAACAGAATATTCAGGGAACTGCCGATTTTTGGTTCAGTTGTTCTCAAAATTATCAACGGGAAAACCTATTTTGTGGATTTGAGAAATTTTGTGGTGGAGCAATCGGCTGATAGTTTAGGTCAGGCAGGTTACAAAATTGAGAGGTATAACTATACTCCTGCCGAATTCAGAAAAATCGGAACAGAAATGAAGTTTGAAAAAGTGGAAGAAGTTATTAGCGATAATCGGGAAGCCAAAAAATCATACTTGACAATTTATGAAAGGTATGGCGAGGTGAAAAATGAAGAAACTGGAGATTACGAATTCAAAAGGGTTTTTATGGCAGATGTCGGAGCAGACCAAGAACAAAACCGAATTACTGGAAAGCAAACTGGCAAAGGAGTATTGCTGAAAGAAACAAAAGTTGATAAAATTCCTTATTGGGAATTTCATTTGGAAAAAATACTGGGAAGATGGCTGGGAGTCGGAGTGGTGGAAGTTTTATTTGACCCGCAAGTTAGGGAGAACGAATTGGCTAATCAGGAAGCCAAAGGAACTTACTGGGCTTCTTTAAGAGTCTATCAAACTGCGGATGAAGGAGTTAATAGAAACTTGGCTACGGAAAATGTTAATGGAGAAATAATGCACGCTGACCAACCGATTACTCCCATAGACACAACCGACCGAAATCTATCTTATTTTTTACAACAGACAGAAAAGTGGCTTCGCAATCGGGATGAGTTATCTACGGTTTATGACCCGAATCGTGGAGAAAGGAGTCCTGCTGGCACAACTTTTGGTGAAGTTAGGTCAATCTTACAGGAATCAGGTGCTCATTTTGGATATTTACAAGAAGATGTCGCCTTGGATATTAAAAAGTTTTTGTATGATATTATTATTCCCCAATTCAAAAGAGAAAATTCCGCTAAACATATTTTAAGATTAGCGGGTGAAGATTTGGATAAAGTTAGAAGTTTGATTGTTAATTTAAAAGTTGCCAACGAAGTTTTCGGAAAAATAATTTCTAATAAGAAAATTCCTTCGGCAAAAGAAATAGAATTTTTAAAAGCGGCTATTGGCGAAAGGTCTAAACAAGATTCGGAAATAATGTTGGAGATGCCTGCTGGATTTTATGAAGATATTAAATATAAAATAGATATTGAAATTACAGATGAAATGAGAGATACCAGAGCTATGACCCAGATATGGTTTGCTGCCTTACAAGCTGTTACGACCGACCCAATGATTCTGAAAGACCCAACTAAAAGAAGATTATTCTTCAAGGCATTAGAAAATACTGGAATTAACCCTATGGAAATAGAGGAAGCATCTTCTATGCCATCGTTTGAGAGTATGATGGAAAGATTACCAATGAAGGGAGCTGGTGGCGGGGTTTCCAGACCCGCTTTTACTCCAATTCCAGAAACAAGAAAAACTGAAGCAATAGTTTAATTATGGACATAAATTTAAGAGATAATATCGTTAAAAGTTTGGGTTCAAGCGGAAGATTCGGACAAGCGTTGAAAGAGTGGTTGGAAGAAGAAATTACTAAATTAAAAGATTTGATGGCTATTGCTGTTCCTTCGGTGGAAGAAGTTGTTGGAAAACAGGAGGCGATAAAGATTTTACAAAAATTATTTGATTTTTTATACGAAAAGAAAATTGAAAAAAAAGAAAAGACGAATTACGAATAGGGTTAACACTCCCTTAAAAGTGTAAAGGTTGGGGGAAGCGATACCCCTTAAAACACTAATGAGTTTAACCAATAATTTCTCTTAAAAATTATGGAGACACAAACTCAGGAAGAATTAACAAATCTTTTGGAGCTTGAGGAAGCTGGCACTCTTGAAGAAACCCAGCAAAATCGGCTCAACGAATTAAAAAGTTGGGCTGATGCGGAAAAATCCGCTGGAAAAGCCAAAGAGATAGAGGAAAAAAACAAGCAACTTTTTGAACGGACTAAAAAGGCGGAAGATAAAGCCAAATTAGCCGAAGAGGAACTCGCTAAAGTTAAAGGCGAACCCAGAAAAGAGCTTGACCCTACTGAAATAGCTGATGTATCCCTTGCTTTATCTGGGCTTGACCCAGACGAGCAGGCAAAATTGATTAGGGACGCAAAGGCATTTGGTAAGCCTCTATCCGAAATCAGAAAGAGTGAGGATTTCGTTCTTTGGCAGGGAGCTCACAAAGAAAAGGTTGAAAAGGAAAAAACAACTCCTCCGTCAACCAAACAAACTGCTTCTGATACGAGGGAAGATAGAATTAGAAGGTTCAAATCTGGAGAGATGACAGAAGAAGAAGAACAGAAATTTCTTCAGGAGCTCGGAACTTTGCGTAAGTTCGGGCCTCCTACTCCCCTTAAAAGAGAATAGTTTGTTAGGAAAGCGGAGAGGTTAAAAAATTGGGAAGAGTAGTTAGTAATGATGTTTCGGCAATTATCCCTGAAATCTGGTCAAAATCCGTTCAAGTTCCCTTATACAAATCATTAGTCGCACTTGAAATCTGTAATACCAGATTGGAAGATGATTTGAAATACGGGGACACGATTCATATCCCCCGATTTGGGAACTTGTCTGCTCAAACTTACACTCCTGGCACTCCGCTTTCAGCGACCAATTTAGATTGGGCATTTGACAATTTAATTGTATCTTCCTATAAGCACGCTACATTCTACATAAATTATTTGTGTACTTTAGGGGAAACCCTATCGATTAAACTCCGTAAATTGCTGGGAAATCTCACAGAGACTATCAGCAGCGAAACCCAGAAATGGGGACGTTCAACGACTATAATCGGAGTATCCTGGTTCTTTACAATTTAAGGTGATGTTGATATAATTGGATAATGAAAACTTTTAATGATAAAGAATATCAACGAAATTGGATGAGAAATTGGAGAAAGAAAAATCCAGAAAAAGTTTGGCAATCTAATCATTCTGAATTGGCTAAATTAAGACAAGCACGTTATCGTGTAAAACACAGAAAAGAAATTAGTGAAAGAAATGTTATCTATCAAAAATATAAAAGGCAAACTGATATTCTTGCCAAACTTAGATGGTTGTTAAGAAGTAGAATAAATGGAGCAATTAAGAAATGTAAGGGAAATAAAGCATTTAAGTCAATGGAACTTATTGGATGTACTCTTGATGAATTGAGAACTCATTTAGAGAAACAATTTACTTCTGAAATGAATTGGAAAAATCACGGAAAAGTATGGGAAATTGACCATATAAAACAGGTTAAAGATTTTGACCTTACTAATCCAGAAGAACAAAAAAAATGTTTTCATTATACAAATTTAAGACCCTTAAATTGGTTAAAAAATAGAAAAGAACAAAATAGGATAGTGGTATAGTCTGAACTCTATGGCGACATAGAGAAGCAAGAACATAAAAACTTGCGATAACAAAATTGAGACGATGTAGAAGCTCTACAAGCCAATATAGAACAAATCAGACCATTGGCAGAAGAAGCGGCTTATAGGTTAAAAGATGCGATTGATAAGCACGTCTTGGCTCAAATTACTGGTGCGTCTGGATTTGATGCGGTAGATGCCAATGAGATGCAGGGTGGAACAGCCAATAACGCCGTCTCCGCAGGTTCCGCAGCCATTATTGACATCTTTAGCAATGCCCGAAGGGTATTGCGGGACAATAATGTTGAGGAAATGGGAGATTGGTGTGCGGTTGTTTCTCCGAAAGTGGCTTTCAGAATTGAGCAGAAATCAGCTAATGTTGGATACAATGTTGCCGATTCAACCTTGAGGAATGGTTATATGGGAGATTTCTTGGGTTTCCAAGTTTTTATCTCCGTTAATCTTCCTTCGGGTAAATGTTCTGCTATTGCTCCTGGTAACAAAGGACACGGCGGACCATCTGCAGCAGCTATGTCAGCTACCACTTGCCGAAGTATCTACTTTGGCAGGAAAGGAGGTATTGACTTGGTGATGCAGAGGTCTCCTGCCCTTGAAATCAGGAAATGCGAGGATAAATTGGGAAGCAATTTCATTACCTGGACTGTTTATGGAAGCGTAGTCGCTAACAAAAACCAGTCAAGAGGATTGAATGTTGCCGTAACCACCGCTACCGCAGGATAGAAACAACAATCTTGTGAATTGTCGTTTGTGGGCTATTAACCAAACGAAAAATAGCTCACGGCGTTTGGAAACGACATCTCTAAATTATTATGATAAAGTTATTAAACAAATTAAAAAACTTATACTATTACTGGAAAGTAAAAAGGGGAATTACTGACCAAGCGTGGAAGAAATTGAAAGAAACAGAAATATCCGAGAGGTGGGTTACTAAAAGGATTTTAGATGGTCAGCAAGGTCGGAGAGCAGAATTAGTTGACCTCCAGGCAGCCATTTCAGAATTAAAGGCGTATCTGGAGTTCTTAACAAAAATTTGAAAATTTGCTTCATCGTAGATTCACCATACGCTTTCCAAAATGGTATTTGGTATCACCGAAATCATACTCCCTCTACTGGTTTAGAAAAAAGAGGACACGGAGTTAAGTTTGTTGCTTTGGCTGGAACAATACCAGAAGAAATAATCCAATGGCCCGATACGGTAATCTTCGGCAGAATATATCATCCCGAATTAAAACCATTGGAAGCAATGAGAAAATTCAAAGCCGCAGGTAAAAGGGTTCTTTATGATTTGGATGATGACTTTTGGTCGGTTAATCCAGATAATCCCTCCGTTTTAGTTTCATCTTCTTACAAAGACCAATATGAAAGTTTTATCAGGGAAGCTGATGCTTTAGTTAGTCCAAGCAGGTTATTGGGTAATAAAATGTTAAAGATAGCCAAGAAACCTGTTTTTGTTTGTCCCAATTCCATAAATTACGAGGTGTATAAAGAGAGAAAAAGAGAACACGACAGGTTGATAATTGGTTATTCTGGAGCATCTTCTCACTGGAAAGATTTGGCAATTATCGCCAAACCACTTGTAGAATTGAGAAAAAAATATGATTTTGTGTTTGTTCTTTATGGGATAGTTGGCGGGCCGATGGAAAGCGAAATGTATAACTACGACCAACTAATCAAAAGACGATTACAGCCAGAAAAAGAACCCTATTTCAAGTCTGCTCTTGATTGGTATGAAGAAGTTAAAGCATTGCCAGAGTTGTGGCATATTCCATTTCACGCTCCGCAACTTCATCCGTTAGTTTTAGCCCGATGCGATTTTGATATAGGATTAGCTCCTCTTTATGATTGTGATTTCAACAGGGCGAAATCAAACATAAAGTTTTACGAGTATGCGGCGGTTGGGACGGTAACCTTAGCTTCCGATGTTATACCCTACAAAGAAGAAGTTGGATATTGTGCCAAAAATAATTTTAATGATTGGTATAAGAAACTTGAAAAGTTAATAACGGATAAAAAGTTTAGGAAAGAACTTTTAGCAAAACAACAAAAATTCGTTAAGGAAAATAAAAGTATGGAAAGAATTGCTTTGGAATGGGAATTGGCTTGTCAGCTTCCTGGCGGATTGCCAGTAAAATCTCAATATGAAAAAAATCTTTTTAATGGAGTATAGAAAAAATTATGGAAAAAATAGATTTTGATAAAGATTTTGCCAATGAAGAAAATCTTTATATTTATTTTAAAAAAGGTAAGCGAGAAACCTATTTCTTAATCATTCCAGAGATTATTCCTAATTTAGACGGAAAACAACTTTATGTTCTTTGGCAAGAAGCAGCTTACAGATTGGGAATTAAATTATCAAAATAGTGTTAAGGAAAAAAATTTATTGTTTAAATCACAATCAGATATTGACAGAAATAATGAAGGAATTTGAAGTTGTTGATAAGATAGAAGATGCTGACAAGGTAGTTTTGTGGACAGATGTAGTTTCTTTGGCACAAGGAATAGTCAGATTAGCCCACGCCTATAAAAAACCAGTAATAGTGGTTCAGCACGGCAGACACGGCAGTTCCAGATATTACCCGCCATTTAACGAACCGATATTGGCTGATAGAATATGTGTTTGGGGAGAAAGAGATAAAAAGGTTTTAATAGAAAATGGACATCCTGAAAAAAAGATATTTATTACTGGCACGACAATTTTTCAGTATTTGAAACCAAGAAAACCGCACGAAGGAATAAATATAGTTTTCTATCCAGAACATTGGGATAGGGAAGTTTCAGAAAACAGGAAAGTCAAAAATGAATTGAGAAAAATAAAAGGAGTTAAGATAATTACCAAGTTAATAGAGGGACAAGAGCCAAAAGATTATGATAATCCAGTCATTTCAAACCGCAATAATCCAGACCATTTGGATATTTGTGTTGAGGTTCTTTCTACTGCCGATTTAGTTGTCGGGATAGAAGAAGGAACATTTGGTTTATTAGCTCAAGCAATGGATATTCCAGTGGTGATTATGGAAGAATGGTATCCTAAAACTTTTGGGGGGGATGAAAGATATTACAATTATTGGCGGAGAATATCCGAAGGTTCAAAAAGAACTACTTTGGGAAACCTAAATGAAACAATAAAACAGCAACTTGAAAATCCAGACGAATTAAAAAAAGAAAGAAGAATAGCCTGCGTTCAAGAGGGAGGAATAGAAATAGAAAATCCGTTAGAAAGAATTAAGCAAGTTATAGAAAATGCCTAAACTTTTATTGATTTATCCGACAATAATTACCGAAGCTCCGATGACATTGGCTATGTTATCGGCAGTAGCAAAAGAAGAAGGTTGGCAAACAAAGGCACTTGTTAATACTTTTAAGAAACCTTTATTGGTAGATGATTTCGTAGAGGAAGCAAAGAAATATCAACCAGATATTGTTGGAATAAGTATGTTGACATTTGAAGTTTTGTTCATTTATAAAATTATTAAGGCGTTAAAGAAAGCAGGATTTGTTGTTATGGTTGGGGGAGCACATCCGACTGATTGTCCAGAAGAATGTTTAGAGGCGGGAGCAGATATTGTAATTCAGGGGGAAGGAGAAGATATTTTACGGGAAGCTTTAAGAAATCCTCAAAAAAGAGGAATAATACCAAGAAAGCCATTTGTAGATTTATCTATTTTACCCTTTCCAGATTTAGAATTATTTGATGTAGAACAATTTAGAGATAAAGACGGATTTGTTAAAGGATTTCATAGGATTTATACAAGTAGGGGTTGTCCTGGAACTTGCACCTTTTGCGACTGGCAGATTTTCAAGCAGGCGTGGAGACCATATCCTATTTCTAAAATAATAGAGGACATTAAAAGAAGGGTTGATAAATATGGCATTACCAGTTTTTCAATAGCCGATGATTGTTTTACCGTAGATGAAAAAAGGGCTTACCAGTTTTGTGAAGAGATAGTTAAGATAAAACCAAGGATTGTTTGGCGGACTAACTCAAGGGCTAATTTGGTAAATCTTGAATTATTGAAAGCGTTTAAGGAAGCAAATTGTCATTCCATAGCATTTGGATTAGAAAGCGGAGACAAAGAAACATTGGCAAGAATTGGCAAGCAAGTTTCTCTTGAACAAAATATAAAAGCTCCGTGGATAGCTCACGAAGCAGGATTAGAAGTTTATGGTTGTTTGATGACTGGATTTCCGTGGGAAACTCCAAAGAGTGTTCAAAACCAAATAGATTTTGTCCATAAAACTTGGCAAGCAATTTCCCTATATCAAGTATCTGGTTCTTTAATGCCTTTTCCAGGAGCAGCCATTTACAGACAATACGCTAAACAATTCGGGTTTGAAAAGTATTGGTTAAAACCAGAATATCAGGAGTTTGGAATACAAGTTTATCAAAATGCTATAAACCCATTGGCTGCCAGTGTTTTTTATCAGAGATATTTGTTTGATGATACCTACATCAGACGAGAGTATTTTTTCAAATATACCAAAGAATATAAAGCAAAAGTTAGGGAGTTAGTTTTAGAAATAGGCAAACATAATTTATTATTTATGTTTCCCAACCAACCACTTAAACAAAAAATGATATTGGGATTATCAAGATTATCAATGTTGGGATATGATTTATTTCCTGAATTAGAAATGAAAATAGGAGGTTGGTTGTTTGAAAAATTTAGCAGAGGTAAAAGAAGTGGGATAGAGTATTTACGGGATAAAAGAAGAGGAATATCAAAACACAAAATTGAAAACATATAGGGTTTCGGAAGAATTAAATTATATGGTTGGAGTTCTTCATTCCCTATCTGCCGAAGGCGAATTGGCAGAAATAGGAGTGTGTGAGGGTGGTTCGGCTAAAATTATTAGAGAAACTATCCCAGAAAAAGAATTACATCTTTTTGATACTTTTACGGGAATTATTGGAGAACAAATACTGGATTATGAAAAAGAAAATTACAAATCGGGTGATTATTCCGCAAGTCTGGAAGAAACAAAAAATAATCTTCCTTACGAAAAAATCATTTATCACATAGGTGATGTTCTTAAAACGAGAGAAGAAGTAAAAGATAAGAAATTCTGTTTTATCCATATTGATTTAGATATTTATACGCCTCTGAAAGGAATTTTAGATTTCTTTTATGAAAGATTAAATAAGGGTGGAGTAATGCTTATTTCTAATTATGATATTGCCCATCCAGGAATTAAAAAGGCGGTTGATGAGTTTAATAAACCATTTAAGCAATACAGCAGATTTGTTAATATAAAAAAAGGGTTGAATATCATAATAAAACATAAAATAAAATGAAATATCCGAAGAAAAGTGAAGAAGCAAAAAAAAGATGGAAAGACCCAAATTTTAGAAAGAAAAATAAAACTTGTTTAGGAAAACATTGGAAGTTATCAGATGAACAAAAAAAGAAACATAATTCATTTAAGAAGGGATTTATTCCGCCAAATTCGGAGAATAATATAAAATTAGCTTGGGAAAAAAATAGAGGAAGGAAACAAACTTTTGAAGAAAAGGAAAAAAGAAGCAAAATAATGATAGCACATTTTGATAAAAAGGGAAGGAAAAATAAAAAAGATATTTATTCTCGTTGGAGTTTTAAATATAAAATATGGAGAAAATCAGTTTTTGAAAGAGATAGTTATGCTTGTCAAGTTTGTAGAAAGGTTGGATGTTATTTGGTAGGTCATCATATAAAATCTTGGGTATACTATCCTGAATTAAGATTTGATGTGAATAATGGGATTACCCTTTGTGAAGATTGTCATAAATTAACAACAAATTTTAAAGGCAAAAATAATGGAAAGTAAAATTCAAGAGTGTATCAAGCAACTTTACAAATTCAATAGGTGTTTATTGGGAAATGGGTATGATAATGCGATAGAATATCTAAAACAATTATTGGATTTGAAAATTCTTGAGATACCATCTGGGACTATTTTTGGAACTTGGAAAGTGCCGCAAGAATGGGTTGTTAAAGATGCTTGGGTTAAATATAAGGAGAAAAAGATTTTTGACTATAAGAAAAATCCTCTTTGTTTAGTAGTTGGTTCAATTCCGATTAAAGAAACATTATCGCTGGAAGATTTAGAAAAGTATTTGTATGTGTCAGACGAAAGAACGGAAGCAATTCCGTATGAATATAAATTTTATGATAAAGGTTGGGGATTTTGTATGCCAAAGTATATTGTCAAAAAAAGAAAGAAATCAACTTTAAATATCCCGAATAAATTAAAAAAAGGGAAATACGAAGTTTTTATAGATACAGAATACCGAGATGGAAAAATGAAGATAGCCGAACATATTATTCAAGGAAAATCCGACAGGGAGATATTGCTATTTGCTCATTTAGACCACCCTTTTCAAGCAAATGATAACTTATCTGGTGTTGTTTGCTTGGTGGATTTAGCCCATAAAATAAAAGATAAATTTAACCACACCATAAAAATCATATTTTGTCCAGAGACCATTGGTTCTATTGCTTATGCTTATTTGACTAATTTATCAAAAGTAGATTTTATGGTAGCATTAGATATTGTCGGAAATGATAATTCACTGCTTTTACAAAAGAGTTTTGACGAAAATAATATTTTGAATTATCGGGCTCATTTGGCGATAACTCACCAAAGTAAAGATTATCGCAAGGGACAATTCAGATTATTATTAGGGTCGGAAGAATACATTTTTAACGACCCGAAAATAGGTATTCCAGCAATTCTTTTTTCCCGATTTCCTTATCCAGAATATCATACTTCCGATGATACTCCAGAAATAATTAAAGAAGAGAAGATAAAAGAAGTTCAAGATACGATTATCACTCTTATTGATATTTGGGAGAAAGATTATGTCCCATTTAGAAATTTTGTCGGTCCGTTAATGAGAAGCAAGTTTGGAGTCCAAACTGGAGAAAAGCGTTTTAACAGGGAATTAGATTATTTCTTTTATCTGATGGATGGTAAAAGAACATTGGCTCAATTATGTTGTGAAACAGGGAAAAACTTTTATTGGATGTATGATTTATTAGAAAAATTAAAAAATGAAAACCTTATCACTCCTCTTGGTTAAAAGCGATTCATACAGATTGCCTAATAAAAATATCCTTCCTTTTTTAGGGAAGCCAATGTTTGTATGGAATGTAGAAAAATGCCTAAAGATTTTTGATAAAGTTTATGTTAGTTCTGATTCTGACGAGATACTGAAAATAGCGAAAAAAGCAGGAGCAATTCCAATTAAAAGACCGAAAAATCTTTGCGGGACAACTCCCAATATCCCCGTTTATAGGCACGCCTTAAAACATTTTAAGACCGACATATTGGTGGCGGTTCAAGCCAATTCTCCCACAATAAATCCTGCCATTATTTCTACCATAAAAAAGATGATGGAAACTGGTCTTTGGCAGGAGATAATAACTTGTCATAAGGATTTATCAATTTATGGTTCGGTCTGGGCTTTAACAGCAAAAAGGATTAGAAAGTATAAGTATAAAAATTTTTACAAACAAACCCCCGAAGTGTTATTATTAGATAAGAGTATAGATATTCATACCAAATCAGATTTTAATAAAGCAATTTTACAAGCAAGAAAAAGATGAGAGACACAAGTGTTATTATCACAAATTACAATAAGGGAAAGTTCATAGGAAGATGCTTAAGAAGTATTCTTAACCAGTCTCTAAAAAGAGACAAGTTTGAGATTATAGTGGTTGATGACAAAAGCACCGATGAAAGCAGAATTATTATTGATAGTTTTAGAGATGAGATAATTCCTATTTATCTTGAAAAGAATTTAGGAGTGGCTGGAGCGTCTAATGAAGGAATTAAAAAGGCAAGAGGTAATTTTATTATTAGAGTTGATGCTGATGATTACATTTCTGAACACGCTCTACTTTTTTTAACAGAAATAATGACAGAGAATAAAGACATAGGATTTGCTTATTGCGACCATATTTTAGTAGATGAAAAGGGAAGATATTTGAAAAGAGTAGAGATTGATAATTTAGAAAAATTGTTTAAAAGGGGTGCGGGAATAATGTTCAGAAAAAGTAATTTAGAAGCCGTTGGACTTTACGATACAAAATTGAAAAGAGTCAATGACCCAGATTTATTATTAAAGTATCTTAAAAACTTTGATGGTTATCATCTGAAAATGCCCTTATATCGTTATTGTCGGCACGCTGAAAATATTTCAAAGAACATTTCAGAAAGAAAAGAGTATAAAGTAAAGGTCGAAAAGAGATATAAACTTAAAGCATTAAAATTATGACAAAAGTTATTGTAATCGCAGAAATAGGACATAATCATAATGGCAATATACGACTTGCTAAAGAAATGATTTGGGAAGCGAAAGATTGTGGAGCAGATATTGTTAAATTCCAAATCTATGATACTGACAAAATTAAGAAGTATTATCAGAGCAGATATTCCGAATTAAAATGGACTGAATTGACGAAAGAAGAATTGATAGAATTGAAAAAAACTGCTGATGAAATAGGAATAGAATTTATGGCTTCGGCATTTGACCCAGAAAGAGTTGGTTGGCTTGAAGAATTGGGAGTTTTAAGACACAAATTGGCTTCCAGAAGTATTTTTGATAAAGAGTTGATAGCGGTTATGGAAGCAACTGGAAAACCGATTATAGCGTCATTAGGATATTGGAAAGAAAAAATATTTCCTGAAATTAAGAATGTTCAATTTCTTTATTGTATTTCAGATTATCCAGCCAAGATAACTAATGAGATTTTTCCGAAAGATTTTAATGAATATACTGGTTTTTCAGACCATAGTATAGGAGTAGATTGGGCAAAAGAAGCGGTAAGACGAGGTGCTAAAATAATAGAGAAGCATTTCACATTAGACAAACACTTGCCTGGATACGACCAATGGGGAAGTGCCGACCCTCAAGACCTAAAAGATTTTGTAAGATTTGTAAAGCAATGGACGCAAAAGTAAGGTTTGAAGATTTGAAAGTTGTAAAGCAGGTATTTGACCAATTCAAAGTTCCCTTCTTTTTGGCTTACGGAACTTGTCTTGGATTTTATCGGGATAAAGATTTTTTGCCCGAAGATGATGATATTGATTTGGGAGTGATTGAACCGATTAGTTTAGAAACCAGAAAGAAAATTGGCTGGATGCTGTATGATTTGGGATTTAAACCGCAAGAAATAATGTTTAATGTTTTTGGGAGAATGGAACCTTCGGAGGCTGGATATAATGGAAATGATAAAACTGGAATAATTGTCTGTCAAAAAAATATCAAATTTACAATTTTCTTTTATTATGAAGATAATTGCGAAATTCACGGAAAAGAGATGGTTTGTATCGCAAAATTAGGAGCACAAAAACTTATAGCCAGCCCCTCAAGGTTTTATGAGAAGTTTGATAAAATTAAATTTAATGGCGTGGAGTTTTCAATTCCCAGTCCAGTAGAAAAATATCTTGAATTTACATACGAAGAATGGAAGAATAAGTTAAAAAGAGACCACGGAAAACTTTACAGAGAAGCACACGCAGGAGAAATGTTGGAAGATGTATTAAAAAATAATGAAATGGCAATTTGGCAAAAGAAATGAAATTTTTAGAAAGCCATTCAGGACTTTCCGCCCTTCTTGTAGAAAAAAGCGGATACGATGGTATCTGGATAAGTTCTCTTACTAATGCCGCAATTAGAGGGCTTCCCGATAATGAGTTAGTATCTTTAAAAGAGAGAGTTGAATTGGTAGAAGAAATAAAAAGAATTACCACAAAGCCAATTTTAGTTGATATAGATACTGGAGGATTTATTTGGCATTTACCTTATTACATAAAATGTTTTAGAGATGCTGGGGCTTGGGGAGTAGTTATAGAAGATAAAAAATATCCAAAACAGAATAGTTTGTTAAAAGAAGGAATACACGAATTGGAAAATCCAGAATTATTTATTGAGAAAATTAAAATAGCCAAAAATAATTCTGGTGATATGAAAATTATAGCCAGATTAGAAAGTTTGATAGCCAAACATTCTATGGAGGAGGCATTAGACAGGGCTTCAAAATATGTAGGGGCGGGTTCTGATATGATTTTAATCCATTCCAAAGAAGAAATTTCGTGTAATGAAGTGATGGAATTTGCCAAAAGATTTAGAAAAACTTCTGATGTTCCATTAGTCGCTATCCCCACTACTTATGTTTTGCCAGATGAACATCCATTTGAAATAGTAATTTATGCCAACCAAATGTTAAGAGCGTCTTTAAAAGCAATGAAAAATTGTGCTGATGGCATTTGGGATTTGGCGGAAGTGGAAGATATTTTTAAAATTGTTGGATATTAAAATGACAACAGGTGTGCCAGACAAGATTTTATCAAAATGGCTTGAAAAGAAAGATTATATTATAGCGGTTGATGAAGGAGAAGCGGTTGGAATAGGAGTTGGATATTATTTAGCAACTGGAAAAAGGGCAAAAGTATTTATGTCGGCTGATGGTTTCTGTAATGCCTTAAACCCCTTGACATCATTGGTTATTCCAGAAAAAATAGAAATAGATTTGATTATAGGAACTGGAAGGCAAGAACCGCAACATAAAGTAATGTCTGATATTGTGGAAAAAATAATATCTTTATTAAATTATGACCCTTCAAAACTTTCTTTCCAATTTATTAGACAAAACTAATGATGCCATAATTGTAGGCTCGTTAGGCAACATTTCAAAAACACTTCAAGAGTTAGATAATAAAAAAAACAGATTAGTTTTGATAAAGGGAGCAATGGGTTGCGTTACAGGAGTAGGATTAGGCATAGCACTTAATACCAGTAAAAAAGTAATAGTCCTCATAGGAGATGGAGCATTTTTGATGAAACAGGGTTCAATGGCAACCATACTAAAATATAAACCAAAAAATCTTGAAATTATTATTTTGAACAATAACCGACACGAATCCTGCGGTGGTCAACCAACCAACTTTCAATTTATCAGAGATTATTTACCATCAAGTTTTTTTAAGATAAAAGATATAGAATGAAATTTATTTTAGATGGATTAAAAAGAAGATTACCGTCAAATCCAACTATTGAATCGGCAGAAAAGATTTTAGAAGAAGCGAGAGGAAGCACAGAAATAACTTCAATTGGGGGAGGCTCCACAATAGATATTGGAAAATATGTAGCTTGGAAATTAAATATACCGCATACGGCTATACCGACAACTGCTGGAACTGGAAGCGAAGTTACCAAGTTTGCTGTTTTCATAAAAGATGGAAAAAAGATTTCGTTTGAAGATAATGAATTGATTCCCGATAATTACAATTTAGAACCAGAAAGAGTTGTATCTTTACCAAAATACCAAACTGCCTCCACTGGATTAGATGCTTTATCCCAAGCGATTGAATCTTTTTGGTCGCCAATTTCTACCGAAGAAAGTAGATTATATTCTGTTAGAGCCGTTAGATTAGTAATGGCAAGTTTATGGTTTTCTTACAATGATTTGGAAAATGAGTTATTCAGGAGTATGATGTTAGAAGCAGCGAATTATTCTGGAAAAGCAATTAACATTACCAGAACTTCTATTTGCCACGCTATTTCCTATCCCTTAACTATCCATTACGATTTGCCTCACGGAATTGCTTGTGCTTATACACTTTCCTTTTTTATGAAGTATTTTAATTTTAAATATGTAAATTATTTGGAAGTTGAATCTTTAATTTTAAGTTTAAACGCCAGACCCACTATCAATTTAGATAAAGAATTAGTAATTAAAGAAGCATTGGAATCTTCAAGGTCGCAGAATACGCCCAGACCAATAACAAGAGAAATAATTTTAGAAGCATTAAAATGAAGATTTATTTTCCAATGTCGGCTGACATTTTGACAGGGGGTCATATCAAGTGTATTGAGTGGCTAAGGGATTATCAACATCAAAAACACCCATCCATTATTATTGGTCTTTTAACAGATAAAGCATTAAAGGGATACAAAAAAAATGTTGTTCCCTTTAAGGATAGAAAATATATTTTAGATGTGATAGCCGAAGGTATTAGAGATAGATTTGGTTCTCATTGCGTAAGGGTTGTTGCACAAGATAGTTTAAATCCCTATAATAATTTAAAAGAATATAAAGCAGTAATGTTGGCTTCTGGCGATGGATTTGAACCAGAAGAAATAAAAGCAGCTAAAAAAGCAAAATGCCAGTTGTTGAATATCAAACTAAAAGGGGAGAAGAAATCAAAACTCTATTCTTCAACTAATATCAAAAAAAAGATATGTCAAACATTAAAATTTTAATTACTGGTGGTTGCGGATTTATTGGACATCATTTTGTAGAGGGCTTATTAAAAGAAACTGATTGGGAAATTGTTATTTTAGATAGATTAGATATTTCGGGAAATTTAGAAAGATTAAGGGATATATCTATTTGGGAACAAGAAAAGCACAGGGTTAAATTTCTTTGGTGGGATTTGAAAGCTCCTTTAAATGAATTTATTAAAAAAGATATTGGAGAAGTAAATTATATTTGGCATTTAGCAGCTTCCAGTCATGTTGATAGAAGTATAGAAGACCCATTGAGTTTTGTAATGGATAATGTTGTTGGAACTTGTAATCTGCTTAATTTTGCCAGAACTTTAAACAATCTAAAATTATTTATTTATTTTTCAACGGATGAGGTGTTTGGTCCCGCTCCAGAAGGAATTTATTATAAAGAATGGGATAGGTATAAATCAGGTAATCCTTATGCTGCTACAAAAGCAGGAGCAGAAGAATTATGTGTAGCATTTGAAAATACTTATAAATTGCCGATAATTATTACCCATACTATGAATGTCATTTCAGAAAGACAACATCCAGAAAAGTTTTTTCCAATGTGTATCAAAAAAATTCTGAATGATGAAATTATAACAATTCATTCTGATAAAACAAAAACAAAATCGGGTTCAAGACATTGGATACATGCCAGAAATGTTTTAAAGGCATTATTCTTCTTAACAAAAAACTATACTATTGGAGATAAATATAATATAGTGGGTGAAGAAAGAAGCAATTTATGGATAGCTCAATTTATTGCAAAAGTTCTTAACAAATCTTTAAAATATGAAATGGTAGATTTTCATAGTTCAAGGCCTGGTCATGACCTTCGTTATAGTTTAGATGGCTCAAAATTGAAAGAAATGGGATTTGAATATCCCCTAAATTTAGAACAAAGTTTAGAAAAAACAATAAAATGGTATTTAAAAGATAATAATCAACGGTGGTTAAATCCATAAGTATAAAAAACTTTATTACAATTTTTACATCGCCTTTTAATCATCTTATTCCATAATAGGAAATTAGAAGGTGAAAGTCAATATGCAGTTTAGTAATACAACCAACATTACAAAAGGCATAGTTCAGGATATAGATTTTCTTTGCGGAACTACTTCCGCTTCTTATCTTGTGAACGATAAAGTTAGAAATGTTAATCAGGCATTACACGATATAACTCAAATAATCTGGTCTTGTCAAGACAAGTGGTTTTTTGATGATTCGGGTAGGACTGATTATCCAAGATTATTGGTTACTCTTACTAATAACCAAAGAGATTACCGAGTAGCGGCTATTTCAACCGTTCTTAACCATATTAAAAGAATTGAAATTAAAGATAAGGCTGGCGATTGGCAAAAGCTTTCTTTGATAGATTGGTCAGAAGTAGGAGTAGCCAAAAATGAATACTACGAAGATGAAGGTATGCCCCTTCATTACGATTTAGACGCAGGATATATTTCTCTTTATCCTGCTCCAAATTCAGGTTCTGGCGGAGCAACTCTTTCAAGTGGTATGGCGGTTTATTTTTCAAGAGATGCGATTGAATTTACTTCTGCTTCTACTACTGCTGCTCCTGGATTTGCCACTCAATTCCACAGAATTTTATCTTATGCCGCTGCGATTGATTTTGAGAAAAGCGACCCAATAAGATTACAGAAATTCGTTAGAGAAAGAGATAGATTGATGGATGGACTTAAAAAGTATTACGGAAGTCGGGCAGTAGAAAATAAGAATACTTTAAGACCTTACTCGAGACGGAGGTGGCGTCAATATTTGTGATGACTATTAAAGAATTCCAAAAAATTAAAAAACAGATTGATAAAATGCTTGAAACGGCTGAAAATGAAGCAATTTCAGAAGGTATCAATTTATTCTCAAAAGAATATAGATTAGCTGTTAGAAAATTAAAAGAAAAATTACTTGAAGAAATGGGAATTGGTATTTCTGAATTTGAAGAGATGGAAGAACAAGTTGAAACAGAGAAATCAGAAAAAGAAAAAACTTTGGAAGAGAGCGAGGTTATCCAACTTATTTCCAATAAAAACGAGATAAGGAACAAGATTGAAAATATAAAAGAAGATTTATCAAAGAAAGATATAGATTTAGAAGAGAAAATAACTTTTTCGGTTAATGAAATAAATAAATTAGTTGAAAGAAGGATTGATGAAATAGTAGAAACTGCCAGCAAACAAATCCAAATTTCTCAAAAAGAAAGAGATGATTTAAAGAAATCTGTTTTATCCGATATTAGAAATTATAGAAATGAAATAGAAAATAAATCCCAAATTATTGAATCAGAACAAAAAGAATTAGGAAAGAATACTAATAAATTAGGAGAGAAATTAGCTGAATTATCAAAATGGCAAACAGATATTAGAAATTCAATAGATAAAATTAACCAAAGAGAAGAATTAACTGAAGAAGAAAAAGAAGGATTAAGAGAAATAATAAAGATAGATTGGTTTAATGAAATCCAGAACAAGATTAAAGATATTACTCCCAGATTATGGCAGGGTATGGCAATGGGTCTTCAGAGTCAGATAGATGCTGTTGGTATCAGTATAGAAGTCCCAACTGGAACTGTTGATGGTTCAAATACGACTTTTACTGTTACCAACACTCCCAGATTTATTATGGTGGATGGTTTAATCAGAAGAGAAGATAAGGGTTATACTTATCTAAATGGAGTAATAACAGTAGATAGTTTAACGCCTCCCGCCTACGACATAATAAGTTTTTATTAAATTTATGAAAAAAACTCTATCAATAATTTTAGCAAGTTTATTTATCCCAACCTCAATTTTTGCCATTTCTGTCGGTTGGGAGCGTTTAGTTACGGGCAGTATCCACCCCTTTTATTCAGATAAAGTCCTTATTGGAGCAACTGCTACCACGAGTTCTGCCACATTAGAAGTAATTGGCAGTAATTATTTTTCTGGAAGCACGACTTATCCTGGATTATTGAGTTGCGGTAAATTATATTCTGATGGGGTTGGAATAATTAAATGCGGGGTTGATGATACTGGAGGAGGTGGAGGCGGTGGACTTGCCACCTCATCTCCTTTCACCGTAGGCTACATTCCCTACGCCACTTCAACTAATTCCCTGACCAATTCCGATATCTTCCAATTAGCAGGAGGATTTATCGGAATAGGGACGACCACGCCCGCATATAATTTGGATATTTATGGCAGTTTTAGGACAATATATGCTTCCACCACGGATTTGACTATTGTCGGTCTTAGGAATGGACATTTAAAAATAGATAAAAATGGGAATGTTTCAACTTCAACTATTAGCTTGACTTCTGATGTTTCTGGTATTCTCCCTTATTCCAATTTACCTCTCAATATAGCGTCTTCCACGACTTTATTCACTTATTCCAATCTCCCCATTTCTATCGCTTCTTCTTCCACTGCTTGGGGTTATTCCAATCTTCCCCTTAGTATCGCCTCGTCAACTACCCTGTTCGGATATTCCAATCTTCCCGTAAGCATTGCCAGCTCAACTACGCAATGGGGATATTCAAACTTGCCGATATCCATTGCCAGCTCAACTACGCTGTGGGGGTATAGCAATTTGCCTTTAAGCATAGCGTCTTCTACAACTTTATGGACTTATAGCAATCTGCCGATTTCGGTTGCTTCCTCATCTACTCTTTTTACCTATTCTAATTTGCCCGTGAGCATTGCCTCTTCTACTACCGCCACTTTATCCTCTCTTTCTTCAATAGGCACTATCACGACGGGGATTTGGAATGCGACAAGGATAACAGGTGCTTATGGCGGACTTGGGGGATTGGCTACCGCAACTGGAAATCTTTTAATAGCCAGTAGCACGGGTCAGGTCGGCTGGGATGTCTTGACTATTGGAACTGACGGGTATGTCTTAACAGCTTCTTCAACAGCGATTAACAAGCTGGCTTGGGCTCCAGCTCCTGCTACTTCTCTTACTGGCGGGCAAACAAACTATGCTCCCATTTGGACTTCTGCTACCGCCCTGGGCACGACAACGATTAGCCATAATCCCGAGTTTAATTTTGCGTTTGCTACTACTGTTGCTCCTTTCAATAAATTGAATGCTAAAACTCCTTATTCGGCAACTATTACCGAAGTAGGTTGCTGGAGTTTGACAGGTTCAAGCACGGTAGGTTTTTACGAAGCGACAGAAGCTTCGCCCAATGCCAGCTCTTCCACCATATTCAACAGCTTGATTGCTACGACTTCCGTTGCGACCAGTTCCACCCTTGCCGACTCTTCCATTGCTTCAAGGGGAATAATAACCGCACAGATATTAAATATGACCAATGCCAGTTCTACATATTGCCACGCAATTTATACAACTATTACGCCTTGATGATTAACAAACTAAAACAATTTTTCATAAATGCGGGAAGATGGATTGAAGACAAATGGAAGCATTTTAAGAGGTGGTTTATTGCTGGCATTATCGGGGCTTCAGCCATTGCCGCACCTTTGGTAGTTCAGGATTTAACTAAAAACGAAGTATCTCTGGACAAAATCCAGCAGAAGTATGAACAATCAATAGAAATAAAAGCCAAATATAAGTTAGATGGCAATTCTTTAATAAGAAATGAGATTAAAAATGCCGAACTGGATAAATACAAAGGAGAGCCGAAAGATGAAATTAAAATAACCATAGGAGATAAAAACAAAGCCGAGTTTGAGCCAACCATTGAATTAAAAAGATGGAATGAAGTATCTTTCAAAATAAAGCCAGATTTGACTGGGATAGATACCAAAGACAAGACGCTTTCTTTTGAGAGCGACAAGATAAAGTTTAGCACACCTAAAATGTCCTTTGAGATGTATGGGGCGACCGATACTGATGAGGGCGGATACAAGTTTATCTGGTATCTTAATGAAAAACCTGCGACTAACACAATTACTTTTCAGATAGAAACTACTGGCTTAGATTTCTTTTATCAGCCCTCCCTCACCCAAGAATACCAAAATGGCTATTCGGGAGAATTCCAAGAAGAAATCGTAGTTTCCGAAACTCAAGTCAAGGATTTAGAGGGGAATGTTTTGATTGAAAGACCTGAAAATGTAGTTGGCTCTTATGCTGTCTATCACTCTACCAAAGGAGGAATGAATGATGTTTATGGCAAGGATTACAAAACAGGACAAACGGGAATGATTTATGAACCGGTATTGATTGATATGGTGGGAAATAAAACCCGCCCAGAAAAGTTTATTATCAATCCAAAAACTGGCGAATACTCCGTAACTATCTCGCAAGATTTTTTAGACAAGGCGATTTATCCGATTAGAAGCAATGATACTTTTGGATATACGACGGCAGGTGGAACTGAAAGCGTCCAGGCAAGTAACAACGACGTTGAGGGTTCAGCTTTTACGGCTTCGGGAACAGGAACTGTAACAAAATTAACAGTTTACGGTGACCTTGACACATCAGGCACAAGATTAGTGAAAGGAGTTATGGCTCTTAATTCCGATTTAACCTTGATTGCAAATGGAGTAACTGCCCCAACAACGGTAACGATAACTTCTCCTGCTTGGATAGATTTGAATTATTCAACTGGGCCATCTGTGACAAACGGCACAAGTTATATTCTGGGAGATATTTTTAATTTAGGTGCTCCATATTTTGACCCACGCTATAATACGGGAGTTAGCAACCAGGGCGTTTTTGACAATAGCAATAATTATACAACGCCAGCTGATTTGGTTTCTGTTACAAGGTCAACAAGAAAATTCTCCATCTACGCCACCTATACACCTTCGGGGGGAGGGGCGGCGGCACCAATTCCCCAGAATATCATAATAGAATAATTATGGAAGATAACAACTGATAATTTTCAAATAATTATGGAAGAAAAAATATGCTTAAACCCATAATTCAAATTACAGATTTTAAGGGCGGTATGACCCTGAATGAAAAAATGGGGAGAGAAGACCAGTTTCATATTGGTTATGGTTTAGATTTTAGTTCTTTACCAGGATTTTTAACTTGTGGACCCGAATGGATTAGGTTAAATGTTTTGGGAAATGTATCAGCTGCATCTGATTTTCAAGGAATAATTAGAACTGTAAAAGATAACCGAACTTGGTTAGGGGCAGATAATACAAATCTTTATTTTGCTTCTGCTACTAACGCTATTATTTCTGCGGCTGATAGTAATCAAGGCGGACCAATTAGAGGATTAAATGAATATGAAAATTTCTTATATTATCCCCAAGATACAACTATTGGAAGGAAAGCATTGGCTTCTGCCACTTCTGCTGGTTATACTCATAATTGGCAAACAGGATTAACTGATGATATTTATCATCCGATTTTTACCTCTGCCAATAAAAAACAATATATTGGACACGGCTCAAAAGTTGCTTCTTGGGACAATACGACATTTACTTCTTCGGCTCTTGATTTAGCGGAAAATTGGCACATTAGGACTATTTGTGATTTCGGGCTTTCTTATCTTGCTTTAGGGGGAAATTATTATACAACAGAAGGAAAAAGCCAAAAAACAAAGATATTCCTTTGGAATAGAGTTGATAGTTCTTGGAATGATGAAATAATAATTCCAGAAAGTGAAATTCAAGCGAAGATATTTGATTCGGGATATTTATGGATTTTTGCTGGGAAGAATTGTTCTATTTATGTTGTGCCAGAAGGTTCAAGAAAAGCAACTAAAATGTGGGAATTTCCAAAAATGGGAGATATAGCAACAAATTTTCGTGTTTATCCTAATTCTGTCAAAGCCAAAAACGGAAAAATCTATTTTGGGCTTTCGGGAGGAGATACAATAACTGATGAATTATCTCCTTGTGGAATTTATTGTTTTCCGTCTGACCCATCTAAATTTGTCTTAAATAGAGTAGATAATCTTACCGCTGGAACTTTAGCAACTTACGACTTAAATTTTTATTCTTTAGCTTTAGAAAACTTTGGGAATACTTCTTCAGAAAGAATAATTGCTTCAGTAAGAGATTCTACTGGAACAATAAAAAGAAGATTAATAGCAGAGTCTATTGAAAGTAGTCAATTCCAAGGAACAGCAGATTATGAGAGTTTTAAATATGATGCTCCTCCAGGGAAAAAAATACACATAGAACATATAATCGTATTATACAAACCAGAATTGGCTGCTGGTGGTGATTCTAATTTAGACGCTTATTACAAATTAGATAATGATGCCAGTTGGACGCAAGTTATTACTGGATTTAGTATGGCTTCGGGATTTGAGAAAATCGCCTATAATATAAATAAAACCTGTCGTAGTTTGAAATTAAGATTAGGAATACAGGGAAGCACTACTAATACTTTAAGAGCATTTGCCAAGGGTATTTATGTAACAGGCAGGTTAATCCCAACAGAATAAATATGCCAAATGAAAAAGAAAAAAAAGAGGAAGAGGAAGAAATAATCTTAAAACCATCAGTTCCATTTCCCCCTCAAGAAATTCCACCTCCCGAGAAAATCAAAACATCTAATTTAGAAGATGATAATTGTCAGCTTAACAATATCAAAATAAGAGAAACTATTTATTTTGATGAAGAATATAATAATGGCAATTCTGGAACAGCCATAACAATAGATTGGAAGTTGGGGCAAAAACAGAAATTAACTTTGACTGGAAATGCTACTTTGACTTTTACTGCTCCGAGGGGCCCCTGTAATTTAATTCTAAAAGTAGTTCAGGATGCTACTGGGTCAAGGACGATTACTTGGCCGTCAGCAGTTAAATGGCCTGGTGGAACAGCCCCTACTCTAACCACTACTGCCTCTGCTACAGATATTATTGCTTTATATTATGATGGAACAAATTATTACAGCCAAGCAAGTTTAAATTTTAGTTAAAATGGCGAAAGTTCTCACAGCCAACGGCAATGCTCAAGTTTCTACTTCTTCTCCCAAATTCGGCACAGGAGCGGCTTTATTTGACGGAGCGGGCGATTACATAGATACTCCCGACCACGCAGATTTTAATTTCGGTTCAGGGGATTTCACAATAG